>UMHQ01074268.1_pt1 | contig 75821 bp, 63 predicted proteins | sample 1965531 | NCBI WGS metagenome assembly UMHQ01 (sample SAMEA4836098, study PRJEB28245) | human gut metagenome | biome: gut microbiome; material: fecal sample | place: Denmark | collected 2008 | reverse complement strand
GCTTCCTGCCGGGTACGACCCAGGAGTACGGCGGCGTCATCACGCACGGTGCGAAGCTGCTCTTCGCCTACTGCGAGGCGACGGTGCCGAAGATCACCGTAACGCTGCGCAAGGCCTACGGCGGTGCCTACATCGTCATGTCGTCGAAGCACATCCGCGGCGACATCAACTACGCATGGCCGACGGCCGAGATCGCCGTGATGGGTGCCAGCGGCGCCGTCGAGGTGCTCTACGGCAAGGAGCTCAAGGAGCTGGCCGAGAAGCCCGAGGAGAAGGCCGCATTCATCGCCGAGAAGGAGAAGGAGTACAACGACAAGTTCTCGAACCCCTACAATGCCGCCCGCTACGGCTACATCGACGACGTGATCGAGCCGCGCAACACGCGCTTCCGCATCATCCGCGCCCTGCAGTCGCTCTCGACGAAGCGTCTGCAGAACCCGCCCAAGAAACACTCGAATATTCCTCTGTAACGAACCTGCACCATGAGAATGTTATCTGCAATGGATTGGGGCTGGTCCGAGATGCTGTGGGTTGCACTCATCAGCATCTGCCTGGTGTTCGTCGTGCTGGTGCTGCTGGTATGGATCATGAAGCTCTTCGGCTTCGTCTTCGTGCGGCGGCAGGAGGCCGAGTCCGCCGGCAAGCGCATCGTGCCGGGCCAGATCCACGAGGAGGAGATCGCAGCCGTCGCCACGGCGCTCCGCCTCTACAAGGGAGAACTGCACGACCGGGAGTCGGAGGTGCTGACGATTCTGAGCATCAAGCGCGCCTACTCGCCCTGGAACTCGAAAATTCACGGTTTAACAAAGATGCCTGACAGAAAATAAGCATTCAGAATACAATGAAAAACTACTCGTTCAAAATCAACGGACAGAATTACGACGTGCAGATCGACGACGTGAACGAAGCTTCGACGTTGGCGCACGTGACGGTAAACGGCACGGCGTATGAGGTCGAGATCGCCGGCGCCAAGGGCTCGGTCGTGTCGCGTCCCCAGGTGGCCCCCGCACCCAAGGAGGCCAACAGTGCCATGATTACCCCTTCGACGGCGGCTCCTTCGCCGCGTCTGTCGGCCGTGGCCCCCTCGACGGGCTATGCGGTCAAGTGCCCGCTGCCGGGCACGGTGCTGGCCGTGAAGGTCAACGTCGGCGACAAGGTGGCCATGGGCCAGACGCTCGTCGTGCTCGAAGCCATGAAGATGGAAAACAACATCGACGCCGACCGCGCCGGTGTCGTCAAGCAGATCTCCGTACAGCAGGGCGCAACGGTCATGGAGGGCGACACGTTAATCATCATTGAGTAATCCGCATTAACTTCACACGTCCATGTTGCTGACTTCCAATGCTGATTTCGTTGGGGAGAGCCTGCTGAAATTCGTCGATTCCACGGGTATCGCCGGCTTCTTCTCCTCCATGGGGTGGGGTAGTGTCGTGATGATCTTCATCGCCTTCTTCCTGCTCTATCTCGCCATCCGTCACAAGTTCGAACCGCTGCTGCTCTTCACCATCGCGTTCGGCATGCTGCTGACGAACCTTCCGGGGGCGAACCTCTATCACACCGAGCTCTTCGCCGGAGGACACGTGCACTGGGACATCTTCGTCGCCAATGCCGGCCTGCTCGACTACCTCTACCTGGGTGTCAAGCTGGGCATCTACCCGTGTCTGATCTTCGTCGGCGTGGGCGCCATGACCGATTTCGGCCCGCTGATCGCCAACCCCAAGAGCTTCCTGCTGGGTGCCGCCGCGCAGATCGGCATCTTCGTGACGTTCCTCGGCGCATACGCCCTGGGCTTCACGCCCGCGCAGGCCGCTTCGATCGGCATCATCGGCGGTGCCGACGGCCCGACGGCCATCTACCTCACGTCGATGCTTGCGCCCGAGTTGCTCGGCCCGATCGCCGTGGCCGCCTACTCCTACATGGCCCTCGTGCCGGTGATCCAGCCGCCCATCATGCGTGCGCTGACCACCAAGAAGGAGCGGGCGATCCGCATGCGGACGCTGCGTCCCGTCTCGAAACTCGAGCGCATCCTCTTCCCGCTCATCATCGCCGTCATCATCGCGCTGCTGCTGCCGAGCGCTGCGCCGCTGATCGGCTGCCTCATGCTGGGCAACCTGATGAAGGAGTGCGGCGTGGTGGACCGTCTGTCGAAGACCGTGCAGAACGAACTGATGAACATCGTGGTGATCTTCCTCGGCCTTACGGTGGGTGCCACGGCTACGGCCGAGGCGTTCCTGAACCTCCGCACGCTGGGTATCCTCGTGCTGGGCGTCATCGCCTTCGCACTCGGCACGGCGGGCGGCGTGCTGCTGGCCAAGTTCATGAACCTCTTCGCCAAGGAGGGCAACAAGATCAACCCGCTGATCGGTTCCGCAGGCGTGTCGGCCGTGCCGATGGCCGCCCGTGTCTCGCAGATCGAAGGTCAGCGAGAGAATCCCGGCAACTACCTGCTGATGCACGCCATGGGCCCGAACGTGGCCGGCGTCGTTGGCTCGGCCGTTGCTGCTGGTATCCTGCTCTCGTTCCTCGGATAGCGAAGCGCGTTTCTCCAACGGGAGGGCCGGAGGTGTTCCGGCCCTCTTTTTTTGTGCCGTGCCGAGCGGGTTTCCTGCCGTTTGTTCGGTGGCAGCCGGCTGTTCGTGCGGCGGTTTTGGAAGTCTTCGCGGCGCTCCTGCTCCGTTCCTTCACCGGTCTTTGCTGTTCCCACGGCGCTCCCGTTCCGTTCTTGCTGCGTTTGTGCCGTTTCCGCGGCGCTCCCTCGCGGCGAGGCGCTGTTGCCGGAGCCGTCGCTGTGCCCGCGGCCCCGAAATGGCTCTCCCTGCGGCACTTTCCATCAAAAAAACTGCAATAAGTCTTTTGCGGATTTGTTATCTGAAAAATTTTTCGTACCTTTGCGCACCCGTAAAGTGCGGGAAAAGGATTACAACAAGTTAAATTTAAACGTAACACACAGTGGATTCATTAAGCTACAAGACTATCTCGGCCAATGCATCGACGGTGACCAAGGAGTGGGTCGTCATCGACGCGACGAACGAGGTATTGGGACGTCTTGCTTCGCAGGTCGCAAAGATCCTCCGCGGCAAGAACAAGCCCAGCTACACGCCCCACGTGGATTGCGGTGACTATGTCATCGTCATCAATGCGGAGAAGGTGAAGCTCACGGGCAAGAAGATGACCGAAAAGGTCTACACGCGTCACACCGGGTATCCCGGCGGCCAGCGCTACGCCACGCCTGCCGACTACCTGGCCAAGAAACCGACTTTCCTCATCGAGAAAGCCGTCAAGGGCATGCTGCCGAAGACCCGTCTGGGCGACAAGCTGCTCACGAACCTGAAGGTTTACGCCGGCCCGGAGCATCCGCACACGGCCCAGAACCCGAAGATCATTAAGTTAAACGAGATTAAGTAAGAGTTATGGAAGTTGTAAACACCGTAGGTCGTCGTAAGGCCGCTGTGGCTCGCGTATTCGTGAAGCCGGGTAATGGTCAGATTACAATCAACCACAAGGAGCTTGCAGCCTATTTCCCGCTCGAGATTCTCCAGTTCCAGGTCAAGCAGCCGCTGCTGGCCACGAACACCGTGGAGAGCTATGACATTGCCATCAACCTCGATGGCGGTGGCATCAAGGGCCAGGCTGAAGCCGCTCGTCTGGGTATCGCACGTGCACTGTGCGAGATCGACGCCGAGATGCGTCCGGTGCTGAAGAAGGCCGGATTCCTCACGCGTGATCCCCGAGAGGTTGAGCGTAAGAAGCCCGGACAGCCCGGAGCACGTCGCAAGTTCCAGTTCAGCAAGCGTTAATCGCACGCACGACCGGATTTTCGGCAAGCACGGCGTCGGTTTTCAAATCGGAAGGACTACCTATTTATTTATATAAGTATTACCGCCCGGTTGCCGCGCCGCGGAAAACCTCCCGGGACCGGAGGCCCCGCTACCCGGAGGGTTGAAGTAAAGAGAATAACCAACAACAAACAGATTGAATTAAAATGTCACGTACAGATTTCAATACTTTATTGGAGGCCGGTGCGCACTTCGGTCACCTGAAGCGCAAGTGGAACCCCAAAATGGCTCCCTACATCTTCATGGAGAAGAACGGCATCCACATCATCGACCTGCACAAGACCGTGATGAAGATCGACGAGGCAGCCGCTGCCCTCAAGCAGATTGCCAAGAGCGGCCGTCGCGTGCTGTTCGTCGCCACGAAGAAGCAGGCCAAGGACATCGTTGCCGAAAAGGTGGCAGCCGTAGGTATGCCTTACGTCACGGAGCGTTGGGCTGGCGGCATGCTGACAAACTTCCCCACCATACGAAAAGCCGTCAAGAAGATGGCGACCATCGACAAGATGACCGCCGACGGCACGTTCGACAACTTCTCCAAGCGCGAGAAACTCCAGATCGCCCGCCAGCGTGCGAAACTCGAGAAGAACCTCGGCTCGATCGCCGACCTGACGCGCCTGCCGGCCGCCCTGTTCGTTGTGGACGTACAGAAGGAGGCCAACGCCGTCAAGGAGGCCAAGCGGTTGAGCATCCCCGTCTTTGCAATGGTAGACACTTGTTGTGATCCGACCGACATCGATTACGTTATCCCTGCAAATGACGATGCCACCAAGTCGATCGCCGTGGTTCTCGACGCCATGTGCGCAGCGATCGCCGAGGGTACCGAGGAGCGCCGCCTCGAGAAGGAGAAGGAGGCCCAGGAGGCCGAGGCTGCCGGTGAGGCTGCCGTGAAGAAGGAGGGCAAACCCCGCATCAAGAAGGCCGTGAAGGCTTCGATCGATGCCGAGGAGCAGGCCGTGAAGGAGGTGGTTGCCGCCGTTGAGACTCCCTATGAGGAGCCGGGTGTTGCAACCGTCGAGACGGCAGCCCCCGCTGCCGAGGAAAAGGCAGAATAATTGCAAGAGTGTTTATCCACAATAACCAGAAAAGTACAAGAACTATGGAAATCAAAGCTGCTGATGTAATGAAGCTCCGCAAGATGACCGGCGCCGGCATGATGGACTGCAAGAAGGCCCTTCAGGAGGCGGAAGGCGACTATGCGCGTGCTCAGGACATTATCCGCGAGAAGGGTAAACTGATCGTTGCCAAGCGTGCCGACCGCTCCGCTACGGAGGGTGTCGTCGTGACGAAGATCGTGGGCCAGAAGGCCTATCTGCTCTGCCTGGCATGCGAGACCGACTTCGTGGCTCAGAATGCGGAGTATGCCGCATCGGCCAACGCCATGCTGGAGGTTGCCGTGAAGAACGACGCTGCCGACCGTGACGCGCTGCTGGCCACGAAGAACGACGAGGGCCGCACCGTCGAGGAGATGGTGACCGAGAAGTCGGGTCAGACGGGTGAGAAGATCGAGCTGGCATACTATGCCCGCATCGAGGCTCCCTTCTGCGACGCCTACGTGCACTTCAACAAGAAGCTCGGCACGATTCTCGGCTTCAACAAGCCGGTTCCCGCCGAGGTGGCCCACACGGTGGCCATGCAGGCTACGGCCATGGCTCCCGTTTCGATCGACGTGGACGACTGCCCGGCCGATGTCGTGGCTCACGAGCGTCAGATCGCCATCGAGGCCATGAAGCAGGATCCGAAGAACGCCAACAAGCCGGAGGAGATCCTTGCGAAGATTGCCGAGGGCAAGATGCGCAAGTTCTTCGAGGAGAACACGCTGCTCAACCAGCTCGTCGTCGGCGAGAAGGAGACGATCCGCGACTACATTCACAAGGCCGACAAGGAGGCTACGGTGGTTGCCTACAAGCGTTTCGCTCTGGGCGAGTAAATCGAATGTCCCGGCCGCAAGGCCGCAAATGAAAGACCTGAACCGTGAGGTTCAGGTCTTTTTTTGTCGTCGGACCGCCGTCTGTGGCGGCCGGACCCGCTTCGGGAGCTGCCGGAAGGGTCGGATCTGCTCCGGAGGGGACAGTCGGGGATGCCGGGCAGCCCCGGGCCGAAAGGGAGCTTCTGCCGGAGAAGTCGGGCCCGCGGTCGGTGCTTCGGGGGAGGGAGGGCCGTCCGGCTTTCGGATGGATCAGCGGATGCCGAGGTGCCAGAGGACGCGGAGGAGGAAGCGGCGCAGCCCCTCGGGCAGGGCGAGCCAGCGGCGCGAGAGCTGCTGCCAGTGTTTCCCGTCGCAGGAAAGGGTGCGCCCCGAAGGGCGGATGACCTGCACGACACGGCCTGCGATGTCGGCACGCGAGCACTCCTCGCGAAGGCGGTAGTTGCCGTCGCCCGCCAGCAGGAAGCGCTCGCCGCGCCGTGCCACGATGCGGTGGAGTACGTGGCGCCCCTTGTAGCGGAAGAGCACGACGTCGCCCCGCTGCGGCTCCTCGCCTGCACCGTAGGCGCGCACGACGACGCGGTCCCTGTCGTTGCGCAGCAGGGGGCGCATGCTGTGGCCCTTCATGCGGATCTGCACGGGCTGTCCCTCGGCGAGCACCGCTTCCACCTGCTCGAAGAAGAGTTCGTTGGGCAGCAGCATGGTCAGCGGAGGTTTTCGTCGGGGAAGATCGTCGTGCAGGTCAGGCGGGCCGCTTCGGCGTCGGGCAGGCATTCGAGGTGATAGACGGGCACGCGGCGGATGAGTTGCGAGATGATCTCGCAGATGCGGTCCTGCAGCCGCTCGTCGCGTGCGAAGGCCGGGGGTGCCGACGGGATGAGGGCGCCGAGCGCCTCGAGGGTGCGCAGCCGCCGGATGGCGTTGCGGGGGGCCTGCGAGAGCCGCACGATGCCCGCGATGGGAAGCTCCACGTTGTGGTAGCAGGGGGTCTTGCCGCTCCACGGCGAGCCGCAGACGCGGGCTTCGTCACCGAGGATGCGGACGATGGGGCTGTCGTCGTTCAGCAGCCGCGCTCCGGGGATGTGCTCGCGCCACAGCCGCGTGTGGGTGCTCTTGCCCGTGCCGGACTCCCCGAGGAAGAGGACGCCGCGGCCGTGCCAGGCGATCACCGAGGAGTGGAATGCCACGCTGTGGCGGCGCAGGGCCGCGAGGTTGAACATCGTCCAGAGTCCGAAGCGCAGCAGCGCCGGATCGTGGAGCGGGGTGAAGTCGGTCGTGACGTCGGGCATGTCGAACCGCTTGCGGAAGCGGGCCGGGGAGGAGCCGCTGCGCGGCGCCATTTCGAGCAGGTAGCCGGCGGCGTCGATTCCGAAGCGGCAGTCGGCGTCGGCATCCGCGAAGTCGAAGCTGTCCAACTCGCGGTAGTCAGCCTGTGCGGGCGGGCAGATGCCCGGGGCGAGCCGCAGCGCGGGGGCCGTATCCGCGATTGTCGCTCCGGCCTCGGGATCGGTCGTGTCGGCCGGTGTGGCCGCAGGGGGGACTGGTGTGGTCGCAGCCGGGTGTGTGCTTCCGGCGGGGAGGCCGTCGGCGCCTTTTGCGGCGCTCCCGGCGGCAAAGGTTTCGAGTGCCCGGGCGAAGTGCCCGCCCGGGAGGGTGTCGGGCAGTTCGATCGTAATGCCCGCGATGACGTATTTGCGGTATTTCATTTCTCTCCGAGTGTGATGATGCGGTTGCAGTATTCGAGCGAGGAGGCGCGGTGGGCGATCACGACGATCGTCAGCCCCGCGTGGCGCGCGGCGATCGCGGCGATGGCGCGGTTGATCTCCTCCTCGGTGCGGTTGTCGAGCGCCGAGGTCGCCTCGTCGAAGAAGAGGACGTCCGACGCCCGGTAGAGGGCCCGGGCGATGCCGATGCGCTGGCGCTGCCCGCCCGAGAGGCGGCAGCCGCACTCCCCGATCGGGGTGTCGATCCCCTGCGGCAGCGAGGCGATGAAGTCGCCCAGTCGTGCCGCCTCGAGCGCTTCGAGCGCCCGTGTGCGGTCGATCTCCGCGGCGGGCGTGCCGAGGGCGACATTCTCGGCGAAGGTGCCGTCGCAGAGAAAGAGGTTCTGCGAGACGTAGCCGATGCGGTTCTGCCAGGCGCGGCGGTTGGCCGGCGTGAGGGGCGTGCCGTCGATCGTGATCTCGCCCGCCGTCGGGGTGTAGAGCCCCAGCAGCAGGTTGAAGAGCGTCGTCTTGCCCGCACCCGAGGCGCCGCGGATGCCGACCCGCTCGCCCTTGCGGATCGTGAGCGAGAGCCCCTCGAAGAGCGTGCGGTCGCCGTCCTCGAAGCGGAACGCGAGGTCGCGCACGGCGATCTCGTGCTCGAAGGGCAGCTTGTCGGTTGTGCGGCGTTCGGCCTCCGCGGTCGGAGGCTCCGGCCCCGTGACGCAGGCTTCGCGCAGGATGTCGATCGTATAGCGGTTGTAGCGGATCGTGGTCCACGACGAGAGGATGCCCCGCACGGAGGGCATGAGCCGCAGCGCCGCCACGGCGAAGACGCCGAAGAGCAGCTGCATCTGGCTGCCGTGCCCGATGCCGAAGGCGACGAGCAGCGCCATGCCGAGCGCCAGGGCGATCTCGGTGAAGGCCGGCGGGAGCAGCCCGATGGCCGTTTCGCGCAGGCGCGTGCGCACGACCTCGTCCATCGCGCGGTCGAACGAGCGGAGCATCTGCGGGAAGGCGGCGTTGATCTCGATGTCGGCATAGCCGCGGAAGGTCTCGACCACCAGGCGTGACTTCTCGCGCTGGGCGCGGTTCTCCTCCTCGCCGTAGCGATTGATGCGGTTGCGGATCAGTCCGTAGTAGAGCCACGTGCCGGGCAGGAAGACCGCGACGGCGAGCCCTGCGGCGAGCGGCGCGTAGATCGCCAGTGCCGTGAAGAGCAGCACGAAGAGCATCGCCTCGGCGGCGATGGCGGCGGCGGGCTTGAGCACCCCGGCCGTGAAGGCGAGGCAGACGACGTTGACGTTGCGGGCCAGCACGGCGGAGTTCGAGCGTTTGATGAAGCCCAGGCCGCGGTCGTGGTAGGTGATGAAGAGCCGCCGCGAGAGCGTGCGGTAGAGGTCGTAGATGTAGCGCCGCTCGGTGCGTGCGAGCACGAGGTTCAGCAGCGACTTGAGGACGATGACGGCGACGACGCCCCCGCAGACGGCCAGGGCGAAGCCGCGGGGCGACGAGATGCCCGAGAGGGCGTAGGCGCGGGCGAGGGGGCCGCTGCCTTCGAGCCCCGCCGGATCGAGCACCAGCACCAGCACGGGCAGCAGCACGGCCAGTCCCACGAGGTTGAGCAGCGCGCGCAGCAGCAGCGTCGCCGCAACGCGCAGCCCGCGGCGGCGGAACGGCGGCGGGATGATGTCGACGATGCCCCCGAGCGGGCGTTCGGTATGCGTGTTATGCTTCATCGGTCACTTTTTCGATATTTCCGCGTTGGACGTACCAGAGGTACCCCTCGACGTCGGTGTAGCCCATTTGCCGCAGCAGGTCGCAGTATTCGCGGATCTGGCGGCGGTAGCGTGCCGCCTCGTGGCGGCCGAACTTGTAGTCGACGACGACGGCGCGCCGTCCGGCGGTCATCACGCGGTCGGGACGCCGGATCGTGCGCTCCCCGGCGGACGCTTCGGACGGGAGGATGATCTCCTGCTCGTTGCGCACGCGCTGCCACCCTCCGCCGAACCATTCGTGCACGACGGGGTGCCCGAGCGCCCGGGCGATCGTCTCGCGCAGGGTCTGCGCCTCGGCTTCGGAGAGCGTGCCGTCGGCCGTCATGCGCTCCACGGCGCGGCGGATCTGCTCCTCGTCGTCGGCCTGCTCGAAGGCGCGGTGCATCAGGATGCCGAAGTTGCGCGGCGAGAGCTCCACCTCGTCCTCCTCCTCGAAGTAGCGCTGCGAAGGGAGCCGCAGCCGCAGGTCGGCCTGCGAGGTGGCGTAGCGCTCCAGCACGACGTGGCGGCCCCCCGAGGCGGTCCCCCGCTCGGCGACGGGTCCCGCGAACTCGCCGAACTCGAAGCGCTCGCCCCGCTCCGTGCAGCTGCAGCGCCCCTCGAGCCCGTCGAGCAGGGCGCGGTCGCCCTCCGTCGGGATGCTCTGCCGCAGCAGGGCCCCCACCGTGCGGGCGCTGCGCCGCGGCAGGAAGACGTGGAGCGACTCTTTGGCGCGCGTGAGCGCTACGTAGAGCAGGTTGATGTTGTCGACATGGGCGTAGACCTTCTCGCGGTAAAATTCCTCCGAGAAGCCCGATTCGGCCATCGACTGCCGGAACCGCACGGGTACGCACCCCGCGTCGGAGCCGTCGCCGCGGGCCGCCGCCCAGACGATGTTCGTGACGCCGCCCGCCTTCGGGTCGAGCTGCCACGAGCAGTAGGGGATCAGCACGGCGCTCTTCTCGAGCCCCTTGGCCTTGTGGACTGTGGTGATCTCGACGGCCGAGGCCGAGGCCTCGACGCTCAGCGAGCGGCCGCTGCCCGTGGCGTCCCACCACTGCAGCCAGAGCGGTATGTCGGCGATCTTCGACGAGCAGAAGGCGATGATCTGCTCGTGCACGGCCTGCAGGTAGGCCGTCTGGCGCCGGTCGCCGGCGATGTCGTGGCGCATGACGATGCGCTCGAACGCCTCCTCGGGCGAGAGCAGGCGGATCGAGCGGAAGAAGGTGCGCTCCTCGTCGTCGAGCGGGCGGTCGAAGGCCCGGCCGAGGTAGTGGTTGTAGACGGCGCGGTGGAGCGAGTCGTCGGGGTTGAGCGCCAGGCGCAGCGCCGCGGCGATGAACGAGGCGACGGGGGCATTGCCCACGACGAGCGCCTCCTGCGTCATGACGTCGAAGCGGTAGCGCTCCTCGGTGTTGCGGCGCTTGAACTCCAGCAGCTCGGCGGCGACCTTCGCCCCGTCCGTCGCCCCGCGCACGAGGATCATGATGTCGCCCGGGCGGAAGCCGCGGTCGAGCAGCTCGCAGATGCGCTCGACGACGGGCGGGCGCTCGTCGAACGTCTCGACCGAGACGTAGCCCGGATGCGTCCCCGCGCGACGCGGCTGCTGCGCATGGTCGCGGTAGGCGTCCGAGAGGGTGTTGGTGAGCTCGGCGGCCGTCTGCGGCGAGAGGTCGCCCCGCGCGGCGGCCTCGGAGAGCGTGCGGTTCAGCTCGTCGTTGTCGCTGCGGACGATGCGCTCGATGATGCGGTTGTTGAACTCCACGACCACGGGCAGACTGCGGTAGTTCTCCTGCAGGGCGACCACCTGCGTGTCGGCCGCCCCGAGCGCCTCGCGGGCCGCACCGTGCAGCAGCCGCCAGTCGCCGCCGCGCCAGCGGTAGATCGACTGCTTGATGTCGCCGACGAGCAGCACCGCGGTCTCGTCGGGCGCGGCCTGCGCCATGGCGTTGCGCAGCAGTGGCAGGAAGTTCTCCCACTCCTTGACCGACGTGTCCTGGAACTCGTCGATCATGAAGCGGTCGAAGCGGTTGCCGACCTTTTCGTAGATGAACGGCGCGTCGTTGTGACCGATGAACTCCGAGAGGACGTATTTCGTTTCGGAGAGGAGCATCGTGTTCTGCGCGTCGCAGAGCTCCTGCACGCGCGCATAGAGGTCCGAGAGCAGGGCGAAACTGCGGTAGTTCTCGCGCAGCAGGTCGCACGTGTTCCATAGCCGGACGTTGCGCTCGTAGAGCTCGCACAGGCGGCGCAGCAGGGGTTGCAGCTGCGGTCGGAGGTGCTGCGACGGCGTCCCCGCCTTGCCCCAGCGCGCATCGTCCGTGCAGGCCGCCTCGACGCGGCTGCCGTAGTGGTCGGTCGAGCCTCCGGCCACGGCGTAGAACCACGCGGCAAAGCCCTTCTCCCTGTAGGGAAAGTCGGCGACGGAGCACCCCGCGGCGGCGATTATGCCGACGGCCTCCGCGGCCGTGCGGCGCAGCTCCTCGCGGCTGCGGGCTGCCTCGGCGCTCATGCGGCCGACGATGCGGCGCAGCTCCTCGCGCGGACGCGCCGCGGCGAGCGTTTCGCGGTTGCGCTCCTTGAAGAGCTCGGCGCCGAGCGTGAGGATGCTCTCGCGGATGTCCCACTTGAGCCCCTCGTCGATGCGCTCCTGCACGAAGTCGCTCATCCAGCGCTGCAGCCCGCTGTCGGAGGCGATCTGCTCGATGAGCGTGTCAGCCCCCTGCGCCAGCACGGGCGCCGTCTCGATCTCGACCGTGTAGTTCAGGTCGATGCCCAGCTCCTTGATGAAGGCGCGCAGGATGCGCTGGAAGAAGGTGTCGATGGTCAGTACCGTGAAGTGCGAATAGTCGTGCAGGATGTGCGAGCGCACCTCGCGGGCCCGGCGGCGCACCGTCGCGGCGTCCATGCCGAGTTCACGGCAGAGCGGTTCGAGGTAGCTGCTCGCGGCACCCGACGCCAGGGCGTGGATCTCCTTCAGAATGCGCGTCTTCATCTCCTCGGTGGCCTTGTTGGTGAAGGTCACGGCGAGGATGTGGCGGTAGCGCGTCGGCTGCTCCACGGTGTCGTGCACGTATTTGTAGGCGAGCTGGTAGGTCTTGCCCGACCCGGCGCTCGCATTCAGAATCTTCGCTCTCACTCTCCGAAAAGTCGTTTCAGGAGCTAAAATTACAAAACAAATCCCGAACGGCCGTGGCATTTGGGGATATTTTCGTAAATTAGCAGACGAAAAAAATGCTTCCAGAGATGAAAAAACTGTTTTTCAGCATCGTGATGATCGCCGCGGCACTCGGTGCCCGGGCGCAGCAGACGGCCCCGGCCGCCGCGGAGAAGAGCGAGTGGCTGCCGGCCTTTACGCGCATCGAGGCGAGCGGCGCGTTCGACGTGGTCTTCGAGCGCGTGCCCGACAGCGAGGCCCCGAAGATCGTCTACGACACGAAGGGTTCCTATACGACGAAGTTCCGCGCCGAGGTCAAGGACCGCGTGCTCCACATCCGCGAGCGGATCGACTCGCGCCGGCCCGAGCGCACGCAGGTGCGCGTCTGCTACAATACGCTCTCGTCGTTTGCGCTGACCGATGCGAAGGCGTCGCTCGCCGATACGCTGCGCCAGTCGCTGTTGGACGTCGCCCTTTCCGGCGGCGCCTCGCTCGAGGGGGCGCTCGAGGTGCAGGACCTCGACATGAGCGTGTCGGACAAGGCTTCGGCCCTGCTCGGCGGCAGCGCCCGCTACCTGACGCTCCAGGCGTCGGGCGGCCAGGTCAACGCCGCGGAGCTGGAGACCATGTCGGCGCGCGTCAGCGCCCAGAGCAACGCCGAGGTGCGCGTGTGGGTCACGGACCGGCTCGAGGCACGGACCTCGACCGGGGCGGTGCTCCGCTACAGGGGCGAGCCGGCCATTATCCGGACCGCGCTCAAGTTCATGGGCGGGGAGATCAAACCCCTGGAATAGCCCATGAAGGGCTTTCTGGAGGAGGTCGCCGCGGACCTCTACGCCCGCTGCGGGGAGGAGCTGTCGGAACGCGAGGTGCTCTTCCCGTCGCGGCGTGCGCGGCTCTTCTTCACCGAGGCGCTCTCCCGCATCGCGCGGCGTCCGATGTGGCAGCCCGCATGGGTGACCGTCGACGATCTGATGACCGAAATCTCGGGGCTGGAGACGGGCGACCGCGTGCGTCTTGTCACGGAGCTCTACAAGGTCTACTCGCGCTATCACGACGAGCCCTTCGACCGCTTCTACTTCTGGGGCGACATGCTGTTGGCGGATTTCGACACGATCGACAAATACCTGATCGACGCCCGCGAGCTCTTCCGCAACATCTCGGACATCAAGGAGATCGAGGCCGACATCTCCTACCTCACACCGCAGCAGCTGCAAATCCTGCGTTTCTGGTCGACGCTCGGCCCCGAGGCCGACCTCTCGGAGGAGAAACGCCGCTTCCTGGCCATCTGGAAGACGCTTTACCCGATCTACGGGGAGTTTCGCGCCCGCCTTGCGGAGCTCGGCATCGCCTACAACGGCATGGTGCAGCGCGCCGCCGCGGAGCGCATCCGCACGGGCGAATTCTCGTTCGACCGGCCGCGGCGCTTTGTCGTTGCGGGTTTCAACGCTCTCTCGGAGTGTGAAAAACGGCTCTTCCGCTTCCTCGCGACGGCCGCCGAGACCGATTTCTACTGGGACTGGGACGATTACTACGTGAACGACCCCGAGCAGGAGGCCGGGATGTTCGTGCGCGAGAACCTCGCGCTCTTCCCGCCGCGCGCCGGCGCCGTGTCGCATGACAACATGGCCCGGCCGAAGCGGATCGAAGCCATCGCGGCCGTCTCGAATGCCGTGCAGTGCAAGTATGCCGCCGAGCTGCTGGCCGAGCTGCTGGCCGAACGGCGCCGCACCGAAGGCCCCGATGCCCGGCTGGGCCGCGAGACGGCCGTGGTGCTCACCGACGAGAACCTCCTGCTGCCGCTGCTCTACGCCCTGCCGGCGGAGATCGGACGCGTGAACGTCACGATGGGCTACCCGCTGCGGGCGAGCCTGGCCTACACCTTTGTCGAACGCCTCCTGGAGCTGCAGGCGCACCGCCGCCGCAGGGGCGACGGCTGGAGCTTCTACCACAGCGACGTGGAGGGGCTGCTGGCCCATCCCTACGTTGCGGAGAGCGATGCCGCGCTGACCCGCTCCCTGCAGGAGGAGATCGTGCGCGAACGCCGCATTTCGGTCGATGCCGCGTGGCTCGGGCGGAACGACCTGCTGCGGCAGCTCTTCACCCCGGCCGGGGAGTGGCGCGCGCTGTCGGACTACCTGCTGCAGTGCGTCGGCGCCGTGGCCCGGCGTCCCTACGAGGGGGACGACGCCCGGCAGCGGGTCGAGTTTCTGGCCGTGCTCTCCGAAGAGATCACCAAGCTGCGCAACTCGCTCGATGCGTGCGACGTGGAGCTGACGACGGAGGTCTACGCCTCGCTGCTGCGCCGCCACCTGCAGACCGTCCGCATCCCCTTCGAGGGCGAACCGCTCGAGGGCATTCAGATCATGGGTATCCTCGAGACGCGCAACCTCGACTTCGAGCACGTGCTGCTGCTCTCGATGAACGACGACAACTTCCCCGGCAACCTCACGGGGCAGGGGTCGTTCGTCCCCTATAACCTGCGTGCGGCCTTCTCGCTGCCCACGCCCGAGCACCACGAAGGGGTCTACGCCTACTATTTCTACCGCCTGATCCAGCGCGCGTCGGACGTCCGGATGCTCTATTGCGCCCATGCCGACGACAAGTCCACGGGCGAGCCGAGCCGCTACATCCACCAGATAGACTACGAAAGCGGCCTGCCCGTTGCGCGGGTCGAGGTCGGCGTCGACGTGAATCTCGCCGAGACGGCCCCCATCGAAGTGGCGAAGGATGCCGCCGTGATGGCGTCGCTCGAACGCTTCGTCTCGCCCGAAAGCGAGGCGGCGCTCTCGCCGACGGCCTTTTTCCGCTACGTGGCCTGCCCGCTGCGCTTCTACTTCCACTCCGTGGCGCGGCTGCGCGTCGACGACGAGGTGAGCGAGGAGATCGACGCCCCGATGTTCGGCACGATCCTCCACGCCGCGGCGCAGGCGCTCTATACGCCGCTGGTGGGGGAGCATGCCCCCGGTGCGACGCTGCGGGCGCTGCTCCGCACGGATGCCGCCGACCGGGCCGTGACGCGGGCGATCAACCTCAACTACCTGTGCGACGAACAGGCCGTCGCGGACGACTATACGGGCAACCTGCTGCTCGTGCGCGACATCGTGACGCGCTACCTGCGCGGCGGGGTGATGCCCTACGACGCCGCGCACGACGCCTTCACGGTCGAGGCGCTCGAACAGCAGGTGGCGCACGCCTTCCCCTTTGATGCCGGCGGACGGCGGCTGGAGATGAAGTTCGCGGGCATTGCCGACCGCATCGACCGCCTCGACGACGGCACGCTGCGGGTGGTGGACTACAAGACGGGTGCTGCGCACCTCGACTTCGCGGGGGTGGAGAGCCTCTTCCGCGGGACGGGCAAGCAGCGCCTCTCGAATATCCTCCAGACGCTGCTCTATGCGATGATCCTCTACCGCACGCGGGGTATCGATGCCGTGCCGGCGCTCTATTACGTGCGCAACATGCACGGCGAAGACTACTCGCCGTTGCTCGTCGACCGCGAGACGGGCCTCTGCGGCGCGAGCTACGCGCTCTACGCCGGGCGCTTCGAGGAACTGTTGCGCGAGACCCTTGCCGAGCTGTACGACCCGGCGGTGCCGTTCCGGCAGTGCGACGATCCGGATACGTGCCGGTTCTGCGATTTCAACGTGATCTGCAAGCGGTGACGCAGCCGTCCCGCCCGTCCCCGGTGCCGTGAAAACGCCCCGCAACTTTACCGGTTGCGGGGCGTTTGTTTCGGCCGGGCGTGGTGCCGTCGGAATCTCTCTCCGATCGCAGTCAGAGCCTTACGCGGATGTAGGCCGCACCGCTGCGGCGTGCCGCTTCGAGACCGATCTCCGAATCCTCGAAGATGAGCGTCTCGGCGGGGGTGCATCCCTCGCGGCGCATCGCCTCCAGGAAGCAGTCCGGGGCCGGTTTCGGCGTCGGGATGTCGAGCCCCGAGAGAATGCCGTCGACACGCCCCAGCGGAGCGTCGGCCGCTCCGTGCACTCCGTCCGTCCCGTCCGTCCGGTCTGCGGGGACCTCGCCGGCCGGGCCGCCGAGCCCGAGGTGGCGCATGACGTGCTCGATGTTGGCGCGGCTGCCCGTCGAGACGATCCACACCCGGCCGCCGCCCCGCTGGAACTCCCGGCAGAAGCTCCAGAGCGGTTCGTTGAGCCGCACGGTGTCGAAATAGTCGGGGTAGAGGGCGATCTTGCGCAGCCGCAGCCGCTCGCGCTCCGCTGCGTCGGCGATGCCTATCCGCGTGAGGAACTCCTCGCAGCGCATGCCGAAGTAGCGGGCCGCGTACTCCTCTTCGGTGAGCGTGTAGCCCGCCTCGCGGAGCGTTTGCAGGTAGGCCAGCGTGTTGGCGCGCCGCGTGTCGGCCAGCGTGCCGTCGAAATCCAGCAGGATGAGTTTCAGTTGCATGGGCAGGTCTTGTTTCGGATCGTGGAGGCAGCCCCGGGTGTCAGTCGAAGGACTGCATGCCCGACTGGGCGATGCGGATCATCCGCTGGTACTCCGTGGGCGAGAGCTCCATGAAGAAGTAGTGGATCGGATCGACGCGCATGCCGTTCAGGCGCACCTCGTAGTGCAGGTGCGGGGCCAGCGAGAGGCCCGTGTCACCCGACAGGGCGATGATGTCGCCGCGGCGCACCTGCTGTCCGCGGCGGACGTTGATCTTCGAGAGGTGGCTGTACTGCGTCTGGTAGCCGTTGCCGTGGTCGATGACGACGGTCTGCCCCTGCGTCGAGTGACGCAGCGCCACGCTGCTTACGGTGCCGTCGGCCGTGGCGAAGACGCGCGATCCCTCGGGAATGGTGTAGTCGACGCCCTGGTGTGATTGCAGGGTCTTGTAGAAGGGGTGGATGCGCATGCCGTAGGAGGCCGTGAGCAGCGTCAGCTGCTTGTTGATGACGGGCTGGATGGCCGGAATGTTGTCGCAGCGGCGCCCCGTCGAGTCGATCCGCGCCTGCAGGGCGAGGTAGCTCGCGGCCAGGCGGTCGAGCCGCCCCTCCATGTCGGCCACGCGCTCGCGCAGCTCGCGCTTGAGCTGGCGCGTCGAACGGCCGACGATGCGCTCGTAGGTGGCCGCCTGCTTCGTCTCGTACTCCGTGTCGAAGTCGTAGGGGTCCGACTCGAAGAGGATGCGGAAGACGCTGCGGTCGCGGGCCGAGAGGTTGTCCACGACGTGCATGAGCGAGTCGTAGCGCGCCTCGAGTGCCGCATATTCGGTGCGCAGACGGTCGGTCGAGTGCTTGAGCGAGTACTCGAACGGCGTATCGAAGAAGATCGAAAAACCGAGGTAGTACAACACCGCGACGCCGAACCACACGAACAGGTGGACCGTCGCGCGGATGACGCGCTGGCGGCGGCGTTTGCGGCGGCGGAGCCGCTTGAAATCCTTTTTGCCCGTCATGTCAGTAGACTTCAAAGTTGGTCTCGCGCATGCGTTCCATCAGGTCGTTGTACTCCTCGGGCGTCATGTCGCGGTTGAAATAGTTGATCGGGTTGACCGGCACGCCCTTGTGGATCACCTCGTAGTGGAGGTGGGGGCCCGTCGAGCGGCCCGTGTTGCCCGTCAGGGCGATGGTCTGCCCGCGCTTGACCTTTTCGCCCGGCGTGACGAGCACCTCGTTCAGGTGGGCGTAGCGGGTCTTGTAGCCGAAGCCGTGGTCGATGAGCACCTGCCGGCCGTATCCGCCGTTGAAGCCCGAGGAGGCGGCGATCTTCACCACGCCGTCGCCCGTGGCGTAGACCGGCGTGCCGCGGTCGCAGCCGAAGTCGATGCCCGTGTGGGCCTGCACGCGGTGCAGCACGGGGTGGTAGCGGCGCGGCGAGAAGGCGCCGATGTGGTTGTTGTGCAGCGCCGAGCGGTCGATGGGCCAGATGGCCGGCACGGCCGCCGCGAGCTGCTCCTTGTCCTGCGAGAGGGTCTGCAACTCGTCCATCGAGACCGATTCGAGGTAGAGCGTGCGGGCCAGGGCGTCGAGCTGCCGCCACGTCGAGATCATCAGCGGCGCGAATTCGTCCTCCTCGAGCGGTGCGTACTTCGAGGCGGGGTAGGGCTGCCAGATGCCCGGCAGCGAGAGCGTGTCGGTCGAGAAGAGCGGACGGTAGACGTAGTTGTCGCGGTGGCGCACGGCGTCGACCCGCCGCTGGGCCGTGCGGATGCGCTCCTGCAGGATGCGGTAGCGAATGATCAGCTCGCGGTTGTCGCGGTTGATGCGGTAGATCTTCGGTGTGTAGAAGAAGTAGGAGAAGAGGACGTTGGCGATCGAGACGAGGATGAATCCGATGAGGATCTTGCGGATCAGGCGGTAGGTGCGCAGCCGGAACGCGGCGCTCACGACCTCGCGTGTCAGCACCTGCGCCTCGTGCGTGAGCACCTGTGCCTCGTGTGTGAGGCGCCGGGTGGCGGATGTCTCCTCTTTTTGCGTCATCGGTGGAATTTTCTCTCTCGGCAATGGTGCAAATTTAGCTTTAATTGTGTAATTTTGCAACCCGAACCGAATAACGCGGAAAACAAACAAAACGGTATATATGGAATCGAATAAAATTCGTCAGGCCTTTCTGGACTTCTTCGCATCGAAGGGCCACGTGATCGTGCCGTCGGCCCCGATGGTCGTCAAGGGAGACCCCACACTGATGTTCACCAACGCGGGCATGAACCAGTTCAAGGACATCTTCCTGGGCAATGCGCCCCGCAAGTATCCGCGCGCGGCCGACACGCAGAAGTGCCTGCGCGTGTCGGGCAAGCACAACGACCTGGAGGAGGTCGGCCACGACACCTACCACCATACGATGTTCGAGATGCTGGGCAACTGGTCCTACGGCGACTACTTCAAGAAGGAGGCGATCGCATGGGCCTGGGAGCTGCTGCACGATGTCTACCACCTGCCGGCCGAGCGCATGTACGCCACCGTCTTCGAGGGCTCGGAGGAGGACGGTGTGCCCTTCGATCAGGAGGCCTACGACTACTGGCGCCGCTTCCTGCCCGAGGATCACATCATCCGCGGCAACAAGCACGACAACTTCTGGGAGATGGGCGAGACGGGTCCGTGCGGCCCCTGCTCGGAGATCCACTACGACCTGCGCGACGAGGCCGAGATCGCCGCGAAGCCGGGCCGCGAGATGGTCAATGCCGGCCACCCGCAGGTGATCGAGATCTGGAACCTGGTCTTCATGCAGTTCAACCGCAAGGCCAACGGCTCGCTCGAGGAGCTGCCCGCGCGCAACGTCGATACGGGCATGGGCTTCGAGCGTCTCTGCATGATCCTGCAGGGCAAGAAGTCGAACTACGATACGGATGTCTTCCAGCCGACGATCGGCCGCATCGCGGCGCTGGCGGGCAAGCGCTACGGCGAGGACGAGAAGGTCGACGTCGCCATGCGCGTGATCGCCGACCACCTGCGCGCCATCGCCTTCTCGATTGCCGACGGGCAGCTGCCCTCGAACGTCAAGGCCGGCTACGTCATCCGCCGCATCCTGCGCCGCGCCGTGCGCTACGGCTATACCTACCTCGGCTTCACGGAGCCGACGATCTGCAAGCTCGTGGCCGGGCTGGTCGAGCAGATGGGTGGCCAGTTCCCCGAGCTGAAGGCGCAGCAGGCGCTCATCGAGAAGGTCATCGAGGAGGAGGAGACGTCGTTCCTGCGCACGCTCGCCACGGGCATCAACCTGCTCGACGGCGTCATCGAGCGCACGCGCCGCGAGGGCAAGACGCTCATCTCGGGCAAGGATGCCTTCGTGCTCTACGATACGTTCGGCTTCCCGATCGACCTGACGGAGCTCATCGCCCGCGAACAGGGCGTCGGCGTCGACCTGGAGGCCTTCGAGAAGGAGCTGCAGACGCAGAAGGAGCGCTCGCGCAACGCCGCGGCCGTCGATACGGACGACTGGGTGGAGCTCATGCCGCTCAAGGAGAGTGTTTTCACGGGCTACGACACGCTCACCGACACGGTGCACATCGCCCGCTACCGCCGCGTGACCTCCAAGGGACGCACCTCCTACCAGCTGGTCTTCGACCGCACGCCCTTCTACGGCAATTCGGGCGGCCAGATCGGCGACGTCGGCTACATCGAGAATGCCAACGAGCGCATCGCCGTGGTGGCCACCGAGAAGGAGAACGGCCAGATCATCCAGATCGTCGAGCAGCTGCCCGAGAACCCCGCCGCGGAGTTCCGGGCGGTGGTCGATGCCGAGAAGCGGCAGGCTGCGGCCAACAACCACACGGCCACGCACCTCATGCACGAGGCGCTGCGCAAGGTGCTCGGCACGCATGTCGAGCAGAAGGGTTCGATGGTGACGCCCGAGATGCTGCGTTTCGACTTCTCGCACTTCCAGAAGGTGACGCCCGCCCAGCTGCGCGAGGTCGAGCAGCTGGTCAACCGGGCCGTGCGCGCCGACTATCCGCTCGAGGAGAAGCGCGACGCCACGAAGGAGGAGGCCGCGGCAGCCGGTGCCATGATGCTCTTCGGCGAGAAGTACGGCGACCGGGTGCGCATGGTGCGCTTCGGTACGTCGGTCGAGCTGTGCGGCGGTACGCACACGCGGGCCACGGGTACGATCGGACTCTTCAAGATTCTGAACGAGAGCGCCATCTCGGCCGGCGTGCGCCGCATCGAGGCCGTCACGGGCGAACAGGCCGAGCGGATTCTCTACGCGGCCGAGGATACGCTCACGAGCCTGGGCGAGGCGCTGCACAACTCGCAGGTCGAAACCGCCGTGCGGAAGATGCTCGAAAGCAACGACGCCCTCTCGAAGGAGGTCGAGTCGATGCGCCGCGAGCAGGTGGCGCAGTGGGCCGAGAAGATCGCCGTCTCGACCCCCGTGCGCGAGGGAATGCAGCTCATCGCCATGCAGACGGACCGCCGGGCGGATTTCATCAAGGACCTGGCCTACAATTTGCGGAGTCGTTCTCCGCAGCTGGTCTTCGTCGTGGGTACGGTCAGCGAGGGCAAGCCGTCGCTGACGGTGATGCTCGGCGAGGAGATCACCTCGCGCGGCGTGAACGCCGGGGCCGTCGTGCGCGAAGCCGCGAAGCTCATGCAGGGCGGCGGTGGCGGTCAGGCCTTCTTCGCCACGGCCGGCGGCAAGAACCCCGACGGCCTGCAGGCGGCCATCGACAAGGCCGTGGAGCTGATCCGCGCACAGATAGCATAAGCTGCGGCTGCGGAGGACGCAGCCACGGAAACAAACCTGTATAATCGTTAAAAATCATACCGTTATGAGCAACAAAAAAGTTCTTCTGATGATTCTCGACGGCTGGGGCATCGGCCACCACGACAAGGCCGACGTCATTTCGACGGTGCACCCCGCCTATATCTCGGCCATGACCGAGCAGTATCCCCACGCCCAGCTGCGCACGGACGGCGAGAATGTCGGACTGCCCGACGGACAGATGGGCAACTCGGAGGTCGGACACCTCAACATCGGTGCCGGCCGCGTGGTCTACCAGGACCTCGTGAAGATCAACCGGGCCTGCCGTGACAACTCGATCCTGAAGAATCCCGAGGTGGTCAAGGCGTTCGAGTACGCCCGCGCCAACGGCGTCGGCGTCCACTTCATGGGCCTGACCTCGGACGGCGGCGTGCACTCGTCGCTCGAGCACCTCTTCAAACTGTGCGACATCGCCCGCGAATACGGCGTGGCCGACAAGACCTACGTGCACTGCTTCATGGACGGCCGCGACACCGACCCGCACAGCGGCAAGGGCTTCATCGAGCAGCTCGAGCAGCACCTCGCACAGACGGGCGGCCGGATCGCCACGGTCATCGGCCGCTACTACGCCATGGACCGCGACAAGCGCTGGGAGCGGGTGAAGATCGCCTACGACGCCCTGGTCGAGGGCATCGGCGATCAGCGCGTGACGGACATGGCGGCCGCCGTGCAGCACTCCTATGACGAGGATGTGACCGACGAGTTCATCAAGCCGATCGTGCGCGTCGACGGCAAGGGCGAGCCCGTGGGGCTGATCCGCCCGCACGATCTGGTGATCTTCTTCAACTACCGCAACGACCGCGCCCGCGAGCTGACGATCGTCCTCACGCAGGAGGAGATGCCCGCGGCCGGCATGCACACCATGCCGCTCTACTACTGCTGCATGACCCCCTACGACGCCAAGTTCACCGGGCTGCACATCCTCTTCGACAAGGCCGACGTGCCCGATACGATCGGCGAGTGGATCTCCAAGCAGGGGCTGAAGCAGCTGCGCATCGCCGAGACCGAGAAGTACGCCCACGTGACCTTCTTCCTCAACGGCGGCCGTGAGGAGAAGTTCGAGGGCGAGGAGCGTATCCTGGTCGCTTCGCCGAAGGTGGCCACCTACGACCTGCAGCCCGAGATGTCGGCTCCCGAGGTGGCCGACAAGCTGGTTGCCGCGCTGGGCGAGCGGAAGTTCGACTTCATCTGCCTGAACTTCGCCAACGGCGACATGGTGGGACACACGGGTGTCTACGACGCCATCGTCAAGGCCGTGAAGGCGGTCGACGCCTGTGTCGCGAAGGTGGTTGAGGCGGCCAAGGCCAACGGCTACGAGGTGGTGATGATCGCCGACCACGGCAATGCCGACAACGCCATCAATCCCGACGGTACGCCCAATACGGCGCACTCGCTCAATCCGGTGCCCATCGTCGTGGTTTCGGACCGCGTGAAGGCCGTGCACAACGGCATCCTGGCCGACGTGGCTCCCACGGTGCTGAAGCTCATGGGGCTGCCGCAGCCCGAGGAGATGACCGGCAAGGCGCTCGTCGAGATGAAGTAACCGACCCGAAGCGGGGGAGCTGGGCTCTCCGCCGAAGACCGAATCCCGGGAAACGAACATTTCCCGGGATTTTTTCGTATATTTGCGGGTTCTTTTAAGTGATGTTTATGAGGAAATTGGCTGTTAACTATCTGATTTTCATTATCGGACTCTATTTTCTCGCGGCGGGCATCGTGCTCATCCTCCGCTCGTCGCTCGGGACTACCCCATTTCGAGTGTGAATTACGTGTTGAGCCTCCATACGCCGTTGACGCTGGGCGCCTGGACCTTTCTGGTGAACCTGCTGCTCATTGCCGGGCAGTTCTGGTTCGTGCGCGACCGCATGACGCGCCGCCGCACGGTCGAGATTCTCCTGCAGCTGCCCTTCTCGTTCCTTTTCGGCTTCTTCATCGACCTCAACATGGCGCTGACGGGCGGTTTGCAGCCCCAAAGCTACTTCATGGCGATCGTCTTCCTGCTGTGCGGATGCCTGATCCAGTCGGTCGGCGTCGTGCCGGAGATCAAGCCCCGGGTGGCGATGATGAGCGCCGAGGGCTTCGTCAACTTCGGGTCGCAGCGCTACGGCAAGGATTTCGGACGCTTCAAGGTCGCCTTCGACGTCTCGCTCGTCACGATCGCGGCCGTGCTGTCGCTCGTGCTGGCCCGGCAGGTGGAGGGCGTGCGGGAAGGTACGGTCATCGCGGCACTCGTCACGGGCTACATCGTCAATTTTCTGAATTGCCGGGTGATTACCCGGGCCATGCTCCGGCGTGTGCTTCCCCGCCGCGCCGAGGCTGCCCGATAGGGCCTTCCGGCCGATATGCAAAAAAAGGTTCCCGTACTTGGGAACCTTTTTTTCGTTGTCGTGTGACCGGAGGTCAGTAGAGCTCGATCAGTTCGTAGCCGTTGCCCACGGCCGAGAGGTAGCGCAGGAACTCCTCGCGCGGAATGACCACCGTGGCGCGGTTGTCGTTGGGATGAAACGACAGGGCGGGCCACTCGAGCAGCTGCCGGTCGAGGAAGAGGTGCACGTGGTGCGTCGGGTCGTTGATGAGCCCGAAGGGCGAGACCGACCCGGGCTGCAGCCCGAGCCAGCGGGCCATGCGCTGCTCCGAGGCGAACGACAGCTTGCCCTGCCGCAGGCGGTGCTCCAGGTCGTGGATCGCCAGCGACTGCTCGCAGTCGAACGAGACGAGGTAGTGGCGGTCGCCCTTGTGGTTGCGGAAAAAGAGGTTCTTGCAGTGCTTCGAGCCGTCGTTGTGCCAGTAGCGGCGGGCGATCTCGATGGTCGGCGCCTCGGGGTGCTCGTACCACGTGTAGCGGATGCCGTGCGCGTCGAGGAAGTCGAAGACCCGCTGCCGGCGCTCGTCGGGCGTCGGCAGCGCGGCTACCTCCGGAGCCGTCGACGGGGCCGGAGCAGCCGGCTGAACCGTCGATGGGGCCGGGACGGCGCTCCGGTCAGAAACCGGGTCCGCGGCGGTCGCGGGAGAAGCCGTTGGGGTTGGGGCGGCCGTCCCGACTGTCGGATCGGGGGCGGGGCGTGTCTCTTGCTTTTCCATGGCCGGTCAGGCGTAAAACTCCCGGATGTTGCGTTCGATGCAGCCGATCAGCACGTCGACGGCCTCGAGCGGCGACCAGGCGTTGTGGGGCGAGAGCAGCAGCCGGTCGGGCTCGGCAAGGTGCAGCAGCGGACTGTCGGCCGCGGGCGGCTCGGCGCAGAAGACGTCGAGGGCCGCACCGGCGATCTGGCCGCCGTCGAGTGCCGCGGCAAGGGCCGCCTCGTCGACGATGCCGCCGCGCGCCACGTTGATGAGCAGCGCCGTGGGCTTCATCTGCCGCAGCTCCGCCGTGCCGATCAGCCCGCGCGTGCGGTCGTTCAGCGGGCAGTGCACCGAGATGACGTCGGCCCAGGCGAACAGCCCGGCGAGCGGCAGGGCGGGGTACTGCTCGGCGCGTGCGACGCCCGACGTGGAGGTGTAGCGCACTTCGCAGCCGAAGGCCGCGGCCAGGCGGGCCACCTCGTGGCCGATCGTCCCGAGCCCCACGATGCCCCAGTGCGAGCCGTGAAGCTGGTGGTTGGCGCCGTGGAAGTGGAACTGGCGTCCCGAGGCCGAGTAGGCGCCGCTCTTGACGAAGCGGTCGTACCAGACCGTCTGGCGCCGCAGGGCGATGGCGGCCCCGAGTGTCGTCTCGGCCACCGAGTGGGTCGAGTAACCCGCGGCGTTGCGCACCTCGATGCCCCGTTCGCGCGCGGCCTCGAGGTCGATGTTGTTCATGCCCGTCGCCGCGACGCAGATCAGCCGCAGGTGCGGCAGCGCCTCCATCCGGGCGCGGTCGATCACCACCTTGTTCGTGATGACGACCTCGGCCCCGCGGCAGCGGTCGGCGACCTCGGCGGGCGCGGTCTGCTCGTAGCCCGTGTAGTCGCCCAGCGCGCGCAGACGGCCGGTGTCCGCGCCGCTCAAGGTGTATTCGTCCAGAAAGACGATCTTCGGTTTTTCCATATCGTGTCGTTCTTTTGAGAGTCCGTTTATTCCAGTTCGCCGATCAGGTCGCGGATCACGACCGACGCGCAGCCGATGCCGAACGTCGCCGGAAGGTAGGAGATCGTGCCGACGTTCGACTTCTTGTTCTGCTCCTCGCAGAGGATCATCGCCCCCTCGCGGATCGGCTCGGGCGAGAAGACCGCGCGGAAGCCCCGGCGGATGCCGATCTTGTGGAGCCGCTTGCGGAGCATGTGTGCCAGCGGGCAGTGGTGCGTCTTCGAGATGTCGGCGATCTCCATCCGCGTCGGGTCGGTCTTGGCCCCGGCGCCCATCGAGCTGACCAGCGGAATGCCCCGCTCGAGGGCCGCGGCGATCAGAGCCAGCTTGGGCGAGAGGGTGTCGATGGCGTCGACGACGTAGTCGTAGTGTGCCGCGTCGAGCAGCGCGTAGGTCTCCTCGTCGCGGATGTAGCGGTTGACGACCGTAAGGTGCAGCGCCGGGTTGATGTCGCGCAGCCGCTCGGCCAGCACGTCGGCCTTCTGCCGCCCGACGGTCGAGTGCAGCGCCACGAGCTGGCGGTTGATGTTCGACGGCGCCACGGCGTCGGCGTCCGCGACGGTCATCGTTCCCACGCCCGCGCGGGCGATCATCTCCGCGGCGTAGGCTCCCACGCCGCCCAGTCCCACGACCAGCACGTGCGCCTGCCGCAGGCGGTCGAGCTTCTCACGGCCGAGCAGCAGCTCGGTGCGTTCCAGCCAGTTGTCGTTCATTTGCCAAATATCCGTTCGTAGTTCTCCAGCGTGGCCCGCTGCAGCTCCCCGACCGTCGTGCCTCGCACGGCCGCCGCACGGGCGTAAATCTCGGCAATGGGCAGCTCGCTCTCGTCGGTCTCGAGGAAGAGCCGGTCGAGGGGCACCGCCCGCAGCGCGGCACACGCGCGCCGCGAGGCGAGGCTCCGCTCGCCGAACGAGAGGTAGTAGCCCCGTGCGAAGGCGCGGCGCGCCTGCTCGGGCGAGCCGATGAAGCCGTGAAAGATGACCGCGCGCGGTTCGCAGCGCGCCACCTCGTCCATCAGCTCCTCGAACGTCCGCACGCAGTGCAGCACGACGGGCAGCCCCCGCCGACGGGCCAGCGCCAGCTGCTCGCGCAGCCGCGTCAGCTGGATCTCGTGGTCGGGGCCGCGCAGGGCGTCGAGGCCCGTTTCGCCCACGGCCTGTGCGGTCTCCAGCTGCGGGAGAATCGACGCAACGCTTTCGCGGTCAGCGTACCACGGGTGTACGCCGGCCGTGCGGAGTTCGATGCCGCAACCCGTCGGACGGTGCGTGTGTATGTTGACGTAGGTGTCCATTGCAGCGGCAAATTTAGGAATTTTAAGGATATTTAGGAAATAATGGGTGCCGGATGGGGTTTTTCGGAAAAAATTTCGTACTTTCGCACGCGATTAAACTGTTAGCTCGCTAACAGCAGGACGGAAACTCCAAACATAACACATCAAATATCTTTAACCATGTCGAAAATCATTACACTACGCAAGGGTCTCGACATCAATCTGCTGGGTAAGGCTCAGGAGTCGTTGAGCGACGCGCCGACGGCTGCCGAGTACGCCCTCTCACCCCTCGATTTCGAGGGCGTGACTCCCAAGTTGCTGGTTAAGGTGGGTGATGAGGTGAAGGCCGGTACGCCGTTGTTCTTCAACAAGTACAACGAGCGCATTCTCTTCACGTCGCCCGTCAGCGGCAAGGTGGCGGCCGTAAACCGCGGCGAGAAACGCAGGATTCTCACCGTGACGGTCACGCCCGACGCCGTGCAGCGCTACGAGGAGTTCGCGAAGCCCGATCTTCAGAAGGCGACGCGCGAGCAGATCGTCGAGCTGTTGCTGCATGCGGGTCTCTGGCCGATGATTATCCAGCGCCCCTACGGCATCATCGCCTCGCCCGACGACACGCCGAAGGCGATCTTCATCTCGGCGTTCGACTCCGCGCCGCTGGCCCCGGACTACAACTTCGTGCTGAAGGCCGAGCAGAAGAACCTGCAGGCGGGTATCGACCTGCTGCGCCGGCTCACGCCGGGCAAGGTGCACCTCTCGGTGCGCGCCAAGGCCGAGGGCGGAATGACCACCCTGAAGGGCGTCGAGACGCATGCCTTCGCGGGCAAGCACCCCGTGGGCAACGTCGGCGTGCAGATCCACCACATCGACCCCGTGAACAAGGGCGACATCGTCTGGACGGTGAACATCCAGGATGTGGCCATCATCGGCCGCCTGGTCAACGAGGGTCATGTCGACATGACACGCATCATCGCCGTGACGGGCTCCGAAGTGGAGAAGCCGCACTACGTGCGCGTCATCTCGGGCGCCCGCGTGGACTCGATCCTCAAGGGCAACCTCAAGCCGCAGAAGGAGAACGGGCACGTGCGCATCATCTCGGGCAACGTCCTCACGGGCGTGAAGTCCGACCCGGAAGGCTTCCTTGCCTTCTACGCCAACCAGATCACGGTGATCCCCGAGGGTGACCGCTACGAGCTGCTGGGCTGGGCGATGCCCCGTCTGAACAAGTTCTCCGTCTCGCACGCCTACTTCTCGTGGCTCTGCCCGCGCAAGGCATACAACCTCGACACGAACATGAACGGCGGCGAGCGTCCGTTCGTCGTGACGGGTCTCTACGAGCGTTACCTGCCCATGGACATCTACCCGATGTACCTGCTCAAGGCCTGCCTGGCGGGCGACATCGAGAAGATGGAGAATCTCGGCATCTACGAGGTCGTCGAGGAGGACTTCGCCCTGTGCGAGTTCGTCGATCCCTCGAAGATCGAGATCCAGCAGATCATCCGCGACGGTATTAACTTAATGATTAAGGAGGCATAACGATGGGATTGAGAAAAATTATCGATAATCTGAAGCCCACCTTCTCCAAGGGCGGCAAACTGGGCTTCCTGGAGTCTACGTTCGACGCGTTCGAGACCTTCCTTTTCGTGCCGAACACGACCACCACGCGCGGTGCCCACATCCGCGACTGCAACGACATGAAGCGCACGATGATCGTCGTCGTCCTGGCCCTCATGCCGGCCTTCCTCTTCGGCTGCTACAACACGGGCCATCTGGTGGGTCTCGAAGGTTTCCGCGCCTTCTTCTACGGTCTGGTGCGCGTGCTGCCGATGGTCTGCGTCTCGTACATCGTCGGTCTGGGCATCGAATTCTACTTCGCGCAGGTGCGCAAGCACGAGGTCAACGAGGGATTCCTCGTGACGGGTCTGCTCATCCCGATGATCTTCCCCGTCTCGACGCCGCTGTGGATGGTGGCCGTCTCGACGGCCTTCGCCGTGATCTTCGGCAAGGAGGTCTTCGGCGGTACGGGCATGAACGTCTTCAACCCGGCACTCGTGGCCCGCGCCTTCGCCTTCTTCGCCTTCACCCCCTTCATGTCGGGTGAGACCGTCTGGTACTCCAACTGGACGATGATGGGCGCACAGGTCGACGCCGCTTCGGGCGCCACGGCCCTCGAGCACCTCGCCACGACGGGCAACATGGGCTACTCGCCGCTGGACGCCTTCCTGGGCTTCATGCCCGGATCGTTCGGTGAGACCTCGACGCTCGCGATCCTGATCGGCGGCGCCATCCTCCTCTTCACGGGCATCGCCTCGTGGCGCACGATGGTGTCGGTATTCGTCGGTGGTCTGGCCATGGGCTACCTCTTCCAGGGGCTGGGCGTGACGTCGTATCCCGCCTGGCAGCACCTGATCGTCGGCGGCTTCGCCTTCGGTGCGGTCTTCATGGCCACGGACCCCGTGACCTCGGCCCAGACCAACACGGGCAAGTACATCGTCGGCTTCCTGACGGGTGCGCTCGCCGTGCTCACGCGCGTGGTGAACCCCGCCTATCCCGAGGGCATGATGCTTTCGATCCTCTTCATGAACGCCCTGGCGCCGCTGGTGGACTACTACGTGGTCGAGGCCAACATTTCGCGCCGCAAGAAACGTGTCAAACTCGCCAAATAAGCAGACTGTCATGGCAACAAGAAAATTCAGATGCAATGTCTGCGGCTACATCCACGAAGGAGCGGCCGCACCCGATAAGTGCCCCGTCTGCGCGGCTCCGGCTTCGGAATTTACGGAGATCACGGAGAAGAAGAAGGGACTCTTCAGCGATACGAACAGCAATGCCTACATCATCCTCTACTCGACGGTGATGGTCGTCATCGTGGCCACGTTGCTGGCGCTGGCCGCGCTGGGACTCCAGAAGCGTCAGTATGAAAACGAGCTCAACGAGAAGAAACAGGCCATCCTGGCCTCGCTCTCGGCCTCGGACCAGCGCTACGACGAGTTCATCGACGCCTACGTCGTCGACAAGAACGGCGCGCGCATCGACGGCGAGGATGTCTTCACGCTGCTCAACGACCTGCCGGGCGCCTATGCCGCCGGCAAGTTCCCCGTCTTCGAGGCGCGCGACGGCCGCGTGGTCGTTCCCGTCACGGGTATGGGTCTGTGGGGCCCGATCTGGGGCTATGTCGCCCTGGAGAAGGACATGAACACGGTCGCCGGCGTCATCATGGCCCACAAGGGCGAGACGCCGGGTCTGGGCGCCGAGATCTCCACGGCGAAGTATCAGGCCAATTTCGTCGGCAAGACGATCTTCGAGGGCGACAAGTTCGTCTCGGTGACGCTGCGCAAGGGCGGTGCGAAGGACCCCGCCCACGAGGTGGATGCCATCTCGGGCGGCACGAAGACCTCGGACGGCGTGACGGCCATGCTCTACAACAGCCTGGCGAACTACCTGCCGCTGCTCGAGGCCAAGCGCCGCGCGGCCGCCGAGCAGGTTGTCCTCGCCCCCGTCAGCGATGAGTCTAACGATGAAAACAAGTAGAAAACAATGAGTAAGAACGAAAAAGAGCCCTTGTTTTCGGCTAAAAACATGAAGTATCTGACGGGGCCGTTCTCCGCGAACAACCCGGTCATCGTGCAGATCCTCGGTATCTGCTCGGCGCTGGCTGTCACCGTGCAGCTCAAGCCGGCCATCGTGATGGCACTCTCCGTGACCGTCGTGACGGCATTCTCGAACCTGGTGATGTCGCTGCTGCGCAACGGCGTGCCGGCGCGCATCCGCATCATCGTCCAGCTCGTGGTGATCGCCGCGCTGGTGATCCTCGTCGACCAGGTCCTCAAGGCCTACGTCTACGAGATCTCCAAACAGCTGTCGGTCTACGTCGGTCTGATTATCACCAACTGTATCGTCATGGGCCGCGTCGAGGCCTTCGCACTGGGCAACAAGCCCTGGGCTTCGTTCCTCGACGGCATCGGCAACGGCCTGGGCTACGGTCTGATTCTGGTCATCGTGGCCTTCTTCCGCGAGCTCTTCGGCTCGGGCAGCCTGCTGGGCTTCCGCGTCATTCCCGAGAGCTGGTACATCACCGAGGGAGGCTTCTATTCCAACTGCGGTCTGATGCTCTTCCCGCCCATGGCACTCATCATCGTGGGCTGCATCATCTGGGTGCATCGTTCGCGCAACAAGGACTTACAGGAAAAATAGGAGGATAGCGTATGGAATCATTGAATATCTTTATCCGGTCGATCTTCGTCGACAACATGGTCTTCGCCTTCTTCTTCGGCATGTGCTCCTACATCGCCGTGTCGAAGAGCGTCAAGACGGCCCTCGGCCTCGGCGCCGCCGTCACCTTCGTGATGGTGATGACCGTGCCGCTGAACTACCTCTTGTATGAATATGTCCTCAAACCCGATGCACTCGTTGCGGGCGTGGACCTGAACTTCCTCTCGTTCATCGTCTTCATCGCGACGATCGCCGCCTTCGTGCAGCTCGTCGAGATGATCGTCGAGAAGTTCTCGCCGACGCTCTACAACCAGCTGGGTATCTTCCTGCCGCTGATCGCCGTGAACTGCGCCATCATGGGCGGCTCGCTCTTCATGCAGCAGAAGGTCGACGGCGGCGAGCTCACGTCGTTCTGGCAGACGATCGTCTACGGTCTGGGTTCGGGTCTGGGCTGGTGGCTCGCCATCGTCATGATGGCCGCCATCCGCGAGAAGACCTCCTACTCGCACATCCCCGCGGCGCTGAAGGGCCCCGGCATCGCCTTCATCATCACGGGCCTGATGGGTATCGCCTTCATGATCTTCTCGGGCATTCAGTTCTAACCTTCAAAAAGAGATTCGGAAAATGACTACAACGATTTTAATAGCGATCGCGGCCTTTCTGGTCATCACGCTGGTACTGGTCGCACTGCTTCTCTATGCAAAGGCTAAACTGACCTCGTCGGGCGAAGTGACGATCGACATCAACAACGGCGAGCGCGTGATTACGACCGAGAGCGGTTCGACGCTGCTCTCGACGCTGGCCAACAACAAGGTCTTCCTGCCGTCGGCCTGCGGCGGCGGCGGCTCGTGCGGCATGTGCAAGTGCCAGGTGCTCGAGGGCGGCGGCGACATCCTGCCCACCGAGACCGGCTTCATCTCGCGCAAGATGGCCAAGGACCACTGGCGCCTGGGCTGCCAGGTCAAGGTCAAGGAGAACCTCAAGATCAAGGTTCCCGAGGCCGTGCTGGGCGTCAAGAAGTGGGAGTGCACCGTGGTGTCGAACCGCAACATCTCGACCTTCCTCAAGGAGTTCGTCGTGAAGCTGCCCGAGGGCGAGAACCTCAAGTTCCGCAGCGGCGGCTACATCCAGATCGACATCCCGAAGTACGACGCCATCAAGTTCTCGGACATGGACATCGACGAGAAGTACCGTGCCGACTGGGATCGCATGAAGATGTGGGACCTGGTGGCGACGAATCCCGAGCCGACGTTCCGCGCCTACTCGATGGCCAACCACCCGGCCGAGGGCAACATCATCATGCTGAACATCCGTATCGCCACGCCTCCGTTCGACCGGGCCACGGGCTCGTTCATGAAGGTGAACCCGGGCATCTGCTCGTCGTACATCTTCTCGCGCAAGCCGGGTGACAAGGTGACCATCTCGGGCCCCTACGGCGAGTTCTTCCTGCCGGACAACCTGCCCGACACGCAGGAGCTGATCTTCGTGGGCGGCGGCGCCGGCATGGCCCCGATGCGCAGCCACATCATGCACCTGTTCAAGACCGAGAAGACGAAGCGTCCCGTTTCGTTCTGGTACGGAGCCCGCGCCCTGAAGGAGGCTCCCTATCTGCACGAGTTCCACGAGATCGAAAAGGAGTTCCCCAACTTCTCGTTCCACCTCGCACTGGACCGTCCCGATCCGGAGGCCGATGCCGCCGGCGAGAAGTACACACCGGGCTTCGTGCACAACGTGCTCTACGAGAACTACCTGAAGCACCATCAGGCACCCGAGGACTGCATCTACCTCATGTGCGGACCTCCGATGATGATCGCTTCGGTGGTCAAGATGCTCGACTCGCTCGGCGTGCCGCCCGAAAACATCCTCTACGACAACTTCGGATCGTAGTTCCCTGTCGGGAACGTCCCTTCCGGCCGTTGTCGGTCGCCCAGGTCGGGGTTCCGGAATCCGGAGCCCCGGCCTTTTTTTCTCACGGGGTCTCTTTTTCCCGGCTTCGGAGAGCCGTATTGCGGGATTTTTCCTATCTTTATGTCCACGTTTCCAATCTAAACTATTGCCAAATGACGAACACTCCGATGATTTTCTGGGTCGTACCCGTCGCTTCCGTCATCGCGCTGGCCTTTGCCTGGGCCTTCTACCGCCTGATGAAGCGCGAGGACGAGGGTACGCCGCGCATGCGCGAAATCGCCGCGCACGTGCGCATGGGTGCCATGGCCTACCTGCGGCAGCAGTACAAGGTCGTGGGGCTCGTATTCGTGGTTCTGGCGCTCTTCTTCGCCTACCTGGCCTACGGGGCGGGCGTGCAGAACGAATGGGTGCCCTTCGCCTTCCTTACGGGCGGATTCTTCTCGGGCCTGGCCGGCTACTTCGGCATGAAGACCGCGACCTACGCCTCGGCCCGCACGGCCAATGCCGCGCGGCAGTCGCTCGACCGCGGCCTGAAGGTCGCCTTCCGCAGCGGCGCCGTGATGGGCCTTGTGGTCGTGGGGCTCGGCCTGCTCGACATCTCGTTCTGGTATGTGATCCTGAACCACTTTGTCGAGGCGACGGGTCCGCAGAAGCTCGTGGTCATCACCACGACGATGTTGACCTTCGGCATGGGCGCCTCGACGCAGGCGCTCTTCGCGCGTGTCGGCGGCGGTATCTACACGAAGGCGGCCGACGTGGGCGCCGACCTCGTGGGCAAGGTCGAGGCCGGCATCCCGGAGGACGACCCGCGCAACCCGGCGACCATCGCCGACAACGTGGGCGACAACGTGGGTGACGTGGCCGGCATGGGCGCCGACCTCTACGAGAGCTACTGCGGCTCGGTGCTGGCGACGGCGGCCCTCGGTGCCGCGGCCTTTGCCACCGTGGGTGGCGAGGCGATGCAGCTCAAGGCCGTGCTGGCGCCGATGCTGATCGCCGCCGTGGGCATCGTCCTCTCGATCTTCGGCATCTTCCTCGTGCGCACGAAGGAGGGGGCCTCGATGCGGGAGCTGCTGCGCTCGCTCGGGCGCGGCGTGAATGTCAGCTCGGCGCTCATCGCCGTGGCGACGTTCGGCATCCTCTACCTGCTCGGCATCGAGAACTGGGTCGGCCTCTCGTGCTCGGTCATCACGGGCCTCGTGGCCGGCATCATCATCGGCCAGGCAACCGAATACTACACGTCGCACTCCTACAAGCCGACGCAGAAGATCGCCGGCAGCGCCCAGACGGGTCCCGCCACGGTCATCATCGCCGGCGTGGGCTCGGGTATGATCTCGACGGCGATTCCCGTCGTGACGATCGGCGTGGCGATCATCGTGGCCTACCTCTGCGCCATCGGCTTCGACATGGAGCAGATGCTCTCGCCGCAGAACATGTCGATGGGCCTCTACGGCATCGGCATCGCGGCCGTGGGCATGCTCTCGACGCTGGGCATCACGCTGGCGACCGACGCCTACGGACCCATCGCCGACAATGCGGGCGGCAATGCCGAGATGAGCGGCCTGGGTGCCGAGGTGCGCAAGCGTACCGACGCGCTCGACGCGCTGGGCAACACGACGGCGGCCACGGGCAAGGGCTTCGCCATCGGATCGGCGGCCCTGACGGCGCTGGCGCTGCTGGCCTCCTACATCGAGGAGATCCGCATCGGCCTGCTGCACAATGGCATCGAGGTGCTCATGATGCCGAACGGCACGGAGCAGCTCGTGCAGAGCGCCTCGATCCTCGACTTCATGGAGTATTACCGCATCTCGCTGATGAACCCCACGGTGCTCATCGGTCTCTTCATCGGCGCGATGATGTCGTTCCTCTTCTGCGGCCTGACGATGAATGCCGTGGGCCGCGCCGCCGAGAGCATGGTGCAGGAGGTGCGGCGTCAGTTCCGCGAGATCAAGGGCATCCTCACGGGCGAGGGTACGCCCGACTATGCGCGCTGCGTGGCCATCTCGACGCGTGGGGCGCAGCGTGAGATGCTCTTCCCGAGTCTGCTGGCGATCATCGTGCCGGTGGTCGTGGGCCTTGTCTTCGGCGTGGCGGGCGTCATGGGCCTGCTTGTCGGCGGCCTGAGCTCGGGCTTCGTGCTGGCGGTCTTTATGGCCAATGCCGGCGGTGCGTGGGACAACGCCAAGAAGATGATCGAGGAGGGACACTTCGGCGGCAAGGGCTCCGAGTGCCACAAGGCGACGGTCGTGGGCGATACGGTGGGCGATCCGTTCAAGGATACGTCGGGCCCGTCGCTCAACATCCTCGTCAAGCTCATGTCGATGGTCGCCATCGTCATGGCGGGTCTGACCGTGGTCTTCCACCTCTTCTGACGGTCAACTCAACAGGAATTCTCGGGCCTCTCCTTCGGGACGGGGCCCTTTTTGGAAAATCATGTCGAACCGAACTTTCTGAATCCATGCGAAAGATTCTATTGCCGCTGCTGTTGCTGGGTGTCTCGTGCGGCAGCGATGTCGTGTACCGCACCGCAAGCTACGAGCTGCTGCGCGACGGGGTGACGCAGGCCCAATATACGGCCCGCGTGCTCTCCGATACGGAGATCGTCTCCGACTTTACGGGTGCCGCGCCGGGCGCCGACAGCGTTGTCGAACAGCGCTGGCGGCTCGGGACCGATATTTCGGCCTATCCCCGGCTGATCGGGGGCCTGCCCGTCGAACGGGCCATGTACAACCTTTCGCTCGACGAGGTGAACCGCGCCGTCGAGCCCGATTCGACGCTCCGCACCGGCCGGAACTGGAGCGGCGTGTGGACGCGCGACGTGAGCTACAGCATCCTGCTGGCCATGGCGCACGTGCAGCCCGAGGTGGCGAAAAAGAGTCTGATGCGCAAGGTCGACCCTCTGGGCCGCATCGTGCAGGATACGGGTACGGGCGGCGCCTGGCCCGTCTCGTCGGACCGCATGATCTGGGCCGTGGCGGCCTACGAGGTCTACAAGGTCACGGGCGACGAGGCGTGGCTCGATACGATCTGGCCCGTGATCCGCCGTTCGGTGGAGGACGACATGCGGGTGGTCTACGATCCCGTCACGCAGCTCGTGCGCGGCGAGAGCTCCTTCCTCGACTGGCGCGAGCAGGAGTATCCGCGCTGGATGCAGCCGGCGGACATCTATGCCAGCGAGAACCTCGGGACCTGTGCCGTACACTGCCGCGCCTGTGAGGTGCTTGCCGAGATTGCGGCCCGGCGGGGTGAGGCGGAGCTCGCCGCAAGGTATGCCCGTCATGCCGGACTGCTGCGCGAAGGGATCAATGCCCGGCTCTGGATCGAGGAGCGGGGCTACTACGGGCAGTTCCTCTACGGCCGCGACACGCTGCTGCTGTCACCCCGCAGCGAGACGCTCGGCGAGGCGCTCTGCATCCTGTGGGACATCGCCCCGGCCGAGCGCGCGTCGCGCGTCGTCGAACAGGTCCCGTCGCTCGATTTCGGCACGCCCTGTTTCTTCCCGAGCATTCCCGACGTGCCGCCCTACCATAACGATGCCGTGTGGCCCTTCGTGCAGGCCTACTGGACGCTGGCGGCGGCCCGCACGGGCAACGAGCCCAACGTCCTCCACGGCATCGGCGCCATCTGGAGGGCCGGGCTGCTCTTCCTGACCAATCAGGAGAACTTTGTCAGCTGGTCCGGTGACCGCTACGGCACGCAGATCAACTCGGCGAACATGCTGTGGAGCCTTTCGGGCAACCTCGCCCTTACATACCGCCTGCTTTTCGGGCTCGACTTCGAGGCCGACGGACTGCGCTTCGCCCCCTTCGTCCCCGAGGCGCTCGACACGCCGCGGCGCCTGGAGAATTTCCGCTACCGCGAGGCCCTGCTCGACATCTCGCTGTCGGGCTGGGGCAACCGCATCGCCTCGTTCCGCGTGGACGGCGTCGAGCAGGAGCCCTTCCTGGCGGATACCCTCCGCGGACGGCACGCCGTTGAGATCCGCCTGGCTTCGGAGCCGCTGCCCGCAGGCCGGATCAACCTGACCGCGAACCGCTACTCGCCCCGCACTCCCGAGGCGGACTTCGGCGTGAACCGCCTGCTCTGGGAGCCCGAGCAGGGCTGCACCTACCGCATCTACCGCGACGGGACGCCTGTCGGCGAGACCTCCGACGCCGTGTTCCCGCTGCCCGACGACGAGACCGGGAGCTGGCAGGTGACGGCCCTTTCGGCCGACGGGGTCGAGTCGTTCGCCAGCGAGCCCGTTGCGAGCTACCGCACGACGCGGTTGTACGAGGCGGAGGAGTATGCCCCGGCCGCCGCATATCCCTACAGCGGATACTCGGGCTGCGGGTTTGTCGAGATCGCCCGGACGGTCAACCGGCGGATCGAGATTCCGATCCGGATCGGGGAGCCGGGAGAGTACGTCCTTGCGTGGCGCTATGCCAACGGCAACGGCTCGGTGGAGACGCACAACCGCTGTGCGCTGCGCACGATGCGTGTGGACGGTGCGCATGCCCGCTGCGTGGTCTTTCCGCAGCGCGGCGAAGGGGCCTGGGACGAATGGGGCCTGACCAACCGTGTCCGCATTGCCCTCACGCCGGGCCGTCATGTCGTGACGCTGGAGTTCTGCCCGTGGAACGAGAACATGCACATGGAGGTCAACCAGGCGATGGTGGACTGTCTGGTGGTCTCGCGCGCCGACTGATTCTCCGGCCGGAGAGCGGAAGGTCCGGAACGGCGCCGGACCTCCCGCGTCGTATCCGGGCGGAAGGCGACCGGCTTTTTTTGCCGGCGCACCGGAGAAATGTCGGACGAAAAGCCTATCTTTGCCGCATGAAAAATATTGTTTTCGACCTCGGCGGCGTCCTTTTCGCTCGCGACAAGCACAAGTGCACACCCGAATTCATCGACTTCTTCCGCTTCATCCGCATCGATCCGATGCCCGACTTCTGGGTCGAGTACGACCGCGGTACGCTGACGCTCGATCAGGTGGTCGACGCCCTGTGCGCCCTGCACGGCTGCACGCCCGAGGTGGCCCGGGCCTACCTGCGGGAGGCGATCGACCGGCAGGAGCCCGTGCGGGCGACCGAGCGGCTCGTCGGCGAGCTGAAGCGGGCGGGATACCGTCTCTACGTGCTGTCGAACATGTCGCGCGAGTTCATCGACTTTCTGCGGCGTGCCGACGTCTACGCGCTCTTCGACGGCGAGGTCGTCTCGTGCGAGGAGGGTACGGTCAAGCCCGAGCCGCGCATTTACCGCATCCTGTTAGACCGCTACGGGCTCGATCCGGCCCAGACGCTCTTCATCGACGACCGTGCGGCCAACATCGCCGCGGCACGCGAGGCCGGCATCGACGGCTTCCTGTTCGATCCGCACGATCCCGAGGCTTCGTGCGAAGCGCTGCGGCAGCGCCTGCTCTGACGCCGCGCGGTGCCGCGCGGTGCCGTGCTGCCCGGCGGCCGTCTGCCCTTTTTCCGCCTTCATGTGGTGCGGCATCCGTTCGCGGCACGCTCCTTGCGCTGCTGGCGGCGTATGGCTTCGATCCGTGAACGATACTGGCGCTATTCGCTCGTCGCCCTCATTCTCGGCATGGGGGTGACGGTCTTCATCGAGCTGATTCCCTTTCTGGGCGGCCTGCTGGGCGCCGCGACGATCTACGTCCTGCTGCGCGGGCAGATGATCCGCCTCACCGAACACCGCCGCTGGCGCCGCGGTCCGGCGGCCTGGCTGCTGCTGGGCGAGGCCGTCCTCTGCTTCCTTATCCCGATCAGCGGCATCGTGTGGCTCGTCGTCAGCAAGGTGCAGGACGTGACGCTCGACCCGCAGTCGCTCATCGCCTCGGTCCGGGATGTCACGCGCGTGATCCGTGTCCGGACGGGCTACGACCTCTGGCAGGAGAGCAACCTGCGCGAGATCCTGGCCTACCTGCCGAAGCTGGGGCAGCAGCTCGTCGAGGCGATCGGCAGCTTCGCCGTCAATGTCGTCGTGCTGCTCTTCGTGCTCTACTTCCTGCTCGTCGGCGGCTGCCGCATGGAGGCCTACGTCCGCGAGATGCTCCCTTTCAACCGCCGCGAAGGCGGCGACGTGCTGCGCGAAATCCACCGCATCGTCCGCTCGAACGCCATCGTCATCCCGCTGCTGGCCGTGGGGCAGGGGTTCGTCGCCTGGGTGGGCTACGTGATCTTCGGCGTGCACGGGACGCTGTTATGGGGCGTGCTGACGAGTTTCGCCACGGTGATCCCGATCGTCGGCACGGCGCTCGTCTGGGTGCCGCTGGCCCTCTACACGGGGCTGGCGGGACATTGGGGCCAGGCCGTCGGCCTGCTGCTCTACGGCGTGCTGGTCGTCACGCAGGTCGACAACATCCTGCGCATGGTCCTGCAGAAGCGGCTCGACAACGCGCACCCGCTCGTCACGATCTTCGGCGTTATCATCGGACTGTCGCTCTTTGGCTTCATGGGGGTGATCTTCGGGCCGCTCCTGCTGGCGATGCTCGTCTTCTGCGTCGATCTCTTCAAGCGCAAGTACCTCGACCGTCCCGCCCGCCGCGGGAGCGCCCGTGCGGCGGACGGCACCGGGCTCCGGACGCCCCGTGACGGGTTTTGATTTACGGAAAGTAAGTTGCGGTGATGAATTTTTGCAAATTTTTTTGCAAAATTGTTGGAAATCCGAATTGTTTATTATCTTTGTTATCGGAATAACAGTAACGCAGGTAAAACCCTTTAATTTCCTATACAATGGCGAGAAATCTCAAGATCAGAGACCTTACGTTGCGCGACGGACAGCAGTCCTCGTTCGCAACCCGCATGAATCAGGCGCAAATCGACCGCTGCCTGCCTTATTACAAGGATGCGAATTTCTATGCGATGGAGGTGTGGGGCGGCGCTGTGCCCGACTCGGTGATGCGCTACCTGAACGAGAACCCCTGGACCCGTCTGGAGACCATTCACAAGGCCATCGGCAACGTCTCGAAGCTCACGGCCCTGTCGCGCGGCCGCAACCTGTTCGGCTATTCGCCCTATACGGATGAGATCATCGACGGCTTCTGCCGCAACGCCATCGAGAGCGGTCTGGGCATCATGCGTATCTTCGACGCCCTGAACGATGTGGACAACGTGAAGTCGACGGTCAAGTACGTGAAGCAGTATGGCGGCATCGCCGACTGCGCCGTCTGCTATACGGTCGACCCGAAATACCCCGAACCGACCTTCATGCAGCGCCTGATGGGCAAGAAGAAGCACGAGCTGGTCTTCACCGACGCCTACTTCCTCGACAAGGCCCGCCAGATGGCAGCCCTCGGTGCCGACATGATTACGATCAAGGACATGTCGGGCCTGATCCCGCCGCGCCGCGTGGCCACGCTCGTCAAGCTCTTCAAGCAGCACCTCTCGATTCCGGTCGACTTCCACACCCACTGTACGCCGGGTTACGGCCTGGCATCGGTGCTCGCGGCCATCGTGGCGGGCGTTGACATCGTCGACACCAACTGCTGGTACTTCGGCGGCGGCACGGGCGCTCCGGCCATCGAGCTGGTCTACGTCTTCTGCCAGAAGCTCGGCATCGACATCGGCGTGAACATGGAGGCCGTGGCGAAGATCAACACGCAGCTGCGTGAGATCCGCAAGGAGCTGAACATGTCGGTATTCGGCGTCGAGAAGCCCGAGCCCAAGCCGTTCAACCCGCTGACGGACAAGCTGCCCGCCGAGATCGACGCGCTGTTCGACGCTGCCATCAAGGCTGCGCAGAACGACGACGAGGAGGCGACGATCGCCGCCTGCCGCAAGATCGAGGCCTACTTCGGCTTCCCGGCACCGAACGAACTGGTGCAGAAGGCCGAAATCCCGGGCGGCATGTACTCGAACATGGTGGCCCAGCTCAAGCAGCTCAAGTCGGAGGAGATTCTGCCCCGCGCCATGGAGCTCATCCCGTCGGTGCGTCTGGCTGCGGGTCTGCCGCCTCTGGTGACCCCGACGTCGCAGATCGTCGGCGCACAGGCCGTGAACTGCGCCCTCGACGAGAAGGCCGGACGTCCGATGTACACCAACAAGTCGTCGCAGTTCGTCGGACTGGTGAAGGGCGAGTACGGTAAGACGCCCGTGAAGATCGATCCCGAGTTCCGCTTCAAGATCTGCGGTGTGCGTGAGGAGACGCCCTACGATACGTCGAAATACCAGATGCAGCCCAATCCCGAACTTCCGGAGGCCGGAGGCGTGAAGCTCGCCGCCAACGAGAAGGAGGTGCTGCTGCTCGAGCTCTTCCCGCTCGTGGCCAAGACCTTCCTGACCGAACAGAAGAAGAAGGCCTACGAGGCGGCGAAACCCGCTGCGCCGAAGGCCGAGGAGAAGCCCGTCGAGGAGAAGAAGCAGGCCGTCATCACGGGCAACGCCGTGACGGCTCCGCTGCCGGGCCGCATCATCGACATCAAGGTGAAGGTCGGCGACGAGGTCAAGGCCGGACAGGAGGTCCTCGTGCTCGAAGCCATGAAGATGGAGAACTCGGTTACGACCGACTACTCGGGCAAGGTGAAGCAGATTCTCGTGCAGGCGGGCGACACCGTAGCTACGGATGCCGTGCTGCTCGAGATCGAGTAACCGTCCCGCAGCGGATTGCAGAACACCCGCAGCGCCACAAGGCGTTGCGGGTGTTTTCGTGTGCGTATGGGGCGGCCCGGAAGCGGGCGGCCGGATCAGATTTTGCGGGGATAGCGCAGCACGATGGCCAGTACGGCGCCGAATCCCATGACGAAGGGGTAGTAGAGGTAGCGGATGATCTCCAGCGGCGAGAGTCCCGTGAGACCGGCGGCCATGAGCAGCTGCGCGCCGTAGGGGAGCAGCCCCTGCGTGAAGCACGAGAAGGTGTCGAGCAGGCTGGCGCTGCGCCGGCGGTCGATGCCGAAGCGGTCGGCGATCTTGCGGGCGATGGGGCCCACGGTCAGGATGGCGATCGTGTTGTTGGCCGTGCAGAGGTTCGAGAGGCAGACGAGCCCCGCGATGGCCCCCTCGGCGCCGCGGCGTCCCCGGATGTGGCGCGTCATGCGGTCGATCAGGTAGTCGATGCCGCCGTTCAGGCGGATCAGTTCGAGCAGCCCGCCCGCCAGCATCGTGATGATGATGAGCTCGCCCATGCCCGTGATCCCTTCGCCCATGCTGCCGCACCAGCCCATCGGCGCGAAGCTGCCCGTCGCGATGCCTATCACTCCCGTCGAGAGGATGCCCAGCAGCAGAACCTTCATGACGTTCATGCCGCCGACGGCCGCCACGAGGACGAGCAGGTAGGGCAGCACCTTGATCCACTCGATGTGCTCCGGATGGGCGATCTGCGGGGCATGGCTTCCCGTGAGCAGGTAGATGCCCAGCGTCACGAGGGCCGCCGGGGCGACGATGCGGACGTTGACGCGGAACTTGTCGCGCAGGTCGCACTCCTGCGTGCGGGTTGCGGCGATGGTCGTGTCGGAGATGAACGAGAGGTTGTCGCCGAAGAAGGCGCCGCCGACCACGATCCCCATGAGCCATGCCTCGTTCATCGAGGTCTGCTCGGCCAGCCCTGCGGCAACGGGACCCAGGGCGACGATCGTCCCGACGGAGGTGCCGACGGAGAGCGATACGAAGCAGGCCGCGAGGAAGAGCCCCGCGGGGAGGAGCGACCCCGGCAGCAGGTGGAGCGTGAGGTTCACCGTGGCATCCACGGCGCCCATGCTGCGGGCCGACTCGGCGAAGGCTCCGGCGAGGATGAAGATCCAGATCATGAGCAGGATGTTGCCGTTCGCGGCTCCGGCCGAGAAGTGCTCGATGCGTTCGGCGAAGGGCAGCCGGCGTGTCGTCGCAACGGCATAGACCGCGGCGGCGAGGAATGCCACGCTGATGGGCATGCGGTAGAAGTCGCCCGTTATGAGCGATGCGGCGAGGTAGGTGGCCAGGAAGACCAGCAGGGGCGTGAGGGCCAGCAGGCTCCCGTGGCGGGTATGTTTTTCGGTCATGGCAGTGACTCTTTGACGGTTCCGGGTTGATGGTTCCGGGCCGCAAAGATAGTGCAAGCCGCGCAGAGAACCAAACCCGCGGCAGCCGATCTGCCTTTGTCGGGGCGTCGTTGTCGGAGTATCGGGGCGCCGGCACCGGGGGAGGACCGTTGTCGGAGTATCGGGGTGCCATTGTCGGAGAGCCGGGCTCGCTGCCGTTCGGCGGCCGGGTTGCGGTCAGCGATCGGTCTGCGGTCGGACTGCGGACTGTGGTGGATGTTCCGCCGTTCCATGGGCGGATGCCGTCGATTTGCCTTTGTCCCACGGTCGGCCCGGGATCGCGGAGGAGGGGCCTGTGCTCCGATTTTCCGGGCCGGGGTGTTGCACAACCCGCGGCGAAGCATTATCTTCGCGGTATGGAATCCTTGGACAGAGCGCCGGAGGAGGGTCGGACCTTTCACATCCGGAACATGGTGTGCGACCGCTGCATACTGGTCGTGCGCGACCTCTTCACGCGGCTGGGGCTGGAGCCCGAGTGCGTCGAACTGGGGTACGTGCGAACCGCCGTGCGTCCCGATGCCGCGACGCTGGAGCGGCTGGACGAGGCGCTGCGGGCCGTGGGCTTCGAGCGGCTGGACGATGGCCGCCGCCAGCTGGCCGAGCGGATCCGTACCGAGATCATCCGTCTGGTGCACCGCGACGATGCGCCGCTGCGCGTCAACCTTTCGGAATATCTCTCCGAGACGCTGCACCACGAATACAGCGTGTTGAGCAAGCTCTTTTCCGAGGAGACCGGCACGACCGTCGAACGCTGCTACATCGCGCAGCGCATCGAGCGGGTCAAGGAGCTGCTCTCCTACGGCGAGCTGTCGCTCAGCGAGATTGCCGACCGCATGAACTACTCCAGCGTCGCCCACCTGAGCGCCCAGTTCAAGCAGGTCACGGGCCTGACGCCGAGCCGTTACCGGCAGCTGGCGCAGCCTCCGCGCCGACCGCTCGACAAACTCTGACCCCCCCCCTCGGGCCAGCCGCTGCTCCTTTGCTGTTTCTGCCCGCCCCCGTTTCTGCCTGCCGTCTCTGCACGTCACCGTGTAAATCTGTAAATCCGGCCCACGATTCTGTAACGTCGGGACAGGGCGTCGTCCGTATCTTTGCACAAACAAGTGACGAAACGAAGATCATGGAACGGAATGAGACACAAACGGGCCTGTTCCCGGTGACGGGCATGCACTGCGCCGCCTGTGTGGCGCGTGTCGAGAAGGCCTTGCGGCATTGCGATGGGGTGCGCGAAGTCGGGGTGAATCCCGCGACGGCCACGGCCCGCGTGGTTTACGATCCGCAGTGCTGTACGGCCGACGGTTTGCGGAGCGCCGTGCAGGCAGCGGGTTACGACCTGCTGACCGGCGGCGGGGACGAGGCCGCGGATGAAGCCGACCGCCGGGCCGCAGCCGATTACCGGCTGTTGCGGCGGCAGGCGCTGCTGGCCGTTGCGCTGGCGCTGCCCGTGGCTGTGCTTGGCATGTGGTTCCAGTCGGTGGGCTGGGTGGGCTGGGTGCTGTGGCTACTCGCTTCGGTGACGCTGTTTGTCTGCGGGCGGAGCTTCTTTGTCTCGGCGTGGCGGCAGCTGCGCCACGGGGCAGCCAACATGGATACGCTCGTTGCCGTCAGCACGGGCGTGTCGTATCTCTTCAGCCTCTTCAACCTGCTCTTTCCCCGCGTGTGGGAGAGCCGCGGCATGGAGGCGCACCTCTATTTCGAGTCGGCAAGCGTCGTCATTGCCTTCGTGCTGCTGGGCCGGCTGCTCGAAGCCCGGGCCAAGGGCCGGACGACGGAGGCGCTGCGCAAGCTGATGCGCCTGCAGCCGCAGGAGGTTTCGCTCGTGGAGCCCGACGGCGCAATCCGCCGGGTCCGGATCGGCGAGGTGCGCCCGGGTGACCGGTTGCTGGTGCGTCCCGGCGAGCGGATTCCCGTCGACGGCGAGGTCTGCGAGGGCAGCTCCCCGGTCGACGAGAGCCTCTTCAGCGGGGAGCCGCTCCCCGTGCTCAAGCAGTCCGGGGCGGAGCTCTTCGCCGGGACGGTCAACCTGCGCGGGGCGCTGCACATGCGGGCGACCCGCGTGGGCGACGGGACGATGCTTGCCCACATCATCCGGCAGGTGCAGGAGGCGCAGGGTAGCAAGGCGCCCGTGCAGCGGCTCGTGGACCGCGTGGCTGCGGTCTTCGTCCCGGTGGTCATGACGCTGGCCGCGGTGGCATTCGTTGCATGGTGGGCGGCCGATCCGGCCGACGGCTTCACGCGCGGGGTACTGGCGCTGGTTACGGTGCTCGTCGTTGCGTGCCCCTGTGCGCTGGGGCTGGCAACTCCTACGGCCATCGTGGTGGGAATCGGCAAGGGGGCCGAGAACGGCATCCTGATCCGCAATGCCGAGAGTCTGGAGGCGGCGGCCCGCGTGGATGTCGTCGTGCTCGACAAGACCGGCACGCTCACGGAGGGGCGTCCCGAGGTGACCGACCTGATCTGGTGCGGGGACGGCGACCGCCGTGCGGCCTGCTTCAGCGCCCTGGAGCGCTGTTCGACCCATCCGCTGGCTGCGGCCGTGGCGGAGCGGCTCGGCGGACAGCCGCACCCGGAGGTGAGCGACTTTGCGGAGCGGCCCGGCGAGGGGGTCAGCGGCCGGATCGACGGCGAGACCTACCATGCCGGCAATGCGGCTCTGCTGGCGGCTGCGGGCGTGGCGGTCGATGCCAATGCCGCGGCTGCGGCCGACCGGCTCGCCGCGCAGGCGAAGAGCGTCGTCTACTTTGCCGACAGCCGGCGAGTGCTGGCCGTGGCGGGCGTTGCCGACCGGCTCAAGCGCGAGAGTCCGGCGGCGGTTCAGGCCCTCCGGGCACGCGGCATCGACGTCTGGATGGTGACGGGCGATGCGGAGGCTCCGGCGCGTGAAATAGCCCGGCAGGCGGGCATCGAGTCCTTCCGTGCGGGGGTGCTGCCGCAGGGTAAGCGCGACTTCGTGCGGCAGCTCCAGGCCGACGGACATCGCGTGGCGATGGTCGGCGACGGCATCAACGACAGCGCGGCTCTTGCGCAGGCCGACTTCAGCGTTGCCATGGGGCGGGGGAGCGACATCGCGATGGATGCGGCGATGGTGACGATCGTGGGCTCCGATCCGACGAAGATCGCCGAGGCGATCCGCCTTTCGCGGCTCACGCTGCGGACGATCCGTCAGAATCTCGTCTGGGCCTTTCTCTACAACGTGATCGCCATTCCCGTGGCGGCCGGGGTCTTCGAGCCCCTGTTCGGTTTCGGACTGAACCCGATGCTGGCGGGTCTGGCCATGGCATTGAGCAGCCTCTGTGTCGTCGGGAACAGCCTGCGCCTGAAGCGGGCCGTGCTCACGGAGCGCCCGATGCGGCGGATGGCTGCGGAGCATCCTCATACTGAACATACTGAATCTGTTTCTGAAAACAATACAACCATGAAAAAGTATCGTGTGGAAGGCATGATGTGCGACCATTGCCGCGCTCATGTGGAAAAGGCCCTCAATGCGTTGGAGGGTGTATCGGCTCATGTGACGCTCGATCCGGCGGTTGCCGTCGTCGAGTTCTCCGGCCGGGAGTATTCGTTTGCCGAGCTGCAGGAGGCTGTTGAGGCGGCAGGGTATACGCTCCGCGAGATGTAACGGCGGCGCCTGTCCGGCGGAGGAGCCCGCCCCGCCGGGGTGTTCCGTGCGTTCCTCCCCCGGAACATGATGAAACCTCTTTGAAGGGGCTTTTCGGCGAAGTTCGGCGTAAAAGGTCCTCTTTGGAGTGTCTCTCCGGCGGAGGAGGCAACGGACGGAGCCGGACCGCATGCGTGCCCTCGGGCAGCCTGCGCGGCGGTCGGACGGACTGCGTACCGGGAAGAGTCGGACCGCGTGCCGGGAAGAGTCGGACCGCGTGCCGGGCGGCGGATGGTGCGCGGAGGGTCGGAAAAGGCGGAGCCGACGGGGATTCGGACGGCGGAAGTGTCGGGAAAAGTCTTATCTTTGTATTCCGAACACGCCGCATCCCTATGACGAAACCCCTGCTGTGCCTGCTGTTGCTGCTGCCGAGCCTGGCGGCGGCCCAGTCCTACGACGACGAATACTACCCCTTCGCCGTGCGGGAGGAGCCGCAGCCGATGATCGTGACCGACACGACGCTCTTCTACCGCGCCGTGCAGGTCGCGGAGGATGCTTATGGCCGGATCACCGATTTCAACCTCCCGCAGGTGAGTCTGCGGCGGCGCGGGCAGGCCTTCTACGATGAGCGCATCGAACTCGACGGCATCGCCGTCTCGTGGCGCCATACGGCGGCCCTGCGGTTGCTGGGTGCCGCGGAGGAGCGTGCGGCGGGCATTGCGGCGGAGAACGATGCCGCGGGTGCGGCGGGCGGCGTGCGCCGCTTTGTCTTCACGCCGGACGAGACGCTCACGCCGCACCTGGCGTCGGTGCGGCTGACCGACCGCAACTACCGTGTCGGGGCGAAGGTCTCCTCGTCGCTCGACGTGGGGCGCGGCTGGCGGCTGCGCCTCGCGGCCGATGCCCGCACGGGGCGCGACATGCACGTCGAAGGGGTCTTCACGAATGCCCTGACGGCGGGTTTTCACCTCTCGAAACGCTTTGCGGGCGGGGCGGAGCTGTCGCTGCTGGCCGTCGTGCCGCCCTCGGTGCGGGGTACGCGGCTGAGCTCCGTGGAGGAGGCCTTCACGCTGACGGGCGATCCGCTCTACAACCCTGCCTGGGGCTTTCAGCAGGGACGGGTGCGCAATTCGCGCGTGCGGCGCGAGTGCGTGCCGCTCGGCGTCGCCACCTGGCGCATGCCCCTTTCGGCGAAGACGTCGCTTGCCCTGACCCTCGGCGGCGAAGCGGGCCTGCGACGGTACAGCTCTCTGGGGTGGTACGACGCCCGCACACCCATGCCCGACAACTACCGCTACCTGCCCTCCTATACGGGTGACCGGGAGAGCGAGCAGGCGTGGCGCTCGCGCGACGCCCGCTACACGCAGGTGCGCTGGGACGAGTTGATCGCCCAGAACCGCCTGGCGGGCGGCGAGGCGATCTATGCGCTCGAGGACCGGGTCGAGCGCATCGGCGACGTGCAGGCCGATGCGGCCTTCGTCACGGAGCTCGACGGGCGGCTGACGCTCCGCTACGGCGGCTGGGTGCGCCGCACGTCGACACGCCACTACAAGCAGATGCGCGACCTGCTGGGGGCCGATTATTTGGTGGATATCGACCAGTACCTCGTCGATGACGACACCTACGGCAACCTGCTGCAGAACGACCTGCGCCATCCCGACCGGCGGATCGGGCGCGGCGACCGCTTCGGCTACGACTACACCCTTGCGGTGCGCGAGGCGGGCGTGCGCCTGCATGCCGCCTACCGCTCCGACCGCCTGCGGGCCGATGCGGGCCTTGTGCTCTCGGACGGGGTGATCTTCCGCCGGGGCCACTACGAAAAGGAGCTCTTCCCCGGGGCGCAATCCTACGGTGCCTCGCGGCGGCTGCACTTCACTCCCTACACGCTCCGCGCCTCGATTGGCTGGGCCTTCACGCCGCGGCACTACCTCTCGGTCGCGCTGCTTGCCGCCGCCCGCATGCCCGAGGCGGAGGAGCTCTTCTTCCAACCCCAGTACAACAACCGCACGGTGGACGGCCCGGCGGCGGAGCAGAACTACGCCGCGGAGCTCGCGTACCGCATGACGGGCCCCGTCGTCGGGCTGCAGGTGACGGCCTATGCCACGCTGCGGCTCGATGCCATGCAGACACGGCGCTACTACGACGACATGGCGGGGCTCTACTGCGACATGTCCGTGAGCGGCATCGGGTGGCGGGCCCTCGGCGTGGAGGCTGCGGCCGACATCCGGCTGTCGTATCGCTGGAGCCTGGCGCTGGCCGCCTCGGTGCAGCACTGCGCGTATGTCCGCGACCCGCTGGTCACGGTGCTTTCGGATGTGGACAACACGGTGGTCGACATGCGGGCCGTGAGCCGCATGGGCGGCTGCGTGCCGGGCGGTGTACCCGGCGCGACGGCCTGTGCCGAGCTGGCGTACTTCGGACCGAAAGGGTGGGGGCTCCGTCTCTCGGCGGGGTATGTCGGCGGACGGTATGCCGAGCCCTCCTTCCTGCGCCGCACGGATCGCATCGCCTCCCAGGGCGGCACGTCGCCCGAACTCTTCGACGCCTTCGTGCGGCAGGAGCGGCTGGACGACGCCCAGACGCTCGGTGCCTCGCTCTTCAAGAGCTTCTATTTCGACCGTTCGCGCCTGGTCGTCGCCCTGATGCTGCGCAACCTGCTCGGCGGCGACGATATGGTCTACAGCGCCTACGAGGCGCAGCGTGTGCGCCGCATCGCGGCCGGCGACCAGACCCTCTGGCAGCCCCACGCCACGCGCCTGACCTACGCCCTGCCGCGGTCGTTCTACATTACGGTTTCATATCGGTTTTGACGGATATTATAAAAAACAGTCGGATTTTTTTGGATTTCGATGCAAAATTTGTAATTTGGAAAGCCAAAAACCTTAAAACTTTCAAAACCTATGATTATCGGTATTCCCAAAGAGATCAAAAACAACGAGAATCGCGTTGCAATGACCCCGGCCGGCGTTCAGGAGATGACGCGGCGCGGTCACAAGGTGTATGTGCAGGCTACGGCCGGAGTGAACAGCGGTTTTACCGATGATGCCTACAGGGCGGTGGGTGCAGAGATCCTGCCCACGATCGAGGAGGTCTATGCGACGGCCGAGATGATTGTCAAGGTTAAGGAGCCGATCGCTCCCGAATACAAGCTCATCCGGGCCGGACAGCTCGTCTTCACCTACTTCCACTTTGCCAGCAGCGAGCCCTTGACCCGTGCGATGATCGACAGCGGGGCGGTCTGCTGCGCCTACGAGACCGTCGAGCGGGCCGACCGTTCGCTGCCGCTGCTTATCCCGATGTCGGAGGTCGCGGGCCGCATGGCCACGCAGGAGGGGCGTTACTTCCTCGAGAAGCCGCGCGGCGGCAAGGGCGTGCTGCTGGGCGGCGTGCCGGGTGTGAAACCCGCCAAGGTCTTCGTCATCGGCGCGGGAGTCGTCGGTACGGCAGCGGCGCGCACGGCAGCCGGCACGGGTGCCGACGTGACGATCTGCGACATTTCGCTGCAGCGCCTGACCTACCTGGCCGACGTCATGCCGCGCAACGTCAAGACGCTCATGTCCTCGGAATACAACATCCGCGAGGAGCTCAAGCATGCCGATCTGGTGATCGGTTCGGTGCTGATTCCCGGCGCGAAGGCCCCGAAGCTTGTGACGCGCGACATGCTGCAGCTCATGGAGCCCGGCACGGTGATGGTCGACGTGGCCATCGACCAGGGCGGCTGCTTCGAGACGTCGCGTCCGACGACGCACGAGGATCCCGTCTACTACGTCGACGGCATTCTCCACTACTGCGTGGCCAACATCCCGGGTGCCGTGCCGCGTACCTCGACGCTGGCTCTGACGAACGCCACGCTTCCCTATGCGATCCAGCTGGCCGACAAGGGGTGGCGGCGTGCAGCGCAGGAGAATCCCGAACTGGCGCTGGGCCTGAACGTCGTCGAGGGCAAGGTCGTCTACAAGCCCGTGGCCGAGGCCTGGGGACTGAACTACGAGCCGCTGGCGCTCTGACGCGTGCTCGTGCAACGGGGAGAGAGGGGGGCGGTCGGTTGTGCCGTCCTCCTCTCTTCGCATGCCGGCAAATAAATTTGCCGCGACGGCCGCTTTGCACTATCTTTGCAGCGTAAAACCGATGTTATGGCAGGTTCCAACTTTGTAGACTACGTGAAGATATTCGCCCGCTCGGGGCACGGCGGCGCCGGTTCGGCACACTTCCGCCGCGAGAAATTCGTGGCCTTCGGCGGTCCGGACGGCGGCGATGGCGGCAAGGGCGGCAGCATCGTGCTGCGGGGCGACCGGCAGTACTGGACGCTCATCCACCTCAAGTATCAGCGCCACCAGTTCGCCGAGGACGGCGAGAACGGCTCCGGAGCCCGCTCCTCGGGCAAGGATGCACGCGACATCGTCATCCCCGTGCCGCTGGGCACGGTGGCGCGCCGCGTCGTCGAGACCGACGAGGGCACGACGACGGAGTTCGTCGGCGAGGTGACCGAAGACGGTGAGGAGCTCGTGCTGCTGAAGGGCGGCCGCGGAGGACTGGGCAACTGGCACTTCAAGAGCGCCACGAACCAGACGCCGCGCTATGCGCAGCCGGGTGAGGAGGGCGACGAAGGGGCCTTCATCCTCGAACTGAAGGTGCTGGCCGACGTCGGACTCGTGGGCTTCCCCAATGCCGGGAAATCGACGCTGCTCTCGGTCGTGTCGGCCGCCAAGCCCAAGATCGCCAACTACGCCTTCACGACGCTCGAACCCAACCTGGGCATCGTCGAGGTGCGCGACCACAAGTCGTTCGTCATGGCAGACATCCCGGGCATCATCGAGGGGGCGCACGAGGGCCGCGGCCTCGGCACGCGCTTCCTGCGCCACATCGAACGCAACTCGGTGCTGCTCTTCATGATTCCGGCCGACAGCGACGACATCCGCCGCGACTACGACATCCTGCTGGGCGAGCTGACGCAGTACAACCCCGAGCTGCTCGACAAGCAGCGGCTGCTGGCCGTCACGAAGTGCGACATGCTCGACGACGAACTCATCGCCCAGATGCGTGCGCACCTGCCCGAGGGGGTGCCCTCGCTCTTCATTTCGTCGGTCTCGGGGCTGAATATCCAGCAGCTCAAGGATATGCTCTGGGAGGCGCTGCAGCGCTGACGAACAGCGCGCCGCAGTCGGTGACGCGGAGCGTGAATTTCCCGTTGAAAAAGTCGACAATACCGCATAGCGAGCCCGTGCCCGATGGTACGGGCTCGTCGGCATAGGTGCATGTCGAGGCGGCGCGCACGGTGAACGTGTGGCCCTCGGTGTCGACGATGCGGTGCTCGGTCGTCGTGTGGCGGCCCGTTTCGGGATCGACGGCGCACCACGGGCCGCCGTCGGGAAAGCAGACGCCGTCGAGGCGCACGTAGCGGTCGATATCCGCCGTGCCGATTTCGGGAATGGTGCGCAGGCGCGGTTCGGGACGGGTGCCGTCTGCCGGCGAGACCGTCAGGTAGCGGGGCAGGTCCGCGGCGGCGATGCGTCCCGGGCCGTCGTCCGTCGGTGTCGTCCCGAGGACGAGCTTGCCGCCGTATTCGCAGAGCGTGAGCCCGTTGCAGCGCACGGTCAGTTCGTATCCGAACGGATAGCCGTAGAAGAGGTCCGTGGCATCGATGGCGAGGCTGATGCCGCCGTAGGCATCCTCGACGATGAGCGTCTTGTAGAACTCCCCGAAGCAGTCGTTGCCCGTGATGCGGCCGCGGATGCGGAGCTCCTGCCGGATCTCGGTGGCGCCGCTCCGGTCCGCGAGGGCCTTGAGCCGGGGAATGGAGACCGTCTCCCCGTCGTCCGGATCGCCGTAGCGGGGCTCCGAGGCCCGGTTGCAGGCCGCGCCGAAGAGCAGGAGCAGACCGAAGAGTCCGGCGCGCCGGAGTGCGGCGCCTGCCCGTGCGGATGGCCGGTCATTGCAGCAGGTCCTCTTCATGGCGCGGTTTGAGCAGGTAGCATCCGTCGTCGTCGCGTTGCAGGATGCCCGTGATCGACCCGGGGCCCGTCGGGACCTCGCGGTCGGCGAAGCGGGCGTAGGGACGGACATAGGTGCGGATTTCGGCCCCCGTATCGTCGCGGAAACGCTTCTCGCCGGCCCACGAGGCCTCGATGACCTGCTCGGGCGCATAGCGCAGGCCGTCGATGCGGACGAGGCTTCCGCAGCGGTCGGGTGTCAGTTCGGCGATGGTGAGCCGGGTGGGGAGGACCGCCTGCAGCGCGTCGTCGCAGCGTTCGACATGGGCGTCGAGCGCGGGTTTCGAGCCGATGTAGTCGGTTGTGTAGCCGCTGCCCGGAGCGGGTTCGCGGCCGACCTGCACGACGCCGCGGCTGCGGCCGGCGGCCAGTCCCCGCAGGTGCAGCGTGACGCGGCAGCCGACCGGGAAGTCGTTGTGCAGCTGGTCGATGCCGGCCATCACCTCCAGTCCGGCACCCGCCTCCTCGATGCAGAACGTGCGGTAGAAGTTGCCCGCCTCGTCGCTGGTCGTCACCACACCCGACAGCACGATGTCGCCCGTGATGGCCGGGGTCTGGCCGACAAGCGCCCCGTTGAAGCGGGCGATGGTCGTCGTGACGGCGGTCGGCTGCGACGGGTTTCCCTTCGTGCGGAAATCCGAGTCGTAGCAGCCGCTCAGCAGCAGCGCCGCGGCGCTGAAGAGTATCGGCCCCGCGTGCGACATTACGCCTCGATGCGTGAATCCTTCAGTCCAAGGAAGTAGAGGATGCCGTCGAGCCCGATCGTCGAGATCGACTGCCGGGCCGTGGCCTTGACCTTGGGCTTGGCGTGGAAGGCGATGCCCAGCCCCGCGAGGTTGAGCATCGGCAGGTCGTTCGCCCCGTCGCCGACGGCCACCGACTGCGCGATGTTGATCGACTCGAACTGGCAGAGCAGCCGCAGCAGCTCGGCCTTGCGGCGTCCGTCGACGATCTCGCCGACGTAGCGGCCCGTGAGGTGCCCGTCCTCGATCTCGAGCTCGTTGGCATAGACGTAGTCGAAGCCGTATTTCTGGCGCAGGTAGTTGCCGAAGTAGGTGAAGCCGCCCGAGAGAATCGCCGTCTTGTAGCCCACGCGCTTGAGGACGGTCATCATGCGTTCGAGCCCCTCGGTGATGGGCAGGTTGCGGGCTATGTCCTCCATGACCGAGACGTCGAGCCCCTTGAGCAGGGCGACGCGCTGCGTGAAGCTCTCGCGGAAGTCGATCTCGCCGCGCATGGCGCTGGCCGTGATCTCGCGGACCCGGTCGCCGACGCCGGCCCGTTCGGCCAGTTCGTCGATCACCTCCGTCTCGATGAGCGTCGAGTCCATGTCGAAGCAGATCAGGCGGCGGCTGCGGCGGTAGATGTCGTCCTTCTGGAAGGAGACGTCGAGTCCGATCTCGGAGAGGTTCATGAAGCCCTCCTGCATGGCGCTGCGGTCGGCGTCGGAGAGCGAGCCGCGCACCGAGAGCTCGATGCACGACTTGGCGGCGCGGTTGTCCTCGTTGAGGGGCATGCGGCCCGTCAGGCGCCGGATGGCGTCGATGTTCAGCCCGTGCTCGGCCACGACCTTCGTCACCTCGGCAATGTGGCGCGCCGTGACGGTGCGTCCGAGCAGCGTGATGATGTAGCGGTTCTTGCCCTGACGGGCCACCCAGTCGTTGTAGCGCTCTTCGGAGATCGGCGTGAAGCGGATCATCACCCCCAGCTCCGAGGCCTTGAAGAGCAGCTCCTTCATGATGTTGCCCGACTTGTCGGGCGTGGTCAGGATCAGGATGCCGAGCGTCAGCGACTGGTGGATGTTGGCCTGTCCGATGTCGAGGATGAAGGCGTCGTAGCGCGCGAGAATCTCCGTGAGCGACGAGGTCATGCCGGGCTTGTCTTCGCCCGAAATGTTTATCTGGATGATTTCGACGTTGTTTTGTGCCATAAGGACTGTTTTGCGGATTACTTCGTGAGAATCGTTAACAAAGTTAGTAAAGTTCCCCGTTTTTTGCTTATTTTTGCTCCACAAACTTTAGAAATTATGTGGACATTCCTTGCCGCGGAGAGCGCCGAACCGCTCATCCTGCCCGACAGCGTACAGAAGGCCAACCTTGCGAAGGCCGTCGAGAAGATCGCGACGCTCGACTACCACGAGGTCCTGCAGACGATGCTCTCGGAGGCGGTGTGGATCGTCATCAAGATCGTGATCGCGCTGGCGATCTACTTCCTCGGCCGCTGGATCGTGCGCCGCGTCGTGCGGCTGATCGACGTGGCCATGGAGCGCCGCAAGGTCGACATTTCGCTGCGTTCATTCATGCGCAATACCGTGCGCGTGGTCTTCTCGCTGATTCTGGTGCTCATCGTCGTGCAGACGCTCGGCGTGAACGTCACGTCGCTCATCGCCGTCTTCTCGGCCGCCACGCTGGCCATCGGCATGGCCCTGAGCGGCACGGCACAGAACTTCGCCGGCGGCGTGATGATCCTTATGATGAAGCCTTATCGCGTGGGCGACTACATTTCGGCGCAGGGACAGTCCGGCACGGTACGCGAGATCAAGCTCTTCTCGACGGTCATCACCACGACCGACAACCAGACGATCTACATCCCGAACAACGCCATCGCCACGGCCATCATCGACAACTACACGACGGCCGAGCAGCGGCGCGTCGACTGGACCGTGGGCATCTCCTACGGCGACGACGTGGATGTCGCCCGCGAGACGATCCTCGCCATGCTTGCGGCCGATGCCCGCATCCTGCGCGAGACGGCCCCGGTGGTGTGGGTGGCGGCGCTGGCCGACAGCTCGGTGAACCTCACCGTGCGCGCCTGGGTGGCGAATGCCGACTATTGGGACGTCTTCTTCGAGTACAACGAACGCTTCTACAAGGAGCTGCCGAAGGCGGGCATCAACTTCCCCTTCCCGCAGATGGACGTACACGTCAAAAACGACTAATCCTTTATAAAAACAACAGAAAGACTTATGGAATTGAGAGAAATCCTGGCCATCTCGGGCCAACCCGGACTGTATAAATACGTGGCGCAGTCGACGCGCGGCGTGATCGTGGAATCGCTGCTCGACGGGCGCCGCATGAACGCTTCGGCCTCGTCGAAGGTGAGCGCGCTCTCCGACATCTCGATGTTTACCGAGGGCGACGACATCGCGCTGGCCGACGTCTTCACGCGCATCTACGCCCATACGGGCGGCAAGCACGCCATCAGCCCCAAGGAGACGCCCGAGCACCTGAAGGAGGCCTTTGCCGAGGTGCTGCCCGAGTACGACCGCGACCGCGTGCACGTTTCGGACATCAAGAAGTGCTTTGCGTGGTACAACATCCTCGTCGACGCCGGTTTCACGGAGTTCAAGCTCCCGTCGGAGGAGGCTGCCGCCACAGAGCCCGAAAAGGAGTAGCCGGAGGGCCGGCAGACCCGGCGCGGAGGCTTTCCGACAAACAGTCAAGCATGTCGAACCGAAAACCGCAGGGTTTTCACAACGGATGGAAACGATGGAGAAGATGAAGGTATTGGCGCTGGTCGCTCATGACAACATGAAACGCGACCTGGCGGAGTGGGTGGACTGGAACAGCGGCAAATTGAGCCGCCACCATCTGGTTTGCACGGGTACGACGGGCAAGATGGTCGAGAAGACGCTGCGTGCCCACAAGGAGGCGCACGGCGACGAGGGGTCGGAGCCCATGCCCGAACTGCAGATCACACTGCTCAAGTCGGGCCCGCTGGGCGGAGACCAGCAGCTCGGGTCGATGATCGCCGACGGCCGCATCAGCGCCCTGATCTTTTTCTGGGACCCCATGTCGGCCCAGCCGCACGACGTCGACGTCAAGGCGCTGCTGCGCCTGGCGACGCTCTACAACGTGCCGACGGCCGTGAACCGTTCGACGGCCGATTTCCTGATCTCCTCGCCGCTGTTCGAGGACGACGACTACCACCCCGTGGTCAAGGACTACCGGGAGTATGTCGAGCGGGTGCTGAAATAGCGCGCCGCGCCGCAACCAATCAAGAAGGCCGCACCGGACTGTCCGGTGCGGCCTTTCGCGTGCGGGGCGTTCGGCGAGGCGGGGGCGTTTGGCGAGGCGGGGGCGTTTGGCGAGGCGGGGGCGTTCGGCGAGGCGGGGCAGAGCCGGCGTGCGGTGTGGCCGTGCGGGAGCGCGGCGGCTACGTGTGGGCCGGGCTGTCGGGCGGTACGGCGGGTCTGGCGGGTCTGGCGGGTCTGGCGGGTCTGGCGGGCACGGCGGGTTTGGCGGACCGGGCCGGTTTCCGGGTCGGTCGGACGCCTTTGCGGCAGCCATCCGCCGGTGTCAGCGGCTGTTGCGGGTGCGGATGATCGCCAGCAGGCGGTCCAGCTGCCCGTCGCGGCCGGTGAGGTACTCCGCGGCGATGCACGGAACAGGAATGTCGGGCTGCACGACCCCGTCGACGGCGCGCGTGCATTCGTCGATGCGCACCATCGAGACGGCCCCCTGATAGAGGTTCGTCGGCATGAGGAAGCCTCCGTCGAGCACCTCGCCATACTTGAGCGCATTGTGCCGCAACGGCTCGCCGGCCAGCTCGGCGGCGCCGTGGTACTGGAGCATGTTGACGAACGAGGCGGCGATCGATCCGGTGTCGCGCCCCACGAGCACGAAGTAGCGCAGCCCTCAGACATACATCTTCGGATCGGTCGGGAACGAGCGGACGTACTCCTCCTTGGGCAGCGGCACGGTCTGTCCGAGCATCTCCTCGGTGAGGAACCCGTAATAGGGCATCGACTTCCTCGAAGCCTTGACCCATTGCCCCGTGCAGTACTCCACGACGGGCTTGTCGATGAAGATCGAGAGCAGCCGGTCGAAGTTGTGTCCGTTGCCGCCGGGGTTGCGCCTCAAATCGAGGATCACGTCGGTGATGCCCTGCCGGCGGAAGTCGAGGAGTGTGCGGTGGAGGATGCGGATCAGGCGGTTGTTGTTGGGGAAAAATTTGGGGATGGCGATGTAGCCGCAGCCCGCTTCGGGCCAGGTGCGGATGTTGCGGTCCATCTCTTCGGCGCGCGACAGCTCGAACAGCGTCCCGGCAGCCGACATGCCGGCCGTTTCAATGACCATCGGCCTCCCGTCGCGCAGCAGCTCGATGCGGAAGCGGTCGACGACCTGGCTGTAGAAATAGCGCCCCATGAGCGAGATCGGATGCATGTGGCGGTCGTCGTAGCTGTGCTTGAGGTATTCTGCGGCCGCGACGCCGTTGATGGCCGTCACCTGGTCGCCGCGCCGGAATGCCGGGTCGAGCGAACGGTCGACGATGAGCGTGTCGTTGATCTGCAGCAGGTTGAATCCCGGTGTGGGCAGTGTCCGCTGGATGCGCCGTTGCTCGCGGCGGGTGTAGTGCTCCGCGTCGCCGATGGGTGGCAGCAAAATCCGGTAGTGGGGGTCTTCGTAGTGGAGGCGGTCCAGGTAGGGGCGCAGCACGTAGAATAACTCCGAGGAGAGCAGCGAATCCTTGCCCAGCGAATCGCAGCGGGCGTCGATCTCGGCACGGATCTGCGCCATCTCGGCCTCCGTAAAGAGCGAATCGAGCCCCGGATGGTTGCGGACCTGGAAGAGCCGTCGGCCCGTGCCGATCAGCGAGCGGGGCATGTTGATGTCGATCAGGGCATAGATTCGGTTGGGGACACGCACCTCGAAACTTTCGCCGACCCGACGGATGCTGTCAAGCTCCTCCCGGGTGGGGTTCGTGGGCGCTGCGGTTAGAGCCGGGGAGCCAGGCGCAACTGGGGAGTCAGTCGCTGCGGAGGACGCCGGGGAGTCAGTCGCTGCGGAGGACGCCGGGGAGTCAGGCGCTGCCGGAAGCAGCAGCGGAAAGAGCACTGCTGCAAGGAGCAGTGTCCGCAGTAGAGTAGTTCGGTTCATCGGTCTGAAGGTTGGGTTCTCCCTTCAAACGGATACCGGGTGCCGGATCGTATGCCGCCGGGCTGCTTTTTGCGGATGGGGTTGCGCACGGTGGCCTGCCGCACGGGTCGCCGTGTCAGATGTCGTGCGACAGCGGGGCAGGAACGGCGCCGCTCATGTCGCAGTCGCCCCAGCGCTCGGCCACGTAGTCGAGCGTCGCGAAGAGTTCGTCGACGTCGAGCGTCGTGACCAGCTTCAGGCGCGTCTCCTTGAAGTTGGGCAGCCCCTTGAAGTAGTTGGTCAGGTGGCGCCGCATCTCGAGGATGCCGACATGCTCGCCCTTGATCTCGAGCGATTTGCGCAGATGCTCACGGGCGATGGCGACACGCTCCGCAACGGAGGGCTGCGGCAGCACCTCGCCCGTTGCGAGGTAGTGCCTGATCTCGCGGAAGATCCACGGACGCCCGTAGGTTGCGCGGCCGATCATCACGCCGTCCACGCCGTAGCGGTCGAACATCGCGGCGGCCTTCGGCCCCGAGTCGACGTCGCCGTTGCCGATGATCGGAATGTGGATGGCGGGGTTGTTCTTCACCTCGCCGATGAGCGTCCAGTCGGCCTCGCCGCGGTACATCTGGGCCCGTGTGCGGCCGTGGATCGTGAGCGCTGCGATGCCGACATCCTGCAGGCGCAGGGCGATCTCCATGATGTTCTTCGACTCGTCGTCCCAGCCCAGCCGCGTCTTGACCGTCACGGGCTTGTGCACGGCGCGGACGATCTGTCGCGTCATCTCGACCATGAGCGGCACGTCGCGCATCATGCCCGACCCGGCGCCGCGCCCGGCGATCTTCTTGACGGGGCAGCCGAAGTTGATGTCGATGATGTCGGGCCCGGCCGCTTCGGCCATGCGTGCCGCCTCGACCATCGGTTCGATCAGGTGGCCGTAGATCTGAATGCCCACGGGCCGTTCGGCGTCGTCGATCGCGAGCTTCTTGAGCGACTTGGCGGCGTCGCGGATCAGCCCGTCCGAGGAGATGAACTCCGTGTAGACGACATCCGCGCCGAAGCGCTTGCACATGTAGCGGAACGAGGGGTCCGTGACGTCCTCCATGGGCGCCAGCAGCAGGGGCTTCTCCCCGAGGTCCAGGTCGGCTATCTTCATTTTTCAGTCTTTTCCAGCGGGGTAACCAGCAGTTTGTCGATGCGGGCGCCGTCCATGTCGACGACCTCGATGCGGTAGCCGTTCCACTCGACGTGCTCGCCCGACTGCGGGATGTGGTCCAGCTGGTCGAGCACCAGTCCGCTGATCGTGTTGTAGGCCGTGGCGGAGCACTCCTCCTCGATGCCGAGGCTGGCCAGGAAGTCGTAGAAGGGGCACTGCCCGTCGATGAGCAGGCCGCCGTCGTCGCGGCGGATGATGTCGGGCTCCTCCGAGCGGTCGGGAATCTCGCCGACGAGCGCCTCGAAGATGTCCTTGAAGGTGATGATGCCGCGCGTCACGCCGAACTCGTCGCAGACGATGCCGTAGCCGAGCTGCTCGTTGCGCAGCTGCTCGAGCACGTCGTAGACCTCGAATCCCTCGTGAAAGAACTTCACGGGCGCGAGGTGGTCGCGCAGGTTGAAATCCTTGTCGCCGATGTGGCTGAAGAGGTCCTTCAGGTAGACCACGCCGAGCAGCCGGTCGAGGCTGCCGTCCCCCACGGGGTAGCGGTTGTGGGGCTTCTCGTCGACAATGGCGCGGATCTGCGCCGCGCTCATCGAGATGTCGAGCCAGACCAGCTCGCTGCGGTAGGTCATGATCGACTCGACGGTGCGGTCGCCCAGCGAGAAGACGCGGCCGACGATCTTCTGCTCGACCTCCTGCACCTCGCCGTCCTCGGCCCCTTCGCGAATGATCGAGCGGATCTCCTCCTCGGTGACCTTGCTCTCGGCCTTCTTCAGCCCCAGCAGCCGCGAGATGCCGGCCGTGCTGTGCGAGAGCAGCCACACGAAGGGCGAGGCCAGCCGCGAGAGCATGCCCATGGGCCGCGACATGAAGATGGCGATCTTCTCGGCGCCGCTCATGCCGATGCGCTTGGGCACCAGCTCGCCGAAGATGAGCGTCAGGTAGGTCACGACGATGACGATCGTCACCTGCGCGACGACGGTTGCCGTGCGCAGCGGAATGCCCAGCGAGGAGAGCCGCGCGCCGAACGATGCGGCGAGCGTGTCACCCGAGTAGATACCCGTGAGGATGCCGATCAGGGTGATGCCTATCTGGATGGTCGAGAGGAACTTGTCGGGGTCCTGGATGAGCTGCTGGGCCCGCCGTGCCCCGGTGTTGCCCTGGCGGGCGAGCATCTCGAGGTTCGAGCGGCGCGCCGAGATGAGCGCGATCTCGGACATGGCGAAGAGCCCGTTGAGCAGGATCAGCAGCAGGATGATGACTATTTCCATGGATGTTGCGTTTCGGTATATTCAGCGCGAAGATAGCGAAAAATCCCGATAATCCCGTGAGTGTGTTGATTATTCGCCGAAAAACGCTAAATTTGCACGCAAAATCCATTCAAGACATGACAAATACGGAGACCTTTATTTCGGATGCGGTCCGCCGGTCGGTGGAGGCGCTCTACGGCACGCTGGACGGCGAGCAGTTGCAGATTCAGAAGACCCGCAGGGAGTTTGAGGGCGACTATACCCTCGTGACCTTCCCGCTGCTGCGACGAAGCCGCAAGTCCCCCGAGGCCACGGCGACCGAGATCGGCGAATACATGACGGCCCACGTGCCCGAGATCAAGTCCTACAACGTGATAAAAGGCTTTCTGAACCTCTCGCTCGACGCCTCGTTCTGGGGTGCGCGCTTCGCGGAGATCGTCGCCGACGAGACTTTCGGACAGGCGCCGGCAACGGGCCGCACGGTGATGATCGAGTACTCGTCGCCCAACACGAACAAGCCGCTGCACCTGGGCCACATCCGCAACAACCTGCTGGGATACTCCGTGGCGCAGATCCTCGCGGCGAACGGCCACACGGTCATCAAGGCCAACCTGGTGAACGACCGCGGCATCCACATCTGCAAGTCGATGCTGGCGTGGAAACTCTACGGCAACGGCGAGACCCCCGAGTCGACGGGCATGAAGGGCGACCACCTCGTGGGCAAGTACTACGTCGAGTTCGACAAGCACTACAAGGCGCAGATCAAGGAGCTCGAGGCGCAGGGCATGAGCGAGGAGGAGGCCAAGAAGCAGGCCCCGATCATGCGCGAGGCGCAGGAGATGCTGCGCAAGTGGGAGGCGAAGGACCCTGAGGTCTACGCCCTCTGGGAGATGATGAACGGCTGGGTCTACAAGGGCTTCGACGTGACCTACAAGGCGCTGGGCGTCGATTTCGACAAGGTCTATTACGAGTCGCAGACCTACCTGCTGGGCAAGTCGCTCGTCGAGGAGGGGCTCCGCAAGGGGGTCTTCTACCGCCGCGACGACAACTCGGTGTGGATCGACCTGACGGGTGACGGGCTCGATGAGAAGCTGCTGCTGCGCGGTGACGGCACGTCGGTCTACATGACGCAGGACCTCGGCACGGCCTACCGCCGCTTCGAGGACAACAAGCTCGACGACATGATCTACGTCGTGGGCAACGAGCAGAACTACCACTTCCAGGTGCTGAAGCTCGTCCTCAAGAAGCTGGGCTACGCCGAGTGGAGCGACCACATCACGCACCTCTCCTACGGCATGGTCGAGCTGCCCGAGGGCAAGATGAAGTCGCGCGAGGGCACGGTGGTCGATGCCGACGACCTGATCGCCGACATGGTTGCGACGGCCCGCGAGATGTCGGCCGAGCTGGGCAAGCTGGACGGCTGCAGCGAGGAGGAGGCCTCGGCCGTCTCGACGATGGTGGGCCTCGGTGCGCTGAAGTACTTTATCCTGAAGGTCGATCCCAAGAAGACGATGCTCTTCGATCCGCGCGAGTCGATCGACTTCAACGGCAACACGGGCCCCTTCATCCAGTATACGCACGCGCGTATCCGCTCGATTCTGCGCAAGGCCGCCGAGGCCGGCATCGCCCCGGCTGCGGGCTACGACGCCGCGACGCCGCTGCTTCCGGAGGAGATCGAGCTGATCCGGCTGCTGACCGAATACCCGGCTACGGTGAAGGCCGCGGGCGACAACTTCGCCCCGTCGATCATCGGCGCCTATGTCTACGAACTGGCCAAGCAGTTCAACGCCTATTACCACGACCATTCGATCCTGCGCGAGGAGAACGCCGCCGTGCGGGCGCTGCGCCTGCAGCTGGCCGCACAGGTCGCCCGCATCATCAAGCGCGGCATGCGCCTGCTGGGCATCGACGTTCCCGAGCGGATGTAACCTCCGCCGGAATACACCGCGAGGCCGCCCCGATTGTCGGGGCGGCCTCTTTTTGCAAGCGTGGTACGAACTTTGCGAGAGTGAGAGACAAACATTCAACCAACACTTTTTTAGCGTGAAAACTATTGTAACAACTCTTGCTCTCGCATTGTGTGCCGCCACCGGGGTGACGGCACAGATGAAAAGTGCGGCGCCGGCTCCCGGTGCCGATTCCGTCCTGCTGTCGGAGACGACCGAAGGCGATTACATCGTGCGCCGATACCTGGTTCGCAGCTCCGGCGATGCCGACTTTACGATGCACTACCGGATCAGCCTGGCGACGCTCGACACGTCGCTCGGTGGCAATCCGAAGCAGCTGGGCGACCTGAACGCCTTTTTGAGCGGACTGGTCGGCGACACGCTCCGCAAGGTGCAGTCGGTCACCATCACGGGCTATTCGTCGCCCGACGGCCCCGTGCAGCTCAACGAGAAGCTGGCGGCGCAGCGCGCCCAGGATTTCAAGGGCTACGCCGACAGCAAGTACGGCCTGTCGAAGAGGTATACGGTCCGGGTCAACTCCGTGGCCGAGGACTGGAAGATGTGCCGCACGCTGGTGGCCCAGTCGCAGATCCCCGACCGCACGGCCGTGCTGCAGATCATCGACGGCACGCAGACCCCCGAGCAGAAGGAGCTGGCGCTCGAGAAGCTGCCTGCGGCATGGAACTACATGAAGGCCAACATCCTGCCGCCGCTGCGGCGTGTCGAGGTGATGATCGCCTATGCCGACGGCAACATCGTCGAGCAGCGCACGCTGAAGCCGAAACCGGCTCCCGCTCCTGCTCCGGCCCCGGCTCCCGAGTCGTATGAGGTGGTCGACGAGACCATTACGGGCGTGATCGTCGAGATGCCCGAATCGAAGAGGGAGATGCGCGAGGAGCACCGCGCCGCAGCACGCGAGGCGAAGCAGGATGCCACGATGACCCGGCGCGAGGCGCGTGAGGCGGCCCGGATCGCGAAGCGCGACGCCCGCGAGGCGAAGAAGATCGAGCGGCGGAGTGCCCGTGCGGCCGAGAAGATGGCCCGAAAGGAGGCCAAGGCCGCCAAGAAGGGCGCCAAGGCGATGCAGAAGAACGAAAAGGACCTCGAAAAGATGTAGCCATGCGGCCTTGCGCACAGCCGCTCCGGCCTTGCGCACAGCCGCTCCGGCCTTGCGCACAGCTGCTCCGGCTTTGCGTGCCGCCGTTTCGGACCGACGGCAGGGAGCCGGCGTCGCAGAGAGCCGCCGCAGATGAAGAAAGGGCCCTCCGCTGATGCGGAAGGCCCTTTTTCGTGGCGTTGTGCCGGGGCGGGGATACCTCGTATAGGCTGCCGCCCCTGCTTGACGGGCCGCAGCCGTGTCAGGCGCGGACGAAGCTCTTGTCGGCCCACTTCATGCCGTACCAGCGGCGGATGAAGATGACGCCGCGGATGTTCTCGTCGAGCGTGAAGGCTGCCCACATGCCGCAGAGCGCCAGCCCCCAGTGTACGCCGAAGAGGTAGCCGACCCCCACGGCGATGCTCCACATGACGACGAGCCCCACGTAGAAGGGGTAGTTGACGTCGCCGACGGCCCGCAGGGCGTTCGTGGCGAAGATGTTGATCGGGCGCCCGATCTCCAGCACGACGTCGATCATCAGCACGAACGTGCCCATGTGGATGATGTGTTCGTTCTGCGTGAGGAAGCCGAGGATCGTCGGGCCCGCCAGGGCGATCGTCGTCGAGAGCAGCAGCGTGATGCTGACGGCCCGTTTCATGACGTACTTGCCCAGGATGAAGGCCGCGTGGGGCCGCTGCTGCCCGACCAGGTGGCCGATGCAGATGGCGCCGCCCTGCGCGATGGCGATGCAGAAGAGGTAGGCGAACATGATGATGTTGACGCAGTAGGTGCGCGCGGCCAGCGCCTCGGCTCCCATCATGTTGATGAAGAAGGTGATGACCACCTGTGAGGAGCTGTACGAGAGCTGCTCGCCGGCCGAGGGGAGGCCTACCTTGAGCAGGTTGCGCAGCTCCTGCACGGGGAAGGGGCGGAACCAGGCGAGCGGGAAGCGGCGGATGTGCTTGCGCAGCAGGATGACGAAGAGCAACACCATGGCCACGCCGCGGCTGAAGGCCGTCGAGATGGCTGCACCCTCGACGCCGAGTTCGGGCATGCCCAGCTTGCCGAAGATGAGCGAGTAGTTGCCGATGATGTTGAGGATGTTGACCACGACGGTCACCAGCATCGGGTAGATGGCCTTGTCGGCGCTGCGCAGCGCCGCCGAGAGGGTCATCGAGATGGCCTGGAAGAAGGCGAAGGCCCCGACGATGCGCATGTAGTCGACGCCGTCGGCCAGCAGCTCCGACCCGAGGCCCATCCAGCGCAGGATCGTGTGGCACCCGAAGTAGAGCAGGGCGCTCACGGCCAGTCCGACGACGAGGTTGACCATGAGGGAGATGCCCACGACCTGCGTCACCTTCTTGTCGAGCCGTGCGCCGATGTACTGCGAGCAGAGCACCGAGGTGCCCAGGTTGATGACCTCGAAGACGAGGAACGTGAGCATGATGATCTGGTTGACGACGCCGACGGCGGCGACGCTGTTGTCCGAGTGGCGGCTCAACATGACCGTGTCGACGGCGCCGAGCATCATGATGAGCAGCGTTTCGACGAAGATCGGGGCGGCGAGCCGCAGCAGCTGCTGTTTGAGCGGAGACGGCCGTTTGCGGCTCCGCATGAAGATACGATTGAACATTGTAACCCAATTAACCTAAACCGGGCGCAAAAATAATAAATATCGCATGGATTTGTCAATCCGAAACCTTTTATTATCTTTGCGGAAGTGTGTGAAAACGGCGCGGCCCTTGCCGCGGCATGCGGGCGAAAGGCATGCGACAGCAGGGTAGAGCGACGTACAATATGCTGACAAACATAAACTTATAAAACAAAAGGAATATGGCAAATCTGAGACAGCTCAAGAAAGAGATCGACTACATCCTCGAGGAGGTGGTTTTCGACTGCGATATGGCGATGTGCTTCCAGCCCTCGAAGGAGAAGGAGATCTTCGAGGTGATGCAGGAGGCCGTTGCTGTGCGCAACAACCTCTATGCCAAGGCAATGAATCCGGCCGAGCCGCACAACCGCTCGCTCGTGCGCAAGCACTACGCCGCGCTGCGCGCCGAGATGAACGACGCCTTCGGCGCACTGTTCGAGAAGTTGAGCGCAATCAACGGCAAGAAGTAGAGTAGTGCGGGCTTGCGGTGCGACGTCCGTCCCGCCGCTAACCGCATAACCGAAAAGCAGACGCACGCAATGGGGGAGAGCCCTCCGTCGCGTGCGTTTTTTGTGCCTTGTCGTGTCGATTCCGCGGCGGAGCGCCGTTTGCCTGCGCCAGAGCCACCCGCGACGGACGGCTATTCGTGGCTCGGGCAGCCGTCGCCCGGATGGTGTTCGAGCACCGTGTGGGGAACGGGTCCGTGCGAGAGAAGCTGGATGGGGCAGTCGTAGTTGCGCAGCTGCTCCTCGGTGAGGAGGTTCGAGTGGTGCCGGTGCACGTGGCGGTTGACGCAGACGATCTCCTTCACGACACTCGTGATCGTGCCCAGGTCGTGCGAGACCATCACGATGGCCATGCGGCGGTTCAGCTCGCGCAGCGTCTGGTAGAGCTCCTTCTCGAAGCGGTTGTCCACGAAGTTCGTCGGTTCGTCGAGAATCAGCAGCCGCGGCTCCGCAATCACGGCGCGGCACAGCAGCGCCCGCTGCATCTGCCCGCCCGACACCTCGCCGATGGGGTGGTGCGCCGCGTCGGCAAGCCCCGACATTTCGAGCAGATGCAGCGCCTTGTCGCGGTCCCTGCGCGTGTAGCGCGAGCGGAAGCCGCGCTGGCCCTGCAGGCCCGAGAGCACCACCTCGAGCAGCGAGATCGGAAAGGCCCGGTCGAAGTCCGAAATCTGCGGCATGTAGCCGATCAGGCGCTCCTTGCCGCGGAAGAGCTCCGGGGCGTAATCGATGCGCCCGCTGTGGGGCACGGTGCCCAGAATGGCCCGCACGAGCGTGGTCTTGCCGCCGCCGTTGGGACCGATGACTCCGAGAAAATCCTCCGCGCCGATCTCCAGATCGACGTGTTGCAGCGCCTCGTACCCGTCGTAGGCGACGCCGACATCATGCAGGGTGACGAGATTCATTGGGCGACGATCAGATCGGTCAGCGAATCGATGTTGGCGATGACATCCTCCTTCAGCGGGTCGATCGCCACGCTCTGCGCCTCGATGTCGCGGGCGATCACCTCGACGGTCGAAGCGGGAAACTGGCTCTGGTAGAATATCGTGCGCACGCTGTCGCGCCGTGCCTGCTCGATGAGGCGGGCGAGTGCCCGGGCCGACGGCTCCTTGCCGTCGTCCTCGATGGCCACCTGTTGCAGCCCGTAGTCGCGGGCGTAGTAGGTGAGGGCGGGGTGGTAGATGATGAAGTAGCGGACGCCGCTGGCGGCAATCTTCCCGGCCGTGCGGGCATCGAGCGCCGCCAGTTGCTCCTGCAACCGGGCGTGGTTCTCCGTATACTTCACCGAGTCGGGCCACAAGGCATGGATGGCCTCGTAGGCGTTGGCGGCCATGCGTTGCAGCGCCCGCGGCGAGGTCCAGATGTGGGGATCGATGCCGTGGGCATGGCTGTGTCCGTGTGCCTGCGGGGCCGGCGTGGCGGCGTGGCGGCCTGCGAGTTGTCTCTCCCCGGGCATGGCGGCGGCGTGGCTGCCGGCTGTCTGTTGTTCTTCGGGCGTGGCGGCAGCGTGCAGCTCATGGGCCCGGGCCACTTTGTTGTGGGCGTGCGAGCAGCTGCCGGCGATCAGGTCGATGCCGCGGCTCAGGTCGACGACCTTGTCGCGGGCTTCGATCTTGCCCAGCAGCGTGGTCTCGAAATCGATCAGTCCGACATTGAAGATCAGCCGCGCGCGGTTCAGGTCGACAAACTGCCGCGGCGTGGGCTCGAAGGTCTCGGGACTGGCGCCCGCCGGGACGAGCACGCGCACGTCGAAGTCGTCGCCGACGATGCCGCCGACGATGCTTTTGAGCGGCAAAATGGAGACGTAGAGCATCTCCTCTTCCGGCTGCGCAGGCTGCGCACAGCTGCACAGGGAGCCGATACAGGCGCAGACGAGCAGTTTCAAAACGAGTTTTTGCATGGTATGTCGAGAGGTAGTCATGTGCGTTTATTGCCTGCAAAAATAGGGAAAACAATCAAAAATAGGAACAAATGTGGATTTGAAAATAGAATTCGTTTCACTAATTTTGGCGTGCTGTGGAATTTCAAAAAAGTGTCGTCATGAAAATGAAAATCTTATCTCTGCTGTGCCCGCTTCTCCTGGTGAGCGTCTCCCTGTCGGCCCAGGATGACCGGGCGTACATCAAGGAGCAGATCGAGCTGTGGGGGAGTTGCCGCAATGTCGCCCTGTCGGACCAGCAGGGGAACGTGGCCCTGAGCGGGTATAACGTCTATGCGGCGTCCGGTGTGTTGAGCAACCTGTCGGCCACGCTCAAGCAGCTGAGCGATGCGGGCGAGTATATCGACGACGTGCAGTTGACGGAGGCCGGGCGCTGGCTGATCCTCTACGGCGACAACGGTACCAAATGGAACGACATTCCGGACGGTCTGGCCGAGAAACTGATGGAGTACAACAAGAACAAGGAGGTTATCACGTCCGCCACGTTCAACGATCGCGGCGACTGGATCATCGTGTCGCGCAACCACTATGCAGCCTCAAACCAGGACATCATGTGGCTGATTAAGGATGGTTTGAGCGATTTCGGTGTGCTGTGGACCGCGCAGATGACCGAAGATGGTGCGGTGCTCTGTTTTGAACGGGGATACGAGTACCATGGCAATGTCCCGCAGGTGCTCAAGAATGCGTTGAGTAAGACCACGCTGAATGCGTACCGGGTCAAGTTCCTGCCGGACGGCTCCTATTTCTTTGCCGACGAGGAGGGGCACTGTTCCTATAATTTGTAGCCGTCACAAGTCGTTGCCGGAGGCCTCGCCGGGCCCATTGCAGAGTCCGGCAGGGGTTCTTTTATGTCCATTACCTGTGGTGGTTGTCTGGCGCATCGCCGAACCTGTTACCGGCCCCGTTCTGTGTAGTCTGTTGTTGTTTTGGAAAGGGCAATTACCGGGTGCTTGTTGAGTGCTTGTCGGGTGCTTACCGGGTGCTTACCGGGTGCTTCCGAGCGCTTGTCGGGTGCTTGTTAAGCCTGTTGAGCGCTTATCGGGGGCTTGCCGGGCGTTGTGCAGGTTCTCTGCCAGACTGGGTGCTCGCAGTTCCTTTCAGCATGCGGGACTCGCGCCGGATATTGGTCTGTGGCGACTTTTTGTGCTGATTGTCAATGTGCTGTATTGATGTCGTCGCGGATGCCGCCAACCTCGTGTGCCCGGATTTATTTTTGCTGCTGTGATTCTTATGGCAGATGTGCTGCCGGTAAGTTGTTGACGTCGATTGCCTTATGAGGCTGTCTGCTATGGTGTCCATTGCCCTGTGCGTGGGCGGCTTTGTGCTCGGGGCGCGAGCCGACTTTTTGTCGCTGTTTGCATGTTTATTGGCGGACTGCAACTGCTTACTGTAGTGCCCATTGCCAGGGGCGCGGGCAGGCTTTTTGTCAATGCTTGTGTGTTTATTGGCGTACTGCGGCGATTTTTCGGCTCCGGAGTGCGTCTAACCGTGTGCGGCGGCCATATTTCTTTGTGCTGCGTCCGAATTCCTTTCGTGTGCTGCTGTGATCTTTGCACAAATGCGTGCGTGGGTCTTGTGTTGCGAATGTCTTGTGTGGATGCAGCCCTCGTGTTGTCTTTGAGGTTGTATTTTGCGTTGTCGTTAGTGTTTCTTTGCGAACGCTGCGACGGTTTTGCTGCGGTAGAGTGCGATCTTCTCTTATTCTCTACTATAATTTAACATAATGTAAATATTATTGCATACCTTTGTGAACAGACAGACCAATAATGCACTACAAAAATACCGTACTCAAGTATCGTAAAATAAGATAGGTAACATATGTATATTTCACTCAAAAACAGATAATTGCAATGCTCTCGGATCGTCAGAAATCGGTACTTTTCAAAACAAGAATCGTATCCAAACCGCGCTACGTGCGGGTTCCTTTACAAATGTATAACGGAGTGCGCGAACTCAAAACCGATGTATATTTCCCACGCCTGCTCCAACAGTACCAACAAAATATTGAACTGATGCAACGCCTCTTGCCCGATGAACGGATTTGCCACCTGCGGGCCGATGTGCACGGCATAAAGGATTGGCAGCGCACCTACGAACGATTCACGTGCGCATTTCGCTCCCTCAACGCCTCGCGGATCATCCGCCGCATGCATATCACCGGATTCCGTATCGTCGACATCGTAGGCGCTGAAAAACCCTACGTGATGCGGAGCGCATTCTGCGTGGCTGCACCTGATTTCCCGATCGGCACGAGGCCTCTGCTTTTTCAAGAACAGGTAGCATTGCGTCCCTGTCAGCAACCCGTAAAGACGGTTGGTCCGTAAGTCGATTTTACAAACACCCGCTAATTCCGGATCGTGGTTGTTTCAGGGCGGGCAATTCGGGCGGTTTCCTGCAAAGACTTCCTGAATTTCCGGATGGTATTTCATTCCGGACGACAGCTTCGTCAATAGTGTTTTTGAACCATTCCGGGTTGCGAGTGTACGGGCGGCGATTCGTAAAATGCCCTGAATTTCTCCGGATTGCGCGTGGAATCCCCGGTTTGTCACCGGGTCATGATATGCCGTATTTCGCGCTTACAGGGGGCTGGAATCCCGATTTTGAACGCTGTCTACCGATTTTATCCCTTTCGAGATTGCGATATTTTGCGCGATACGGCCTCCCGGTCGGAATTATCGCGACGTCGGCGTGTAACTTTCAAACGTGTTGTCGGTATAGAGGACGATGACGCGCTTGACCGCCTTGTCGTGTGCAGCTCCACCGGGCATACCCGCCCCGGGAGTCCCGGATGCTCCGGCGGCGAACAGGCTGCCCGAAGCGGTCGGGGTGGAGCCACTATTGACCGGTTGACCGAAGAGCGAAGGATTCCCGGCGGCAGCGTGCGGACCCGCGACATGAGCCGCCGTAGACGGCGCTCCGTTCTGCGCTCCCGGGACTCTTTGCTGGAGACCGGCCGTTCCGATGCCGGCCCGCCCGACAGCTGCCCCTGGGTTTTGCACGAAGGGACCGGTCGCGGCGGGAGCGGTCGCCCCGTCGCGCTCGTATTGTGCGGAGTCGAGCAGCAGCCAGTCGGGGTTGAGTTTCGGGAAGGCGCGGAGAATCTTTTGCAGAAATTCGATCCCCGGTTTGTTGCGTCCCTTGAGGATATGGGAGATGCTCGCCGGATTGACATCGAGTCGTTCGGCCAGCTGCCCGGGCCGCAGATTCTCCCGGTCGAGCAATTCCTGCAATTTTTCCTTCATCGACGGAATTTTTTACAAATATAAAGAGTTTTCTTTTGTAAAGCAAGAAAAATCCACATTTGTAAAATGTTAATCGGTGTGGATAATGTTTACATCTGTAAATAACTAAATATGGTTAAAATTCTGTCAGCTGAAACATATTTAGCGTTACTTGATATTGCAACTTATTTATGCTGGTATTTCATATGGTTAGCACATTGTATATGTCTGAAATACCTCCGCAGGGGCCTCGTCTCCTCCGCAAAGGTATATTGTTCAAGTTTTACTTTATATAAATCTTGTAAATGCTGGTATTCTGTTGTTTATATCTGTATGTTTAATCTTTTGATTCTAGTGGAATACTCTTTTGCGGGGCTCAAATCGTGTCGAGGGGAATAATTTACAAAAGTAACTATTAACACTTGTATTGACAAATTTTTCTTTACAAATGTAATTACAAATGGAAATTTAGGGCAATTAATCGTGTTTACAAATGTAAACTACTACCCTATTTTGGTAAAATTTCGGGGATTTTCTCTTTTTCTGAACCAGTTATCGACCTTTTTCGACATTTCTTCGGATTAGCGATACATTATGTTAAATAAAAGGAAGCCGGGTAGTGTTGATAACTCACTACCCGGCTGATTGTGTGCGCAATGCAGATTTGTAAACAGCGCGCTACCTGGCCAGTTTATCGGCAATTTCGCGGAACTCTTCCGGCGTCAGATGGAGCTTTTCGCGGTGGAAATCGACGTCGTTTTCGCTCTGGATGGGGATCAGATGGATGTGTGCATGGGGGACTTCCATGCCCAGCACGACGACCGCTACCCTTGCGCACGCTATTTCGCGCTTGATTTTCGTCGCCACCTTCTTGGCAAAGAGGATCATGCCCGCGAGCGTCTCGTCGTCGAGGTCGAAGATGTAGTCCACCTCCTTTTTCGGCACGACGAGCGTATGGCCCTTCGTCAGCGGATTGATGTCGAGAAATGCGTAGTAGTTGTCGTCTTCGGCGACCTTGTAGGAGGGAATCTCCCCCGCAATGATGCGTGAAAAAATGGATGCCATGGTTATGCTCTTTTTATGGTATTTCTGTTCGATTTCAGTAGGGCTGTTTTCCGGCCAGCTGCCGCTTGATGTTGATCCGGCCGATGAGCAGGGTGACGAGCGGTGCAAGCATGCAGATCAGTATGCCCCGGTTGAACGGCTCAGCGGAGCAGTACAGGACAATCGCACCGGCGAGCGCCGCGACGCTGTAGCAGCACAGAAATACGTTGATCCGTTTAAGTTGTCGCCGCAGCTTCTCGGGCGCATGGGCGCTTGCACGCCATTGTGCCTCCTGCGGTGTGGGCGTATGGTCCGGGTTCTCCACGGTCGTGTCGGTCGGTTCAATCGTATCGCTCCTCGAATTTGGGTTTCATGATCTCGGAATAGAGCACGGCACGGCGCAGGTCGAACTCCTCGCGTATCTCGGTTGCAAGGTCCGGTGCGATCGTGCCGTTTGCGTGGGCCGCGCGAAGAGACTGCACGACGTCACCGACGCCGTTTTGGCGCGAAGTCTGCGGCTTCCCGGCTGCATTCCGGTGGCTTTTCTCCGTCGCTGCGGTTCCCCGCTCGCCGGCATATGCCGTGTGGCTGGATGAAGACGCGGCGGTCGGTGCGGTTGCGGCGCCGTGGCGGGGCTCCGATGCGGAGGCTGTCGTCCGGGATTTTCGGGCCGGGGCGGCCGGAGCAACGGGCCACGGCGCGGGGCGTCCCGGCACCTCGTCGGCTGCGGACTGCGGCTGCTGCGGCGTATCCCACGAGGGCCACGCTTCGCGTCCGGTCACCTCCCCCTGGAGCTCCTTGGCGCGTTTTGCCACCTCCCGGGCCCGTTTGCGGGCCTTGGAGTTGGAGCTGAATACCAGGGCCCCGACGGCGACCAGCAGCCAGATGATTGATCCGAAATCCTCCATAACGTCAGTTCATGGTTCGTTTGACACTCTCGATGCCCTTGATGCCGCGCAGCCGGTCCATGACGGCGTAGAGGCTCTCCGCGTCCTTGACGTAGAGGCTGATGCTGCCCTCGAAGATGCCGTCGTGGCTGTGGATGTTGATCTCGCGGATGTTGATGCTGAAGTCGCCGCTGACGACCTTCGCCAGATCGAGCAGGATGCCCATGCGGTCGATGCCGCGCAGCTCGACCGTGACCAGATACGACATGGCCTTGTGCTGCGACCATTTGATCTCCTCCTTGACGATGTTGCGGCCGAACTGTGCCGCCAGACGGTTCAGCTCGTCGCACGTAGCCTTGTGGACGATGATGTTGCCCGTCGCCGGATCGCGGTACCCCACGACCTTGTCGCCCGGAATGGGCTTGCAGCATTCGGCCATCACGAACTGCGGCTCCCCCTGCTCGGCGGCGGCCGTACCGTCGGGTGCGGTGTCGCTGTCGGCCGTTTCGTCACCCTCGTCCTTCTCCTTCTTCGGGATGAAGAGGGTCCAGAACTTCAGTATCTTGCTCTTGGAGTTGATCTTCAGTACCTTTTCCAGATCGTCCAGCGTGACGATGCCGGCGCCGATCTTGCTGTAGAGCTCCTCCTTGTTGCTGCATTCGTAGATGGGGATGATCTTGCGCAGGACGCGGCCGCTGAGGTTGATGTTCAGCGACTTCATCTTCTCCTCGAGCATCTGCATGCCCCGCTCGATGTTGTTCTGCCGCTCGCGCTTGAGGAAGCTCTTGATTGCCGTCTTGGCTTTTGCCGTGGTGACGATGTCGAGCCATTCGGGCTTGGGCCGTGCATTGTCGGCCGTGATGATCTCGATCTGGTCGCCGCTGTTGATCTGCGTGGTGATCGGTTCGAGCTTGTGGTTGATCTTCGCGCTGATGGCGTTGTTGCCGATCTTCGAGTGGATGTCGTAGGCGAAGTCGAGGGCCGTGGCGCCGTAGGGCATCTTGCGGGCCTCGCCCTTGGGTGTAAATACCACGATTTCCGACGTGTAGAGCGACAACTTGAAGTTGTCCAGAAAGTCCACGGCGTTCTCCGTCGGGCTGTTCAGCGCCGCGCGGATCTGCTTGAGCCACTTGTCGAATTCGTCCTCGTCCTGCGAGATCGTCGCATGCTTGTACTTCCAGTGTGCGGCGAATCCCCGTTCGGCGATCTCCTCCATGCGCTGCGTGCGGATCTGCACCTCGACCCACACGCCGTCGGGTCCCATGACCGTTGCGTGCAGCGCCTCGTATCCGTTGGCCTTGGGCATCGAGATCCAGTCGCGCAGCCGGTCGGGCTTGGGGGTGTAGATGTCGGTGATCGTCGAGTAGATCTGCCAGCACTGGGTCTTTTCCGACGGGAACGGCAGCGGCTTGAAGACGATGCGGATGGCAAACAGGTCGTATATCTCCTCGAAAGGTATCTGCTTGCGCTGCATCTTGCTCCAGATCGAGTAGACGCTCTTCACGCGGCCCGAAATCTCGTAGTTGAAGTTGTCGCGGTTGAGCGCCGCGATGATCGGGGCGTTGAACTTGTCGATGAACTCCCGGCGCGAGGCTTCGCTCTCCTGGAGTTTTTTGGTGATCTCCTCGTACTGCTGCGGGAAGCGGTACTTCATGCAGAGGTCCTCCAGCTCGCTCTTGATCGAGTAGAGCCCCAGCCGGTAGGCCAGCGGTGCGAAGAGGTAGATCGTCTCGCCCGTGATCTTGATCTGCTTGTTCATGGGCATCGCTCCCAGCGTGCGCATGTTGTGCAGGCGGTCGGCGATCTTGATGAGGATGACGCGCACGTCGTCCGAAAGCGTGAGGAGCACCTTGCGGAAATATTCGGCCTGCTCGGAGGTGTCGGCGTTGAAGACGCCCGACATCTTCGTCAGTCCGTCGACCATCGAGGCGATCTTCGGTCCGAAGATGCGCTCCATGTCCTCGACCGTGTACTCCGTGTCCTCGACGACGTCGTGCAGCAGGGCCGCGACGACCGATTTCACGCCGAGGCCGATCTCCTCGATGACGATCTTGGCTACTGCAATGGGATGCAGGAGGTAAGGCTCGCCGGAGCGGCGCCTTACCCCCTCGTGTGCCTCCTTGGCAAGGAAAAATGCCCGTTTGATGAAATTCCAGTCTTCGTCGTTCTTGCAGATCTTCGTGCAAGAGAGCAGCAGATCATCCCATTTTTCCTTGATGAGGGCCTCATCCTCGGCAGTATATCCCATACACGTTGTTGCGTTATGCTTCTTTCGGTTGTTTCATCGCTTCGCGCACCTTCGCTTCGATCTCGGCGGCGAGCGCCTCGTCCTTCTTGAGCAGCTCCTTGACCGCGTCGCGTCCCTGACCGATCTTGCGGTCGCCGTAGGAGAACCACGATCCGGCCTTCTTGAGAATGCCGTAGTCGACGCCCAGGTCGATGATCTCGCCGATCTTCGAGATGCCCTCGCCGAACATGATGTCGAATTCGGCCCGCTTGAACGGGGGTGCCACCTTGTTCTTCACGACCTTGACGCGCGTGCGGGTTCCGAGCTGTTCCTCGCCGTCCTTGATGACCGACACGCGGCGGATGTCGATGCGCACCGAGGCGTAGAACTTCAGGGCGTTGCCGCCGGTCGTC
>UMHQ01036364.1_pt1 | contig 76388 bp, 62 predicted proteins | sample 1965531 | NCBI WGS metagenome assembly UMHQ01 (sample SAMEA4836098, study PRJEB28245) | human gut metagenome | biome: gut microbiome; material: fecal sample | place: Denmark | collected 2008 | reverse complement strand
CTTGGCAAGGTTGCGCTTTACCAACTAAGCTATGTCCGCATGTCTCCAGCAGATTCACTGCGTGAGCACGAGTATTTACTATAACCACATTCGTGTAATTTGCAAGTCAGCGTGTCGCGGTTTGGTTTATTCGTATTCACCGATGGCTGAAGCGCGTGTCACACCACCCGTTTTCGGTATACATTAAAAGCATGTGTGAGGAGAGCGCAATGCCCAAGACGATACTTATCGCCGCATTCGAAGGATGGAACGATGCAAGCCAAGCGGCCACGAACGTCGTCCGTCATTTGGTGTCCCGGTATGAGTCGCAGGAAGTGCGCCATATTGACAACGAAGGTTTCTACGACTATCAGGTGGCCCGGCCCATGATCTGCTCCGTGCAGGGGCGTAAGCGCATCATCTGGCCGCAAACGACTTTCTATGACATTGCCGTCTCCCCCATGCTGCACCTGCTTGCGCAGATCGCACCCGAACCCAATTACCGGTGGGAGGAATACTGCAGGCAGACGCTACGTGTCGCAGAAGACTATGACGTAAGTGATGTCATCACGCTTGGCTCCATGTTCGATGAATGCCCGCACACACGGCCATTGCCGCTTGACATCTCCAAAAGCGGCTGCGAATGCGAATCCGACAGGGAATACAACGGTCCGGTGGGCATCCCCAACATCCTTGACGCCTTCGCCGCCGAAGCGGGCTTTCCGACAACATCCATATGGGTATCCGTACCGCATTACTGTGCCAATACCGAATGCATGCAAGGCACTTTGGAGCTGCTGCGCGCCTTGTCTTTAATAATCGAGTATCCGCTTATTGAAGGAGATTTGACCAGAAAGGCCATGCAATGGCGTTCCGACGCCGATGGATTGGTGTCAGACATGCATGCCGGCGACTATTTGGCTCGTCTGGAACATGATTACGATTTGGACGCGAGAGCGAAGCGAATCGCCTCGAATGGCATGCCTGCCTGCGAGGAACTGCTTCGTGAGGCCGAATCACTTCTACGCAACGGCGTCTGAGTCGTTCCCCTCCAGGAGGAGGTCGCAGACGAAAAAATCCCGGCCACCTTACGGATGGCCGGGATTCGCTTTATTTACGCCGAATCACGCTTACGCGGCGGCAACGACTTCCGTCGGGTGCAGCACGCCGCAGATCAGCAGCAGAGCCACGACAACGGCCAGCGCGATGCGGTAGATGGCGAACGCCTTGTACGAGAAGGTGGACACGAACTTCAGGAAGCCGATGATCACCACATAGCCGACCACGAACGCCACGATGGTGGCCGCGATGGTCGCACCCCAGCCCGGGAACATTCCCGCATTGCCTGCGGCCACATCCTTGACCGCGGCAACGGCTTCGAGGATGCCCGCGCCGAACACGGCCGGAATGGCCATCAGGAAGCTCACGCGCACTGCAGCCTCACGGGTATAACCCATCGCACGGCCGAAGGTGATGGTGCCGCCGGAACGGGAAACGCCAGGAATCAGCGCCAGCATCTGACCGATGCCGAAGATCAGCGCATCCTTCCAGGTCATCTCATCCATGGTCTTGACCTGCTTGGCGCGGGCGTCGACCACCCACAGCAGAATACCGAAGATAATCAGCACGGTAACGGTGATCCACAGATTACGCAGCGTGCTTTCGATGGCGTCCTTGAACAACAGACCGGCAATCAGAATCGGCAGCGTGCCGATGATGATGAACCAACCCATCTGCGTGTCGCGGTTATGCGCGCCCATACGGCTCTTGAAGTCCTTGCCCTCCTTGCCGAACAAGGAGCCGAACCACGCGCCGAGAATGCGGATGATGTCATGACGGAAATACAGGATCACGGCAAGCTCGGTGCCGATCTGGATGATGGCGGTGAACGCGGCACCCGGATCGGAGCCCAGCATCAAATCGCCGATGATACGGATATGGGCGCTGGAAGAGACCGGCAAGTATTCGGTCAACGCCTGCACCAGGCCAAGGAAAATCGCTTGGAAGAAATTCATGAACCCTCTTTATGTTCGTAGAAATATGGTTTCGTCTGCTTTTCCGTGACCAAGAGTAGCGAGAGGGGTCTAGTTTTCAAGGCATCCCGGCATAGTTGTCTCAAACCATGCACACAATGGAGCCAAAAGTACGCCGGCATGTCCGGCATGGGAGAAAGGCTCATCGGCATGGGCAAATACCGCAAAAGCAGGGCATTCAGCCCCGAAGGTTTCTTTGAATGCGAGGGACGCGGCCTCAAATGGCTCGGCGAGGCGCAATCGCAGGGCGGCCCACGCGTGGTCGACGTATACGACTGGGGCAAGGATTATCTCGACATTGAACGCGTGAACGCCTGCGGTCCGACCATCCAAGCCGCGCGCGATTTCGGTGTTGCGCTAGCTCATATGCATGATGCCGGTGCCGAACATTTTGGCTCCGCTCCAACTGGATACGACGGCACCTGCTATTTCGGGCCGTTGCAGGATCCCGTCCCGATGGATACCGGTGCCTGGGATGATGTGGCCACCTATCTGGCGGACGGCAGATTGCGTCCGATGGTACGACTCGGCATGAAACGTCGCGAACTGACCGACTATGACATGGAACTGACTGAAGCCGTTATCGACGCCTTGCCCGACATCCTAGGCAAGGCCGCCAACGACAAGCCCGCACGCGTGCATGGCGACCTGTGGAGCGGCAACGTCATGTGGACTGCTGATTCCGGTGACGTCGAAGCCGTGCTTATTGACCCTGCGGCTCACGGTGGGCACCGTGAGGAAGACCTTGCCATGCTCGACCTGTTCGGCATGTCATATCTTACGGACATCCTCGAAGGCTATCAGTCGGCGCATCCGCTTAAGGCCGGATGGCAGGACCGCATCACATTGTGGCAGCTCTACCCCATTGCAGGACATTGCGTGTTCTTCGGTGGAGGATATGTGAGCCAGTATCGCGCCATGTGCAGGTCGCTGCTCAAATAGGCGGGAATCACCCGCCATGCCAGATGTGAAAGAAGTCCGTATCCCAAGGTTATGAGTTGGGATACGGACTTCTTTCACATGTCCCGTATTCGATTGGATTGCGAAAACTAGCGCAGCGCGTCCTTCAGCTTGGAGAAGAACCCCTTCTTCGCGCCGGACGACGGACGGGACTTCACGACAACATGCTGGGCGTCCGTGTCGTGCATCTCGCCGAACCGCTCAATCAGCTCCCGCTCGTCATCGGACAGCTTCTTAGGAATCTCCACCACTACGTGCGCCACCAAATCGCCGCGCTCGTTCTTGTCGTCGAGATGCGTGACGCCGAGGTTCTTCAACGTCACGGTATCGTCCGGCTGGCTGCCGGCTGGGATATCCAGCGTCTGCCTGCCGTCGAAGGTGTCGATTTCGACTTCGTGCCCCAATACGGCCCAACTCATCGGCACCTTGATCCAACAATGCAAATCGTCGTCATCACGAGTGAACATGTCATCCGGCTTGATGCGGATATCCACATACAAATCGCCCGCGACGCCGCCATTTTCGCCGACCTCACCCTGATTAGCGAGACGCAGACGGGTGTTGTTCGCCACGCCGGCCGGCACCGCGACGCCGACATTGCGGGTGACGCGCACGCGGCCATGGCCGAGGCAGGACGGGCACGGCTTCTCGATGACCGTTCCATGGCCTTCGCAGCGTTCGCATGGCGCGGTGGTCATCATCTGGCCGAGCATGGTGCGTACCACGCGCTGCGCATATCCCTGACCGTGGCAGTCGGGACATTGTGTGGGCTGTGTGCCGTTCTGGCAGCCGGTGCCGCCGCATTCCTGGCACAGGCCGAACGTGTTGACCTTGACGTGCGTGGTGTCGCCGAACACCGCCGTCTTCAAATCGATGGTCGCGGAAACAAGCGCGTCACGCCCCGGCTGGGTGCGCGGAGTCGGTCCACCGCCGGTGCCACCGAATCCGCCACCGGTGAACATGCTGAAGATGTCCCCCATATCGCCGAATCCGCCACCGAATCCGCCGCCGTGCATGCCGCCCGCATTCGGATCGTTCGGATCGACGCCGGCATCGTACATCGCCCGTTTCTTAGGATCCGACAGCACATCGTACGCGTTGTTGACTTCCTTGAACTTGTCTTCGAATTCCGGACCTGCGATGTCGGGATGGTATTTGCGGCTCATCTTTCGATACGCCTTTTTGATCTCGTCGTCGCTTGCCGAACGGTCGACGCCCAGCACTTCGTAATAGTCCGTCACGATTATTCTTTCTCCCTGTTGGTTCTGCGTGTCATTGTGCCATAAGGCGGGGTCAGTCGGCCGGCTGACCTTCATCGTGGGCGAGGAACGCCGTCAGATATCTGGCGACCGCCCTCACGGCGGCCATGGTCGCCGCGTAGTCCATATGCGTCGGCCCGATCGATCCGACGAATGCGACCGGTTCGCCCGCCTGCTGCGTATCATCACCGCTTTGATTTTCCGTCTGTGATGATGCGGCCGCATGCGTCGCGCCGTCCGTGGCGGCCGCGGAGGTACGCCCGTAGCCACTGGTTACCACTGAGGCGTGCAGCAAACCGGGCGTGTGCGTTTCGGAACCGATCGCCACTCCGACGCCGTCGGATTGCGTGGTTTCGCTCAGCGAGCTCATCAACTTCATGAGCACCACCTGCTCCTCCAACGCGTCGAACAGCGGGGCCAGGTCGGCCACCGTGTGTTGATGCGCAAGCCGTGAAGTGCCCGCCATGTACAATTCGCTCGCGCGTTCGTCATCCGCCATGCCATCAAAGGCCTGCGCAAGCGTTTCCGCAAGCGTGCTGATCGCATGGTATTCCTTGCGCGCTCCCATCTGTCGTACGCAATCGGCCGTGCGGGTCAGCGAAACGCCGGAGCATTGCGTGTTGATCTCGTTGGTCAGATGAGTGAGCGTCGTCACGTCCGGCAATTTCGTGACGTTGAGGATATGCTGCGCGACACGGCCGGTATCGGTGATCACTACGGCAAGCAGCGTATTAATGGACACTGGCACGATTTCGATATGCCGCAATGTCGACTTCGACAGTGACGGCGCGGCCACGACGGCGACCTGTCCGGTGATCTGCGCCAGCAGCCGGGCGGCCCGCTGCAGCGTGTCCTGCAGATTGACCGATCCGGACAGAAAGCTGTTGATGCCGCGGCGCTGGGCCTCCGATAGCGGAACGACCGTCGCCAAACGGTCGACGAAGTAACGGTACCCTTTTTCGGTCGGCACCCTGCCGGCCGAAGTGTGCGGCTGAATAAGATAGCCTTCATCTTCCAAGGCCGCCATGTCGTTGCGCACGGTGGCGGAGCTGACGCCGAGGTCATGATCCCGGGTCAGTGTGGTGGAACCCACCGGTTCCTGAGAACGGATGTAATCCTCGACCACGGCACGCAACACCAGCATGCGTCTTGATTGCGCCATGCGCGCCTCCTTATGCATAGGTGTGTGCCGGTACGCCTTATGTTTGACGGTGCTGATGAGACGTACCCGGAAAACTTCTTTTAATGTTTTAGCACTCCGGCGCCCGGAGTGCTAATTCGTTCGCTTCCAGAGTAGTTTCCTTCATGCGGCAAAGCCTTGCGGCGACTGGCATTGGGAGATATATCGACAAACGAACATCTGAAGTTCACGCGAATGTTAATTGTGAGCGCTAACAGCACACAAACTACCAAAACACGCCAAAATTTCACCACAACGTCACCTCACATCGCTACTATGGGAAACGCAATGTGAGGGCGTCGAGCGCTCGGCACAAGCCGGATACGCGGCCCGACCAATTGGAAGGAAAGTAATCCATGACCGAATTCAAGGAGACCGAGCTGGACGAACGCGCCATCAAGATGGCCAAGGTCCTGTCGGCCGACGCGGTTGAGCGTGCGGGACACGGCCACCCGGGTTCCCCCGTCTCCCTGGCGCCTATCGCCTACACCCTGTACCAGCACTTCATCAAGCATGATCCGAACGACCCCAACTGGGAAGGCCGCGATCGCTTCATTCTTTCCGGTGGCCACGCCTCCCTCACCCAGTACGTCCAGCTGTACTTCTCCGGCTACGGCCTGACCCTGGACGATCTGAAGAACTTCCGTGGCGGCGCTGACACCCGTACCCCGGGCCATCCGGAATACGGCCTGACCCCGGGCATCGAAATGACCACCGGTCCGCTGGGCCAGGGCTTCGCCTCCGCCATCGGCTTCGCCTATGGCCAGCGTTTCCAGCGTGGCCTGCTCGATCCGGAAGCTCCGGAAGGCGAGTCCCCGTTCGACCACAACATCTGGGTCATCTGCGGTGAAGGCGATATCGAAGAGGGCATCTCCGGCGAAGCCGCCTCCCTCGCCGCCAACCAGCAGCTCGGCAACCTGACCGTGATCTTCGATGCCAACCGCATCCAGATCGAAGGCGACACCAACCTGGTGCTGGCCGAGGACGTGCTCAAGCGCTTCCAGGCATACGGCTGGTACACCGACGAGTTCAGCTTCATCCAGCCTGACGGCTCCTACAAGGAGGACGTCGAAGGCCTGGCCGACACCATCGCCAAGGCCCGCGCCGCCGCCCCGAACCAGCCGAAGCTCATCAAGGTCGACACCCTGATCGCATGGCCGACCCCGGGCAAGACCAACGACCCGTCCTCCCACGGCTCCAAGCTGGGCGCCGAGGCCGTCGCCGGCCTCAAGAAGCTCCTCGGCTACGACCCGGAGGAGTCCTTCCACGTTGACGAAGAGGCCCTCGCCCACGCCCGCAAGGTCGCCGAGCGCGGTCTCGAAGCCCACAAGGAATGGGACGAGAAGTACAACGCATGGCGCAAGGCCAACCCGGACAAGGCTGCCCTGTACGACCGCATCAAGGCCGGCGAGCTTCCGGAAGGCTTCGACAAGGCCATCGACGACCTCGAGGCCACCTTCGAAGTCGGCAAGAACGTCGCCACCCGTGGCGCTTCCGGCTCCACTCTGAACGCCATCGCAGCCGTCATGCCGGAACTCTGGGGCGGCTCCGCCGACCTCGGCGGCTCCAACAAGACCGACCTCAAGGGCGCTGAGACCTTCGCCCCGGCTGAGTGCGCCACCAAGCAGTGGCCGAACTGCAGCAAGTACGGCCGTCAGCTCCACTTCGGCGTGCGCGAGTTCACCATGGGCACCATCACCAACGGCATCCTGCTGGGCTCCCACACCCGTCCGTACGGCGGCACCTTCTTCATGTTCTCCGATTACGAGCGTTCCGCCGTGCGTCTGGCCGCCCTCATGCAGATTCCGAACCTGTACGTGTGGTCCCACGACTCCGTCGCAGTCGGCGAAGATGGCCCGACCCACCAGCCGGTGGAGCATCTGGCTTCCTTCCGCGCCATCCCGCAGCTCGAGGTCGCTCGTCCGGCCGACGCTTACGAGACCGCTGAAGCCTACCGTTACTTCTTCGAGAAGAAGAACACCCTGCCGACCGCTATGGTTCTGACCCGTCAGGGCGTCCCGGTTCTCGCCGAGACCGCTGAGAAGGCCAAGGACGGCGTGAAGAAGGGCGCTTACGTGCTCGTCGACACCGAGGGCACCCCGGACGTCATCATCATGGCCACCGGTTCCGAAGTCCAGTGGGCTGTGTCCGCTGCCAAGACCCTGGCCGGCGAGGGCATCAAGGCCCGCGTCGTGTCCGTGCCGTGCGTGGAATGGTTCGAGGAGCAGGACGCCGAATACAAGGAGGCCGTGCTTCCGGCCGCCGTCAAGGCCCGCGTCTCCGTCGAGGCCGGCGTTGCCATGCCGTGGTACAAGTACCTCGGCTCCTACGGCAAGCCGGTGTCCATCGAGCAGTTCGGCCTGCAGGGTGATGGCGCTCAGAACATGATCGATCTGGGCATCACCGCCGAGCACGTTGTGGAAGCCGCCAAGGCCTCCATCGCGGAAGTCGAAGCCGCCAAGTGATGATACGGGGAGGGACACGACAGCATGTGCCCCTCCCCTTTCACCGATAAACAAGATTTGATCCAAAAAGGTATCAAGGAGAAAAAACAATGACTGAAGCAACTCAGCGCACCTCTGACTCCGGTGTCTCGATCTGGCTGGACGACCTGTCCCGCTCCCGCATCGAGTCCGGCTCTCTGCAGGATCTCATCGCCAACAAGAACGTTGTCGGCGTGACCACCAACCCGTCCATCTTCCAGAAGGCTCTGCACGAGGTCGGCCCGTACGATCCGCAGCTGAAGGAACTGGGCAAGGTCGACGTTGAGACCGCCGTGCGCGAGCTCACCACCACCGACGTGCGCAACGCCACCGACATCTTCCGTGAGGTTGCCGAGAAGTCCGATTTCGTTGACGGCCGCGTCTCCATCGAAGTGGATCCGCGTCTGGCTCACGAGACCGAGGCCACCGAGAAGCAGGCCGAGGAACTCTGGGCCAAGGTGAACCGTCCGAACGCCATGATCAAGATTCCGGCCACCCTCGAAGGCCTGCCGGCAATCACCGCCACCCTGGCCAAGGGCATCTCCGTGAACGTCACCCTGATCTTCTCCCTGGAGCGTTACGAGCAGGTCATCGACGCCTACATCGAGGGCATCGCCCAGGCTGACGCCAACGGCCACGACCTGAAGCACATCGGCTCCGTCGCTTCCTTCTTCGTCTCCCGCGTGGACACCGCTGTGGACAAGCTGCTGGAAGCCAACGGCTCCGACGAAGCCAAGGCTCTCGAGGGCAAGGCCGCTGTGGCCAACGCTCGCCTGGCTTACGAGCTGTTCGAGAACAAGTTCGCCAACGATCCGCGTTGGGCTGCTCTTGAAGCCAAGGGCGCCAAGAAGCAGCGTCCGCTGTGGGCCTCCACCGGCACCAAGAACGCCGCCTACTCCGACTGCAAGTACGTCGACGAGCTCGTTGCTCCGTTCGTCGTCAACACCATGCCGGAGAAGACCCTGAACGCTCTCGCCGATCACGGCAATGGCGCTCCGTCCATCAAGGGCACCTACGAAGAGTCCCACGCCATCATGAACAAGCTCGCCGATCTGGGCATCAACATCAAGGATGTCACCGACAAGCTGGAAGCTGACGGCGTCGCAGCCTTCATCAAGTCCTGGGACACCGTCCTCGCCGACGTCCAGGCTGGCATCGACCGCGTCAACGGCTGAATCATTCGCTGATACAGCACCGTTAAACGGATAAAAGCCGAGAGGTCTCCATCTTTTGATGGAGACCTCTTTTTCGTATGCCGAAATAATACGCGCAGAAGACATACGGAAAGACAAAAAGGCCGCGATATCAGATCGCGGCCATAATCGAAAGAAAAGCGAACCGAAAATCAAGCCTGCCAATACGTGCTGAAGAAGTCGCCGATTTCGCCGATGGTCTCCTTCAACATGCTGATGCGAGGCAGATAGACCACACGGAAGTGGTCCGGTTCCTGCCAGTTGAACGCACCGCCGTGGCTGATGAGGATATGCTTGTCATGCAGCAGGTCAAGCGCGAACTGCTCATCGGAATGGATGTTGAACTTCTTCACATCGATCTTCGGGAAGATGTAGAACGCCGCTTTCGGTTTGACCGCGGTGATGCCTGGAATATCGTTGAGCATGTTGTACACCAACTCGCGCTGATCGTAGATGCGGCCGCCGGGCACCAGATAATCCTTGACGCTTTGATGGCCGCCCAATGCGGTCTGCACCACCGACTGCGCAGGCACGTTCGAGCACATACGCATGTTGGCCAGCATGTTCAGACCCTCGATGTAATCCTTGGCGAGACGCTTGTTGCCGCTCAGCACCATCCAGCCGACACGCCAGCCGGCGATCATATGGGACTTCGACAATCCGGAGAACGTCACGCAGAACAGGTCAGGCGCAAGGGACGCGATGGAGATGTGCTCCAACCCATCCATGACCAGACGGTCGTAGATCTCATCCGAGAAGATCATGAGCTGGTGCTCTCGCGCAAGATCGACAATCTGCTGAAGCACTTCCTTCGGATACAGCGCGCCGGTCGGATTGTTCGGATTGATGATGACGATCGCCTTGGTCTTGTCGGTAATCTTGGAACGCATGTCGTCGATGTCCGGATACCATTCGGAATCCTCATCGCAGACGTAATGCACCGCGGTTCCGCCGGCCAGATTCACGCAAGCTGTCCACAGCGGATAATCCGGCGACGGCACGAGTACCTCGTCGCCGTTGTCCAGCAACGCGGATAAGGACAGGTTGATAAGTTCGCTGACGCCGTTGCCGGTGTAGATGTCGTCGATGGACACGTTGGGGATGTTCTTCAGCTGCGCATACTGCATGATGGCTTTGCGCGCGGAGAACAGGCCCTTCGACGGCGAATAGCCTTCCGTGTCGGGCAGCTGCTGCGACATGTCGTAGACCACTTCATCCGGCGTGCGGAAGCCGAACGGTGCCGGATTGCCGATATTGAGTTTCAGGATGTGCGTGCCGGCGGCCTCCATGCGCGCGGCCTCGTCGGCGACCGGTCCACGGACGTCGTACAGCACGTTGTCGAGCTTGTGGGATTTCGTAAAAGTGCGCATGGTTCTTCCTTCTGTCGGTTGCTCGGATGCATCGTCAACATGGTCGGGCTGTTCACCGGCAAAATCCGGCAAAATCGCGGCATGCTCTTCCATGGGAACATCCTTGCCCATCAGCCAATCCTCGTTGACCCGCAGATACGCGGCAAGGAAATGCGCGATATCGGCACGGGGAACGGTTTTGCCACTGACGTATTGGCTCATATGGCTTTTGCCGAGCTTGATATTGAACTTTTCCGCAGCATGAACGAAATCAATCTGTTTAAGCTCGCGTAATGCCATGGCATCATTCAATCTGGTCGAGAATGATTCCGTCATGCCTATCCTTCCAGTTCAATTTAAACAAAAGCTAGTTCAAAGAATAGCACGACAGGGCACCAAGAAAGACAAAGAGTTCAATTTTGGTGGATGTGTTTCATGCCGCTGCATGAATGAGTTCAATTCCGTGAAAAGACTCCATGTGGGGGGTCGGTCAAAGCAGATTGTTCTCAACCCATTGGGCCACGCCGTCATCATTGTTCGAAGGGCAGATCTCATCGGCGATTTTCAACACGTCGGGGTTCGCGTTGGCCACGGCCACTCCCCTGCCGGATTCACGAAGCATGGCGATGTCCACCAAATCGTCGCCGAATGAGACGGTCCGTGACAACGGCGTCGACATGCGATCGGCGAGGATGCTCAATGCATGCTCCTTATTGGCCTGCGGATTCATCAGCATCCACAGCGAGCCTTCGGAGATATGCACGTCGAAATCGTCGGGGATGAGCCGTCCCACACGCTTCCACTGCTCCTCGTTCGGGAACAGGATCAGCTTGTCCGCGGTGCCGTCCGGAACGTCATCGAAATCCGTGTATCGCCAGGTCTGTGTCTTCCAGTATTTCGTGACGTCGAAATTCGTGTACCTGACATCATCCATGACGATGCCCACTTCCATGCCAGGCAGTTCCTCCAGCAGGTACTTGCAGACCTCGCAGGCCCTTTTCGAAGAGAATCCGATCTTCTGCAGATGTCCGTCCTTCGGCAGTGTCGGTGAGGTGAGCATATCGTAATCGGACGAGACGGGGTTGAAATCCAACAGCGCCCCGTTGAGATAGGCGACGGCGTCAACCGGAAGCTTCTGCACGAACGAGTAGCCGGTGCTGACCGGTCGCGCGGTCTCCACCACGAATTTGATGCCGGCGTCGTGCATGCGGTTGATGCTGTCAATGGATCGTTGCGTCAGGAAACGGTCCTCGAAAGTCTTTCCGTCGTGCAGCAGTGTGCCGTCCAGATCGGCGACGACCATGGTCACGTCATCATAGGTGTTGTTTGTCGAAGTCATTTGAATCCTTTGCGGGAGCAATCTAGCCGGAGACAAGTTTGGCCCATGACCGTGAAGCCGGCCATGGGCCAAACCAAATTACGTCAATCAGATGAGGTTGAATTTCGTCATCAGACCGAGGGTGATGACGATGGCCACCCACAGCAGGGCGATGATGACGGTCCAACGGTTCAGGTTCTTTTCCGCGACACCGGAGGAACCCGCGTTCTGGGTGAGTCCGCCGCCGAACATGTCGGACAAGCCGCCGCCTTTACCCTTGTGCATAAGGATAAGCAAGGTGAGCAAGAGGCTGAGGATGACAAGAAGAATCTGCAGCACAAGCTTGACAGTAGCCATAGCGGACACGGGTGAACCTCCAGTTCGTAAACACTGTTTCTGATAATAGCGCATGGTGTTGAAAAAATCGAGCGTCCAACCATGCTTTTTAAAAGTTTTCAGGCGGTTGTTTCCAATGTCAGCTTGCAGATGCGTGTGAGTTCATCGACCTTCAACGCGGAGCCGCCGATCAGGAAGCCGTCCACATCCGGCTCGTTGATCAGTTCCACCGCGTTTTTCGAGGACACCGAACCGCCGTACAGGATTCGCACCGTTTCGCCGACCCGTGTTCCGAACGTATCGGACAGGTCGTTTCGGATCGCCCTGGCCGCGTCCTGTGCCGACTGAGGCGTAGCCACCATGCCGGTGCCGATCGCCCATACCGGCTCGTACGCCACAATCAGCTTCGCGGCCTCCTCATCGGACAGGTCCCGCGTCACGTCGTGCACCTGGCCGACCGCGAAATCGAGCTCTATGCCTTTGCGCCGTTCCTCGTAGCTTTCTCCGACGCAAAGTATCGGCTGCATGCCGGCAGCAAGCACGGCCCTCACCTGGTCGACGATGTTCGCGTCGTCTTCGGGATGGTATTTGCGTCGTTCCGAATGGCCGACGATCACGTACGAGCAGCCGAGATGGGCGATCATATCGGCGGAGACGTCGCCGGTGAACGCTCCCTGCGAGGTGACTGAGACGGCTTGGGCCCCGTAGCGGATTTTCAGATTGTCCGATTCGACGGCGACCTGCACGCTGCGGAGTGAGGTGAATGACGGCATCAATGCGATTTCGCAACGTTTGTAGTCGAAATGGACGGCCCGAAGATTCCATGCAAGCTGCTGTACGAAATACGTCGCTTCAAGATGATCGAAATTCATCTTCCAGTTTCCGGCCACCAAAGGAATCCGTTTCGGCCCCATAATATTCGTCGTCTCCCGTCCGTGCTCGTCAAAGCGAAAGGTCGTTCTTGTGACATTGTATGCGAAATACGCAAAAGGTGCTCCCCCACCCACTGATGAGGAAGCACCCCTTCATGATTCTGAGATCAGTCGAGCACCTTCAGGCCCGGCAGTTCCTTGCCCTCGAGGAACTCGAGGGAGGCGCCGCCACCGGTGGAGATGTGCGAGAAGCCATCCTCCGGGAAGCCGAGGTTGCGCACTGCGGAAGCGGAATCGCCACCACCGACGATGGTGAATGCGCCGGCAGCAGTGGCATCGACGAGAGCCTGGGCCACGGCCTTGGTGCCTTCAGCGAAGGTCGGGACCTCGAACACGCCCATCGGGCCGTTCCACACGACGGTCTTGGAATCGACGATCTTATCGTGGAAGAGCTTCTGGGATTCCGGACCGATGTCCAGACCCATCTTGTCGGCCGGAATGGCATCGGCGGCCACGACTTCCGGAGCGATGTCCTCATCGGATTTCGGGAAGACCGGGTTGATGACGACATCGGTCGGCAGCACGAGTTCGACGCCGTTCTTCTCGGCGCGCTCCATGTAGCCCTTGACGGTTTCGATCTGGTCCTCTTCCAGCAGGGAGGTGCCGACCTCGTAGCCCTTGGCCTTGAGGAAGGTGTACGCCATGCCACCGCCGATGACCAGACGGTTGGCCTTGTCCAGCAGGTTGTCGATCACGCCGAGTTTGTCGGAGACCTTGGAGCCGCCGAGCACGACGGTCAGCGGACGCTCCGGGTTCACGGTGGCGCGGGACAGTGCCCTGACTTCCTTCTCGACCAGCAGGCCAGCGGCGGCCGGCAGATCGGCGGCGACATCATAGTTGGAGCCCTGGGCGCGGTGCACGACACCGAAGCCGTCGGAGACGAAGACCTCACCGAGAGCGGCGATCTTCTTGGCGTATGCGGCACGCTCCTCCGGATCCTTGCTGGTCTCCTCCGGGTTGAAACGCACGTTCTGCAGCAGCACGACGTCGCCATCGTTCATAGCGGCGACCTTGGCCTGGGCGTCCTCACCATAGGTGTCGGCAGCCAGCGGAACGGTGATGCCGAGCAGCTCGCCGAGACGGGCGGCGACCGGAGCCAGGGACAGTTCCGGAACGACCTTGCCCTTCGGACGGCCGAGATGAGCCATCAGAATGACCTTCGCACCCTGTTCGCGCAGAGCCTTGATGGTCGGCAGGGCGGCCTTGATACGACCATCATCGGTGATCGTGGTGCCGTCCAGCGGAACGTTGAAATCGGCGCGAACCAGAACGCGCTTGCCCTTGAGATCTCCAAGATCCTTGAGTGTCTTCATGTATATCCTTTCCTAGCCGCTTGTAAGCGTGGAATGGCCATATTGCCACTTACGCATAATACAAGCCCAAACGAACAAAAAACACCATACGACGGAAAAGTCGCATGGTGTTTTGTTTCCGGAAACGAAAATCAGGCCGCTTGACGGCGTGCCTTCTCCGTTTTCTCAGCCAATTGCAGCAGTCGACGGATACGTCCGGCGATCGCGTCCTTGGTGATTGGCGGGTCGGCGAGACGGCCCAGCTGCTCAAGGGACGCGTCGGCATGGTCGAGTCGGAGCTGGCCGGCGGATTTAAGATTGTCCGGAACGTCGTCGCCGAGGATTTCAAAGGCCTGGCGGACCTTATCGCAGGCTTCCGCGGCGGCCTTGGCGCTACGGCGCATGTTGGCGTCATCGAAGTTCGCCAGACGGTTCGCCTTGCCTCGGGCCTCTCCGTCGGAACGCTTTCCGGTCCATTCGCGGGCGGAATGAGGGGCGCCCATGAGGATGAGCATGCGTTCGATGGCATCGGGGTCGCGCAACGTCACACGTTCGGAGCTGCGCAGCTTACGCGGCTTGGCGGTGATGCCGAGACGACGCGCGGTGGAGACCAGCGCCAGCGCGGCCTCATGATTCGGACATACGATTTCGAGATAGCTGGCCTTGCCCGGGTCGGACAGGTGTCCGCCTGCGAGGAACGCGCCACGCCAGGCGGCCTTGATCTGGGCGATCTTGCCGTTGATGATGTCGCCCGGCAGACCCAGCACCATGTTTTTGGTGTAACGGCTGTACAGGCCGGTCTGCAGCACCAGAGCCGCGCTGCCCTTGGGGACGCGGACTATGAAGCGCTGCACCACGCCGGTCGGCGTCTGCCTGGAAACGGGGGTAAGCGTGGCTTCGTGGCCGTACAGATTTCTGATGGTGTCCTGCAGCCATATGGCCGCGTCTTGGGAATCAAGCTGCGCCTGCACGAGAATGTGGTGATCCACCGAGTGCAAACCATTGCCGAATCGAATCATCGCAGTCGCCTGTGCCTTTTTGGCGATGGGCAACTCGTTGTCGATTGCGGCCAGCTCGCTTTTGACGTCATCCAGAAGAGCCAAGAGCCAACCTCCTACTTTCCTGTTCTTCCCTATAATTTCAGGCGAGTCGCGGACTCGACCCGCACTGCTACCGGCTTACTGTGATACCGAATAACTTGGACAAAGCCGGCAGCTTTTCTTTGTATTTGGATACTGTCTTCTCACAATGCGGTCATCAATCGGCCGAACGCTTGTCCAGCTCGCGGGCCGATACGGAGACCGTGAGACCACGTGCACGCAGGCGCTTGGCCAAGGCCTCGCTCATGGCCACGGAACGGTGCTGGCCGCCGGTGCATCCGAACGCGATGGTCACATAGTGCTTGTCTTCCTGCGCATAACCTTCGATGGCGATGGCGATGGCTTTCTCGTAGGCGTCAAGGAACTCCTCCGCGCCCTCGCTGGAGAGCACGTAGTCGCTGACCGGTTTGTCCTTGCCCGTCAGCGAACGAAGCTCCGGCACCCAGAACGGGTTGGGAAGGAACCGGACGTCCGCCACGAAATCGGCGTCTATCGGAATGCCGTATTTGAATCCGAAACTGAAGATATGCACGGAAACCGTGGTCGGTCCGGAACCAAGCAGACCCTCGTACAGTTTCGTGGACAGCTGATGGATGCTCAATGCCGAGGTGTCGATGACGATGTCGGCGTGCTCTTTGAGGTTCTTCAGCAGGTCGCGTTCCTCAAGGATGCCGTCGATCAGACGATTGCCCTGCTGCAGCGGATGGGGCCTGCGCACGGATTCGTAGCGCTTGATGAGCACCTCGTTGCTGGCGTCGAGGAACAGGATGCGGGTCTTCACCCCAAGATCGTCCAGATGGCTCAGCACGGCGGACAGGTCGTCGAAATAGTCACGTGACCTCACGTCGATGACCGCGGCGAGTTTGTGGATGTTCGAACCGGAGCTGGTCATCATGTCCACCAGCGGGACAAGCAGTTTCGGCGGCATGTTGTCGACCACATACCAGCCCATGTCCTCGATGCTGTTGGCCGCGTGGGACCGGCCCGCGCCGCTCATGCCGGTGATGAGCAGCACTTCGAAGCCTGCGGCCGGAGAAGGCGCGCTCGTATGTCTGCCTGCCTGGTTGACGGCGTTGTTCTTTTCGTTCATCACAGGGCCTCCTTAAGCGCGGAGCGCATGGCATGCTCCAATGCTTCGACTTTCTGATGGCTGGTGGGCTCGGTCGGCGGATCGTTGTCCCATATGCCGGTCATCAGCCAGACTTGAATCATGGCTTGGTACAGCAGCATCTCCTCGCCGCCGATGGCGGTGCCGCCGCATGACCTCCAGGCCTGCATGAGCTTGGTCGGGCGGGGATCATAGACCACGTCGAGTAGCGTGCCGTTCGTGACTATGCCGGCTGAGGCAAACGCCTCGGCGATCGGATCGGCGGCAAGGCCGGGGATGGTGTTGATGACGACGTCCGCATGGGACAGCAGATTCGCCGCATGGTCCATGGCGACGATGCTTATGGAGCCGACGCCCATATGGCTTTCCGCCAATGGTTCAAGCGCCTCGTTCTTATCGGGATGGCGTGCCACGACGGTGACATGTCCAATGTGGGGCATCTCGGTGCAGGCCGCCAAAGCCGAGGTGGCGGTGTTGCCATTGCCGATGATCACCGCCTCGCCGTCTTGTCCAGAATCCATCCGCATGCCACGTGCCCGATACGAGTGCTCGAAGGCGAGCTCAATTCCCTTCACATCCGTGTTGTAGAGCCTGATCGCAGGGATGGCGGCGTTCTTATCGTTCGCGCCAGACCAGTCGAAGACGGCGGTGTTGGCCACCTTCAGCTCTTTCGCCCACGCGTTGCATGGCACGCCATATGGCTGGATGGTCTTCTTCAACGGCATGGTCAGGCTCAGTCCCGCCCAGCTGGAATCAAGCGACTCCAAAAAATCCTCAAGCTCCGTCTCGCCGACCTCGTGCCTGCCATACGACCAGCTGTCAAGTCCTAGAGCTCGATAGGCCGCATTATGCAATACAGGGGAAAGCGAATGCGCGATGGGTTTGCCAAGGACCGCGCACCGATGGTCCACCTCGGTCATGTTCCCTCCCTTACTCTCACCATTCATCATGCTAGCAACGCAGAAGCGATTGCTCGTTACAGATTCTATTTCTTTTCATCTTTCGGACTGTTTCCATCCGATTTCACTGTTCGGAGGGCATCCTCCGCCTTCGAAGCAATGTCAACGGACGAATGCAATGCCTGGTAAATGTTCTCGGCCTTGGCATGGCCGATGCCTTTGACCTGTTCGAAATCCTCCACGCTCGCCTCACGCATGGCGCGTACGGAGCCGAAATGGTTGAGAAGCCGTTTCTGATAGGCTTCGCCGATGCCGGGAATGTCGTCCAAAGCGGAACGCAAAGCTCCTTTGCGTCTGGTCTGACGATGGTAGGTGATGGCGAAACGATGCGATTCGTCACGCACCCGCTGCAGCAGATACATGCCTTCGGATTGTCGCTTGAGGATGATCGGATAGTCGTCATCCGGCACCCAAACCTCCTCAAGACGCTTCGCCAATCCGCAGACGGCCACATCGTCCACGCCGCAGTCGGCAAGCGCCTTGGCCGCCGCCATCACCTGCGGTTTGCCGCCATCGACCACGACCAGATTCGGCTTATAGGCGAAATGGCGACGGTTGGTGTTCTGCTGCACGGCATCCGTTTCAGGACCATTCGTGCCATCCGACCTATCATTTTGCGTGGCCATCCGACGCTCGTTGTCCATGCTTTCCCCGGAATCGCCGGCGATGTTGCCATGGCGGAAACGACGGGTCAACGTCTCATACAATGCGCTCAAATCATCCAACGCGCCCTGCCCGTCCGCACCTCGGATGGCGAAACGGCGGTACTCCGACTTTTTCGCGATCGCGTCTTCGAACACCACCATGGACGCTACCTGGAATGCGCCGCCGACTGTGTTGGAAATGTCGTAGCATTCAATGCGCAACGGCGCCTGTTCAAGCCCAAGAGCCTTCGCCACATCGTTCATCGCATCGGAACGTGCGCCCATATCGCTGATACGGCTCATCTTGCTGCGTGCCAACGCCTGCTTGGCATTGTCGTTGGCACGGTCCATAAGCTGTTTCTTGTCGCCTCTGCTGGCTACACGGATGGTGACGGCCGCTCCACGCAATCCGCTTAGCCATTGCTCAAGCCCTGCGCTGCGCGACGGTTCGATTGGAACGATCACCTCACGGGGAACAGGCGCGATTGGAGCCAGCAGGTCGGCACGTCCCGTCTGCTCCTGACGTTCGTTGCGTTCCTTCGTGGCCTGCGCACGGGCGATAGCATCCGTTGCGGTCACGATCTGTGTCGAACCGATCGCATTGCGCTGCTCGGTCACGACGGTCGAATCGGAGACGGCCGCGCTCTCCCCCGTGGTTTCCGAATATACCTGAGTGATCAGATCGGCGATCAACTCCGCGTCGCTCACATCTTCGACTCGCTCCACACTCCAGTTACGTTCGCCGCGAATTGATCCGGACCGCACGAAGAACGCGTGCACGCTGGCTTCAAGCTCGTCGGACGCGATGCCGAACACGTCGGCGTCGACATCCGAATCGAACACGACGGCGTTCTGCTGGACCACGGTCCCGAGCATTTTGATCTGATCGCGCAGCCGGGCCGCCTTCTCGAATTCCAGTTCGGCGCTCGCCTGCTTCATGTCGCGGGTCAGTTGGGCGATATACGATTTGCCGATTCGGCCGGTCATCACGCCGACAAGCTGCTCGCACATCCTGCGATGCTCGTCAGCGCCGATACGGTTCACGCATGGAGCGGAGCATTTGCCGATCGATGCCAACAGGCATGGACGGCCCGTCAACTGCGCCTTGTGGAACACGTTCTTCGAGCATGTGCGCACGGGAAACGTCTTCAGCAACGCGTCGAGGCTGTGCCGAAGATCCCATACCTTGGCGTACGGGCCGAAATATCTGGTATCGCGACGTTTGCGGCTGCGAGTCACCCATACGCGTGGGATGCGTTCGCCTGATGAGATGGCCAGATACGGGTAGGTCTTGTCATCGCGGAACACCACGTTGAATCGTGGGTCGAACTCCTTGATCCACGTGTATTCGAGTGTGAGCGACTCCAGTTCCGTACCCACTACCGTCCATTCGAGGCTGCGAGCCGTCAACACCATGGTCTGGGTGCGTGGATGCAGCTGGTAGAGCGGCTGGAAGTAGTTCGTCAGCCGGTTGCGCAGGTTCTTGGCCTTGCCAACGTAGATGACGCGCCCCTCGCCGTCACGCCACTTGTATACGCCCGGCTGCGCGGGAATGTCGGAGGTTTTCGGACGGAACAGGTCGCGAGTATCCCCCAACAGGGGCGCGCCGTTCTTGTTCACTCCCCTGCCGTCGGATTGGGTGCCGGCGTCCGATACTGCGGTTTCCCGTAACGCATCCGCCGTTTTGCGCCACACGTCCGGACTGTGTCGTTCGAAATCAGTCACAGCATATCCCTAAGGAACTTGCCCGTCCACGACTGTTCGCATTGCGCGACCTGCTCCGGCGTGCCTTCGGTGACGATGGTGCCGCCGCCGTCACCGCCTTCCGGCCCCAGATCGATGATCCAATCCGCGGATTTGACCACGTCGAGATTGTGCTCGATGACGATGACGGCGTTGCCCTTGTCCACCAATCCCTGCAATACGAGCAGCAGTTTGCGCACGTCCTCGAAATGCAGGCCGGTGGTCGGCTCGTCGAGGATGTACACGGTTTTGCCGGTGGAACGCCGTTGGAGTTCCGTCGCGAGTTTCACGCGCTGCGATTCGCCGCCGGACAGCGTCGGCGCCGGCTGGCCGAGCCGGATATAGCCGAGACCGACCTGCACCAGGGTGTCCAGGTAACGCGAGATGGACGGGTACGCCTTGAAGAACTGCGCGGCCTCCTCGATGGGCATGTTCAGCACGTCGGCGACCGATTTGCCGTTGTACTTCACTTCGAGAGTCTCGCGGTTGTAGCGCTGGCCGTGGCATTCCTCGCAGTCCACGTACACGTCCGGCAGGAAGTTCATTTCGATTTTCAACGTGCCGTCGCCGTGGCATGCCTCGCAGCGGCCTCCCTTGACGTTGAACGAGAACCGTCCGGGACCATAGCCGCGCACCTGCGCTTCGGGCGTCTTGGCGAACAGCGTGCGGATTTTGTCCCATACTCCCGTATAGGTGGCGGGATTGGAACGCGGAGTGCGGCCGATCGGATTCTGGTCGACGTGGATCACCTTGTCGCACTGGTCCACGCCTTCCACGCGCGTGTGCTTGCCGGGCACGATGCGCGCGCCGTTCAGCTTGTCCGCAAGCACCGGATAAAGGATCTGGTTGACCAGCGTGGATTTGCCGGAACCGGACACGCCCGTCACGCAGGTGAACACGCCCAGCGGGAAATTGACGTTCAGGTTCTTGAGGTTGTTCTCGCGGGCTCCGACCACGCGCAGCTGCTTGGTCTTATGCGTCTTGCGGCGTGCGGCGGGCACTTCGATCTTCCGTCGGCCGGCGATGTAGTCGCCGGTGATGGAGCGTGGCGCTTCGGTGATTTTTCTGGCGGGGCCGGAATACACGACCTCGCCGCCATGTTCGCCGGCGCCCGGACCGATGTCGATGACCCAGTCCGCGTTTCTGATGGTGTCCTCGTCATGTTCGACGACGATCAGCGTGTTGCCGAGGTCGCGCAAATGATGCAATGTGCCGATCAGCCGTTCGTTGTCACGCTGATGCAGGCCGATGGATGGTTCGTCCAGCACATACATGACGCCCACCAGGCCGGAGCCGATCTGGGTGGCCAGTCGGATGCGCTGCGCCTCGCCGCCCGACAGGGTCTTCGCCGCACGCGACAACGTCAGATAGTTCAGGCCGACATCGTTGAGGAAGCCGAGTCGTGCGCGAATCTCCTTGACGACTTCGCCGGCTATCTGCGCGGCCGAGCCTTCGAGTTCTAGGCCGTTGATCCATGCGAGGCTCCGTTCGGCGGACATGTCGCACACGTCCGCGATGGACTCGTCGCCCACGGTGACGGTAAGCACTTCCGGACGCAGACGCCGCCCATGGCACGCCTGGCATGGCACCTCGCGCATGTACGACTCGTAATACTGCTTCATCTGGTCGGAATCGGTTTCGTCATGCCGGCGCATCAACGTGCGCACCACGCCTTCGAAACCGGTGGAATACTCGCGCATGCGACCCCAACGGTTGCGGTACGAGACCTGCACCTTGAAATCGCGGCCATACATAATGGCGTCGCGCGCGTCCTTGGGCAGATCCTTCCAAGGCGTGTCCAGGTCGAAGCCCATCTCATCGCCGAGTCCCTCAAGCACATGACGGTAGTATTCGCCGGTGCCCTTGGTCATGCCCCACGGTTCGATGGCGTTCTCGTTCAGCGTCTTGTCCGGATCGGGAATGACCAGTTCGGGATCGATCTCCAGCTTGTATCCGATACCCGTACATTCAGGGCAGGCGCCATACGGCGCGTTGAAGGAGAAGGTGCGCGGTTCGATCTCGTCGAGTTCCAGCTGATGGCCGTTCGGGCAGGCGCGTTTCTCGGAGAACGGCTTGCGGCGGTCCGGATCCTTCTCGTCCAAATCGACGAAATCGGCGACGGCCACGCCTTTGGAAAGCTTCAACGCCGTTTCGATGGAATCGGTCAGACGCTGGCGGATACCGTCCTTGACCACCAGACGATCCACCACCACTTCGATGGTGTGCTTCTTCTGCTTGGCGAGCTTGATGTCATCGGACAATTGCCGCATCTCACCGTCGATCAGCGCACGCGCGTAACCATCGCCACGCAGCAGTTCGAGCAGATCCTCGAATTCGCCCTTGCGGCCGCGCACGACCGGCGCGAGAATCTGGAAACGCGTGCGTTCCGGATACTTCAGCAACGTGTCCACCATCTGCTGCGGTGTTTGCGCGCTTACCAGGGCGCCGCATTCCGGACAATGCGGAATGCCGGTGCGGGCGAACAGCAGTCGCAGATAATCATAGATCTCGGTGATTGTGCCGACCGTCGAACGCGGATTGCGGTTCGTGGTCTTCTGGTCGATCGAAACCGCGGGGCTCAGCCCCTCGATGAAGTCGACGTCCGGCTTGTCCATCTGCCCCAGAAACTGGCGCGCGTACGCCGACAGCGATTCGACATACCTGCGCTGGCCCTCGGCGAACAGCGTATCGAACGCCAACGAGGATTTGCCCGAACCCGACAGGCCGGTGAACACCACCATGCGGTTGCGAGGAAACTCCAAGTCCACGTTCTTGAGATTGTGCTCGCGAGCGCCTTGGATGGTGATTTTGAGGTCGTTGGGTAGGTGTGTGAGGTCTGCTATGAGTGAGTCGCCTGTTGTTTTCATGGGGGCTTTTTTGATTTCGCGTGTGAGGAATGCGTCGCTGGTGAGTACGCGTTCGACCACGACTTCGTTGTGTGTCGTGTTGTTGCGTTTGGTTGTCATGGTGTTCTTCCGCTTGGTGTTGCCTGTTCTGTTGTATAGGATAGCGTATTTTTGTTGTGGTTTCGAACAGGTGTTCTATTTGGTGTTGTTTGGTATGTCGTTGCCGGGTATGTCGATTGGCCAGTGGTGTTGGTCGTGCAGGATGGTTGTGGCGTCGCGTATGGGGATGCGTTCCTGTTCGATGCGTAGGTATTGGATGTCTGTTCCTGTGCAGAGTGTTTCGTAGAGTTTGCGTTCTTCGGTGGTGAGTCCGGGTGTGGGTTGTGGGGTTTGTGTGGTGAGGGGTTTGTTTTTGGCGTCGAGTTGGGTGCCGTATTGTTCGTATGTCCGGTATGCGGTGGTGTCCATCAGTATGGATGTGCATGGGATGCCGGTGGCGCGTAGTTTGGAGAGGATGTCGAGTCCGTTGGCGTCCATGTCGCCCCAGTAGATGATGTTGGGGATGGTGGTGAGCCATGGCAGGAGTGTTGTGATGTGTGATGTTGCGGCGTATCCGTTGCCGAGGATGCAGATGGCGTGTTCGACGGTGGGCATGGCCTGGTAGGTGTCTTTGTTTTCGATGATGATGGCGTGTTCGATGTCGGTTGGCTGGTTGCGGACCCATGGTTGGGTGACGATGAGGTCGGGTTGGTCGTGGTGTTCGGCGTCCATGAGGCGTAGTCGGAGTTCGTTCGGGCGTTCCTGGAAGGTGAGGTTGTCTTGTCTGGTGAGCTGGCATATCGCTTTGCGGCGTTGGGAGTTGGGTGTGCCGAGCCATTTGGCGCTGAATCCTGGGATGGGCGCCATGCGTGGGGTCATGGTGTGGCAGTCGTGGTTTGCGAAGTAGTGGGCGGCTTGGATGACGAGGTGGAAGTCGGTGTCGTCGTGGTCTTTGAGGGTTTTGGCGACGTTCATGGCGTTCGCCGGTTCGAGGCCGAATTCTTTGGCGAGCGCGCTCATGCGGTCGTGTTCGCGTAGGTAGCGTTCGCGGGTTTGTTTGGTGGCGATGCGGAGGGCGGTGTCGAGGTCGGGTATGGTCACGGAGTCGATGAGCGGGCTTTTTTGTTGGATGAGTCCGCTGGAGACGATTTTGGTTTTTTCGCTGGTTTCGCAGTGGTGTTGCCGCGCCCAGTCGCGGATGGTTTCGTTTTGGGCGCGGATTTGGTTGTAGTGCTGCTCTAGTTCGGCTTGTTTGGGCAGTCGGATGGTTTTGCGCAGTGGCCAGGATTCGTCGGTGTCGTACATGTGCCTGGTGAGGTGGGCGTCGACGTATTCGTCGAGTTTCCGGCGGATGTCCGTTTCGCTTGTGGTGTTTCTGGCCGCTGCCATATTATGCCTCCGTCGCGGGTTGCGTCTGCTCGACGGTGGCGTCTTGTGTTTCGGCTTGCGTTGCCGGCTCGCGGTCGAGCTCCTGCAGGTACGAGTTGCCGGTTGCGGGATCCTTGTATGCCACGTACGCTTTGTCTGCGATGCTGAGGATCTCGGCGGTTTTGCTTTCCGGCGCGGATACGATGATCTGGAAGCCGAGGCGCGGCAGCACGGTCAGGGCGCGTTTCGTGTAGCGTCCGTCGGCTTTGATGAGGGCTTCGTCCAGGAACAGCGTGGTGTAGGTGGGCTTGCCGGTCAGGTCGCCGCCGAGCAGGTAGATCAGGGCCGCGCCGTAGACGAACGAGGTGAGTTCCTGCAACGCGCCGCCGGACTTGCCGCCGGTGGAGCTGATGCGTTCGTCGGGCAGATCGTTATGGTGCACGATCGCGTAGAACGAGCTGCGCACGCGTGGATCGAGGTTGCGCGCACCGTATTCCTTGATGCCGTTCGTGTCGCGGATCTGGCCGAGTTCCGCCTGGAGCCTGCCGATGAACGTTTCGCAGCCTGCGAACGCCTTGCGCGTCTCCATGGGATTGCTGCGCGCGTTGCGTGTCCAATCGTCGAGCTTCGACATGATGCGGCCCAACGAGGATTTGAACTGCCGGTCGATCGGGTGGAAGTCCACGTGGAGCGAGAGCCTGCCGCCGCGGGGGCCGAACTGTTGGCCTTTGAGCATGCCGTTGATGCGGTCGAGCTGCTCCCTGACGTTCTCCTCGTCGGTGTTGAACGCGCGGTTGAGCTGTTGGAAGCTCATATACAGCTTTTCGACGCTGTTCGCATACTCCTCGTCGGTCGCGGCGCGGGTGACGAGCATGTTGAGGTTCTTGAGTTCGTCAAGGAAATACGGATAGTCCTCCACGCTCGCCATGACGGTGTCGCCCTCCGTGGAATGGTGCTTCAGATAGTCGCCCATGGCGCGTTCCGTGTCGGCGCGCAATTGGACGGCACGCTCGTCGATCTGCTGGAGTCTCGCACGCACGGTGTTGCCGATTCTGCGCAGCACGCGCACGTCGAACGGCGCCGTCCCCTCGCGGTCGAAACCGCCGGCGATGCGCTGCGGCCGTTCCTGCGGACGCGACGTGTCGAAACAGGTCTCATACGTGTCGGCCAGCAGATTCGACACCATGTCGGACAATGCGGCATCGTCGAAATCGGAGTCGCCATGCATGTCGAGCCATGCCTGTTCGGCCTGGACGGCATGCTGCACGTTTTCCAATTCCGCTTCGGCACGGTACCTGTTCTTGCCCTCGTCGTCCTTCTGCCGTAGCAGCTGTTTCAACTCGTCCTGCAATTGTGCCAGTTCCGGATCGCTTTCGATCCGTTCGATCTGCAGACGGATCCGTTCCGCCTTCGTCTCGAGCCCGTCCACGTCGATCTTGCCCCATGGCAGATCCGCGACGGTCAATGCGAGCTCATGCTCGTCCTGCAGCAGAGTCATGGCGTTGGCCATCTGCCTGCCGCGGCGGTCGGCGTCCTCCAACGCCCGTTCCGCCCCGTCAAGCTGGCGTTCCAATTCGGCCAGATACCGTTCGTTCACGAAGCCGATGACCTGACGCAGGCCTTTGACGCCATGGAATCCACGGTCGCCGGATTTGATCTGCCCGTCGACCTGCACCTGCCGTTCGGCCCGGTCCATGTCGTCGATCGCCTCCACGCAACGCGCGTCGAACCGTTGCGACGCGGTCTGCTCCTTCAACCATCCGACGAACGGCGAATCCTCCTTGTACCGCAGCTTCGACGACATCCACCCCTCGTTGCAGGCCGAATCGTATTGCGCGTCGGTATCGACGAAACGCCAGGCACGCCGCGTCATACGCGTCGGATCGATCGCGCTGACCTTCGCGGCGAACCCCTGCTCATGCCGCTTGTCCACGAGAATGGTCTGCGCGATGGGCGCGTACGTGACGTCCATCGCCAGACGCCATTGCTCGTTCCCCTCGTCCACGTCCATCAGTTCGGCCACGTACGGCAGTTCCGTCTCGTCCAAGCCCGTCGCCCGTGCGATGAGCGTGCGCGCATGGTCCATGTCGTCGCTGATGCGCGTCCTGTGTTCGATCTTGCGCCGGTAATCCTGCCTCAACAGGTCGCGTTCGCCCTGCCGGGCGTGACGTTCCACCACCATCCGCTGGTATTCGGATCGCGCGTCTTCCAAACGCTTGTCGTACGTGTCGAGCGACAAGGCGAGCGCGGCGCGTTTGGCGTTCCATGTCTGCTCGTCGGCGGGGAGTCTGCCTTCGACGCGTTCGAACCGTTCGGCGATGGCGTGCCGTTGTCTGCGCGCCTCGTCGGCGTCCTGGCGTGCGCGTTCGAAGTCCTTGCCGAGTTGCTGCAGGCTGCCGCCGTCGATGCCGTTCATGCGTTCTTTGACGGCTTCGATTTGCGTGTCGAGTTCGTCGATGCGCTGCTGAGACCGGTCGATGGCGTCCTGGGATTCCTTGGCTTTGCGTTGCGCCGATGGCAGTCCGGCGCGTACTTCGCTGGCCATGCGCGACCATGTCCATGCGGCGAGCGTCGTCTCGCCTTGCTCGCGGTCGGGGTCGATGGGCGTGTATTCGCGGCGTTCGCTGGCTTGTTTGGCGTATTCGCCGTAGCGGGCTTGTATGTCCTGCAGGATGGCGACGCGTTCCATTTTGTCTTCCATGCTGTGGAAGTTCTCGCTGAACCGGTTGTAGTCGTCGACGGTTTCGCGGGCGAGCCGGATGGATTCGGGCACGTCGAGCACGCCCTGTTTGAAGATGTCGTCGAGTTTGGAGGGCGCGTCGGCGGATTGGATCTTGTGCAGGAGCCTGCATGCTTCGGCGCTTAGGCCCATGTCCTGCCAGATGGAGGCGTGGAACGCCTGCGCGTTGACGTGCGTCGTGCATCCTGGGTAGGTCTGTTCCATCAGTCCTCGCGTGAATGACGTGTCGCGGTGACGGTCCATGAGGCGCGGGTCGATGGTCTGGTTCCAGGTGACGTATTGGCGGCGCAGTCCGTCCGGCCCGTCGCCTGCGGTCAGGTAGAGGAATTTTGCGCAGGACAACAGTCCGCCGTCGCTGCGGTTCGCGTATGTGTCGACGATCGCGCCCCAGATGTTCTGCGGGGTGCCGTCCGCGTCCCTGCCGCGCAGGAAGATCGGGGTCTCACCGTTTTCGCCGTCGCTGATGCCGATCATGCCGCGCAGGTACGTGTAGTCGTTGCGTTCCGAACGTCCCGAATTCGACGCCTTATTGTAGGGGGTGCCGGATGGGTAGAGCAGCGAGATCTGCGCGTCGACGAGCGTGGATTTGCCCGATTCGCTCGCGCCGGCGAGCAGGGTCACCGGCATCGCATCGTCCATGGACGGGCGGAACACGTGGTAGCCGCCGTAGGAGCCCCAGTTGACGATCTGCCGGCTTTGCAGCATCCAACGGTCGGAAACGATTTTCATGCCGTCTTCCATCAGTGTTCCCCTCCATCAAAAGCGTCATCGGCCGAATCGAAATCGAACGCGTCCTGCTCGACGCCGGACGAAACCGTCCCGGTCGAATCGGAAGTATCGCCACCATCCGCGCCGATGGACGAATCGTCATAACCATCGCCATCCGCGTCTTTCATACCATCGCCGTCCGTATCATCGGAGCCGAGCCACCGGTCGGCGAGCTTCTGGTCGAGCACCATCGGCACCAATGGCGTGAGCACGTACATGTTCTCGTCCCCTGTTTCCGCGAGATACCCGTAGGTGCGCATGCGCGAGATGACGGACGTGATCTTCTTCGCCGTGCCCTCCTCGTCGTTGCTGGCCGTGAGGAAGCCCGCTCCCGTGGCGAGCAGCGCGCGGATGTCGTCGAAGCTGATGAGCCAGTCGCCCGGCTTCGTCTTCTGGTTCTCGTACTCCAGCACCTTGATGCGCAGGGCCGCGAGCGTGGCGGCCTCCTCGCGGGTGAGGCTCACACGCGTCTTCAACGAGCGGATGTTCGTCTCCGCGTCCGTGACCGGCGACGCGTACATGATCCGGTATTTCGTGTTGTCGACCAGTCTGAGCATGTCGTTGTTCAACGACCGTTCCACGGCCTCACGGTACTGGCACGCCCTGTCGTACAGGCTGCCGTCGATGTAGCGTTCGCGTTTCAGCGCGATCGCGGCCATACGCGCCTCAAGAGGCATGTCTCCCGTATCCCCGTCGAACAATGCCGGCCTGTCCCTCGTCATATCCGGCCCTTCGGACGGCATGCCGGATTCCGGTCCTGTCTCCTCTTCGATGCCGATGCCAGTGTCGAATCCGTCGGTGTTGTCCGTCATGCTCATCCCTCCTCGATGATCTCGTCAAGCGCCGCCTCGGTGGTGAGGATCGGCCTGGTGCGCCACACGCGCTCGCCTCCGTCGATGGATACGCAATGCCATGCCACGGTTGCCGGTCCGTCCTGCGTGCGTAGGGCGCTTAGGAAGCCGATCAGCTCGCTTTCGCGCCGTTCCTCCCGGGGCAGCCGGTTGAAGCTCGCCGCGAAATCCACGAACCTGCCGTCCGCCGTTTTGACCGGATCGCGCCTGATGAGTCCGATCGTGTGCGTCAGCCGCGGGCCGCACATCTCGACCATGGCCTTCAGGTCCGGCGCGTCGACGTTCGTCGAAGGCGCGTCGTCCAATCCGGCCGTGGCCGCGCGCGCCATCGATTTCGCGGGCCTGGACGGCAATGCCTGGAATTGCGCCGTGCCGGTGTCCGTACGGTATGGGCGTTCGTCCGAGCCGGGGTGCGTCTTCGCGTCGTCGCTGGCCCGCACGAACAGTCTGTGGAGCTTGTCGAGCATGGTGCGGTAATGCGTGTCGGTCTGCTGGCGCACCAGACGGCTCACCGCCTCGTCGGATATGCGGATCTGCCGGCGCACGTCCTCGATGCCCTCGTAGATGCGTTTGAGTTCGGCGCGTACCTGGGCGAGCAGGATGCCGGGCTCGCCCTCGAGATACGGGTTCTGGGCGATGTCTCGCACCGCCTCGTCGATTTCGCGGCGTCCCTCGTCGGTGACGATCACCTGGAACGCGTCCTCGAAACGCCGGCCGCTGTCGGATTCGTGGAACGACCTGTGGTATTCGTCATGGTAGGTGCCAAGCGCCTGCTCCACGCTGATGGAGCCCGACTGCATGCTTCGGCGCAGATTGTCGCCGTTGTCGCGTTCCTCGAGCGCCAGTTCGCGCAGGTCGATCGGCACGCCGCGCAGCGTGTTGTGGATGACGCCGATGATGTCGCCCACCTGTTGGGAGGTGAGCTTGTCCAACGTGTCGCTGTGCTTCAATTCGTCGATCTGCTTTTGCCGCTCCTCGATGTCGCGTTCGAGCAGGCGGATGCGTTCGCGGGGGTCGGCGGTCAGCTGCATGCGCGCATGCTCGATCTCCATGATGATGCTGTTGGCCTGCGCGCCGGACAGCGCTTTCGTGGTGTCCTCGAGCCGGTCGAGCGCCTCGATCGCACGGTGGGCGCGCGCCGTGAGACGGTACAGGTAGCGGTGGGCTGCGACGTCGAGCGAATTGGCGAGCCAAGCGTAGTCGCCTTCGCCTTCCTTCGTCAGCTGCTGCAGGATCGTGTGCGCGGCTTCCGCGGACGTCTGCCCTTCCTTGAGCGTGTAATCGCCCGTTTCCGCAAGTCGGGTCAGACTGCGGGAGAACCGTTCCTCGACGATCTCGCGTGGCAGCTCGCCGGTGAGCGGGTCGAACGTGGAGCGCAGCAGCGCGACGTACAGCATGGAATTGCCACGCAGCAGCAATCGCAGCACCCCGGTCTCATACACGGGCCGGAGCCGTTCCATTTCCCGTCTTACATCCGCCAACGGCGTCCCGTCCTTCCCTTAGCCACAAGTTTCCCGATGCGCATCCATTGTAAGATAGCATGTCCGTTTTCCCGTGATCGCGGCGGGAAAACCGTCCGGCGCGAACGTCATTTGAAGATGACGTAGCGGCACAGCAGGAAGCCCCAGACCGCCTGCATGCCCATGGTGACGATCTTGACCGCCATGGTGGGCCAGCCGAGCAGTCCGGGGATCCAGGCCATCATCAGGTTGGAGAACAGCAGGTTCCAGCAGTACATGGCCACGAACATGGCTATCGAACGCGCGTAGTTCGACGAGGATTTGAATGTGACGTTGCGGTTCATGACGTAGTTGAATGAGCCGGAGCAGAAGACGGCCACGGCATTCGCCAGACGGAACGGCAGGCCGGCCAGCTGAAGCACGGCGAACACGCCGAATTCCACGAAGGTCTGCATGGCCGAAACGCCGCCATAGCTGAACAATTGTCTGACGATGCCGTTTTTCGGTTTTCCGTCCGTCGGCATGCGGTCTCCTCCCGGTCGTCTCAAACGCTACGGCTGGAAAGCATAGTCACACATGTGGCTACGGACGCGCCGGAGGCGTTTCGGCCCGGCGGAATGAAAAAACGGAAGGACGCCCCTTCCGGAGTTTCCGGAAGGGGCGTCCCCCACGTTTTCGGATCGTGTCCGCTCAGATGCTCATCGCCATGAGCTGGGCCGCATACTCCTCCACAAGCTCGCTGTCGCGCTCCGTCCAGGAATGGCTGGCGGAATCGTCCGGCACGAAAGTGGTGTCGATGTCGATGTTCTCGTTCATTTCCTTAATACCTCCGTTCGTCCCACTTGCCCCCGGCGACATTGCCGACTTTCATGGAACAGGCAAAAGTCTGGACCATAAACGCGTTCGATGCAAGAGCGTGTTCACATCGTGGTCAAACGTTTTTCCTCCACGCGTACATGCCGTGCCTCCGGCGTGAAGACGATACGACGGAGGCATCCCTGCCACCAACCAAAGGAGGACGATGATGAGCGACGAACGCAATGAGGCCGAACCGATCGAACTGGGATACATCGAGGACCTCGGGGACATGATTTCCGTTCAGGAGGGGTCCACCGTGTCCCGCACCGTCATGCAGAAGGCCGGAGGCAACGTGGTGCTGTTCTCCTTCGACACGGGCGAGGAGCTCAGCGAGCATACGGCCGCGATGCCGGTGTTCGTGCAGACGCTGAAGGGACGGCTTAAGGTGACGGGCAACGGCAGGACCGTGGAGCTTGTTCCGGGAGGCCTGGCCTACTTTCCCACCCGCATCCCGCACGCGATATACGCCGAGGAGCCGTCCGTCATGATGCTGACGATGGTCACGCCGGCACGCGACAACATCGGCGACTGAAAAAACAAGACCGCCGGCATCGGATTCCATTGGATTCGCCGATGCCGGCGACTGCCGGAAATACAAGAAAAGCTCCCTCCCGGGAACTTTCGTTTTGTGGAGCGGACAACGGGACTCGGACCCGCGGTCTCAACCTTGGCAAGGTTGCGCTTTACCAACTAAGCTATGTCCGCATGTTTTCCACCTTGGTGGGCAACGAGTTAAAAATATACAGGAGCGTCCGCCATCGCGCAAGCCCGGCGTGTCGCGTTTTTGCGGAGCCGGACTCGCGAGCTCCGCACGACGGTCAGACATAGTCGTACGGCATGCGCTTTTTAACGCGCCAGAACACGATAAGCGCGATGTCGAAGAGCAGCGCGTAGAAGCCACGGTCCGTCCACAATCCGTAGACCGCGCAATACAACACCAACGCGCGTAACGTATAGAACACGATCCTGCGCATGCCGGAACGCTCCCTGGTCTCCACCGTCATGCGCGTGAAACCGCCGCCCAACGTGCGGCCGGCGCGCCTCCACGGAATGATCCCTTCGAACAGGACGAACATGACGATGGTGGCCACGGCGGAGACGGCCGCATTGACGTTGTTCGCGCGGTTCACATCGAACAGCACGCCAACCAGATAGACAAGCGCCGTGACGGACAGCGACGCCGTTTCGACAAGGAACAGGTCGATCGCGAGCGCCACGCAGCGGCGCATGAAGCCTGGCTCGGTGGTGATGGCGTCTTCGTCGATGCGCTGTTGGGGTAGGAAGTGGGTGACAATGCTTCCCATGGCGTAGCCGAGTATGCCGCCGAGGGTGTTGGTGATGAGGTCGTCGACGTCGAATAGGCGGTAGGCGCATGGATAGATGCCCCAGATGCCGGTCAGCTGGGTGGTTTCGATGAGCAGCGAGGTGAGGAACATGGCCGGCAACGCCGTGGCGAATTTCCAGCGGAAGACGCGTTTCATGAAGTAGCCGAGCGGTAGGAAGAACACGACGTTCATGGCCAGTTGCATGACGCCTGTGATGCCGTCGGTTCGGATGTCGTGGATGAATTCGAATGGGTTGAGTTGTGGCCTGAGATGGTGGGCGGCGCAGTAGGTGGCCGGGTTTTCTGGCATTGGGTACATGGTGAAGCATGCGAGCGCGATGAGGTAGAGCACCACGAGATATGCGGTCAGTGCGGAGGTGAAGCGTAGCCGGTTGTCGCGGTGGTAGAGCAGTGCGAGCACGGGCAGGGTGAGTAGGAGTGAGAGGAATGGCCAGATTGCGATGGCGAGCGCGAATGGCTTGCTGAAGTAGAGGACGTATGACATGGCCGGTTTCCTTTGCTGGGCATGTGGGATGCGCGTGGTGTGTGCGTGGGTTTCGTTTCCGTTGTTGGTTCAACGGTAGTACGGCTGGTCGTGTCCGTGGCATCGTCCGTCGTATTCATTCCTTGGCGTAAATGTTGGGGTGACTCATCCTCTGGTATGAGATGGCCCGGCGTGTTTCTTCGTGTCTTTTTCCTCTTGCTTTTTCCGTTGGATTGCTTGGCGTCTGATCCGCGCGGAACCGATTTCGGACATCGTCTTCGCCGTCACCGCGGGAATCCTGTTCATGGCGTTCACGCCGAAACTGCTCAGCGAATAACGGAAGCTCACGCCTTCCACGCGGAAGGCGTGAAAGGCGGGAGCTCTTATGGGAAGACTAAGGCGGATTTTAAATCCGAGGAATAGTCACCTTTTTGGCACCGGTCATGTAATGCCAGAAATCTTCCGTCCCCGGAATAAGGTCATGCAGAACGCCTGATGTTTTTTCGACCGCTACGCTCGGTGTGCCCGGCGCCGGATGGTCATCTGTTGAAGACGCGAAATCGAGTCCGATGATCCACGCATCGGCACTCTCCGCGGCACCAATCGCCTTCATTCCAGGATATTCGGCGAGAACGAGATTGATGGCATCGGTCAATATCATCTGACCCTCCTTGCAGCATTCCAGTACTGATTCGTCGGATTCGGCTTTATACGCTTTATACGCGTCAAAACGTCACCGTCCATGTTCAAATACCATGAGTCGTTTGCCGATCTCGTTTGCGGAGCGGGGGAATCATTCCGCCTGTTTGACGCGTTCCATCGTAGTATCCGTTGAAGGGCGTTCTTGTTGGTCTTGGTATCCATTCCTCTTATCACGTTTCCGCTGTATGCTTTAGGGAAAGCTGTTATGTGGGAGGATCATGCGGACCACGAAAAGCAAGAAACCCATCACCGTCGCATCGGTATGCGTCGCCGCCGTGGTATGCGCTGTCGGCGCGTACCGGTTCGTCTACCTGCCACTCCGGCCTGCCGATGTCAGTCATGCTCGGATCAGCATCAACGCGACGGGCAAGTTCGACGAATCCCAGATCGATGACGTGGTAAAAGCTGACCTTGCCAGGCTGAAATCCTGGAACGGCTGCCGCGTGGATGCCGTCCGATATGACGCAAAGCGTTCGGCCGCGCTGCTTGCAGCCGAACACGACGTCACGGCTTCCGGTGGCAGTTCTTCGATTTCCACGGCCATTGACGAATACGGGATGGACAATGTGGTCTACCTGTCCAATGACATCTCTTGCCATGCCGGCTCGCAGAACTCGTCCCAAGATGGCTGGGGAAGCTGGTACGCGTGGAATCCCGGTTCCGCGCGGGCGGAACACGGATGGATCTTCATCGACGAGGGATATTAAAAAGTTCAACGGAATACCGTGCACCATGCCATGATGTCGAAACCATACGATGACGATTGGCTTTAGTACAGCATTGATAAAAAGCGGGCCTACGCGTCCTGATCACGCGGAACGCAAACCAGCTTTCGATGGCATAGGCATCGCTTGGCTTATCTGACTACTTGGTCGAGGAACCACTCATCATGACTGGCCACCACCAATGCTCCCGGATAGTCGGCAAGACATCTTGCCAGAGCCACCTTGGACTCTAAGTCAAGATAGTTCGTCGGCTCGTCCATGACAATCAACTGAGGCCGGTCAAGAATGCCCAAGCACAACATGAGCTTGCGCAGTTCGCCCGGAGACGGCGCTTCGTTAGAAAGCAGCTTATCCGGATCGGCGTTGAGCTGGGCGAAGGCGGCCAGCACCTGCGAGCGTTCCTTACCCTGCAATGCGGAGAGTCGTCTCATGGTTTGAGAAAGCGCGGCTTCTCCCGTTTGCTGCTGGACGATCAGATGCGGCAAGTCTTCCGGCATGCTGTCCAGCAATGCGTTCATCACGGTTGTTTTGCCGAGTCCGTTGGCACCGGTCAGTCCGATATGGTCTTGCTGTCCGATGCTGAGTTTTGGTATGGCGACGCCTGGCATCCGTGGTTTTTCACCACTCATCCCTGGATTATGCGCGACCTTCCATTGATGTCCGTCGGCATGCAGTATGGATTGTGTTGGCGTTCTCGCGGCATCGTTCGAGCTGGTCATCCTGCCGCTGCCGAATATGATAATACCTTCCGTGAGATGCAGGAGCTCCTTTCTGTTGCTTGGCCGTATGTCGATCCAGATGTCGCCGTCGTAGCGTTTGGCCGCTACGGTTAGTGAATCTAGTGTGCGCTGTGCTCGTTCAAGACGCTTGTTCATTTGTCGGTATGCGGCGCCCGAAGCGGTATCGGTCTGTTTTTCGATCCATTTGTGGTGATCGAGGGCGCTGTGATCTTTGCGGTCGATTTTCCACCCGTTGCGTTTGCGAGCATATGCGCTTTGCATGGCTTGATGTCGCTGTGCTTGTGCGGACCGCAGTCGTGTGACTTCCTGCCGTGCCGCACGGATTGACTCCTCGTCTCCACGCAGTCTGGACGTCATCAGCTCATGCGCTTGCGTATATCCGCCATCATATGTGCTGATGGCGGTGATGTTACGCCCACTGATGTGCCGTCGTTCGAATATGACGCATCGTGCGCATGTAGCGTCAACCAGTGCGACATCGTGGGATATTACGATGCCTATGCCCTGGTATTGGCGCATGACTTCGACTATGGCTTTCCGTGTTTCACCATCAACGTGGTTGGTGGGTTCGTCAAGCACGAGCACATCGGGACGCGCTGTGATTGCGCAAGCGACCTGCAATCGTTTCGTTTCGCCTCCGGAAAGCGTTTCATAACGGTAGGGCCAGTCATCGCCGATGTGTAACACGTTGCGTACACGCATGGTTCCGGGCGACCAATCCGTGGTGAAGTCGTCGAGGTTCTTAGGCCTCACCATGTTGTCTTGCGGGCAGGTAGCGATAGTGAGTCCATGCGGGTCCGGGTTGATGCTGCCGGTATCGGCGGGCAACATTCCGATGGCGATGTTCAGTAGAGTCGTTTTGCCGAGTCCGTTGTCGCCGAGCACGGCGGTCCATCCTTGTTGGAAAGATGCGGACACGTGTTCGAACAGTGGTTCAGACATGGACGGGTATGTGTAAGAGATGCCAGTAAGCGTGAGCATTGTTGTCCGGGCCATGTATGGGGCTTCTTTCTCATACAGGCGCACTGCGAGGTCTTGATTGTGAAAAAACGAACGGATACGGAACCGTGAAATGTGCATACGAGCAAGCTACGCGGCAGTGCGCTTCAACGCGCACGGTTCTGCCGACGGTATCCGCCGCCCGTTAGATACGCAATGTCCGTTTCTCTTTCCCGAAAACCCTCTTGGCATATGGGAGGATTTAAATACACTCAACATATTCCATCATAGCATATGGTCATTCGCCGATTCTGCTCGGTCTGCCGGATGCGGAAATCCTGTCATTCGACGAAAACGGCGTCCATCCCTGCGATTATGAGGATACGGACAGCTATCAAATCACCAGGGTCTTCATCAACCACCGCGAATCACTGCTCCGGCATCTGCTTGGAAATGAAACGTGAGATGAGGTGAAACGGTTGCGGGTGTTCGCTATGATGTTCGATTGGCGTTTGAAGGAACACGAAAGACTAGAGGTATCACGGCATGGCGATTGAGGCGCAGGGACTTGAGATTCAGATCGGTGCGCGCACGTTGCTGCATCCCACCAACTTCCACGTTGCCAAGGGGGACAAGATCGGTCTGGTCGGACGCAATGGAGCAGGCAAGACCACGCTGACCCGTGTGATCACCGGCGATATGCTGCCGACCGCCGGCAAGGTACGTGTCTCCGGCAAACTCGGCTATCTGCCACAGGACACGCATGCCGCCGACCCGGAGCAGACCGCACTGGACCGCATGATGAGCGCGCGAGACATCGCCAGCATCATCAAACGCATACGCAAGGCCGAAAAGGACATGACCGATCCGGATCCGGATGTCATGACCAAGGCGATGAACCGCTACGACAAGGCCATGCAGGATTTCGAAAAGGCCGGAGGCTATGCCGCACAGTCCGAAGCGACCGCGATGGCGGCCAGTCTCGGCCTGCCGCAGGACGTGATGGGCCAGCAGTTGGGTACGCTTTCCGGCGGTCAACGCCGCCGTATCGAACTGGCGCGCATCCTGTTCTCCGATGCGGATACGCTGATCCTTGACGAGCCGACCAACCATTTGGACGCGGATTCCATCGAATGGCTGCGCGGCTATCTGAAAAAATACGAGGGCGGTTTCCTGGTCATCTCCCACTCCACCGAACTGCTTGACGAAGTGGTGAACAAGGTGTGGCATCTGGACGCACAGCTCGGCCAGATCGACATGTACTCGCTCGGCTGGAAGGCCTACCTGCACCAACGCGTGGTCGACGAGGAACGTCGCCGCCGCGAACGTGAAGTCGCAGAGAAGAAGGCCGAACGTCTGATGCAGCAGGGCATCCGCCTGCACGCGAAAGCCACCAAGGCCGTGGCCGCGCAGAACATGATGCGCCGCGCGGAGAAACTGCTGGAGAACACGTCCGAAGCACAGAAGAAGGAGAAGGTGGCGGACATCCGCTTCCCCGAGCCGGCACCTTGCGGACGTACGCCGATCATGGCGAAGGACATCTCCAAAGCGTATGGTTCGAACATCGTGTTCGCAGGCGTGAATCTGGCGATCGACAAAGGTTCACGTGTGGTGATTCTGGGCTATAACGGCGCGGGCAAGACCACCACGCTGCGTCTGCTCGCCCATCTGGAGGATCCCGACACCGGATCCGTGGAATATGGACATGGCTGCAAAATCGGCTATTTCGCACAGGAACACGACACATTGGACCTTGACGCCACCGTGTTGCAGAATCTGATTCACGTGGCACCGGAACTTGACGACACACAGGCACGTTCCATCCTTGGGTCGTTCCTGTTCTCCGGCGATGACGCGCTGAAACCGGCACGAGTGCTTTCCGGCGGCGAGAAGACCCGTCTGGCGTTGGCCACGCTGGTGACGAGCCGCGCGAACGTGCTACTGCTTGATGAACCGACCAACAATCTGGATCCGGCGTCCCGCGACGAGATTCTGAAGGCCATCGCCAAATACGAGGGCGCGATTGTGCTGGTCACCCACGACGAGGGCGCGGTCGAGGCGTTGAATCCGGAACGCGTGCTGCTCATGCCCGACGGCGACGAGGACCTGTGGAACGACTCCTACCTGGATCTGGTGGCCGAGGAATAATCCCACTTCCACCATTTCCGACACGCATATGGGAAAGCCCGGACGAATCAGATCGTCCGGGCTTTCCCATATTGAACGGTTCCTGTTACGCGGGAACCGGTTACGCGTGCACGTGTTTGGTGCTGTAGATGTCCGGCTCGACGTAGATCTCGAAATTGTACCAGGGCAACGCGGTGCGCACGGCCTTCTCGATCTTGTCGACGGTTTCCACGTCATAGTCGCGGTCGAGCTTGCTGGTCTGCACTTTGACGCACAGGAGGATGTCGTCCTCCGACATGTGCACGGTCTGCATGTTCAGCAATCGTTCGACGCCCGGCGTGGTGGTAACCGCCTCGACGATCTTCCCGCGCGTATCGGAATCCACGGCCTCGCCGATGAGCAGCGAACCGGATTTGAACGCGAGAAACAGCGAACCGACGATCAGCACCAGACCGACCATGAGACCACCCAACGCATCAAAAATCTCATCGTCGAGCAGAATCGCAAGACCAATGCCGAGACCTGCGAACGCCAAACCGATCAAAGCGAGCGTATCCTCCATAATCACCGAAGCCAATTCGGCGGACTTGGTGTGCCTCCAGAAACGGAACACGCCCATACGCGGCGTGTTCGTGCGTTCCATACGCTCGTTGGCCTCCTTGATGCTCTGATGCAGTCCATATCCTTCGAGGCATGCGCTGATGACGACCACGATGAACGCGACGAGCAGTTCCATCCTGTTCACGTCACGCAATGCCGGATCGGCGCTGATCGCGACAAGCTTCTTCACCGCTTCGGACGTCGAGAAGAAACCGCCGACGAAGAACAGCAGCGTGGCCACGACGAACGAGGCGAGATACTTCGCACGGTACAGGCCGAACGGATGGTCGCCGTCCGTCTTGCGCTTGGAGAAACGTCCACCCACCATCAATACGATTTCGTTGGAGCAATCCGCGATGGAATGTACCGACTCGGAAAGCATGGCGGACGATCCGGTGAAGAACGCCGCGAGCAGCTTCGCGATGGCGACACCAATGTTCGCACCCAACGCCGCCTTGACGGCCGCGCCCTGATGTTCGGCTTCCCGCACCTCCCCCATGTTGTTCGTGGTCGTACTGTCGCCTGCGGGATCGCGCGATTCGCTCATTGCCTTCCATTCTCGAATGTGTAACGGATAACATCATCCATTCAAGCACGAATACTGGCCGAGAAGCCGTGTGCGCCCGTGTTTCGGGACGTGCGTGTAACCTTCACTAGGTATTTGTCGCTTTCCCAAAAAAAGGGGTATTCAATGGTATACTCGCATAACGCGCCGTTCCGCGCCGACGTGGTCGGCTCCTATCTCCGCCCGGCCGAGCTCAAGGCCGCGCGTGAGGATTTCGCCGCCGGCAAAATCGATGCCGCAGCGCTCAAGGCGGTCGAGGACAAGGCGATCGCCGAACTCGTCGCCAAGCAGAAGGCCGCCGGCCTGCATGTGATCACCGACGGCGAATTCCGCCGCGGCTGGTGGCATTTCGACTTCATGTGGGGCTTCAACGGCGTGGACCATGCCGCCGCAGCCCACCGCGTCGCCTTCCACGACGAGGTGACCCCGGCCGACACCGCCACCGTGACCGGAAGGATCTCCGGCGAGAACCATCCGTTCGTCGAACATTTCAAGTTCGTCAAGCAGTTCGAGGACGAGAACACCGTGGCCCGCCAGACCATGCCCTCCCCCGCGCAGACCCGCTTCGTGCTCACCGGCAACGCGGCCGCCTACCCGTATGACGAGTTCTACAAGAACGACGACGAGCTGACCGCCGACATCGTCGCCGCCTACCGCCAGGTCATCGCCGACCTGTATGCCGCCGGCTGCCGCAACGTGCAGTTCGACGACTGCACCTGGACCCGCCTGTGCGATGCGAGCGTACGCGAACGTCTCGGCTGGAGCGACGAGGACGCGCTACGCCTGCAGCAGGAGAACCTCGACGTCATCAACGCCGTGATCGCCGACCAGCCGGACGACCTGGTCATCAACACCCACGTGTGCCGCGGCAACTTCCACTCCACCTGGCTTTCCTCCGGAGGCTACGCGCCGGTCGCGGCCAAACTGTTCGGCGAGGAGAACGTGGACGCCTACTACCTCGAGTTCGACGACGACCGTTCCGGCGATTTCGCGCCGCTCGCCGAAGTCTCCGGCGACAAGAAGGTCGTGCTCGGCCTGATCACCTCCAAGAAGCCCGACCTTGAGGATCCGGACACCATCAAGGCCCGCATCCAGGAAGCCGCCCAGTACATTCCGCTCGACCGCCTGTGCCTGTCCACCCAGTGCGGCTTCGCCTCCACCCAGGAAGGCAACAAGCTCACCGAAGACCAGCAGTGGGCCAAGATCGCACTCGTCCAATCCATCGCCAAGGACGTGTGGGGCGAGTAAACACAGCACGCCATCCACAATCAGCTATAAGGAAGGGCTATCCGTCTTGTTCGGCGGATAGCCCTTTGTTTGTTTGCCGGCGTTTTTAACGGGCAGGTCAGCCCTTCACAGCCTCATCGATGCAACGAATCGCGTTCAACGTACGCGGATAGCCGATATACGGCATGCACTGCGAGACCACCGCGATTAGAAACGCCTTCTCATTGCCAACGATCATATTCGCCTTGGCATGCGCCGTAAGCTGCGGTTCGCAACCACCCTGCGCGGCCAGGAAGCACAACGTGACCATTTCGCGCTCGCGGGTGTCGAGTCCGCCGCGAGTGTAGTAGTCGCCGAAGCAGTTGTCGGCCAGCCACTTGTTGATGTGCCGGGTCTCCTCCGGTCCGGATTGCGCGAATCCGCGCATGTTCTCGCCGAAGATCTCGACCTGCTTGTCCTCTCCGGCCTGCGCGCGGGTCTCCGACGTGGTCGTGCCCTGCGGCTCCAGCGGCAGATGCACGTTCGCGGCTCCAAGGAAAACGTTGAGCTTCTTCAGGAACGGCAGGGTTCTCCCGAATCCGCAGTATGCGGTGGCTTGGTAGATCATCTCCTTGATGGCCACGGACGTCAGTCCTGTCTCGTAGGCGACCGGCAGCATCATTTCGAACGCGTCGAGACCCTGGCAGCCGACCAGAGCCGCGAGGATCGCCAGGGAGCGGGTCTGGTCGTCCAGATCGGGATGGTTCGCGCCCGGCTCGTTCACCACTTCCCCGTAAGCGAAGTCGGAAAACAGCTTGACATATTCCGGATCGGTCTGCGACAGCGTCCTGTCGTTGTTCCAGAACGCGTTCATCTTCCTATGCAGTTCCTCGAACATGGCTTCCTTTCCGTTCGATGTCTTCGCGCCGCATGCCGCGTTCATTCTATCGTCGGAAATGTTGCGTGCGGATAGCGGCCATCGTCGTCTGAATGTTCAGCGTGCGATCGCGCCCTTGCCGGGCTGTTTCTTGACGTTTTCGATGACGTCTTTGTTTTCCTTGAGAATTCGGTTGGCCTCATCCTCGTGTCCTTCGGCGATGGCGCGCCAATAGAGCGATTTGAGCGACACGTACGCCTGCTGGATGCGCAGGGCCTCGGCTTTCGCGGCCAGACGCAGCGATTGCGCGTCGAGTAGTTCGATCTGCCGTCGGGCGCCTTCCGGACCGTCGAAACGGTTCTTCAGGTATTCGCGCATCGATTCAAGCGGCATGCCCGTCGCCGCCAGGCATGCGATGGTGGTCAGCGATTCGATGTCCTTGTCCGAATAGACTCGGTGGCCTGAACTCGGATCGCGGGCGATCGGATCGATGATGCCGATCTGCTCGTAATAACGCAACGTCGATTCGGGCAGTCCGGAAATCATGGACGCCTCACGGATCGAATGCCAGGTGGTCGTCGTATTGCTCATACCCCGCACTCTAAAAACTTAAAGTGCTCGAAGCCCATATTCCGGCGTGTCGTATTGGTCCGACGTCAAACGGCATTGAGCGGGCAATGGAAGAGCCGGTATCCGAAAAGTGGATCTGTCGCACGACTCCATTTTCATGTCCTTTTCGGCAATCGTGCGACTTTTTCGTCCGTCTGTATGGGAACCGACGGACGAAAAAGCCCACGCATGCTCAGGCGGCGGTGATCAGCTCCGAGGAATCCATGTCGAAATCGGCCATCGCGTAGGAGCGGATGGCGGGATCATCATACGTGTTCATGTAGTACGTGTTGGTCTTGGACGAATATCCGCTGGTGAACAGCGTGCGTTCGAACTGGCCGTTGCCCATCTTCGCCATGCCGTCAACCATCTGCACGGAACCAAGGGTGTGGAACAGGCGAGACACGTTGGCCGCCTCGCCTTCCTGCTGCGGATAATGCGTGTTGGCATAAGCCACACGCACGAAACGCGACGGGGAGCTCACATCGCCCGGAATGCCATGCATGCTCACACCCGCGCCCCAAGCGGACAGGGACGCCTTGCCCCACGTGGCCGGCTCGGCCATCTCGTTGCCGACGCACATGTAGTTGCGCAGATTCTCCATATGGAAGCCAAACGTCGGCTGGTTGGTCAGCACGTCTACGTCGTCATGGTGCACATGCATGCCGTCCGCCATCTGTTCGACGACGATGCTGCGCTCGCTGTCGCCGATGATCCAATGCAGCAGCGACTCTTGCTGGCCGGGCACGATCTGGGAGACGAGGGTCACGTTCTTCAACGCCTCCTCGACTTCGTCGACGGAATCGAAATTGTGTGCCACCCACAGCGGGAATTCGAAGGTCGCGACGTTGTCGGTGCCTTCGACCGGCTCATGCACGAACTCCGCGTAGCCGGGGAAATTCAATCCCGCGATGGCCAGACCATGCTCGTTGGCGCAGTCGAAATACATCGGACGGTCGGCCATGACCACGCCCACGCCGATCACCGCGTTCGGCGTGGCTTTGCCGCTCGCGCCGAACACGTTGTCGTAGTGGTAGCCGCGTGGAGTGGCCAGGATGCTTTCGCCGTATGAGAAGCTCCAGTCGAGGTTGCGGCCGAAATACATGTTTCCCTCTTCGTCGGAGAAACGAACGCCAGTGCACATGATGGACTTCCTTCCTTTGTTTGATTGACCCGGTGCGTTCATCATACGCATGGACGGCTGGACGAACCACGGCTTCCGCCGACGGATAAACATGAAGGGTGGCCAAAAATGCCAAGAGTCGTTGAAAATGAAAAAATCCCCTTGTTTCCAAGGGGATTTTTCGACTGGCTCCTGCGACTGGGCTTGAACCAGTGACCGTCCGATTAACAGTTAGAAAGTCTGATAGAATACCCCTTGGAACGATTGGGCAAAACGGCTTCATTCCAACGGTTTAACCTCACTTGAGGGTCACTTGACCCGCAAGTGAAGGTCAAATGGAAGTCTGAGAATGTCTGAGAATATGGAAGCAAGGAGGTAATCATGGTACGCAAAGCAAGAAACGGCATCGTCTACCCATACAAAGTCGAACGGAAAAAGAAGCTGGCCGATGGCACAATCAAGGCTTACCCCAGCTTCGAGTTCAAGATCGACGGGAAGACCTACAGCTGCAAGAAGTACGCCGACGCGAACCGGCGTCTGACCGAACTGCTCCAAGAGCGAGCCAAATTCGGCAGCACCAGCAACACGTCAGTCACGTTGGGCGCATATGCGGAACAATGGTTGGAACGACGGCAGAGGGATGCAGACCCGAAGACTTTCGCCAACTATCGAACCATCGTCCGCAAGCATCTACGCCCATACCATTCACAGAAAATGTCGAACCTGAACGCCGCAGTCTGCGACCGCATCGTAAATGGTCTTACCGTCGTGAAGACCATCGATGGTAAGAAAATGCACGTGAAGGCCAGTCTCAGTCTCCGCCGCCAGACGCACACCACGTTGAACCAGATTTGCAATGCGGCCGTAGCGGATAGGATTCTTCCTACGAATCCGATGGGTGGCGTTCCAACTCCGAAGGACAAGGACATCAGTCTTGCCGACGAACGCAAGAACGAAGCGCACGAGCGTACCGCATTCACCGATGATGAAGCCAAACGCATCCTCCAAGCCGCCAACGAACTAGGCATACGGAACGGCGCGAGGGAATGGTTCAGACTATGCACCGGTATGCGCCCCGGCGAAATCTTGGGGGCTTCACTCCAAGACCTCGAACTGACCACCACGGCAAACGGCATCCCCTACGGCGAATACACCGTCAACTGGAAACTGGAGGAGTTGAAGAAGGAGCACGGTTGCGGCGAACCAGACCGTAAAGGCGTGTACCCGTGCGGATACAAGCGTGGTGCCGCATGTCCGCAATGGAGGTGGCGTATTCCAGACGGCTTCGACATGATCGAGTTGCAAGGCCGCTGGTGTCTCACCCCGCCGAAATCGAAGCGTGGAAGGAAAGTGCCAATCATTCCCGCATTGGCGCAGACACTCGAAGCATACTTGGTGGATACCGCTGAAATACCGAACCCGCATGGACTCCTGTTCCGTCATGATGACGGCTCCCCTATCGAGCCGGAAGAGGATATCGAACAGTTCCGCAGACTGTTGGAAGCGGCGGGAGTGCCCAATGCGGAGCATAGGAGTCGTCACGAAACCCGTCATACCGTCGTTACCATCCTCATGTCAATGGGCGTGGATGTCGGACTGGTCGAGGAAATCGTGGGCCATTCCAGCCGTCTGATGGTCGAACACTACCGTCATGCCGGGTTGAAAGAACGGTTGGCCGCGATGGAAACAATGAACTCCGCATTAGACTTGAAGCAGCTAGAACGGGCTGGCGAATAGAAGCCCTAAAACGCAGAAAAGCCCCTCCCCCAGCAATGCTGAGAGAGGGGCAATGTGTGGTCAGATTTTCGGCAGCAGGTCGTATAAGGCTTGAGTGTCCAATGTTGCGCCATGCATTCGGCTGAAATCAGCTTCACCGCCGTGTATCCTGTCGGCCTTCACATCCTTCGTGAGCTCGCGCGTCCACTTCGTCCAAAAATCATCATGCTCTTTCTTGGTCATGATGATGATTCTACCGTGCGAAACACAAAAAGCCCCTCCCCCAGCGTAATCGCTGAGAGAGGGGCAAACTTGTACAGGACGTACTAGTTGGGCATAGTATTCTTACACTTCTCCAACATGATGTTAGAGAAATGAAAGGTTTCTACTCGGAATACCGTGCCTTCAACTCGCTGACGCCGATCAAAGCGCCAACCAGCACGGCCAGAGCGTTCAACGTGGTCACGATCTGGTCAACGCATGGAAGGTTCCATGCTGGGCCTACCACATGCACGAACACGGCCAAAGCGGGCAACGCGATAAGCGCCAACCACTTCAGCACCTTGTACGCTTCGTCCGGCAGGATGTAGTTGTTTTCCTCGCCAGTTTCTTCCTGCGGCTTTTCGCCGTCATTCTGAGTCTCCTTGACTTCATCGACCATAGTTACTCCAATCACCAGTAGAGGGTTTCGCCCGGATAGATCAACGCCGGATTGCCGGAACGGTACCCGTGGATGCTGTACATGTTGACCCTGTAATATGCGGCGATGCCGCCGAGGGTGTCGCCGGAACGCACCACGTACCGTCCACCGGTGGCGACCGTGGCCGTACTGGCCGCGGCGGCGCGACGGCAGACGGTCTCGCCAGCGTAGATGACGTTCGGATTACCCGAACGGTATCCCGTCCACTGGTTCCACGAGCCACCATTGCTAGCTGCGATGGAACTCAACGTGTCACCGGACTTGACGGTCACGCACAGGCTGCCGCAATTCACGGCGGCAGGCGCGCCGCCAGAACCGCCAAGACGCTGGTTCACAATCGCCATCACCGTGTCATAGGCACCGCCAAGAGCCTGACGACGCTCATTGCCGTTGCCGTACACGCCGCGAATCACCTTCGTGGCCATGTCATTGTAGTCCGGCGTGACGGTGACCTGCGGTCTTACCGGGTCATGCCTCACCTCGGCATGGGTCTTACCCCTATCGCCGTTCGCGATCTTCTGCCATGCGTCACGCTCACCGAAGAACAGGTTCAAATCCAACGGGCCGACACCGTTCAGATAGCCGGTGGACGCATACTGCACCATGCCCTCGCCCTTGCTGCCGGCATTCCACGGAGTGGACTGCCAGCCGGTCGCGTTCATGGAAGCGTACTGAGCCTTCCACAGCATGCAATGGGCGCGCACGTCGGACGGAATCTGATATACGGCGGAATCCTGCACGTACACGATGGGCCAAACCTTGGTACGCGAATACACTTGGTTGACCCACTGGCGTACCCAGTCGCCGTTGCCCCAAGCGGCGTTGCCGTTGGACTCCCAGTCCAACGCGAGCACGCACTGGCCCACATAGCCGTTGAACTGGTTGAGATAATGGTTGACCTCGGCGGTGACGTTGCCGCCGTCCGCGTAATGGTAGCCGCCGCAAGCCTTGCCGGTCTGCCGCGCCCAATCGGTCTGGCTGCGCCAAGACGGATTCACGTAGCCGCCACCCTCGGTGATCTTCACGATGGCCGCGTCGGCGTCCACCACGCGCGTCACGTCGGCGGACTGCCAGCCGGAAACGTCGATGACGTTCATGTTCGCGCTGGCGACCGGCGCGACAGCTACGCACAGCACCGCAGCCAACGCGGTCAACGGCTTGCCGATATGCCGACGCAGACGCTTGTGCTTCGGCTTGCCTTTGTTGTCGAGGATGCCCACATCCTCTCCTTCCCGCCCCCAAGTCAGGGGCAAATAGAAAAGCCATCCCGAAGTGGGATGGCTTTGAAGTGTGAAAAATCAATGTCTGTGCGCGTTGAGCAGCGCGACCGTCATGTCCTCCGTGACGTTGAGCTTCGCGGTCGTCACGCTGTTGGCCGCGAGCTTGTCGGCTGTGACCGCAAGAGCGGTGACGTGCCGCGCCTGCACGCTGTTCGCGGCCAATTTGCCGGACGTAACCGCGTCAGCCACCAGCTTGTCCGTGGTGACAGCGCCAGCCGGAGAGCCTGACTTCTGATGCGTGCCGTGATTGAACGCGATGACGAGCGCGAGCAGCAGCAGCAGGTATATGCCGCCTGCGATGGCTAGACGTGTCATTGCCGGTCCTCCAGGTATTTTTCGGCGGCTGAGATGATCCAGCATTGCGCGTCGAGTTTTTCGAGCTTAGCCAGCTCGTATCGGACGGCTTCGGAATGGTCGTGGCTTTGGTCGCCGTAGATGAGGCTGATGAGCGTGTTCTTGATCGTGTCGCGGCAGAGTTCGTCCATGCGCTCGTCAAAGCGCTCCGTGCGTTCGCCTAATTGGCGGGTTTTGGCGAAATGCTGGGAAAGCACGCTGTTATACGGCAAGCGCTCGGGATTGACGTGGGCATACAGCCCGGTCGCAAGCGATTCGAGCGCCCCCGGCCAGATTTTGAGACATAGTGTGATTACCGCGCACGCGCCGCCCACACCACCAAACCCTGCTAAAAACGTTTGAAACACATCACATCTCCTTGAAATCGTTTAATCTTTTGGCATGGTGTCGCCATCGAAATAATTGCCCGGCAATCCCAACGAGACGAGCTGCTGCCACTGGTCTTGAGGCACGCACAAGCCCTTGCTCAGATTGACCGTGCAACTGTTCAGACCGACGAGAATGCCGTGAGTGGTGCTGGCGGCGGTGAAGACGTAATCCACGCGACCATTCGAACTGACCAGCCCACTATCACTGCCATTGGTGGTGAGACACAAGCGCGGATTGTCGCCACTCGTGGACAGCATGTAACAGACGACGCTCACATGGTATTTCACGCCCGCCGTCAACCCCGTGAAGGTGATGTCCGATGGTGTCGTGTTCGTCGTCTTGACGCTCACACCGTCTTTCGGCATGACGCAGTGATTAACGATGGGAGTCATGCCACCACCCCCAGTACGAGGGTTAGGCGCGCGGCATCGTATCCCCGGTGAAATATCCGATGCCGTCGAGCAGGGTCTTGTTCGCCTGATACTCGGCCCACGTGCAGATGAGTATATTTGTCACGGTGACGGTCGGACTGCCTGACTTGACGGAATAATTCGCTGATAGCTGACTGGAATTGTCGACGTACGTCATGTAGCTGACACGTTGGCGTGCGCTGAATTCGCCCTGTGTTCCGATAATCGAGACAGTGCCGCCTGTGACGTTCATATCGAAACTGACCCAATATGTCATATATCTCACGCTCGGAACGGTCGTGAGATGCACCCAATTGTTGGCTCTCAAGGTGATGGTCGAGGTTGGGCTCGTGCATAGGTTCGTGATTATCATCGGACATCACCCGCCCGACGGACGCTCCTATGCGCGTGGCATCGTGTCGCCGGAGAAGAAGCCCGGAAGCCCCCCCACGGCTTTATCGTAAGTGTCGGCCAATTCCAAAATCGGTTTGTCGATATTCACGCCAATGCCGTTCGGATAGAATTCGACACGTATCCGGTCACTGCCGGTGGAGTTGAATCGCAGGAGCAAATTGTTCGCATCCTGAGAGATGGTGGCAGAAGCGATAGGCTTGGTGTCGCTTGACTCGAGACTGTACACCGTGAGCGGATTCGGATTTTTGTCGTGTTTCGTCCAGAGGAAGCAGGCGAATACGAGTGCCGCGTTTTTCGGCACGGTGAGATTGAAACCATAACCGCCATTGTTGCCATAGATGTTCAGCTGCTTGGTGCCGGCGTTATATGTTGCATTCGCTTCACCGTGAATGTTGATATCGGCGAATGGGCCGGTGAAATTCGGATTGGTGAAATAGTTAATCCTCTGCATTATCCGTCTCCTTGGTCGCGTCGAGCACGTCGGCGGGGATCAATTTCATGGCCGCTGCGAGCTGGCTGGTCAGGATCGCGACCTGCTTGCTGAGAGTGCCGATTTGCGCGGAAAGCTGGTCGATGACGTCGTTCGCGTCGGCTGGAATCTGCTGAGTCAAAATGTCTCCTTAAATACGAAACCCCCGCAATCCGTGTGGATTGCAGGGGTTGAAAAAACTGGAATGCTGGATTAGTCTGCGGCGGTCATCGTGTCGATACGAGTAACCGCCTTCAATTCGTCCAAGGTGAGGGTGCGGGTAACGTGAGTGACAATATCCTCCAACAAGACACTCTGGCCAGTACCATCAAACGTTGCACGCACGCCACGCGAATCATCCTGCCAAACCTCACCAGCATCCTGAGCAAACGTGAACCGCAAGCCCAAACGATACAGTTCAGCCTTCAAACTCTCCTTCGGCGGGCGCAAATCCAAAACGCCAGACGCAGACGCAGTAGTAGTTTCGGTAGTTTCGGCATTATCAGCCATAATCAATCTCCAATCATCAAAATCAAATAGTGAACATCATGAACACGGAAACCCACCAGGCGGTGGATTGCTGTCGGGTGCCGACGCGGAGGTGACCGCGCGGGTACAGGCCGTCGCCGTTGATGTCCGGGTCCCCGGTGCTGGGGACCATGTTTCCGGGAACGAACGCGCCGCCATACTGGCCGTTGTTGAAGATGCAGGGCACGTTCAGGCCGATTTTCGGGATGAATCCTTCCTTGAACCAGCCGATGTCGAGGTAGTCGCCTGCGTTGAGCGTGACGCTCTTTTTGTCGGAACGCTGCAATTCCAACTGCATGTAACAAGTGTTGCCGATCACGGTCATGTGACTGCGGTAATCCTTGCCGCTATCACCCGCGTAAGCAGTCCAACCCGACGAAGGAACGAACCAGTCGCTCAAATCCGTGTACACGACAGGGTCGATACGCGAACCATTCACGTAAATACCCAAGCTGCCGATCTGTTTCGACCAACCATCATCACCGTTGATGTCCACACGGCCAGCATTCATCTGAATACGTGAAGCGCCGGAATTGAAACGGACGACCGACAATTCACTATTCGACGGGTCAATACCAATGTTCAAACGCCGGTAAGCGCCAGGGTCGTTCTGACCCGACGGGTTGAAACCATGCGACTGTCCCTGCGTATACCATGCGACGCCATTCGCGTCATAGCATTTCAGTAGACCATACACACTGCCGTCACTGGCCGTCGTATTGTTCAATACCAATCGTGGGCCTGACAATGCGGTCTGGAACCTGCCGGAAAGCAGATTGTCGGTACCGTTCAAATGGATGGTGCGATTGTTCGACTTGTCGTAGAAGTCCAAAGCTCCACCGGACAGTTTGAAACCGGTATTAGCTGCGGAACTCGACTGAATCATGCCACCAGTAATCGTTCCACCGGTGATCGTGCCACCCTCCAACGTGGCGGCGGTTATCTTACCGTTCGTCAGTAAAGCGCCATTCATCTGAATGGTGCCGTCAGACTTCAACGTGAACTTCGCGTTACCATTCCCGTCGTAGGCGACGAGACCACCGGAAGTGAGCTTCAACCCACGGTTGGCAGTACTGGAAGTCTGAATGGTGGAACCGGTCACGGTCACGCCACTCAAATCCGAACCCGACTGGATACTGCCCTTCAACGACAGCACGCCGGATTTAGCATCATACGAGAGTTTGTCTCCCACGTAGAAGCCGGAAGAGTTCAGTTTCGTCTTCCCGTCAGGAGACGTGAACGCGCTACCAGTAATCACAGCGCCGGACACTGTGCCGCCAGTGATCGTCGAACCCGTCACGGTGCCACTGAACGTCGCACTGCCGGACGCGGCATTCAACGTGACAGTGGCCTTGCCCTGCGTGTTCCGCAACACCAAGCCGCTATCGTTCAGCAACATGCGCGAGTTCGCGGTACGGAACTCGCTACCCACAATCGACGTGCCGCTGATCGTGGAGCCGGACAGTATCTCACCGCACATGGCGACCGTGCCGGACTGAGAATCCAGTACGAACGACTCATCATCAGCCAAATCCACAGTCACCAGCACGGACGGACTATTGTTCGGTTCGCCCTGCCAATATGTGTAATACGCCTGACGTTTCCTACCGGATTTCGCCTTGGCGACGATACCAGCATCATTGATGACCATCCGCCCATCGGACGTGCGGAACACGCCACCCTGAATCGTCTTGCCATACAATGCGTCGGCCTTGATGTTCTGACCGGTCACACTATTGGCGGCAAGCTCACCGGCCTGAATCTGATGCGCCTTCAAAAGCGCGACGGTCATATCCTCGGTGACCTTGAGCTTCGCCGTGGTGACCGAATTGGCGAGAATCTTATCCGACGTGACAGCGTTCGCCACAATCTTGTCAGAAGTCACCGCGTTGGCGGCGATCTTTCCTGAATTGATGGCGTTGGCTATGATATTGTCTGATGTGACCGCGTTAGCAGCTATATCCCCCGCCTGAATCTGATGAGCCTTCAGGAGAGCCACCATCATATCCTCAGTGACGCGGAGTTTGGCCGTGGTCACGGAATTGGCTGCAATCTTGTCGGACGTGATGGACAGTGCGACGATATTGCGCGCCTGCACGCTGTTCGCAGCGAGCTTGCCAGCGGTCACCGCGTCGGTGACCAGCTTTTCAGTCGTGACCGAATTGGCTGCGAGCTTGTCAACGGTGATGGCATTGGCCTTGACCTTCTCGGCGGTCACTGAGTCGGCGGCGAGATGCTTCGCGGCCACCGTGCCAGCAGCGAGGATGTTGTTCGCCACGAGGTCGAATGGCTCGAATCTCGTACCGTCCCACGTCAGGACTTCCACCACACGATCGGACAATGGCACCAAGACGCTCGGACTGTTGTTCGGCGCGCCGGTCCAGTAGGTGTAGAAGTCGGCAAGCAGTGAGGGGCTGTTGTTCTTCTCCCCCTGCCAGCGCGTCCAATACTTCTGCGTCCTCCACCACATGTCCCCCGGCTTCAAGCCATCATGATTCGGCTCGTCGGGGCCACGGTAGATGAGGTTCTTTCCATCAGCGGTGGTCTGAGCCTTTTTCGCTGCGGCCTGTGCCTGATTCGCCTGCGCGGCGGCGTTGGCGGCGGCGGTCGAAGCCTTGTCAGCCGTTGATTGCGCCGTCTGCGCGGCAGCATGTGCCTTGACCGCTGCGTTGGCCGCATCGGTCGCGGCCTTGTCCGTCACCGCCACCCATGTGCTGCCGTTCCACCGTTTCGGCGTGTTCGCGCCACCGGTGGTGTCGATCCACAAGGTAGTCGGCTTGCGCATCGACGTATCCGGCGTCGTGGACTGGATCAGCACGTCGGCCTTGCCGTTAGCCACGCCAGCGGCGGCGGCAGCAGCCGTATTCGCCTGCCTTGCGGCGGTGGCCGCGTCGGTGGCGGACTGGGCCGCGCTGTCGGCGGTGGCCTTGGCCTGCGTGGCAACGCTCGAAGCGTTCGAGGCGGTGGTCTTCGCAGCCGAAGCGTCCGTCTTGGCCGAAGCCGCGTCGGACTTGGCCGCATTGGCCGAAGCATTGGCCGTGTTAGCCAAAGTCTCCGCATTGCCAGCGGTCTTCTTCGCGCTTTCGGCGGCGGTCTGCGCCGCGTCGGCGGCGCTCTTCGCCTGACCTGCGGTCGCGGTCGCGCTCTTCGCGGCAGCGGTAGCAGCATTGGCGGTATCCTGCGCGGTCTTCGCCGCACCATTGGCCGTATCAGCCGTGCCCTGCGCGTTCTTCGCTGCGGCAGCGGCATTCTCGGCAGCTTTGCGGGCATCCGTGGTCTTAGCGGCATTGTCCGCGATATCCGACTTCGCCTTGGAAATTTCGTCCGCGTTCTTCTCGACATCGGCATAGCCGAGATGGTTCCAATTCGAGCCATCCCAGACAAGCGTATCGATCACGCGATCGGCCAGCGGCACAAGCACGGAAGGAGAATTATTCGGCGCTCCCTGCCAGTACGTGTAAAAGTCGGCCAGCATGGACGGCGAATTATTCTTCTCGCCCTTCCAGCGGGTCCAATATTTTTGGGTCTTGAGCCACAAGTCACCGACAATCAGATTGTCCTTCGGCTCGTCCGGCCCACGAAACGTATGATTCTTGCTATGGGCTTCGGCATACGCCTGCGCAGCCGACTCCTTCGCCTTGCTGATCTCGCCATTCGCCGTGGTCAGATCGGACTTGGTTTGGGCGATATCCTTCTGCGCTTGAGACAAAGCCGTCTGATTCGCGGCAATCGTCTGATTCGCGGCGGTCAGACTGTCCTGATTGGCTTTGATGTCGGATTTCGCCGCAGCCAACTGCTTCGACAAGTCAGTCTGAGCCGTCTTGTTCGCGGCGATATCCTTCTGAGCCTGAACGAGCTTCGCCGTATTGTCGGCCAGAGTCTCCCGAGCGTCCGCCAAGTCAGCCTGACCCGTCTTGATATCGGCCTTCGCCTGTTCCAACTGTTTCGACGCATCAGCTAAAGCCGTCTTGTTCGCGGCAATCGTCTTGTTCGTCTCGGCCTGTTGAGCGTTGATCGCATCCTGAGCCGACTTGTTATCCTCGACGGTCTTGCCAAGAGACTTCAACGCCGCGTCAGCCGTATCCTGCTGTTTTCTGACTGCATCGACGCCCTGAGCGTTCGCGTCGATCTTCTTCGCCGCGGCATCCAAATCGGAACGCAGTTGGGTCTGATGGCTCTTCAAAGCGTTCGCAGCGTCAGTGTTCGCGTCAATATCCTTGCGGGCGGAATCCAACCCGTCGCTGACCTTCTTCACCTGAGCGGCGGCATCGGACTTCGCGGCATCCAGAATCTCCGACGCCGTATCATTCAAATCCTGCTGCGACACGATAGGTGCGATGATGACGGTCGCGTGCTCCGACTCGTCGGAGGCGTTCGGCTTGGACACGCCATTCACGTCATGCGCATTGTCATAGGCGACGGCCCAAACCTCGACCACATCACCGACCGGCAGCACGCCGGTGGCAAGCTCGCCCTTCCCACGCAACTGGCCCAAATCCAACGATTCACCAGTGCTATCAGGCTTCGCATACAATTCCACATGGTCGAAATCGGCGGGAACACCACCCTCAAGAGTGCCGTCCCATTGGACGAACACGCATTCCGTCCTACACACTGCGGTCACACCGGTCGGCCTGCCCGGAGGCGTCGTATCGCCAACCCACGGGATGATGCCATTACTGCCCGGCATCGCCGCACCCGTATCACCGCCGCCAATCCACGTCTCCGTGCCGTCGCCGTTATCGACGGCGATGGTGCCGGACAGGTACGTCAACCGCATATTGCTGTTACGCAGGGCGATATCCGCCAAAGTCAACGGAAGAGAAGCGTCATCGGGTCTGATTTCAACATGGTCTGCCAAAACGCACACTCCAAAAACAGAAAACCCCACGAAAACGTGGGGTGGGTACAAGAAAACCCCACGAAAACGTGGGGTCTGATATCATGCGGTCGGGTCTGCCACAGGGTCGAACTTCACTGTCACCTTGCCGGTCTGGTCGCCGCTAATCTGCATCAAACGCATCGGATACACGCCGTCCGGCAGATCAGGGAAGCCGTCTATGGCGATGTCGAACATCTCCCCCGGCCAGAACGAACCCAACGGATGCAAAGGCAATCCCATCGCATCGCAGTCGTTCACGTCTATCTCGCCGCTCAACTGCATCAACGGCTGACGGTTCGCGTTCAACATGCCGTCAGCCGCAGCGGCCAACAGTTCATACGTTTTCGCGTCCGTGTCGCTCGTGGTGGTCTCCCGCAGCGGATACGGGTCCTGACGTTTCACCAGAGTCAAATCCTCGCTCTGGCAGCACATCGTGCCCAAATCCGAACCGGCACCGGTCGCATACACGCGCATGTACGGTGCTGCACGGTCGATCTTGATGTTCTCCAACGTGCCACCATACGGTGAGCACGACAGACTCAATCGCTTGTCCTGATTCAGATAGATGTCGCCGTCCGAACCGGCGAGGAACCTGAACCGGACATGCTGCGAATCCGACAAGTAGGGCCGGAACTGCATGTCAGGCCCGCCATCCGCGTTCGCTATATTCTTCAGAATGTCAGCCGCGCGATGGTTCGACACGTTGAAATCCTTGTATTCCACGACGGTCTGACGTGGAAGCATCGTCTTATGCGGCCCATCGGTCGAAGTCGTGCTGCCGGTCTGGTTGCCGTTCCCGTCGAACGAGTACACGGTGGTGGTCGTGGTCACGGCACGTTCGGAATAATCCTTGTAGTTCTTCGTGACCGTCTTCTTCACGACCGTGGTCTGCGCCGTGGTCAACGTCTTCACGGTCGTATGCTGTTTCGTGACCTTGCCCTTGCGCGTATTGTACGTGTACGGTTTAGTCTCCGTGACCTGCTTCGTCTTCTTCGTCACATGCTGTTCCGTGATCGTGGTCGTGTCACCGTCAACGGAAGTCTCCACATACCCGTCAGCCGTGTTCACACGCTTCTTGCTCTTCTGCTTCGGAGCGTTCTTATCCTCGCTCGACCCATCGGAAGGCAGCGAATGCGTGCCCGTCTCGTTCAGGTAAGGCAAATCGATGGGCAGTCCACCGCCCGGCTTGACGCTCGTGCATTGGCGGATTACCTCACACGCCAACGCACGCCACGACAGGTTCTCCCAACGGAACGACCGTTTGGACGTGTGGCCCGCATCCTTGCCGAAAGCATCCTCATGCACCAGATACCGGTCGTTCAGCAAGCCCATCATGCTCACGTAAGGCACGCTCACATCATGCCAGCTGGACGTGCGTACGCCCAACGCGCCCGCCAATATCGGCGTGCCCATCGACGCGGTGTCATCCAACACGCTCTTCCAACACAACACAAGGCCACGCTTGTACGGCTGCAAGGCTGCGGCACGGGCGGCAGGGTCATCGCCCGGTATCTGCGTCCAAGGCAGTTCCAAGCCGGACACCTCGTCATCGCCGACTCCCTTGTCCTTCGTCGTGGAAAAACTCGAATCCGAAACGGTCATCGACCAAGTGAACGACGGTATGTCGATCTCCTGGGCCAACTGGCCGGAAACCGTGTCATACAGGTACGCCACCCAAGTCATCAGACCACCTGTCCCCTATCCCAGATGATGAACCGGCGTCCGCACCACAAGGCGTCCTTGTTGTCCTGCGACGCATTGTAATGGAACACGGGGGCGTTGCCGTTCTGCAACCAAGTACGCAAGCGTGCCGTATGATGACCCTTGCTCACAGCCGTCACATACGACGTCTCATGCGTCTCCCACGCGCCATACGAAACGAAGTTCGCGCACGAATGGTCCAAATCCTTGTTGTCGATCTGGAAGCCGATGGCCCACTCGGTACGATGCGACGTATCCGCCCACGAGGTAGCGCCAGCGGAACTCAGATTGCATTTGAACGACAATTCCAACATACGGTCGGAAGGCAAATCGAAATCTATCTGCTGCTCAAAATAGTATTTCTTGACCGTCGAATCGCCGGTCATGTCACGCCTATCCCAATTCTCGCCAATCTTCCCCAACGAAGCACCATACGGTATCGCGTAATCAGCGCTCCACATCTGCACCGCGCTGGCCGTGGACGAAGCGCCAGCGGGCATCTTCATCTTCCTCAGCATGGTAGCGCCAGCCGGAATGGTAGGCTCCGCAAGACTCGCGGACGGGGAACCCTGCGTGACGCCAACGGTCACATAATTGTCCGAATCCTTGTACTCCATCAGATTATGGGCCTGAATCCACACGATGTCGATACGCGGATTCGACGGGTCGCCAGCCGAGACGGCGTTCGTCTTACCGCCCTCGTAATAGGCGAGCGTCTTACCATCCGAATCGCCACGGCTACAGACGGCCACGCCAGCGGAAACGTTATACCGCAAGTCACTGCGGCCGGTGACGTTCAACCCGTCAACCAATCCCGTATTAGCCCACTGGGCACCGATGATGCGACGATGCACAAGAGGTGTCACACCAGCGCCATTGGTATCGGGAGACACGCCCAAAGCGACGGTACTCATTCAAAACTCCTTACATGTAAGTGTCACGCACACTGCAATCAACGAAACCGGTGCCTAGATTCGATAAAGTCACACGAAGCGAACCGCCAGCCGGAATCGTGGGAAAACCACGCTGCTCCAACTGACGGCTCACATCCTGACCACCCAACTGGGCGGTACGGCTGCGGCAATCCAACACCAGCGGCACATCCCTGACCGTCTGATCGCACACAATCGACTGCTGGGTGCCCGGAAAATCCAAACGCACGCCATCCATAGGCCCATGCACGACGAACACCGGATAGGCGCGGGAAGTGCCGTTGTTGTACAACAATCCGACGTTCGACCCGACGCCATCCAATTTCAACCCGTAGTTCAACGGGTAAGCCAACCCACGCAAACCAATATTCGACTCGGTATGCATCAAGCTCGGTGAGGCGTTACGCGCGCCCTGCCATTCGGTCCAATAGCCCGGACCATACCGCAATCCGACGTTCCCGCCGGACACATGCATGGCCGACAATTGGCATGTGTACTCGTCCATGCTCAATATCTCGGGACGTTCGCAGGTCACGGTGATCGTGCAATCGTCCAGCCAGCCATCATTCGCATACTTAGCGGACGCCTTCACAGTGGCCCTACCAGTCGTATAACAGTCGTAGCCAGCATCCCTCAACCGGAACCGCACTTTGCTATGCGCACACACGCGGCGAACCTTATTGAGAAGCCTTACGACACCCTGACGGTCATGAGCCGATACAATGAAATGCAACGTCAGCACGCGAGCGGAATACAGGATGTCCGAAGCCCATACATCATGCGCCCCATCGCCCTGACCCCGCTCGCTCATCACCGTCTTGTCATCAGGCGTCTCGAACCAACCCTCGACGCCATCCTCCCCGATCAGGAGAACATCATCATCAGGATTCGCTGTATTGCCACCATCGAACGTCAACGTTTCCGTCCCGTTCGACAGTTCGACCAGTTCAGGCAGGTCATCACTCAACGCTGATACCTCCTAGCCTCGGCCAACGCGTTCCGATGCAATATCGGCGCGGCAACATACAGATCGTCATTGCTTCTGACGACCTTCGTGTTGAACGTCTGATTGACAGTCGTTCCAGTGCTTGCGGGAACCTGAACGTTGACCTCATACAAGCCGGACATCATCTTCTCCACACGCCCGCCAGCCGCATACGCATTACGACTCATATCAACCGCACTACGCGCATACGACGTGCGAGCCTGCGACACCGCCCTGTCCAGATCACCGGTCGCGTTCAACACGTTCAGGAAATTCGGGCCGACGGTACGATCAAGCTTGCTTACCGCAGCGGCACGAATGACATGCTCGCCGTTCGACAGCCACATGGGAATCGAATCAGACGTGCCAGTACCCGGCCCGCTGATACGACCACCAGTAGCCTTGCCAGCCTTGGAGCCCTCGAAGATGCCCTTGATATGGACAGTGACCCAATTCGACACGCCGCTAATCCATTTATTGGCCGACGCCACGGCAGAGGAAAGCGAGCCATCGACATGGCCCTTAAATCCGGTGCTATGACTATTCGGTACGGAACGGATGTTGCCTTTGGCGGAACCGGTCGCACCAGCAGTATTGTCCGTCGCATTCACGTTCGTACCATGACTATTCGGTACGGAACGGATGTTGCCTTTGGCCGTACTGGTTGGGCCACCAGTGTTGTCCGTGGCTGTCAGCTTGGAATCGACATGCCCATACTGCTCTTCATAGGCACCCATCGTCAGTTTCGCAGAACCAGCACCATTCGCGGTATCGTCCGTTGCGGTGATGTCAGTGTTCTTCACATCTGGAATCAAACTCAACGCGATTCGCAAGGCATCAACCTCGCTCTTACCAGAGGAAGTCGCCTTCAAGTAGGCTTCTTTAATCTCAGGAACCTGCCAGATGGCATCCCTTAACGCATCCAAATCAGACTTGCCTTCGGTCTTCGCCTTGACAAAAGCATCCTTCATCGCCGGAATCGAAGAAATACTCTCTTCCAACGCCTCGGTATCACTCTTGCCTTCGGTGATGGCCTTGAGGTAAACCTTCTTCAACGCGGGCACCTTCATGACGGCATTGGTCACATCATTGGCCGCGACAATCGCCAGCTTGTTATCGCCGGTAATCACGACCGTATGCTTGCCATCGGAAAGCCTCTGCACCATGTCGGACAACTGGTTGGCATCGGTCTTACCCTGCCAAATGGAGTTCAACAGAATATCCTTGACCTGCTTACGTGTCCCATCGGGGAACAGGTAGCTCATACTGTCAACGACATTCGCCAGGTTCTCCTTCGCTTCCAACGATTGAACGTTGATCTGTGTGGTGACTTCCTTCGGAGTCATCAACAGACTTGAGTTCAATCCGTCAACAGCAGCGGCGTCCAAACCAGCGGCAGATGCCTGAGCGTTGAAGTTGCTGGACAATTCCTTCTGCTTGGCGAGCACATCCTTCTGCGACTTACCTTGCTTAATCATCGCATTCAGGTAATCGTTCGAACTGGAAGCCAAAGCGGTCAACGAGTCGGCGGCGGTACGGCCAGCCTCAGTCGTATAGTCGAAATCCTTCTTCTGGGCATCCCAAACCTGTTGGCCTTTGGAATGAAGATCATTTACGGTCTTCATCGCCTCGCCAACCTGCTGCAACGTCTTCGCATAACTGCTGGACGCGGCAGCGGCCTGAATGTTTGCGTTGCGCTGGGATTCAACCTGCGAAGCCAGAGAGCTTGTCACGGTAGCCAACCGCTCTTTTTTCTCGGTGGCGTTCAACAGCCCATCCGCGATGGACTGCCAATCCTGACCCTCATCACGAAGACGATCGACCCAACCAGCGCTCTTGCCAGCGGCAGCGGCCTGCGTCTTGATGGACTTCTCGATCTCATCGTTGTAGTTCTGGGCGTCAGCCAAAGCGGTCTTCGCGGCCTCGTGCATGTTGGTGGACTTCTGAAGCCTGTTCATACTGCTCATATCGAACACGGTCGCGGAGTTCTTGTCAGCCGAAGCCTGCTTGTTTGTCTGGGTCGTCATCCGCTGCAACGTCTTGATGTAGCTGTTGTAGTCACTCTTGCTGCCGGACAGTTTGCGTGCGACCGAATCCTCGTTCTGACCGAGCATCTGCAATGCCGAAGACATGCTATCCACATTCGACGTTCCACGCCAGAACTTGTCCCAAGAGGAATCCGAAGTGGAGAAATTGGATTTCAGTGTGGAGCCGAAGTTATCCAGCCGGTTCTTCAACCCCTCAAGCGAGGAAACCTGAGTTGACAAAGCGTCAGGCGTTGCCTTAGCCGCCTCGTTGAACGATTCGATGTTGGCTTTGACCTGTTCGACATGCTGGGAATACGCGCTGAACGCCGTGCCAGCGGCAGCGAGACCAGCCGTCAATGCGATGCCGGTAGGACCGCCAAGCATATCCAATAGGACGGTGCCGGTATCCTTGGCGACGCTCTTCAAGCTGGAAAGCTTGCCCTTGATGGGTTCGGCGTTGTCGTCCAGGCTTCGCAGACCCTTGCCAGCACTACTGGCGTTATTGCCCAACAGGACAGCTCCCTCGGCTGCAAGACGGGCCTCCTGACCCGTCTTCGCCACCTTGGAAGCGGTTTTCTCAGCCTGCTCCCCCATCTGCTCCATACCCTTGACGGAGCCGGTGAACAAACCCGCCACATTGCCATACGCCATCGCGCCGCCTGTGACCTCAGCCGTCGTCTCGTTACGGGAAAGACGAGCCATCGCGGAAATCAACTGGGAAGCCTTGACCTTCGTACCATCCATCGTCACACCCAACTGGCGCAACGTGTTCTGATACTGCATCGTGCTCTGAATGTTCTCCAAAGCGCCGCTCTTCAACGCCGTCCAAGCTGACTTGCCAGCACGACCGAACGTCATCCACAAGCCCAACATGCCCTGAATTGGAGCCGGCAGCGTCGAGAAGGCGTCACTCAACGCGCTTGTCGCATTGGCGATGGCCTCAATCGTGGGAGCGGCAGACTTCAACGAGTTGGCAAGCGTGCCGCCGAACGTCTTCGACAACTGGCCCGCCATGCGGACAAGACTCGAAAACATCGGAGACGTGGACGCGAGACTGGAAGTCACCATGCTCAGACCATCACGCACATCACCGGAGAACGTGCGGATGCTACCCGAAGTGCCGGAAGCCAGCTTCGAGGTGTCGGCCACGAAATTACCGGTCAACTGACCAAGATTCGTCATCGTACCGGCAAGATCGTTCCGCGACTCGTTCGCAGCATGTCCGATATCGGCGAAAGCGTCACGCACGCCCTTCTGGGCGTCCCTAGCGCCAGTCACCCAAGCACGCAACGTATCCTGGGCGCTCATGGAGTTAATCGCACGGTCTGCACGCTGCAACACGCTGCTGAACTGCTCGATGCCATTCTGGTATTGGACAATCGGAGTGAACACACCTTGCGCAATACCCTTCAACGAGCGAAGGGACGAGCCAAGATAACCAGCCTGCTCCTTGACTTCGGACATGGCCTTGTCAACACGGTCGGAGTCGTTCATCACGTTCTCGGCCCACTTGGCGAACCAAGACGCATCCTCGCTCAACCATTGCGTGAACTGCGGCAGATACTTGCCGCCGACCATGCCGATATGGGACAATGCGGTAATCAGGGATTCGGCACCGGGAACGAGATTATCCATCGACTCGTTCGCACGGTCGAAGACGGCTGGCAGCTCGTTCGCCTGATAGGACGCCTTCACGGCGAGCATGAGCTTTTCGACTATCTCGCCCTCATGCTTGGCGAGAGTGCTCATCTCCGGTACCAGCGAATCGCCTATCGCGTTCGCCGTATCCATGATGGCGGGCTTCGCCTTGCCATAGAACGCATCCTGCACGTTCTGGGAAAGCTGGGACAGCTTCGTGTTGGCGAAGTCGATCTGGCTGCTCCATGTCTCGCCCTTGTCGCCGTAAATCATCTTGAACGTGGCGAACGCGGCACCCAATCCGGTCAACGCTGCGGGAGCGGCATAAGCGGCCTTGGAAAGGCTCACGATGCTCTTGCCCAAGCCGCCGACCGTACCGGCGACGTTCACCGCACCAGCGCCGATATCGGACAATACGGTGCCGACAAGCGCTAGACGCGGAACCTTCTTATCCAACGTGTCGAACAGGTTCACAAGATTCTGGAACTGGTTCTCGACACCCTTCAAGCCGGACGCGCCATACGTCATGCCGTTGAGAATCTTGCCGATGTCAGTTCCATGGAACTTGGCGAAGATGTCAATCGTGCGTGGGCGAGTGAAGTAAGCGAGATGGGCGCGGGCCAAAGCGGTCTCAAGATCGACATCCATATCAAGGGTATCGTTCTTTTCTTGGAACTTCTTCAGCTCCTCCTCGGCGTGCCTCTTGTCGATATGGAGCTTCGCCGGAATCTCCGCATCGGGATTGGACTTCAGCTTCTCCGCATACCGGCGCATCTCAGCTTCGACGTTCGAATACTCGGCCTTCAACGTGACCGGAACATCAAGCCTCTTATGCTCAAGCTTCCGCATGGTGCGACGTATCTCGTCAGCGCCATCCTCGTAGAACTCGACCTTCACACGCTGCGACTCGAACCGTTCGATATCACGGTTCAGACGGGCGAAATCACCTTCGACATCGACCTTCACCCGCGCCTTCGGATTATCCTTCAGAAGACGCTGGTAATAGGCCAGCTGCCGGTACATCTCCCGCAGTTCCGCCTTCAACGTGACCGGAACATCGACGCCGCGACGTTTGAACGCCTCGATCTTAGACTTGACCTCACGCAGATTCTCAGCGACGAACCGCAGACGGATATCCTGACGGTTACGGACGCCGTTCCTCGAATACAGGTCGGCGAGACGCTTCTGGAAATCGGAACCCTCAAGACGGGTCGCCTTCGTGACCGGACTCTTCTTCAGCTTCTCGATACGGTCGTCGATCTCGCCAAGCATCTTGACGGTACGCTTGTACTCGTCAAGGTCGAACCAGTTCCGGTTGTTCCGCTTCATGGCGGACACGTCGGACTCAAGCTCCTTGCGGACGCCGCGATACGTGTCGATAAGATTCTCGGCCTCGCGACGCGATTCGGAGAACTGCTCACGCGCCACACCAGTGGAGTCAACCGAACGGGACCACTCGTCCCTGGCCTTCTTCGACTCGCGGGCCATCTCGGCCCGCTGCGCCTCGATCTCCTTCGCGAAACGCGACGACGCGGCCTGCTGGCCCTTGAACCAGTCGGCATACGTCTCCTGCTTCTGATGCAGTCCCAAAGCCGTGTCACGGGCCTTGGAGAAGTTCGCCAACGAATTGCCAGCGGTGACGATGCTCTCCTCAAGGGCACGCACCTGACGTGTCATCTTCGACACACGCTTCGCATCACCATCGGACGCGATATCCACAAGCGACGACTGCGCCTTACGGAGCCTGCCAAGCTCCTTCTCCTTACCGGCGAGAGCCTTGTTGACCGCAGTGACCTGCTTCGCGGCTTCTCGCTCCTGTTTCCACAGGTCGGATGTCGGGAGCTTCTGCGTCTTCATCTCAAGGCGTTGCGCGTCGAGGCGTTCGACTTCGCGGGTGGCCTTGGCGAGGTCGCCTTTCAGTCCGCGAATGTCGTTGCGGGTTTTGACGATTCGGTTGGACAGTTTCTCGAATTGGCGTATCTGCTCGTTGGAGAGGTGTTCGTTGCCTTTGATGAGTCCACGGACCTGCTGGTACAGGTCCATCTTCTTCTCGCGATATTTATCGACGGTCTTGTCGAGGCTTGTCGCGAACGAAAGCTGTTCGGTTTTTTGGAGGGCCGACTTCTTGAAGAAGGATGTGTCGGCCATCTCGCGGCCTTTGGCGTCGAACGCCTTGACGGTCTGGTCGAGGTTCTTTTCGATCAGCTTCGAGTTCAGCAGCCCGTTGCCACGGAGGGCCGTGTTGGTGCGGGAATTGAACTCGGACAGTCCACGGCTCAATTTGGACGAATCGAAGTCCGGTTTGAGCGAGAGTCCGCGACGAAGGCGCTCCTCCTGCTGTTCGAACCGTTTCATCCACGGGTCGATGTTCTTCGTATCGGGTTTGAAATTGAACTGTATGGAGGCGTTCTTGCCGTTCCATTCGCGGTAGGCGCGTTCAAGCTGGGCGGTGTCAGGTTCGAATACCGCGTTCACGTCGAGGTCGCCTATGCCGCGTGCGGCCTCCTCGACCTGACGGCGGAAACCCTTCGTATCCGCAGTGACACGAACGACGACCGTACCGGCGCGATGCTCGCCAGCCATAAGCAACCCCCAGAAAGAAAGACGGAAATAGAAAACCCCCACGGGAATGTGGGGGTTTGTTCAGAATCAGGTCATGTGGAACTTCGTGAACATGCGTTCGAAGTTCTCCGCTGTACCTTCGTTCTCCCGGCGAGGCGGCTCCTTGTCAGCGCCGGGAGGGAGCAGTGGATGCGGTTTGGCATTCTTGCCCCCGTATTTCGCGGTGATCACCGCGTTCATCATGTTGCGAATCTCAACGGCGACCATCGTCTTCGAATCCCATCCAAGCCATGGCAGTACGGTCGGCTTGTCTGTCTTGGATTCATCGGACGTGTTTGGAGGCTCATCCTCCAATATCCGCGCCCTGTACAGGCTGTCAGGCATTGCCATCAGCCCTGCCGTGAGGCGTTCGGCGCGAGTGGGATTCAGCCTCGCGCCGGTTATGTCCAGACCATAGAAACGTTGGAAGTCGGAAGTCAGTTCGACCGGGTGGACGCGGACTTGCGCTTCGAAGCGATCGATTTTCCCAGTTGGTCCGTGTAGAACATGAGAATCGCTTCGATGAGCCAGAACAGTTCATCCAATCCGATGCCCGTAGTCCACTCGTCAACCTTGTCCGGCTCGTCGGTCAGCGACTTGACCCAATCCAAGGCTGTGCCGACGAACTCCATGCGTTCGTCGATCTTCGCCTCGATGTCGTCCAAGGACTTGGCTTCGGGGCCGTTAATGTCGGCGTTGAGCGTGAAACCGGCCATGCTGGACAGTTTGCGCAGTTGTGCGGCCTGCTTGAACGAGAGGCGTTCCGCAGGGGCCAGAGGCGGCAGAAGCGAGAACAGCGGCTCGTTCTCGCACAGTTCCGTCCAAGTCTCCGGGATACGGAAATCATCGGACTCGGTGGCGGTATTCTCTTCAACGGTCTTGTCAACCATGTTTTCTCCTATCTGAAAAGCGTTGAAAATCTCCTATCTTCCGTCAATGAAGAACGGGAAAAGACCGGAACCCCCGGATAGGAGAAACAGGGGTCCGGCGTCAGAACGAAGAGGAAACAGCCTCGATCAGGACTTCTTCATCTTCGAAGCCTCGAAGAACACAATCGGCTTCTTGCCAGCGACGGTCTCTACCTCGCCGGTCATGCCCTGCTCGACGAAATCATCGCCAGAGAAATCAGGACCGCCATCGAAGGTCACGGAAACCTTGCGGAACAAAGCGCCGAAACGGATGTCCGAATCATCGTCGGCGGACTCCTGAGCCAGCAGGAACAGGCTGAACGTCTGTGGCTTCTTGGTGATGTCCACACCAACGCCGCCATCCTCTTCATTGCCGTTGTAGATCAGCTTCAGAGTGTCGCCATCCAACTGCAACGACTTCGCGGTGATGGTGCACGTCGAATCGGCGTAGGTGGTACGCAGGTTCTTACGCGCCCACGAATTATGCGTGGTCGCGTCGCCGCCGTCGAACGAGAACGAAATCTTGTTGTCGGCGGAAGTATGCCCCAGATTGGTCCACACCTGATTGGCGTTCGGAGCGCCGGTAGCGGCGGTGTCCACCTTCACGGTGTCAGCGTTCAGCTTGAACGCCTTGGCACCATCCTTCGGCAGCGGAGTGCCGACCGGAGCGTAGAACAAAGTGCCGTAAGTGGCAATCAGAGTCGCGTCGTCATTAAACGCCATCTCATATCTCCTTATAAAAAAAGCCCCGCACGAGGCGAGGCTTGAAAACGAAAAACAGAAAACGGAAAATCATCCGGCGCGAAGCGAATCCTCCGCGCGGACGGTGAACGAGGAAGCGGAATACTGCTTCACCTTCTTGCCGGTGGCCTGCTTGCCGCCAGCGCTTTTGCCGAAACCGGGATTGCCGACAATCCGAATGACACGACCCGAATCGGTACGCCCGTAACGCGGCCATTGCATGATCTGCTGGTACACTTCCTGCGCCAAGCGGAAGGAACGGTCCGCATCGTTCGTGGCGACGATGATGTCGATGCCGCAATCCCACACGCCGGTCGAATGATTGCCGGTCGCCATGGTCGGCGCGTTCGTATGGAACAGCACGATGTTCGAGAACGACGCCCAAGTGTCCACATCGACATCGATCTCGTTGAGCACATGCACGTCGGGCCAGTCCGGGTTGCCGGTGAACCCAGCCGTGAGAAGCGTGTACACGAGAGAATCGAAATCGACCATCGGACGTTCCTGCGGGTAACGCTCGTAGTCGGGTTGAATCAGCGGCATCAGACACCACCGTTCATACGGGCAGCGTCACGCATCACATGATGTCCCTCGACCCAACGGTGACGCTGCTCGTTCCATGCGCCCCACTCGTGTTCGACGGCCACGTTCGACCCGTCACGACCCTCGACATCAAGACACACATCCGTGTCGATGCCGTGGTAGCGTTTCTCAAGACTCAAATCCTTGGCGACCGGAATACCCGGGTCACGGCCAACCGCACGCGCGGCGGCGAGCATCCTCGCATCCGCAAGCACCTCGTCGGCCTTCTCCGACGTGGCCTGCGGACCGAACCATTCGGCCACCTTCGTGCTCAGGTCACGGTCAATGAAAACTCTTGCCATCGGCCTCACCCCACACATGGTCGTCAGGGTCCGGTTCGGGAGGCTTCGGACGCAACCCCACAGGAATCTGCGAATAGTCGGCGTTACGCCGGATATGCATCTCATAGTGGGGAACCTCGCCATGCTGACGGAACGTCGGAGCGCCGTCAACGTCATAGCAGTCGCCCTGATACCAGACCTCCGTATGGATATCGCCATGCCATTCCACGGCAACGACCTGAGACGGCGTGACCTCACGCAAACCACCCCAAGTCTGCGGCGACTTATCCTCGGCACCGGAAATCGAAAACATGCCAGCCTGCTGCTCGCGCCCCTCGATGGAACACCAGCACCAGTAAGCCTTCCCGGGAACATACGTCGTCCCATGCGGCCCGCGACGGACCGTATACAGCACGACGATCACCTTGTCACGATACAGAATCGAATCAGGCTTCACCCAAGGCACCGGCACATCCTCGTAAGGATGCTCAGCAACCACGTCGGAACCCGACTTATCGTATGGATGACCCAAATCCCACGTTTCACGAGACATAGGCATCACATTCCATAAATACGGTTCACACCGACGCCAACAGTGCCGATAGGACCACGCCCGGACGCATAGCCATCCAGAATCTGCTTCTCCCTTTTCGACAGATACAGATTCGGAGACGCATCCTTGCCTGGCGGATTATCCTGCGGGTCGAAACGAGTGAACTGGTACGTTCCATTCGATTCGGTCTTGATATCCGAATAGCGGATGACACGCCACACCATCGAACAGATGACGAACTCGTAATCCTCAAGATCAAGGTCGCCGGACTTCAACCGTGGAACACAATTCGTGCTCGAAGTGGACGCGACGGTCTCCGCACGATGGCACATGTACGTGAGCCACGCGTTCGGATACCGTTTCAACACATCCGCGTCAGGAAGGCAATGAAGCTCCAAGCATTCCACCCAGTCAACGGCATCGGTAACACCATTCGACATCAGCGGAACCCCCTAAGCGTCAAGAAGGCTACTTGCCCAGCACGTCCGCCTTGAAGGTCGAGACGGCCTCCTTCAGAATCGGAAGATAATTGCCGTTGACCCAGATGTCGTAGTTCAGCGGAGCCTGATGCGACAACATAGCGCCGATGAGACCATCGTTCACGCGCTTGTTGATCTCATACTCCGAGCTCTGGGCCTCGGCGGTAGGACCGGACAGGGTGGCGCCCAACGACGAATCGTTGAACGACGGAAGCAGAATGAACGTCTTATCCGGGAACGCGGTGGAGACATCGGCATCCATATCGAAGGTGTTGTCGAGCTTCAAATCCTCGTAAGCCTCATCGACCAGAAGCACGTCGGTGATGCCGGACTGCGCACGAAGCACATCCAACACCTCCTGACGGGACAGCTTGGTCTTGGAATGCTCCAAATCCATGCCGGACACCTGCGTACGGAAGAACTCGTTGGTGCGCATGGCATCGATGACCACACCGGTGGTGGCGACCGCGTGCGGCTTGCGACCATAAGCCTTGCGCATGATCTTCACCCAAGCCTCGATGTCGTCGCACGGGTTCGACTTGTCGTTGTCCCAAGTGGTGGTCGGCTTCACATCCTGCTGGTTGCCCGGACGCTTGAACGAATACGTCACATCGACGCCGTTCTCCTTGATGACCACCTTGCCGGTCACCAAGCACTGCAAACGCTCCAACTCCTCGGTCACACCGGCCTGCTGGCCCAAAGCCTCGAACTTCGCCTCGGCCTGATCGTGGATATAGGCGGTATCGTCCTGATGCTTGGCGATATCACGCTCGGAGATATGGTCCATACCGGACAACGGCAACAGGCCGGTATGAATCTCGGCGGTCGAGGTCTCGGACTTGGTGTGCCCGATCTCGGCGTCCAACGCACGATGCTTCATCGCACGGGTCTTGGACTTCGGAATGACCGGAGTCCACGAAGCGGTCCAATCACCATCATTGGAAGTGACCGGGAAAATATTCGACAACGGCAGGATGTCGTTCACGTAATCATGTCCCGCCTGAGCGACCTCGGTCGCCTCGGACGGCGGGATGATGGTCTTGTCAATAGCCAAGAAAAACTCCTTAGATACGCAAAAACCCACCGCGATGGGTGGGTTTCACAAAATTTTTAGAGGTTAAGTGACCGTCAATCAGGAAATCGTGATGTTCACGGTCTGTCCGTTGGACAAAGTGGCATTGCCAGCGGTGATGGCCTTGGACGACGGGTCCTGAGTCAATTCGATCTTGGTGATGGTCGCACCATCCTTGCCAGCCGGACCCGGAGTGCCAGCCGCGCCGGCCGAAGCGGACAACGGCTTCACAACGTCATCCTCAACGTCATAGAACTCGCCGCCCCACACGGCACCAGCCTCCGGCTTCACCGGAAGATTCGAAGCCACGATGTCGCCACGATAGGTCATGCCGACAGTCGGGTCGTCCAAATCCCAGCCGGACAGGTTGATGTTCACGGGCACCATGGATTCAAGCAGACCGGCGATCTTGGTCTGACGGCCATCGGTGGCCTGCTTGTCATACGGACCATACGAGCCGACGTTCGCGCCGGAAGTGATCTTCGCCAGCGGAATACCGGAACGAATGTAAACGGTCGTGGCCTTCGGGCCGACACCGGTCAGATACTTGTTGTCTGCGGTCTTGAACAATTCCGGCACGATGGTGACGGACACCGAATCATTGGTGTTCTTCTCGCCATAACGCCAGGAATTGTCCTCCTCAACGGTGACGATACCGGAGGAATGAACCATCTCTTGAGTCATACGCTCAATCCTTTCAAAGAATCAGTAGGAAACTACTTGCTGCGCTTACGTGCCTTCTGACGTTCCATCACACGCTTGTAAGCGTCGCCCGGCTGACGTTTCGGATGCGAGGTGCCGGACGGGAACTCGGCCTGCATGGCAACCTTGCGTGCCAGAGCATCCTCGGTCTGCTGCGGTTTCCTCTCCACCTTGGAAGTGTCAATCGGGTTGTACGCCGCATACTTCTCAGCCCACGACGCGATGGCCTCCGGCTCCGTTGCGGGGCAGAGGTCGGAAAGAACAGCGTCCGTGATCTGCGGATACTTCGCCTTGACCTCAAGACGCGCAATCTGCGTCTTCGCAGCCTTAAGCTCCGCATCAGCGGACTGGAAAGCCTTGTAATTGGCCGAAGCACGGTCCTCGTTCTTACGGCTCATAGCCTTCCATTTGGCAAGCTCGTCATTATCGGACGGCTTGAAAGAATCATCGGAACCCTTCTCATCGACCGGAGCGTCATGCTCAACGGCGGGTTCATCAACCGGAGTGGTCTGAGCATCCTTCACGGAATCCTCGACCGTTCCGGCCTGTCCAACAGTCTTGTCCTTTTCGGATTCGACTTCATTATCCTGAGAGGCCATAAGACCTAATCTCCTTAATACTTAAGCGGCCAGTCCCAAAAAACCGCGAGAATAAGCCAACAGGCTCAGCACATACTGCCAAGCCTGCCTAGTGTGGACTGTCTTTTTGAACTCATACGAACGCCCATCGAACCGGAATTGAACCGAATCCTTATCCCCGTCCAACAACTCCTTGTACCGGGAATTGAACTCGGTCGCACGAGCGCACATACGCTCCATCTGGGCGCGGGCCATCTTCATGTCGGGCAAACGCCATTCCGGCGCATTCGAGTTCACCGGAGCATCCTTGCGAAGAAGCACAGGCCCAAGCTCGCTATTATTGACGACCTTCACACGAAGCTTCGTCAAATCCGTCGCGCTCGTGGAATAATCACGGCCAGCCGTTTTGCCAGCGGCCTTGTAAATCGTCATCAGATCATCCGAGTTCAATTTCAACCCGGGGTCGTTCGAACCGACGATTGGAGCCACCGTACACTTGCAACGATTGTGCATAGGCATCAAATCAGCCCTCGTGAACGTGTTCGTGGCGGCTACGACGCACAGGCCACAGGAACCCGTCTTCGACAATTCAGGATGGATGACACGCCTGTAACGTTCGACACCGGAACTCCTGTAACGCGACTGGATGGCACGATTCTGCGTCACATACCCGTCAGTGACCGCATTGTTCTCCAACTGGATTTTCGCGGACATCAGCCAAGCCTTAACATGGTCGGCTGCGGACTGGTCGGCGTCCTTCAGAATCTCATCCCACGTCGCCGGTCGAATCCCAGGATTCTTCACGGCCTGAGTGCGATACTCGTCCGCGACCCTCATGGCGACCTGCCACGGGTCCGTGTTGGCGCGAACGACCTCATATTGTGGGATATCCCCCAAACCGTTCACGCCGGCCAGACGCAGCATCGTATCCGCATACGAGATGCCCTGCTGGCGCATCGCCTTCACGAACGCGATATGCTGCTGCGTCACATAAGCCGCAGCGCCCTCGGCCACCGCATCATTCCACCAGTCTGAAGGAGTCAGGCTACGCCACATGTTCCAAGCCCTGCGGACGAACTCGTCAACCAGCTTCACCCGCTGGTCATCCAACGCCTGAACGGCAGCCAACGCGCTATCGGCCATCAGACCCCCATAACGTCGGACGAATCATCCGACGATGACCCATCGGACGGCGCATCGGACGACATCGAATCCGATCCAGAGCCGGTGGAGAACGAATCCAAACCGGACCCGTCACCCAGATACGAATCATTCATCGTCGCATCAGTCTGCTTCGCCGACGAATCCAAAGCCGCGTTCTGCCGCGCCATGGCATTCAGGAAACTCGTATCCTGGGCATCCTGAATCATCTCCGCGATCTCCGTCTCGGTCATATGCAGATAACGACGGGCGATGGTCTTCAAAGGAAGAACACCCTTCACCTGAGCCGCAGCCTGACACTGCTCCAACTCGGACGGAAGCTCCAACGGCTCCCAAGTCGTCTCGAAACGCTCCTCCGAAGCATTACTGCCGGAAGCGGTCAACGCCATCTTCAACAGGAGCACGAAAGCGTCATTGGCCCTCATGTTCATGTCGCGGACCTTCAACCGCAGCATACGGGTCGTCAGCTTCGCACCCTCGGCGGAACCAGCCACATCAGGCGAAAGAATCGACAACGGAGTGCCAGTGGCACCTGCCAGAAGCTTCACATCGGAAGCGGCCGCATTCACAATCGGCGTGATATCCGTAATGGACGATTCGCCAATCTTCGCATCGGCGGGAAGCAGCCACAACGCGGCGGGACCCATCTCGAACAGTTCCGAATAGTCGATCTTGTCACCGGCCTGAGCCTTACCGGCCTTGACCGCAGGGTCGTTCTTCTGGTAATACTCAGGCATGTCGCCCGACACCCAACGCTGCTTGAACGCCTGCATCTCCTGAATGCAGAACCGTTGAAAACGCTGCTGGTCAATAGACCTCAACGTCTTCAACGACGCCTCGAACTGGCCCTTGCCGTTAGGAGTGGTCAACTGCACGATAGGAAGGCACCCGCAATCAAGGGCGAACTTCCAATCATCGCCGGAAGACTGGCCCTCCCACTCGAACTGCGCCTCGAACTCCGGACGCTTCTTCGAATCGTCGTTGGCAAGGTCATACACGGTATCCTCGTCATCGACCGAATCGGAAGGCAGTGTGCGCGCCTTGACCTCATGCCTCGCGGTACGCGAATAGATGCTCTGAATCTCACCGTCATCATTACGGACGATGCGATACAAAGTCAACCGTTCGATCTGCTCTTCCTCGGACCACCCATACACCACAGCCGAATCCTTGTCGTCGGACACAACCGTGCTCCACGGACTCAATCGTTGGATATACGAAGGATTCTCCTTGCCGAGAACCATCGCATACGCGGCACCGTAGATCGCCGCATCCATGAACATGTTCAACGAACGGACATCCATGCCGCACTTATCCCACATGTCATCCGCATCCGTGCTCCGCATCGTCTTATCAGCGACAAGACGAAAACCGGTAGGATGCTGCGACGTGATAACCGCATCCGCAATCGTATGGGCCAGATTCAACGGACAGATATCCACAAAACGCCTATACACGGCACTGGCCGTAGTGGTCGCCGCCTTCGGCACGGACTGCAACGGAACCGTCTCACGACCGTCATAAAACGTCTTCAACACACACAGGTCAGGAATACGATTCTGCAAACGCGTCGCAAGACGCGTCAACGCCAGACCATCACCATCAGGCTCGTCATCACCCGTAACAAGACTCTGCATATTAGAAGATGTGGAAGCCATACGAACACTCCAAAAATCACCAGACCCGCTGCGGCATCACCCGCTGCGGACTATCCTCCTCGAACTGGCCCAAATACTTCTCACGCGCCGCATAAGCCAAAACGCCAGCCATGCACGCATCGATCTTGTGCGGACTCTTAGGCGTCTCCTTATGAATCTGATAGCCCCAACTCTTCTCACGCCGCTTCGCGTTACGGAAATGCGACACAAGACGCGGGTCGGCACACAAAAGAATATTATTCGGGTCAGGCTCCCCTTCCTCAACAGGCTCGGGAGCATACTCAAACGACGAATGCGCGCACTGCAACGCACGATACATATCCTGCGACCAGTTATTCGTCCAAAACTTCATCATCGAAGACTGGCCACGGGCGAACACCTTCATGCCACGCCCATACTCAGCCTCCCAGCCGCCAATCATCGACTCGAAGAAATGCGCATCAGCGAAACAGCCGATGACATTGTAATTCTCGAACATACGACGCACGGCGGCATCGAAACCATCACGGTCAACACGCCAATCAGGGTCCGCATTATCAGGCCGCTGCTGCAACTTGATAAGAAACAGCAAACCATCGGACACGCGACAACCAACCAACGCGGTCGAATCATTACGAATCGAACCATCGAACCCAAGCGTGATCTCCTCATCCTCGTCAATGAAATCCTTCCAGACCCCATCCAAACGAGACGACGAGCCGACAGCACGGCCATACAAATCCCTGTAAGCCAAATGCGACTGGATCGCAGGCTCCGTAAGCCACGAATCCTCACTCGACGCACGAGAGTTCAAATAATAACGAATCGAATCATTCGGGTCCGAATCAGGCTGGTAAATCTGCCCCATCAGACCATGAATGTCAACCCAACCATCCTTCGACGGTCCCGGCTCGACGCCATCATCACGAAGCGAGAACCCCTCAACCGAATAGCCATCGGCATCAACGGCCTCGATACGCCCATCAGGAAGAATGATGTAATCCTTACCATCATCCGAATGGGCGGCAGAACCATACGACTCATACAACGCGTGCTCAAGCTTCTTCTCATCAGGAAAATCCTCGATAGGAAGCGTCGAATACCGATAGTCGAAATACAAGCCCTTATAATGCTTGGAACGGCCAGCCTGAATATCCTCCGCAATCTTCAACGTGTTCTCCGCCACACTGTTCTGACCCGGACGGAAATACGTCGTCATCTCCAACACCCAAGGGTCGGCATCCAACGAACGCTTCGGAAGATTACGCTGAACCGTCTTATACATCGAATGATGCTTCGGCAGCGTATACAGATGCACCTCATCCATCAACGCGAAAGTCTCAAGACCACCATCCTTCGACGCATCGCCGGAAGTCGTGGGAATGATCTCCCCACCCTCCGGCAAGCCGATACGGGTCTTCGTGACCTCCATGCCGAAACCCTGCAACTGGGCCAACGGGCCGGAAGTGCAGTTATAGTAAATCGAATCGAAGATATTGCCCGACTGGTCCTCGGACGTAGCCAAACACAGAATCTCAGGACGCTGGACAGGACGGCCAACAGGCTCACCTGGCAGATAATAGTAAGTCTGACCAAGAAACGTATACGTCTCACCCGGCTTAGCCCAATGGTCGAAACGACACGGGCCAAAAGCCTCGAATAAGGCCAGATCGTTGCCCAAGCCACTCTTGTTGCAACCCTTCGGACGCCACAAGCTCACACGATTGAACCTGCGCCGACCATCCGGCTTCAACGCATAGGCGTTCAAATAGAACTGGATATACTCAGGACTATGAGTGACAGGCTTACCGGTCGCACCACCGCGACCTATGAGACTGAACGTCTCAACCCACCACAACGCCAAACGTCCAAGACTCCTACGCCTATCCTCATAAGTCAGGTTAGGAATCATCAAATGCATGTCAGCCAGCCGCCTCGATCTTGTGACGCCAAGCATCGATATCCTGAATCACAGCATGATTCGAACCATCCGAAGCAGCATGGTCATCAGCCTCCGGCACATCAAACTTCAACGCACGCATCGAAGCCGGAGTCCAACCCAACTCGTCAAACAACTGACGCACGACCGGCATCAACGTCGCATAACGACGAGTCGAAAGCATCTCATTGATCGTCGCGAAACCCAACTGGACAGCCATCCAGGAAGGAGCCGAACGCAACATCGAAGCATTCGGACTACGCCGATACTCCTCATACCAATGAGCAACCAACGGCAACCACTCCCCACCCTTGGGGAAAATCTGGTTAGCCGGAGGCAAATCAGGCCCCAACTTCCCATCAGGAATCTCCAAAACCTGATTACCGGAATCACTCGTCTTCCTGCCCATAACATCACTCCCCGCAAAGCCCCATTACGGGACGACAAGCGCGAAGCCCGTTACGGCACTACGCGCACCTGCGATGAACGACAATCCGATTAGCCAACGAGTTTTCACCACCCTGCTCCAACGGCACACGCCAAGCGCCAACCGGAAAATCATCACTCAAAACATCAACCGACCGGTCAAGCGGCAACTCACAAACCGGACACGTATGAGAACACGCGTTCCACTCGTCCTCGGCAGTCCAAAAACCAGTAGGAACACTCCCCCGCCGCCCGACACGGGCATTCGACCGAGGCTCCCACAACACCGACTTCAACGGCTGCGGAGTACGATTGGGAGCCGCACCCTCAGCCTTCAAACGCTGGAAACGCTTACGACAACGAGCCGAACAAAAAGCCTTGTCCCGACGCTCAGTCTCAAAAAAAGAGCCACACGCCAGACACGCACGACTCATACGACGCTTACGGGCACCACTGCCACTACGCCGCCAACGATCATAATGAGACCTACACATCCCATGAGCATGAACAGGCCCATCACACCCATTCACACTGCACTCACCCTCAGCTAACCGAACGCGGGATGCCTGTACCAACGAGCCTCCTCACGCTCAACCCTCTTCCTTCGCCGCGCGTCAGCCGACTCCAAACCAGTCTTATAAGCATGATGCGCACGACAAAGAACCTGAAGATTATCCCAAGAATCATCATCAGGCTGACCATCCTCGGCACGAACGATATGATCGACCTCATTCGCATGAGCGCCGCACGGACGCAACACGCCATCATCACCGATCACCGGATACTGGCAACGCCACCCGTAATAATCCAACACCTCACGACGCGTCCGCTCCCAACCAGGATTGAACCGTTCCTTGCGATGCGACTTATTCCAATCGTTGGTCATCACCACTCCTCAGTGCTTCAGGAGGGAGTCGAACCCTCACGTCACAGGACAACGCATTTTGAGTGCGCCGCGTCTACCATTCCGCCACCAAAGCAAAAGAAAACAGGCAATCCCCATGCCACACTCACCACAAAACATGGGGATTGCCCGGCATCTAACCCAAACCGCCATAAGGAAATCCAATGGCAAAAATGGCTTTTTACCGCCAGCCACGGCGCGCGGATGCTGAGGGAGTCGAACCCCCGGACCGTTCCCGGTCGCCACCTTAGCGAGGTGGTGCAATAAGCCACTCTGCCAAGCGTCCAAAAGCAAGAGCCGCCGCAACGACTCAGGAGACTGTTCCCGCAGACTAGGCGGGTCAGCTAAAACTAGAGCCGCCACAAGACGACTCCGAAGACCTTTCCCACAACCTGTGGGTAGGCTGAGCACAGCATGTTGGACTCGAACCAACATCGACGGTTTTGGAGACCGCCATGCTACCAGTTGCACCAATGCCATATGCGAGGACGGTCACACCCATGAAGCATGACCACCCCCACCAAGCCGCCGTTACGGAAGCGTCCGCCGCTTTCATCTCCAGACAAGCCAACACCAGCGGTAGGCACTTGCCCTCGGGGG
>UMHQ01050390.1_pt1 | contig 78808 bp, 72 predicted proteins | sample 1965531 | NCBI WGS metagenome assembly UMHQ01 (sample SAMEA4836098, study PRJEB28245) | human gut metagenome | biome: gut microbiome; material: fecal sample | place: Denmark | collected 2008 | reverse complement strand
AGCTCATTAGGATAACTTTCAATAAATTTTTTATCTAATCTGACCATCGTAAATAGTTCTTTTACCCTGTTATACTTTTCTTTCCTTTTTAAGTTATCTAGTAGCTCATATATGTGCTCACCAACTGTTATTTTTGGATTAAATACATCTAATTGATTTTGAAAAACCATAGAAATATCCTTCCATCTTAATATTTTGTATTTCTCTTCTTTATCTAATAATTGTTCATCAAAATATATTTTTCCTAAGGAATTTCCTTTAGAAAATAATAGACCTAGAATAGATAATAACAAAGTAGTTTTTCCTGAGCCTGATTCTCCTATAATCCCTAAAGCTTCTCCTTCTTTTATATCTAAATTGATACCATTTAATGTATATTTACTATTTCCTTTATAAGTAAAATAAAAATCTTCTAATTTTAAAATAGTTTTCATTTCTATTCCTTTTTATAATTTTTCTAATTTTTGTGCTAAAGAAGCAAGTGTTACAACTAATATTATAAGCAAAACTAAAGGCGGAAGTAACCACCATTTATAATATTCTGTAAAATAAATATTTGGGAAACTCATAGCTCTACTAATAATCATTCCCCAACTTTTTGACAAAGGATCTCCTAATCCGAGATATGCTAAACTAGCTTCAGCTAAAATTGCTTTATTCATTATTTTTACAATAGCTGTTATAATAATTGACCACATTGGTTTTAATAAATGCCATCTAAATATATGAAAAAAACTTCCACCATAAGCCTTTGATAATAAAATATACTTTTCATTTTTTAGCTTTATTATTTCATTTCTTGCAATTTTTGCTGGATGAGTCCAAGTAACTAAAACTAATACAAAAATAATATTTTTAAGATTTGTACCTAAAAAAGCTCCTAATACTATCATAAGTGGAAGTTCAGGGATACTTAAGAATATATCAATTATAGAGAGAATCATTTTATCTCTCCAACCACCAAAATATCCTGCGAAAGCACCTAGAATACTTCCTCCAACAGCTGAAAAAATAGCGGTAAAAAAGCTAATTTCTAAGCTTATTTTCCCACCATATACTAATTGAGAAAAAATATCAAATCCTAAATCATCTGTTCCAAGTATATGTTCCAGATTTGGAGCTACTAAGGAATCGTTTGTTTCTAAATTTATATTTTGAAATGAAATATATTTTGAAAAAAATGCAAATATAATAAATATTAATAATACATATATCTCAATAGTACAAAATAATTTTTTTAATTTCATAAATTAACCTATCTTTTCATTTTCTTTTATTATTTCAGAGATAAGACTTATTCCTAAAGTTATACAAACCATAAAAAGAAAAATCCCTTGTAATAAAGGATAATCTCTTGCAAAAACAGCTTCTTTAAGAAGCCTACCAATACCAGGATATTTAAAAACATTTTCTACTATTAAAGATCCTTGTAATATTAGTGCAATACTTAATAATGCCTCTGTTATTAAAGGTGTTATAGCATTTTTTAAGCAATGTTTACATAAAATATACATATCATTAAAACCTTTTGCTTTTTCAATAAAGGCATATCTTTTGCTCATTTCTACTATCATTTTTCCTCTTATAAGCATAAAAAAATGTGGAAATCTTACTACAATTAATGTCAGTGTAGGTAAGATAGCATGTTTTAAAATATCAAGAAGAACTTCATATTTCCATTCAAACTTTAAGAATGGTGTTATTCCCCCAGCAATGGGGAGACTAGGGATGTAAAATGCTCCTATAACTAATATTCCAAATCCTATTAAGAATGGTGGAATTTGAGAGAGTATTACAAAAAATAAGTAAGTGTATTTTCCAAATAAATTTTCTCTATTATATGCTGAAATTATTCCTAAAAATATTCCTAAAAATATTGTTATAGTTAAGGAACTTAGGACTATTGAAATTGTCCAAGTTATATGTGAAAAAATAATAGTTGTTACAGGTAGGGTTTTAGAAATACTAAAACCCAAATTCCCTGTAAAAATACTTTTTAGATAAAATAAATACTGTTGCCAAAGAGGTCTATCTAAACCATAGTAAATATAATATTGTTCTATCTGTTTTTCACTTAAACCTGAAATATCATCTGCTCCTTCACTTGATAAAAATAGAAACGGATCTGCTTTCATTAAACGAGGTAATATAAAATTTATACTAATAACTATAAAAAATAGAATAAAGTATCTTATTACCAATTTTTTAGAAATTTTCATTTTCTATTTTTTCTCCTTAATTAAAAATGAAAGCTTCGTAAAGAGAGGAACAGGATTATCAAATCTTTTTCTATAGTTAGAATAATCTCCTTTTCTATATACATATATAAAATCTTCAGAGTATAATGGTAACATTGGAAGTTCATCAGCTATTATTTCTTGAGCTTTATGTAATAATTCTTTTCTTTTTTTAGTGTCTTTTTCAAGAAGTTGAGCCATTAAGACATCGTCTAATTCTTTATTTTTATAGCCTTGTATCCTTTGAATACCACTTTTGGCAGTTGATAAATAAACATTTCTTACATAATCAGCATCTCCTCCCATACTTCCATATTTTAGTAAAGCGAATTCATAATTGCCATTCTTTACATCATTATCACGACTTTTAGCATCAACACTTTTTACAGTTAAATTAATTCCTATCTTTGCTAAATCTATTTTTATTAATTCAGCCATTTTAATTTCTTTTGGATTATTAGAAACTAAAATTGTTGCATCTATAGTTTTATTCTTCATAAGTTCTTTTGCTTTTTTAACTGAATAAGGATATTTTGTAATATTAGCATTATACATAGGATTAGAAGGAACAATATATCCTGGACTACTTAGATGACCATATCCTTTTTCAAGTTTGTCTATAAGGCTTTCTCTATTTATTGCATAAGCAATAGCTTTTCTCACATTTTTATTTTGAATTTCTTTTACTTTTTTCTGATTCCATACTAATCTAAATGTATGAAAAGAATTTTCAATAACAAGTCCATATTTTTTATTATTTTTATATCTATCTATTACATTTGGTGAAACAGATATAATTGAAACTTCTCCTCTTTCTAAAGCTAGAACAGGATCACTTATAGGAATCCATTCTAATCTTTTAGCTGCTGGTTTAATTCCCCAAAAATCATCAAAAGCTTCAAATGCATAACTTCCTTTATCAGAACTATACTCTATTACTTTATATGGTCCACTTCCAACTAAGTATCCTTCTCCAGTATAAGCAAGAGGATTATCAATTTTTTCCCATATATGCTTTGGTATAATTTTAACAGTTCCTATTCTTTCTAAGTTTAAAGGACTATATTTTTTAAAAGTAAATTTAATTTTGTTATTATGTAATATTTCAATCTTCCTTATTATACTTTCTCCATTATCATGTGTTTGATCCACAACTGGAGGAAATTTATCATAGTACTCTATAGTAAATTTTATATCTTCAGCTGTTAATGGTTTACCATCATGCCATTTTACATTAGTGTGTAAGTCAAAAGTGATTGAATCATCCTTATTGTCAATAGTCCATTTTTTTGCTAACCAAGGAATAAAACCCTTCTCATCTTTTTCAATTAAGGAATCATATATAATATCTGTTTTATATTTCCCTGGCCCTCTTATTGAATTTTTAAATGGATTTGGAGCTCCATAGTCTTCCCCTTGCATTCTAATCACATCAACTACTTTTTGCTTTGTTTCTGTTTTTGCATAAGAAATGATGGATATAATTCCTAGCAAAAATACCAAAATAAAACTTTTAACTATTTTTTTCATAAATCCTCCTTATATATAATTTTTTAAATTCATAAATGTTATTTACAATATAGTGTATAACGCACTAATATGTCAAGTACTTTTTTAAATGATGAATCGCAATAAATAATGCGACACTTTTATTTGATTTTAGAAATTTCATGAAATAATGCTTCAAATGGAGTTTTAAATCCAAGACATTTTCTAGGGCGATGATTCATAGCTAGTAACGCTTGTAACAGTTCTTCTGTTTGTACTTTTGCTAAATTTGTTTTCTTTGGGAAAAACTCTCGTAAAAGACCATTGCTATTTTCATTACTCCCTCTTTGCCATGCACAATAAGGATCTGCAAAATAGAAGAAAATTCCAAGTTGTTCTACCTCTTGAAAACAGGCAAACTCTTTTCCTCGATTGGAAGTAAAACTCTGAAATGATTTTTTTGGAAAAGAAGAAATGACTTGTTCAATCGCATGAAGCATAGATTGCTTACTTAGATCCGGTATCGGAAATGCAATGTAGAATCTTGTTTTTCTTTCTACGAATGTAGCAAAACAACCTTTACTCTTCCTCCAGGAAGAAACAATGGTATCCAGTTCCCAATGTCCGAAGGAACTTCGTTGTTTTACTTCTTTTGGTCGTTCTCAGATAGATCGACCGATGGTAAATTTCCCACGAGTTTCTTTCGATTTTAGGAGCTTACCTTTTCTTCTTAGTATTGATTTGTCGATGGGGAGAAGTCCTTTATGGAAGCAATTGTAGATTGTTTTTACAGACAGTTGTTTTGGAAATTCTCTTCCGACAATTTGCTCTGGAGACCATGTTTGTTTTAAATGTTCTTGAATGATATGAGAGAATTTATCTTGAAGTTTGCAAGGTCTTCCTTTCTTCAAATTTCTTTTTGTAGCATGTTCTTGTGCAAGGGTGGCGGAGTAAAGCCCCACTAATCTATTTAGTTCTCTAGCAATGGTAGAATGATGAACTCCTAGTAAAGTAGCGATTTTACGAGTGGAATACTTTTCTTTTCGTAAAATTTCTATCATATTTCTTTGAATTATGGTAAGATGTGTATAACTCATATTAGAATCTCCTGTTCATGTATTTGTGATTATTTATATTGTACACGAAATTTCTAATATGAGTATTTTTTGTCGCACTATATTTTACAATCTATCAAATAAAAAAAGATTGGAAATTTTATTCCCAATCTTCTTCTATTTCTTCACTATTTTACTTAAAACTCATTCTTTAAGTTTTCTTTTGCTACTGTTAGTTCTTCCATCAAAGTAACTAAAATTTCCTTCGTTGTTTTTTCTTCTTGTACCATCGCTGCTACTTGTCCTGCCATAACACTTCCGGCAACAATATCTCCATCTACCACGGCCAATCTTAATTTTCCTGTTCCCATAGCTTCAATTTCTTCTTTTGGAGCTCCGTTCTTTTCCATTTCCAAAATTTCTTTTGCAAATTTATTTTCTAAGACTCTTACAGGGTGTCCGGTATAATTTCCGGTCGAAACAGTTGATCTATCTTTTGCCTTTAAAATTGCTTTCTTATAATTGTCATGGACTTGACATTCCTTAGCTACAATAAAAATCGTTCCACATTGTACTCCGGAAGCTCCCATAGCAAGAGCCGCTAACATTTGTCTTCCACTCGCCACTCCTCCTGCACAAATAACAGGAATATTGACCGCATCCACAATTTGAGGTAGTAAAGACATCGTAGTAATTGTTCCGATATGTCCTCCACCTTCCATTCCTTCTGCAATAATAGCATCTGCTCCAATTTTTTCCATTCTCTTTGCCAAAGCAACGGATGCAACCACAGGACAAACTTTAATTCCTGCTCCCTTTAAGGTTTCCATGTAAATTCCTGGATTTCCTGCTCCTGTCGTTACGACTTCTACTTTTTCTTCTACACAAATATTCACTTGTTCTTCAATATTATCTGCCATTAACATCAAGTTCACACCAATTGGTTTTGCTCCAGCAATCGCTTTTGCCTTTTTAATTTCAGCTCGTAATACATCTCCTGGCATTCCTCCACCTGCAATGATTCCTAAACCTCCATCTCTAGAAACACTTCCAGCTAAATTTCCATTGGCAATCCACGCCATAGCTCCTTGAAATATCGGATACTCTATTCCAAAAAGTTCGCATAATCTATCCGTTTTTTTCATTCATTTCCTCCTGAATCTGTCATTTTTATCGGTAGTATTATATCACAAAAACAAAAATGTTTCAATTTTTTACCATAACTTACTCTCTCCCTCAAAATTCTTTCCATTTTTAAAAGAAATTACTTGAAATGTTTCAGTATTTCGATTATGATATAAGATATAAACTATGAGTTAAATTTTGTAAAGTGAGATTTTATAAAAAATAAGGAGTGAAGCATATGTATTGTTGTACAAAAGTCACAGAAGACGTTATTTGGATAGGGATTAACGACAGAAAAACAGAGAGGTTTGAAAATTATCTTCCTTTAGATAATGGAGTTACTTATAACTCGTATCTAATTTATGATGAAAAAACTTGTGCGATTGATGCCGTAGAAGTAGGTCAAAGTGGTGCCTTCTATGCAAAACTGGAAAACAGCTTAGGAGGAAGAAAATTAGACTATCTTGTAGTCAACCATGTGGAACCCGATCATTCAGGAGCAATCAAAGAATTATTTCGAGTATATCCGGAATTAAAAGTCATTGGAAATATGAAAACTCTTGATATGCTAAAAGCCTTTGACGAAGATTTTCCAGTCGACGCTTTCATTACTATTAAAGAAAAAGAAATCTTTGATTTAGGAAAACATAAATTAACCTTTTATACAATGCCTATGGTTCACTGGCCTGAATCTATGTGTACCTATGATATGACAGATAAAATTTTATTCTCGAATGATGCTTTTGGAAGTTTTGGAGCTTTAGATGGTGGAATTTTTGATGATGAGGTAAATCACGAATTTTATGAAGATGAAATGAGAAGATATTACTCTAATATTGTAGGAAAATATGGTTCTTCTGTCAATGCCATTATGAAAAAATTATCAGGAGTAGACATTCAATATATTTGCCCTTCTCACGGAATCTTGTGGAGATCTGATATTGGAAAAGTCTTAGGACTTTATCAAAAATGGGCAAACTTAGAACCTGAAAAAGAAGGGGTTGTCATTATCTATGGAAGTATGTATGGACATACTGCTGAGATGGCAGAAATTTTAGGAAGAGAATTGGGAAATCGTGGTATCCATGACGTTATCATTTACGATGCTTCTCGAACGGATCACTCTTATATTATTAGTAAAATTTGGAAATATAAAGGACTTATGATTGGTTCTTGTGCTCATAACAATGCAGTCTACCCAAAAGTAGAACCATTACTTCATAAGTTAGAAAATTATGGTTTAAAAAATCGTTATCTAGGTATCTTCGGAACAATGATGTGGAGTGGTGGTGGAGTCAAGGCTATCTGCGAATTTGCTTCGAAATTAAAAGGACTAGAAGTTGTAGGGGATCCTATTGAAATCAAAGGAAAAGCTACTTCTCTAGACATTGATCAACTACAATGGTTAGCCTCTCAAATGGCAGATAAACTAATTGGAGAAAGAAAATAATGACGAATAATGATATTCTAAAAAGATTACGTTATGCTTTAAGTATTTCTGATAAATTAGCTGTTAAAATTTTTCATCTTGGTAAATCCCAAGTAACAGAAGAAGAATTTTGTTCTCTACTTTTGAGAACAGATGAAGATGATTTTAAAAAATGTAGCAATTCCTTATTATTCTCTTTTTTAGATGGCTTAATTATTTTAAAAAGAGGAAATTTAGAAAAACCAGTAGAAGAAATTAAAATTACCAAAAATAATCTCAACAATCTTATTTTAAGAAAATTAAAAATTGCTTTAAATTTAAAAAGTGATGAAATGCTGTCTTTTTTCAAATTAGGAGGAGCTGAACTTTCTAGTTCAGAATTATCAGCCCTTTTCCGAAAAGAGGGGCATAAAAATTATCGAGAGTGTGGAGACAAATATATTCGTGTTTTTTTGAAAGGATTGACCGAATATTATCGAAAGTAGAAACAAATATCATGTATGGAGGAACGAATGACCGCAAAAAAAAATATCTTATTACAAAGTGCTTTGGGATCTGTATTTTCTATCTCGGAGCAATTAAGTATTGAGACACAAACCCCTGAAACAGGAACAAAAGTAATTGTAGCTGGCCGAGTGGAAAAACCAGGAGTTGTTGATATTGAAGAAGGGATGACTCTACAAGACGTCATCAATGCTGTCGGTGGTATTAAAAATAAAAAACAGTTTAAGGCTGCTCAATTTGGAATTCCTTTTGGAGGATTTCTGACTTCAAAACATTTAGATAAACCAATTGATTTTTCACTTTTTCCAGAGAACGAAAGAAACATGATTATCCTATCAGATGAGGACTGTATCATTTCCTTCTCAAAATTCTACATTGAGTTTTTACAGGATATGGTTTCTGAAAATGATGAAAAATATGCAGCTTATCATCAAGTAACTCACGAAGTCGAAAGAATTGGAAGAATTTTAGATCGTATCAGTAAGGGAAAATCGAACATGAGAGATGTTTACCTATTACGTTATCTTTCTGATACCATAAAAACAAAATTAAACCAAAAACACAATATGGTGCTAGAAATTATTGACACCTTCTATGATGAAATTGAAGAACACGTTGAAGACTTAAAATGTCCTGCCGGACAATGTATCCATCTATTAAAATTTAAGATTACAGAAAAATGTATTGGTTGTACAGCCTGTGCAAGAGTATGTCCGGTACAATGTATTACAGGTGCCCCTAAAAAGCGACACTTTTTAGATACATCTCGTTGTACTCACTGTGGGCAATGTGTTAGTGCTTGTCCGGTGGGAGCCATCTTTGAAGGAGATCACACTCTAAAACTTCTAAAAGACTTAGCCACTCCTAAAAGATTAGTGGTAGCTCAAATTGCTCCGGCTGTTCGTGTTGCAATTGGAGAAGCCTTTGGCTTTGAAGCAGGGGAAAATGTAGAGAAAAAATTAGTAGCTGCTTTAAAAGCAATTGGTTTTGACTATGTTTTCGATACTGCTTGGGCAGCAGATATTACAATCATGGAAGAAGCGAGTGAGTTTCAAGAACGTCTAGAACGTTTTTATGCAGAAGATCCAACGGTTCGTTTACCTATTCTGACCTCTTGTTGTCCTGCATGGGTAAAATTTATCGAACAAAATTACCCTGATATGTTAGATGTTCCATCAACGGTAAAATCTCCAATGCAAATTTTTTCCACCATTGCCAAGGATATTTGGGCAAAAGAATTAGGATATGAAAGAGAAAAAGTAACAGTAGTAGGAATTATGCCTTGTTTAGCGAAAAAGTATGAAGCAGCTCGTTTTGAATTTTCAAGAGGGGATAATTATGATACGGACTATGTTATTTCTACACGAGAATTGATTCGAATTTTCAAAGAAACAGGAATTGATTTGAAAGAATTGGAAGATGAAGATTTTGATAATCCTTTGGGACAATATTCTGGAGCCGGAATTATCTTCGGAAGAACAGGTGGAGTGATTGAAGCTGCTACTCGTAGTACTATTGAAATGATTACTGGAGAAAAAATTCCTCAAATTGAATTCCAAGAACTACGAGGTTGGGAAGGATTTCGTATTGCTGAACTAAAAATTGGACATATCGAGCTACGAATCGGAATTGCTCATGGATTAGAAGAAGCTGCAAAGATGCTGGATAAAATTCGTTCTGGAGAAGAATTTTTCCACGCTATTGAAATCATGGCTTGTAAAGGTGGATGTATCGGTGGCGGTGGACAACCGAAAGCTCTAAAAAAACAAGTTATTTTGGAAAAAAGAGCAGAAGGTTTAAATAATATTGACCGTTCACTAGAAATTCGTACTTCACACGATAACCCTATGGTAAAAGCTATTTATGAAAAATATCTAGATTATCCTCTAAGCCATAAGGCTCATGAATTATTACATACAAAATATTTCAATCGAACAAGAAGAAATCATAGACAACCGTCAAAATAAAAACATCAGGGCATCCATTAGGATGCCCTTCTCTTATAAAAATTTCTTCCTATATTCTTCTATCTCTTCCGGATATTTCAACATCTTTTCTCCAAGCCTTCTACAAGAATCTTTTGTAATCACAAAATCGCCCTCATATCGAATTCCGCCGAAGTCCATATAGGATTCAATTACATCATAATTTAAAAATTCCTCAAACTTTCTTTCTTTTTTCCACAAATCAAAGAGTTCCGGAATAAAATAAATTCCCGGTTCAATAGTATAGACAAAACCTTCTTCCAGTTCTCTTCCCAATCGCAAAGAAGACAAACCAAATTGGCTTGATTTTGGAAACTCAGCATAGCCTACTTTTTCTTCCCCAAAATTTTCCATGTCATGAACATCCAAACCTAACATATGTCCTAATCCGTGAGGCATAAACAGAGCATGGGCTCCAGCTGTTACAATATTGTCTACCTCACCATACAATAAGCCCAAAGTTTTTAATTCTTCTACCATGACCTTACAAACCTCTAAATGTACTTCTCGATAAGTAATTCCCGGTCTACAAAGTTCTTCTGCTCGTTCAAACATATGAATCACGATATTATAAATTTTTCTTTGCCTATCTGAATATTTTTTAGAAACAGGAAAGGTTGTTGTCATATCTCCGCAATATCCACTTGGTAATTTTGCACCAGCATCTAAAATTACCAAATCTCCTTCTTGTAGCACATTATCATGTCTATGATTATGCAAAATTTGACCATTTTTCGAAAAAATCGTTGGGAAAGATAAGGAACATTGATGTTTTGCTGCAACCGCTTCTAAGGCAGCTACCACTTCATATTCTTTCATTCCCACTCTTGTTACCCTCATAGCTTCTAAGTGCATTTCTCTCGTGACATTAACCGCCTTTTCTAATTCTTCTAACTCTTCGTTAGATTTGTGATTTCTTTGTTCAATAATTTTGGAAATCAACTCTTCTGAAATATGTTCTCCTAAACGATAAGGATCCTTCCCTAATAATTTCGCCATATAAAAAACAGTATCTGCACGATAGTAATTCGTAATAGCTACTTTTCTATTTTCTATCCATTTAGGTAACTCTTCTAAATCTCGAAATTCTAAACCTAATTCTTCTGCCTCTTCTTTCAAAAATTTAATTTTTCCCATCCAAATAATATCACTCATAGAAAAATCTTTCCCAAAAACATATTCTTTTTTCTTTTTGAGGTCGATCACTCCTACTAAATTTGGATAATTCATACCAAAATAATATTGAAAACTGGCATCTTGAATAAATGGATAGCAGTTATCCTTACAATTCATAGGAGAATCCATATTAGAAGGAAGCAGAATCAAATCTGCTTCCTGTAAAGTCTTTAATTCATTTCTTCTTTTTTGTAAAATTTCTTTTGTAATCATTTTTCCTTCTTTCTTAAATCTACATTCTTATTTTGTCGCTTCCGCTCTTGCTTCTATAATTTTTTTCGAAAGAATTTCCGGAACTTCTTCATAACGAACAAACTCATATTGGAATTCTCCTCTTCCTTGTGTCATCGCTCGCAAGTCAACACAGTATTTTAAAATTTCTACTTCAGGAACTTCCACAAATAATACTTGATCTCCGTATTGATTTGGTTCCATTCCTAAAACTCTTCCTCGACGCTTATTCAAATCACCCATAACGTCACCCATATATTCATCAGGAATATGAATTTCCATACGAACTACCGGTTCCAATAATTTCGGTTTCGCCATTTCCATTCCCTTTTTAAAAGCTAAAATAGCAGCCAGCTTAAAGGATAATTCATTCGAGTCTACCGCATGATAACTTCCATCAAAAATAGTTGCTTTGAAATTGATAGTAGGATATCCCGCTAAAATTCCCTTTTCTCTTGCTTCTAATAATCCCTTTTCAACTGCTGGAAGATATTGTTTTGGAACCACTCCACCTTTGATTTCATCGACAAATTCAAAATCAGTTTCACTATGTTCAAAACGAATATGAACATCTCCATATTGTCCCGCTCCACCAGATTGTTTCTTATGCTTTCCTTGTACTTCTGCTTTTCCCAAAATAGTTTCACGATAGGCTACTACAACATCTTCTAATTCAGCATGTACTCCAAATTTATTTTTAATTTTACATAGAATAATATAAAGATGTTTTTCTCCTTGTCCTCCAATTAGAAGTTGCTTTGTCTCATAATTTCTCGTTATTTTAAAGGTTGGATCTTCTTCCATCATTCTTTGAAGACAAGTACTTAACTTTTCATCATCATTTTTATCAGCAGGTTTTACACCACTGAATAAAATAGGTTTTGGAAAAGCAATTTCTTGGAACATCACAGGATATTCTTTTTGACACAAAGTATCTCCTGTTTGCGTATATTGTAATTTGGTAGTAGCTCCAATATCTCCTGCTCGAAGTTCATCTACCTCAATTTGCTTATTTCCCATTAAGCTCATCACTTGAGCAATTCTTTCTTTCTTATTTTTATTTGGATTTAATACTTCCATATCCTTTCTCAAAACTCCGGAATTGACTTTAAACAAGGTAATCTTTCCAATAAAAGGGTCTACCATAGTTTTAAAAACAATTGCAGAAAATGGATTTTCTGTCTTAATATCTACAATCTTTTTTTCTTGGGTAATCGGATCTTTTCCTATTCTTTGTCCATCGAATAATTCCACTGGAGTTGGCATATATAATTGTATCATATGTAATAAAGTATGCACTCCTACTTCTTCCATCGCTGATCCAACTAAAACAGGGACAATATCTCCGGATACAACTCCTTTATGTAGTCCTTGTTCAATTTCCTCTTGTGTAAATTCTTCTCCTGCAAAGTATTTTTCCATTAAAGCTTCGTCATTTTCTGCAATGGCTTCCATGAGCAAAGATCTTACTTCTGTTACATCAATATCTTCTGGGATTGGGGCATCCACACACTCTTTTCCATTATAAATTCTTCCCACTAAATCCACTACATTGACAAAACCTTTAAATTCTTCTTTTTCTCCAATTGGAATACAGAATGGTGCTATTTTTTTACCAAATTTTTCTTTTAATTCTTGTAATAATTTTCCGTAATTTACATATCCCTTATCCATTTTATTGACAAAAATAATACGAGGTAATTTTCTATCTTCTAACATTCTCCATGCTTTTTGAGCTCCTACTTCCACCCCTGAAGTGGCATCCAATACTAATACTGCACTGGCTGATACACGAAGTGCTGAAATTGCTTCTCCCACAAAATCAAAATATCCAGGAGTATCTAAAAAATTGATTTTATAATCTTCGTGTTCTACTGGAATCAAAGAAGTATTGATAGAAAATAATCTTCTTTCTTCTTCTTTATCAAAGTCAGAAACAGTTGTTCCTTGTTCAATACTCCCCATCTTTTTTATAACATCCTTACTATGCAAGATGGCTTCCACTAACGTTGTCTTTCCACTTCCTCGATGTCCAAGTAAAGACACATTTCTAATCATGCTCGTTTCATAAACTTTCATAACTGATGCCCCCTTCTATTTCAAAATGATGGTATATAAAATGATTCTCTTACTAGACTATATAGCTAATTATTTTCCATATGTCAATACATTATCCAATTTATTTCACAAAGAAATGAAATAAGAAAAAAGGTAACTTTTTAGTTACCTTTTTTCCTCATTATTTTTATGAAAATTTTTATTTATTTAAAACTCGTTTCATTTCATCTGCAATAAATTCTACTTCCGGTCCAATGATAACTTGTACTGTATTCTTAGAAGGTTTTAAAAGTCCAGGAACTAATTTTTTAATTTCCTTATCATTAATGTTTGCACTTTCTTTTACACGCAATCTCAATCGAGTAGTACAATAATCAATTTCTTCAATATTTTCACTTCCCCCTAATAAAGGAATCAATTGATTTGCTAATAAATTATTAGAAATTTTTTCTTTTTGTTGAGCTTTCATTTCTTCTTCTTCCATTTCTCTTCCAGGTGTTTTCAAATCAAATTTTGTAATAGCTACATAGAATACTAAGTAATAAACAACGAAGAATATAATTCCTAATACAATTAACATATACCAATTATGTGCATTCGGATTTCTAGAAGATAAAACTAAGTCAACTAATCCTGCTGAGAAACCAAAACCTGCCATCCAGTTAAAACTTGCAGCTAAGAATACAGCTATTCCAGTTAACACAGCATGTAATAAGTATAATACTGGTGCAACAAACATGAAAGCAAATTCAATCGGTTCTGTAACTCCTGTAAAGAAACTTGCAAATCCTGCCGCTGTCATAATAGACATTACTTTTGCTCTATTTTCTACTTTTGCAGTCTTAACAAATGCTGCACAAGCTCCCAACAATCCAAACATCATAATTGGGAAGAATCCTGCTTGATACATTCCAACATGATAAGCTCCTTGAATCGCTGCCGGTAAATCTGCATAAGCAGCATCCGGAGCTCCCCAGAATCTTCCAATGTCATTGATACCCGCTAAGTTAAACCAAAATACAGAATTCAAAGCATGATGTAATCCAACCGGAATTAACAATCTATTAAAGAAACCATAAATTCCTGCTCCAACAGCACCCATCGATGCAATTTTTACTCCAAAACTTGATAAAGCTGAGAAAATCAATGGCCAAACATACATTAAAATAAAAGATACCACTATCATAACTCCAGAAGTAATAATAGGAACAAATCTTTTTCCACTAAAGAATGCCAAAAACTTAGGAAGTTCAATTCCACTAAATCGATTATATAGTTCTGCTGAAATGACTCCACATAAAATTCCAATGAATTGATTGTTAATTCTTCCAAAAGCCGGATTTACTTCTTCAGGAGCAATACTCAACAATTGAGCAACCGATCCAGAAGATAATAAAGTTGTTACTACTTGAAAAGCTACCAAACCGGTTAAAGCAGCAGCTCCATTTTTATCTTTTGACATTCCAAAAGCTACTCCAACTGCAAATAAAATCGCCATATTATCGATGATAGCTGCTCCTGCTTTTATTAAAAAAGCAGCCAATTGGCTATTTGCTCCCCAACCAGTAGGGTCAATCCAATACCCAATTCCCATCAAAATAGCAGCGGCCGGTAATACTGCAACAGGAACCATCAATGCTTTTCCAATTTTTTGTAGATAACTAAACATAAAAATTCCTCCTTTGTCTTACGACTTACTAAATACATCTTTTTTATTACGAATTAAAGTTTCATTCTAAATCTAGTATATCATATTTTTTATTTCATTGTCTAGTATTTTTGATTTTGTATTCTTTTTGACAATAGTGCATTTCATTGAGATAAAAAAATCTCTCTATCAATTTTTATAAAAACATAGTACAATAGATAAGATAGCAAAGAAATGAAAGGAAAAGTATATATGGATATTGCAGAATTATCTCATCATATTCCAAACTTTGAATATCGAAAAGAACAAGTAGATATGATGAATGCAATTCGAGAATCTCTAGAAGCAGATAGAAAAATTATAATAGAAGCCGGTACCGGTACCGGAAAAACTTTGGCGTATTTAATTCCAACTTTAGAATGGGCTATTGAAAATAAAAAAAAGGTGATTTGTACAACCAATACGATCAATTTACAAGAACAACTTCTTTTTAAAGATTTACCCATTGCAAAAAATATTATCAACAAACATTTTTCTTACTTATTAGTAAAAGGAAGAAATAACTATATTTGTAAACGATTATTCCATAATTTTATCTTAGGAAATAGTCTTGATATTTCCACTCTTTCCTCAGAACAAAAAAAACAGTTTGACTATTTAAAATCTTGGGGAAAAATGACAGAATTTGGAGATAAAGCGGAACTCCCTTTTGAAGTAGATAGTGATATTTGGGAAATGATTCAAAGCAGTAGTGAATTCTGTCAAGGAAAACGTTGCCCTTTTCGAGAAGAATGTTTCTATATGAAAAATCGAGCCTTGAAAGCAAGTGCTGATTTGATTGTCTGCAATCATCATATTTTTTTCGCAGATTTAAATGTAAGAAATAGTGTAGATTTTGATGCAGAATATTTAATTTTACCGAAATATGATGTTGTTGTCTTTGATGAAGCACATAATATAGAAAGTGTAGCAAGATCTTATTTTTCTTTAGAAGTTTCTCGATATAGTTTTGTACGAATGTTAAATCAGATACAAAATCAAGAGAAAACTAAAAAAAGAAAAGTATTACCTGCTTTGGAAACTCTACTACAATCTTTACCCACAGAAAAGAAACAAGAAAAAGAATTTCGAAAAGCCTTACAAAATATAGAACAGGAACATTTAAAATGTTTAGAAATCGGCTTAGATTTTTTTGAAACTTTAGCAAATCATTTTTTAAAAAATCATCAAGGAAAAATTTCCAAAAGTTTACAAAAAGATGAGATGCTTTTTTCGCCTTTTCTTTCTCCTCTTCGAGAAAAAAAAGATTATTTTATCTTAGCGATGAAATCTTATAGCATTGCCTTAGACTATTTTTATTCTCAAGTAAAGGATGGAGACGAACAAAATCAATATTTGATGGATTTTCAAAATTTTGCTTTTAAATTAAAAAGTTTTTTAGCAACATTTCAAGAAATTCACCAATTTGATAATGATGATTTTGTCTATTGGATAGAAGCAAATGCGAAATATAAAAATGCTGCTCTTGTTGCAGCTCCTTTAAACATCGATCAAATTTTAAAGGAATCTTTATTTGTTCATTTAGAACGCTTGATTTTTACTTCTGCGACTCTAGCAGTCAATGGGGATTTTTCGTATTTTAAAATTGCTGTCGGCTTAGAAGAAGATACTATGGAAAAAATGATTCCTTCCCCTTTTTTCTATGATGATCAAATGACAGTGTATATCCCTAGTGATTTAGTGGATCCTGATAAGAGTTTCGACTTCGTAGAAGAAGTTTCTGAATTTTTAAAACAATTATTTTTAAAAACAGGAGGACGTGCTTTCGTTCTTTTTACATCTTATTCTAGCTTAAATCAAATTTATTATTCTATGTTAGAAGATTTACAAGAGGCAGGAATTACTGTTTTATTACATGGAGAAAAACCAAGAAGTCAGTTGATTTCAGACTTTAAACGAGTAGAAAATCCTGTCCTGTTTGGAACTTCCTCTTTTTGGGAAGGAGTAGATATCCAAGGAGAACAATTACGAAATGTCGTGATTATCAAATTACCATTTTTGGTTCCTAGTGATCCTGTGGTATCTGCAATCAGTGCAAAATTTGAAAAGCAAAAACGAAACCCCTTTATGGAATATCAACTTCCGGAAGCTGTTATAAAATTTAAACAAGGAATTGGACGTTTAGTTCGTAGCAAAGAAGACTATGGAAATATTTTTATCTTAGATAACCGAATTTTAAAAAAACGTTATGGAAAAGTTTTCTTAGACTCTATTCCCAGTAAAAATATTCAAATATTAGAAAAAAATCAAATCTTAAAAATCGTAAAGTGAGGAAAAAACTATGAAAAAATATAATTTATTTGGTTTTCATATTTCACTTGATGTTAAGCGAAACCATAACAAAGAAAAAGAAGCTGAACTCTACTCTCATGAATATTTATTACGAGAAAAAATTATTTACTACATTCTTTTAATGTCAGTGGCTTGTTTTTTCTATTATGTTCCTCTCGTTATGCGAGATAAGTATTATAAAGTAGGAGATATTACAATCTCGGATATATTCGCTCCTAAAACTATTGTTTTTCGAGATGACGACACCAGAGAAAAAATTATTCAAGAGATTGTAGATACCTCTCAAAGAGAATATATTTTCTCCTCTGATACACAAAAAATTTATGTAGAGCTACTGCAAAAATTTATGCAAGAAGCGATTGAAGTCAAAAAAGGTTCTATTAAAAGTATTGATTACAACTATTATGAAAAGCAAACAGGAAAAAAATTTCCGGAAACAGTAGACAAAGACTTAATGTCCTATCGAGTAAAAGATTTAACATACTTACAATCTTTATGGACGAATGATTTGACAGCTATTTATAATGCCGGTGTGTATCGAGAAAATGACTATTCTCAAGATAGTACCATTCTACGATATGGTGCTCCTTTTGATAAAGAATTTGAAGAATTAACAAAATTAGAAAAAGATGTTCTTTCTGTTTTTATTTCGCCAAACTATATCTTTGACTCAAAAGGTACCACAGTAGAATTGGAAGAAAAGTTAAAGCAAATTCCGGATCAGTATATGCAAATTAAAGCCGGAACTCTAATTGCAAGCAAAGGAGAAATGCTAGATAAAAGAAAAATTCATATTTTAGAAAGTCTAGGGATTTATTCCTTAAAAAGAGGTTTCATTATTTTATTTTCTACAATCTTATATTTAATTTTTGTGTCTTCTATTTTCTATACGATTGCTTTACATTTATTCCAAAATGAAATCTTAAATAAAAATAAATTTCGAGGAGTCTTTCTAATTCTATTCGCTATTTTTGGACTTTTTTGGATTGTTCCCTTGGATATGATTTATTTTATTCCTTTGGATTCTGCGTTATTTCTATTGGTATTTTTAACAGGCAAACGATACAGTAGCTTCATTTATGCTTCTGTTTTGGCTTTTTTATTGCCTTTAACAGACTATAATTTAACTTTATTCGCAATGCACTTAACCTGTTTAAGTTTTTCTATTTTCCTAATTCAAAAAGTCAATACACGAAATGGACTGATTGCCACAGGAATTCAGTTGTCAATTTTTAAATTATTTATCTTTTTTATTTTAAGTTTCTTTGCAAAAGAAGAGAGTTTTAATATTATGTTTCAATCCATGCAAATCATGATTTCTGGATTTTTCTCAGGAATGGTTGCTATTGCACTCTTGCCATTCTTTGAAAGAACTTTTAATATTTTGACTGTTTTTCAACTGTCAGAGCTTGGTGATTTATCTCATCCTCTGCTAAGAAAACTAGCAATGGATGCTCCAGGAACCTTCCAACATTCTATGATGGTAGCTACACTTTCTGAAAATGCAGCCCTTGCTATCAAAGCAAATTCTGTTTTTACAAGAGTAGCTTGTTACTATCATGATATTGGAAAATGTAAACGACCAAATTATTATGTAGAAAATCAAAAAAATGGCGAAAATCCTCATAACGATATTTCTCCATTTATGAGCACTCTCATTATCACTTCTCATACAAAAGATGGAGATGATATGGCAAAAAAATATCAAATTCCAAAAGAAATTCGAGATATTATGTATGAACACCAAGGAACTACTTTCTTGGCCTACTTCTATAACAAAGCAAAGGCAATTGATCCTAATGTCTTGAAAGAAGAATTTCGATATAGTGGTCCAAAACCACGAAGTAAAGAATCTGCTATCATTATGTTGGCCGATTCGATTGAGGCAGCTGTTCGTTCTCTAAGTGTAAAAACCCCTAGAGAAGTAGAAACTATGATTCGAAAAATTATCAATGGTAAAGTAGAAGATGATCAACTCTCAGAAGCAGATTTGACCTTTAAAGAAATTGAAGCAATTGTACAATCTTTCTTAAAAACTTTTTCTTCTATTTATCATGAAAGATTAAAATACCCAGGACAAAAAAATTAAAAGGAGAAACTATGGAATTATTAGTCGAAGTAAGTGTAGAATATAAAAAAAATGACTATGCTGAATTTATACAAGAAATAACAGAAAATAATAATGAGGTTTTAACAGAGTATATTGAAGAAGTATTAACCATGGAAAAAATAGAATCTACATTGCCTCTCTATGTTTCCTTGCTATTAACAGGAAATGAACAAATCCAAGGAATCAATCGAGAATTTCGAAAAAAAGATAGTCCAACAGATGTTATCTCTTTTGCTTACCATGAAAATGAAGATTTTTTGGTAGGTCCTTATGATACTTTAGGGGATATTGTAATCTCATTAGACAGAGTGGGAGAACAAGCAAAGGAATATAACCATTCTTTCACAAGAGAATTTTACTATGTATTAACACATGGTATTCTTCATATCTTAGGTTATGATCATATTGAAGAAGAAGATAAAAAAGAAATGCGAGAAAGAGAAGAAGAAATTTTAGGACATTTTGGATATACTAGGGAGAAATAAAAATGAAACCATATCAAGAATCTGAATTTAAAAATAAGAAAATGACGGATGGCTTTAACAGTGCCATTGAAGGAGTCTTTGAAACAATCCGTACAGAAAAGCACATGAAATTTCATGCCTTTGCAACAATTCTGATTATTGTTATTGGTCTCTTTATCAATCTAAGTCGCTATGAACTTCTTTCTTTGATTATTAGTATTTCATTTGTATGGCTAGCGGAATTATTCAATACCGCTATTGAATGTTGCGTAGATTTAACTTGTCAAGAATACAATTTATTAGCAAAAAAAGCAAAAGATGTTGCAGCTGGGGCTGTGTTACTTTCTGCTTTTAATGCTCTGATTATTGGTTATCTTGTATTTTCAAAGCATATTGGAGTACAACTCCAACAAAGTTTCCGTGTGTTACGATCTTCTTATCAACATAAGACTGTTTTAATTTTTATTGTCGTATTATCGATTGTTTTATTGATAAAACTAATTACACAAAAAGGAACTCCTTTACAAGGAGGGATGCCTAGCGGTCACTCTGCTTTGGCTTCCTCTATTTTTACGATTATTTCCTTTTTGACCGATAATCCTAAGGTATTTTATTTATCTTTTTTACTACTAATCCTAGTCATTCAATCAAGAGTAGAAGGAAAAATTCATACTCTATTAGAAACTTTAGTGGGAGCTTTTTTAGGCTCTTCTATTACTTACCTTATTTTATATCTTTTAAAATATAAGGCTTGGTGATAATGTATGATTACAGAAAAAGAATATTTTTTGTTAGCTTTACTGGCTTACTGTGATTTCTCAAAAAAACATATCGGAAAAAATTTATGGAAAATTTGGGAAGAAGAAAAAGAAAAGAAAACGTTTCGAACTTCTTTTACTTTATTACAATCTAAGTTTTATCCTCAATTCATGACTTTCTTTGAAGAGGAATTAAAAAAATGGTTTATCATTCGGATTGACAATCGAAAGGCAAAAAAAATTTCTTCTTCTCAGAGTGGATTTTTTTCAGTATGTTTTGGAAATTCTAAACAGGAATATGTCATTTCTTATCGTGGGAGTGAGGTATATCCTCTTGAAGATGCTTATCAAGATTTTATCAACACAGACTTGACCATTGGAATGGGAAAAATTCCGATTCAATTTCATGAAGGAATTGAAGTCGTAGAAAAACTTGTTCAAGACTTAGGATTAAAATATCCTCAAATTTCTTTAACCGGTCACTCTTTAGGAGGGGGAATTGCACAATATGTAGCATTCTCTCTTCATAACTTACATCAATACATTCCTATTACCTATACTTGGAATGCTGTCGGAATTACTCATATTGAAGAATTATCTATTCAAAAAATCAAAAGAAATATAGATTACCAAAAGAAAATTGTAAATTATGGACATTCAGAGGATTTCACAAATTCTCTTTTCTCTCATATTGGAAAACAATATTTTGTAGATAAAAAACTATCATCTATAAAAATAAATCATGGAAGTTTTTCTTTTTTAAAGAAATCTCTTTCCTCTTGTCATTGTGAAAATGTCTTTTTACCTTTCTTTGGAGAAGGAAAGTCTCTGCAAAAAAAAGTTTGTTTGGCTTATCTTGCTGCAGCATGTCGAAAACTTATCATGCAAGAAAAATTATTCTCAAAAGACTTTTTAGCAGATTATTACTTACAAACAGACCTTTCTAAAATTACATTAGAAAAATATAGAAGAGAATTGATAGAAGCCTTAAAAAAATATACGAAAGCGTTATATTGTAAACAAATTATTGAACAACTTGAAGATTTTTCACCACAAGATATGCAAGTCTTTTGGAAAGAGTTTTTAAGAAGAATAGCAAGTCCATATCGCTATTTAGATGTGTTTGATATTTTAGTTTATGAATATATATAAATAAACATAGGGGGATTTTTATGAAAAAATTATTAGCATTTATTTTTTGTTTAAGCTGTTTTTTTGCTTGCGGAAAAAAGGAGCAAGCACCTGTTTCAGTGGAAAATCATCAACAAACAGTTACAGTTGCTTTGGCATACAAGCCGAAATCATTTGATCCAAGCAAGCACACAGATGGAGTAACCATGTCTGTCACAAAACAAATTTATAGTAATCTATTCTCTTTGGGAGAAAAAGGAGAAATTCTTCCAGAATTAGCTGAAAGCTATAAAATTGTTTCTCAAAACACCTTAGATATTACTTTGAAGAAAGGAATTTTATTCCATGATGGAAGTGAAATGAAAGCAGATGATGTCATTGCCAGTTTACAAAGAAATTTGGATTCACCGGTTTCTCATGTATTGATCAATCCGATTCAATCTATGAAAAAACTTGATGAATATGAATTAGAAATCACTTCTAATACTTCACCTAACCTTTTATTGCACAACTTCACTCACGGATCCATCGCAATCACAAAAGAAGTTCCCATGAATGAAGATCAAGTGAATTTGGTAGGAACGGGACCTTTCAAAATTAAGCTTTGGGGCAATGGAGAAAAAGTAGAATTAGAGGCATTTGATGATTTTTATATTCAAAAACCAAATTTTCAAAATCTAGTCTTTGTTACCATACCGGAAACATCTAACAGAGTCATTGGATTAGAAACAGGCGAAATCGATATTGCCTACGATATTATTCCAAGTGACTTATCTTTATTGACAGAAGAAAAAGGTTTAACTTATATGAGCGGTTTATCTTTTGGCTCTGACTTCCTTTCTATTAACACAGAAAGAATGAATGATGTAGATATTCGAAGAGCTCTTGCTCTTGCCATTGATAAAAAAGGAATCAATGAAGCTGTTTTTGAAGGAAAATTGGATTTAGCTTCCTCTATTTTACCACCAAATGTATTTGGATATTCTAATTCCGGCATTGAAATTTCTCAAAATGTCGAAGAAGCGAAAAAGATTATGAAAGAAAAAGGATACGACGAAACACATCCCTTATCTTTAAAAATGTATATCTATGAAGAACCAACTAGAAGACAAATTTCAGAAATTATCCAAGCAAATTTAAAAGAAATCTATATGGATGTTGAAGTTGTTTCTTTAGAAGTTTCCTCTTTCCTACAATTTACCGCTCAAGGTCAACATGATTTCTTATTAGGACTTTGGTATACTAGCTCCGGAGATGCTGATTTTGGTTATTACCCATTATTACATTCTTCTTCTAAGGGAGTTCCTGGAAATCGTGCTTTCTATGACAATAAAGAAGTGGATCAATTATTAGATGATGCTCGTACTACTTCTTCTGAAAAACAACGTTTAAAAGATTATGCGGAAGTACAAAAAATTATTGATCAAGAATTACCTATCTTCCCATTATTTTATAAGACCTATTTTATTGGAATGAGAAATCATATTTCAAATTTAGTGTTTGATCCGAGAGGAAGCCATATCTTATATAATTTGCAATTTTCAAAATAAAAAAAGCCGATTGGAGATTTTAAAAAAAAATCTATTCCAATCGGCTTTTTTTATTTTAATAGCGGATCAATTCCTAAAAAATTAAGGAACTCTTGGTATTCCTCATATTTCTTTTGTTCATTCTTTACCTTTCCTTCGTAAATAGCTTTCATCAAAATATTTTTAGGAGTATGTTCCATATCGATAAATTCCATCACTTGTGTTCTATACCCTTTCAGTTCTAAAAAGGAAGAACGATAAGCATCTGTGGCTAAGCTACTAAATCTTTCTAATAAAATTCCATGTTTTCCCAACACATTCATAGAATGAAACAATGGACTTTTTTTATTTTTATTTATCTTTTGAAAAAATTCATGCTGACAACAAGGGACTGCTAAAATTGCCTTTGCCTTCATTTCTAAAGCTTTTAAAATAGAATAATCCGTTGCATTATCACAGGCATCAAGAGAAAAGACCAAATCCACTTCCTGTAATTTTTCAAAATCTTTGATATTTCCTGTTAAAAATTCTAAATTTTCATATCCTAATTCTTTTGCAATTTTATTACAATGCTTCATTACATCTTCTTTTAGATCCAAGCCAATAATCGTAAAAGAAATCTTTTTGATTTCTCGTAAATAGTAATAGAGAGCAAAAGTTAAATAAGATTTTCCACAGCCGAAATCTAAGATACGAATATGATCTTGTATCCATTTTTTTTCTTGTAGTTCCTCTATGGTATTTTCAATAAATTCTAAATACTTATTGATTTGACGATATTTTGCATAACTATGTTTATAGACTTTTCCTTCTTTTGACATCACTCCTAGGTACACTAAAAAATCAATTGGTTTTCCCTCAGCTAATAAATATTTTTTTGTTTTGTTATGCTCTAAAATCTTTTGACAACAGGTATTTCCGGATTCTTTTGAAAAATATTTATCTCCCTTCCTTGTTAGATGGTAATCTTTTCCTTCTGAATGAATATATGCCTGTTTAAATTGTTTGACAGAAATAGAAATTTCTTCATATAAACAAGCTGCTTCCATATTAAAATGATAAGACTTGTTATTTTTAAATTTTTCAAATTGCATAAAATCCTGTTCTTTTATTTTTACCGGTCGGATTAACACCTTATCCCATTCTGCATCTACTTCTTTATCGGAAAGTACAATTTTTATCAATTTTTTTTCTTGAATTAACTCTTCTAATAATTCCATTGCCTCTTTTGCTGTCATTTGTTATGTTATCTCCTTTCATGATTCTGCCCGTAGAGCATCAATCGGATTTAAATTCGCTGCCTTTCTCGCCGGACTTACTCCAAAAATAATTCCAATCGAAATGGAAACTCCCAGAGAAAGTAAAATGGAAGTGAGAGAATAAATAGGCTGAATCCCTAATAGTTTCCCGGCGGAAAAACTAATAAAAAATCCCAGGATCAAACCAATCAATCCTCCCATAACGGTTAGTATCACTGCTTCCACTAAAAATTGAATTAAAATGTCTCGATTCGTGGCCCCTAAAGATTTTCGGATTCCAATTTCTTTTGTTCTTTCCACCACAGTCACCAGCATGATATTCATCACTCCAATTCCTCCTACAAACAAAGAAATTGCAGAGGCAAAGGTGATAAAAATATTTAAAGTAGATAGAATTTGATCAAAGGATTCCGTATCACTGGCAACCGTTCTCGTTGTATAGATATTCTGAATTTGATTTTTTTGTTCTAAATAATTTTTTGCTTCTTCCATTTCTTGTCCTAGATTTTCAGGATTTTTCGCTTCTATTAGAATATCTGTAAACACTCCACTTCCCTTATCAAAAACATAATTATAATTCTGATAGGGAATTCTTGCAAATCGAGGGAAAAATCCGGTTTTCATAACTCGAATAAAAGATTCCAAAGGATTTCGAAATACCCCAACCACTCGATAAGAAAGATTCATTCCTCGCCTTCTCTTAGAAATTTCTATTTCTTTGCCAATGGCATTTTTTTCAGTCCCAAATAAGCTTTTTGCTGTTAAATTATCTAATAAGACAACATACTCTTTCGGAGAATATTCAAAACTTAAAAAATTTCTTCCTGCCATCATTTCTACAGGGTCTAAAACTTCATAGTCAGGGGTACTCATATTGATAAGAATCCCTTCTTTCTCTTCTCCAATTTTAATTCCAAAATATTCTTCAATTTGAGCAGCTACATTCTTAAAATGTCCTTCTTCTTTTAAATCTTTCATTTGACTTAAAGAAAATAGATATTTATATCGAAAATCATCCTTACTACTGTCTACTGTCACTGTAAATTTTCCGTATCCATTCTTTTTTAAATTCCCGGTAATTCCTTCTTGCCCACCTCGTCCAATGGACCACATCGACATCACGGAAGAAATTCCAATAATAATTCCTAACATGGTCAAAAAGGATCTCATCTTACTTGCTTTCAAAGTAGAAAAAGCACTTTTTATAATCTCCAGTAACATCATAGGACATCTTCTCCCAACAATTTTCCATCTTTAAAATGTAAAATTCGTTTCGTATATTTGGCGACTTCCGGCTCATGGGTAACTACCACAATCGTCTTTCCTTTTTGGTGTAGTTCTTGAAAAAAATTCATAATTTCTTTTTCGGATTGACTATCTAAATTTCCGGTTGGTTCATCCGCTAAAATAATAGCCGGATCATTGACTAAAGCTCTTGCAATCGCAACTCTTTGTCTTTGTCCCCCTGAAAGTTCATTCGGTCTATGATGTAATCTAGTTCCTAAGCCTACAATTTCCAACATTTTCTTTGCTCTTTCTTCTCTTTCTTTTTTGGAAATCCCCGCATAAACCAAAGGTAATTCTACATTTTCTAAGGCTGATAATTTAGGTAATAAGTGAAAAGACTGAAACACGAAACCTATCTTTTGATTTCTTACTTTGCAAAGATTTTTCTCTGCAATCTCTCGAATGGAAATTCCATCTAAAACATACTCCCCTTCAAACTCTCTATCTAAGCAGCCTAAAATATTCATCATGGTAGATTTTCCACTTCCACTACTTCCCATAATAGAAACAAACTCTCCTTTTTGAATATGAAAATCAACATCTTGAAGAGCATGTAATTTATTTTCTCCATTGATATAATATTTATTTACTTTTTTGATTTGAATCAAGGATTTTGTCACCTTCTTTCAAACTAACATCCGGATTTGCTATAATCTTGTCTCCCTCTTGTAATCCTTTTAAGATTGCCGCCTCTTGTCCCGATAAAATTTCTGCTTCAACTCCTTTTTTCATTGCCAGTTGATTTTCTGCTAAACTAAAAACATAAAAACTTCCATTTTCTTCTAACAAGGCTGTTTTAGGGATTAAAATTCGTTTTTCTTCTTTGGTTTCTTGTAACTCAATTTTTGCAGACACTTTAAAGCCCGGAACGATATAAGGGATTTCTTCCAAGGGTTTCACTTCTACTTCCAAAATATTTTCCGAAGTGCTGGGAGAAACTTTTGCAATTTTCCCAATTCTCACAATTTCTCCGGAGAAACTTTCTTTTTCCTCAAAAATTTCAGGTTGTAGACTTAGTTTTTCTCCTAATTTTAAGTATCGTACATTATACTCCGGAATTTCCAAAACAATTTTAATATTGGATAAGTCTGCTATTTTTAATAAAGGAGTGTCTGTATTGACTAAATAATTTTCTTGAGCCGTCAAAGAAGAAACTGTTCCATTTGCCGGGCTCACTATTTCACTTGCTGTTTTTTGAAAATCTTCTTGATATTCTTCTAAATTTAATTCATGGATTCTAATTTCTTCTTGCATATCCTTTAAAGAATTTAAGGAAGCTCCTCCAATTTTTTCTAAAGATCGTTCTACTTCATAATTTCTTTTTAATTTTTGAAGTTGTAATCGTTCTCTTTCCATAGCTCTTAATAGTTTATTCTTTGATAAGTCATCAAAAGTCATTAAAATTTGCCCTTTTTCAACATAATCTCCTTCTTTGACAAAAATTTCTTTTACTTTTAAAGACTTATCTACAAAGACCGAAATAGTATCATTCACTTCTACTCTTCCTTTTGCCTCAATATATCCATTTCCTTGTTTTTTATGAACAGAAATGATAGAATAGACTTTTTCTTCTCTTTCTGATTTTTTATGAAATTTCCAAACTCCTATTCCAATGACAGCCATAAGTAAAAGACCTACAATTACTTTCTTTTTCATTTCTCTACCTTCCTTACTTTCCATTCATAGAGATAAGCTGCTAACCTATTCTTAGATTTCTCCAAAGAAATCTTTGCATCTAAATACTTATCAAAGGCTTCCATCACATCAATATAATCTATTTTCCCCAAGTCATATTCCAACTTCTTAATCTCGTATTTAGAAGATTCTAATTGAGCTCGATTTTGAGCTACTTGATATTGACTTTGATAATTCTCATAATTGGCAATCATCAACTCTCTCTCCGCTTTTATTTCTTCTTCTCTCTGTGCTAAAAACAATTCTTGTTCCTTAATTTCATTTTGTAGTATTTTAGAATTATAATGATCTGCAAATAATTTTTTACGAAACTTTAGACTAAGCATATCTTCTTCGAGTCTCTTATGATTTTTAGAGCTATGTTCATAAAGAATCGAAACATCCGGAATTTTTTCTTCATAGATAGAATATCGCAATGCCTCTTCCTGTACTTTTAATTTTGCTTTTTCTTCTTCCAATTCTGCTCTTCCGTATTCTTCTAATACATCTTGGAATTCCACTTCTAACAATGGAATTTCCTGAATACTTTTTCCTTCCAAGGAAATACGAAATTCTCTCCGGAATCTTTCCTCATATGCCTTCTTCTGTTTTTCTAAAGCAGAAATTTCCAAAGCTAAATTTTGTAAGCCAAAATTGGCAGCTTGCCAATCCACTCTTTTTGTATTTCCTAAACGATAGGATAGAGCTAATTTTGCTTCTTCCTTTTCTAGCCTTTTTCTCTCCTGTTCTTTTATTTCCAATTCATAAAGACTATTTTTGTAATCTCGATATAGCTGAATAAAGGCAATCATTTTCTTCTGTCGATGATTTTGATAATTCCAAAATTTTGCCTTTTCATCCCACTTTAATTGTCTTAATTGACTATCATGCTGGGAATAGAACAAATCTTTGAGATTTTTTTCAATTCCAACTCCAACATACTCTCCTTCTTTTTCCCCGAGATCATAGGCAGATACAAAAAAAGGTCCCCATTGTAAAGTCCCTTTTTTTATATAGTCATTTCTTTCCTTATGACGATGATGTTCCGTATATTCTAGATTTGCAATAAGTCCTTCTTGAAAATCTCGACCTTTGCTATGCTCTCTTCGAATAGAAAGGCTCTCTTGTTCTAATTGATATTTTTCTTCTTCATAAGAACTTTTAGAAACTTGTCTTAACATTTCCTCAAAACTTTGTTCTTTTGCTAACAGCGAACAAGAAAAGCAGAAAAAAAGTATTAAATATTTTTTCATAAAAAACTCCTAAACTGATTGAATGATAAATTTCTGATCCCTGTACTCCACCACTCGTACTTCCGTATTCTCCGGTAACTTTTCTTCTCGTAATCTCTCCAAATTTCCATGTCGTAAGTCTGTAAAAAGAATTTGCAAGGTCATTCCATGGCTAACTACCAAAATAACATCCTCTTCCTCATGCTTCCTTACCAAATCGTTCATTCCTTTTCTAAGACGAGCTTGAATCTCTTCAAAAGTTTCCCCACGAAAAGCTTGAGGATTGTAATCTAAAGACGCATGTAGATATTTCTCATATTCTTCCGGATATAACTCTGCAAAATCACTCTTTGTTTTTCCTTCTAATTCCCCCATAGAAATCTCAATAAATTCATCCATAATTTCTAGGGGAATTCCTCGCCCTTTTTGAATTTCTTGAGCTGTTTTTCTTGCTCTTTCCAAAGAGGAAGAATACAAGCGTGTAAAAGGAATATTCCTTAATACCTCTGCAATATTTTTAGTTTGCTGCTCTCCTTTTTCTGTCAAAGGAGAATTTTTTCTCCCTTGAAATCGTCTTTGTGTATTCCACTCTGTTTCTCCATGTCGTACAAAATATAGTTTCATTCTCTCATCCTCATATATCGTTATTTCATCTTTTTTAAAATTGCTTTCATTGCCTCTTCCAAACTTTGATACTCTGTCCAATTTTCATGTTGCAATAAATGCTCTACTTCTTTTTTAGCATATCCAAGGTTCTCTAAGGCACTTGCAATGTCTTCTGCCCAAGCCATAGAGCTGTCTTCTACAAATCTTTGCTCTACTCCGAAATGTTTCAATTTGGACTGAATATCTAAGATGATTTGTTGTGCCTTTTTTTCTCCCAATTTAGGAATCTTTTTCAGTTGTCCCACTTTTTCTTCTTGGATATAAGCGACCAGCTGTTCCACAGGATACGTAGAAAGTGCTGCTAAAGCAAGGCTCACTCCAATTCCTTTCACAGAAAGTAACAATTCAAACAGTTTTCTTTCTTTTTCTTCTAAAAAACCAATCAACTTATACTCTTCTTCTCGGATATGATTGTAGATATAGACTCGGTAACTCTTTCCAACTTCTATTTTTTCATACATTCGTAGCGAAATATACACTCGATAAGCAATTCCGTGTACCTCTAAAGCGAAATACTCCGGTTTCTTATAAGCTACGATTCCTTCTAAATATTCAAACATAATGTCCCCTATTTTTTCGTTTCTTTCATCTTCTTTAAAATTTTTGACAAATACTTCCCTGTGTAACTGTCTTTTATCTTTGCAATCTCTTCTGGAGTTCCTGTTGCTAGGATTTCTCCTCCTCTGGCTCCTCCGTCTTTTCCAATATCAATAATATAATCTGCCGTCTTAATGACGTCTAAATTATGCTCAATGATGAGAACAGTATTTCCTTTCTCTACCAATCGTTGTAAAACCTCTAGTAATTTTTCAATATCTTGAAAATGCAATCCGGTTGTCGGCTCATCTAAAATATAAATTGTTTTTCCTCTCGTATTTTTAGATAATTCTGCTGCCAATTTAATTCTTTGGGCCTCTCCTCCGGATAAAGTAGTTGCAGATTGCCCTAATTTAATGTAATCTAAACCAACATCGACTAAGACCTTTAATTTTCTTTCCAGAGATGGAATATTTTTGAAAAATTCATAGGCTTCAATTACACTCATATTCAAAACTTCTGCAATATTTTTTCCTTTATAATAAACATCTAAAGTTTCTTTATTATATCTCTTTCCTTTACAGACTTCACATTCGACATAAACATCTGCCAAGAAATTCATTTCGATTTTTAAAATCCCTGCTCCTTGACAGGCTTCACAACGCCCTCCTTTGACATTGAAAGAAAATCTTCCCTTATCAAAGCCATGTAATTTTGCATCTTTTGTTTGAGAGAACAAATCCCGAATATCATCAAAAATTTTGGTATAAGTAGCCGGATTGGATCTCGGTGTTCTTCCAATCGGGCTTTGATCAATATTGATGACTTTTTCTAAATATTCCAGTCCTTCTATACTTTGATATTCCAAAGGATACAGTTTCCCCTTATTCAAACGATTGAATAAAATTGGATAAAGAGTTTGATTGATAAGAGTAGATTTTCCACTCCCGCTCACTCCTGTTACGACTGTCATAATTTCTAAGGGAATTTCTACAGTAACATTTTTTAAGTTATTTCCACAAGCTCCTTGTAATACCAAGCTCTTGCTCCACTCTCTTCGCTTTTCCGGAATAAGAATCTTCTTTTGCCCACTTAAATATTGCCCCGTTAAAGAATTCTTATTCTTCATGATTTCATTAGGACTTCCATGAGCTACAATTTCACCCCCATAGACTCCTGCCCCAGGGCCTATATCAATGATTTCTTCCGCCTGCATCATAGTATCCTCATCGTGTTCTACCACAATTAAAGTATTCCCTAAATTTCGTAAGTGAGAAAGAGTTGCCAATAACTTATCATTGTCTTTTTGATGTAAACCGATACTCGGCTCATCTAAGACATAGAGTACTCCTGTTAGTCCGGAACCAATTTGTGTTGCCAGTCGTATTCTTTGGGCTTCTCCCCCTGATAAGGTCTTTGTTTCTCTTGCTAAACTTAGATAATCCAAACCAACATTAATCATAAATTGCAATCGTTCTCGAATTTCCTTTAAAATTTCCTTAGCAATTTTCTCTTGCTTTTTCGTCAATGATAAATCTAAAAAAAATCGATAGGAATCAGCTATACTCATTTCAGTGATTTCAATGATATTTTTCTCTGCAATTGTCACTGCCAAAACTTCCTCTTTTAATCGTTTGCCATGACAAAGTTTGCAAGGTTTCTCTATCATATACTTATTTTCAATCTCTTCTTTTTGAGCTTCTGAAAAACTTTCTCGGTATCGCCTTTCTAGGTTTGCAACAGCTCCTTCATACTCTTTTAAACCATGAAAAGAATAACCATTGCCTTCATAATCCACTTGGAAGTAACCAGATTTTCCATAAAAAATCAAATCTCGTTCTTCTTTTGTAAGTTCTTTCACAGGTTTCCCTAAATCTAGATGAAAATGCTCTGCCATCGCCTTAAAAATTTCCCAAGTATATCCCTTACGACTTGCTGCACCCGGAATGTACATTCCCCCCTCTAAAATCGATAAATTCTCATCTTCTATCAATTTATTTTCATCAATCTCAAGCTTCTTTCCTATTCCTTTACATTCAGGACAAGCTCCAAAAGGAGCATTAAAAGAAAACAGACGAGGGCTTAAATCAGGAATACTGACTTCCTCATGTTCAGGACAGGCATAATTTTCACTAAATAGCATATCTTCTTTTCCTACTTGTAAAATGATTTTCCCATTAGAAAGACCGGAGGCAACTTCTAAAGATTGTGTCAAACGACTTACAAATTCCTTATCCTCTTTTTTTAAAGCCAATCTATCTACAACTGCCTCTATGGTATGCTTTTTATTCTTATCTAAAGAAATTTCATCTTCCACATACAGAATTTCTCCATCAACTCTTACACGAACAAAACCTTTTTTCTGTAAATTTAAAAAAATATTTTTATGTGTTCCCTTCTTATCTTTTATCACAGGAGAAAGTAGAATCATTTTTTGACCTTCTTCAAACTTCTCTAAAATGGTCTCTGCAATTTCCTCTAAACTTTGTTTTTCTACTTTTCTTCCACAAATAGGACAATGTGCCGTCCCTATATGAGCAAATAATAATCTCATATAATCATAAACTTCTGTAATGGTTCCCACAGTGGAACGTGGATTTCGATTGGTAGTTTTTTGCTCAATCGAAATTGCCGGTGCTAAACCTTCAATACTATCGACTTCCGGTTTATTCATTTGTCCAATAAATTGCCTCGCATAAGAAGACAAACTTTCCACATATCTTCTTTGCCCTTCGGAATAAATAGTATCAAAAGCAAGGGAAGATTTTCCACTTCCGCTCACTCCGGTAATAACCACAAATTTATTTTTCGGAATTTCCAAATCCAAATTTTTTAGATTGTGTTGTCTTGCTCCTTTAATTACAATTTTTTCTAACATTTTTACTCCATTCTTATTCTACCATACATGATGAGCAGCTTCTGTAAAACCAGAAGAAGTCGAAGAATATTTTGCATCTATCGGCACTCCATGGTATACCAAAATTTCCCCTCTCGTTGCTTCAATGGCTCGATTCGCATCTTCGTTTTCTACTTGATTATTGTACACTTGGCTTTCTGTTGTATCTTTAACATGAAAACCTAGAGCTGCATATCTTCCTTTTAAGAAATCACTAATTGCGTAAGTTCTTGCCGCAACTGCTTGTACTTTTAAGGCTTCCACTCCAAAACTTCGTGGCATTTCGCTAGGGACTACCTGTTTCAAATAATCTTCCATGTCCACCACACTAATCATATGTAAGGTATTTCCATTCGGAACAAATTGCATTTTTCCACGGTACCTAGGATTGTTGGTATGAGCCTTTCTTAAATTCTTAACAAGAAGATAATATCCTCCTCCGTCAACAAAAAATTTCTTATTCGTCCAAAATTCTTTCACATCTGTTTTAATATACAGTCTTCCAGCTTTCGGAGTTACTCGAATTTCTGTATTTGGATCGAAAGTATAATCAAAGCTTTCATCTTCTGCATACACTCGTAATTTTCCGCTTCCTGTTAAACAAATAGGCCCATGCTCCAAGCTTCCATTCGGCTTTGTTACTCCTACTTTAATATTTTGTTCCACACCGGATACCGTTTCCATATCGACTAAATCCACATTGGTATAATAGTGATCTAAAATTTGTTGATAAGACAATCCATATTTCGATGCCAAATCCCCTGCTCCATATTGTATCATTCCCGTTCCATGGCCAAAACCTCCACCATAAATATCCACAGAAAAAGTTCCAATGTCAAAGGCTAAAGAAGCTGAAGGTAGTAGTGCATTTCCATTGGCAATTGGTGTTTTTCCATAATCGGAACTTCCACTTCTCGCTCCAAATACTTTTCCATTTGTTGCTAATAAGCGACGAATATTGTATTCTTTCGTAATTAAATAACTTCCTTTCGAAGTTTCTACTAACAAATGAGTAATCACTCCAGAAGCTCCTCGTGACAACACTTTCATATCTTTTACAGAACCAACATCTGAAATCTTTTGATTATTTAGCCAGACTCCATCTTTTAAAACAAAAACATTTCTTCTTCCTCTTGCTGAAATCTGAGGAATTCTTTGAGCTATTTTTTGGAAAAGGGCTGATTTCGAAATACTTGTTTTCCATCTCCAATACATAGAGTTTGATCCATAGCCTTCTATCTTCAAATTTTTAAAAAATTGCATCGCCTTTTTTTCATCATACTTCTCAAAAAAATCTTCTCTCTTTGTATCATTCACAGGTTGTAAATAAGGAACTTCTTTTCCAAAGTTATTTTCCACTCTTGGATAGTCTTTTCCATTGAGTAAACTATAAGCGTTGTCCATTGGTCTTGTATTTCTACGTTGAATGGCTCCCAAAGTTTCTGTTTTTTCCTTAATTTTTCCATTGGAACATGATACAAACAATAAAGCCAAACAACAAGCTGCTGCAATCTTAGTAATTTTCAATTGTAATTCCCCTCTCTTCTATCCATTTACAAACCTTTTCTAAATCTTCTTGCGTATCAACTCCTACACTTTGATGAGAAGTTTCTAACACTTTAATTTGATAACCATTTTCTAAAACTCTTAATTGTTCCAAAGATTCTGAACTTTCTAGAGGAGTAGAAGCCATAGCTGCATATTCCAATACAAAGTTTCTTGTATAACCGTAAATTCCAATATGCTTATAATACAAATCTATATTTTCTTTTCTAGGATAAGGAAGAATACTTCTTGAAAAATAAAGAGCATAATCATTTTTATCTGTGACTACTTTTACTTGATTTGGATTTTCAATATCTTCCCAAGAGTCTAATTTATGTTTTAAAGTACACATACATAGTTCTTCTTGTTGAAAAGCATCCACAATCATATCAATCATATCTGCTTCAATCAAAGGTTCATCCCCTTGAATATTGATAATCACATCATAGTCTGTTATCTTTTGGCAAACTTCTGCAATCCTAGAAGTTCCATTAGAATGTTCCGTAGAAGTCATGATTACTTTTCCACCAAATCTTTCCACTTCTCTAAAAATTCTTTCATCGTCTGTTGCCACAATCACATCATCTAATTTTGTATTTTTACATCGACGATATACCCACTCTATCATACTATGCCCACAAATATCTTTTAAAGGCTTCCCTTCTAATCGAGTAGAAGCATATCTTGCAGGAATGACTCCTAAAAACTTCATTGATAACCTCCTATGTTATTGAAAATTTTTTCAATACATTATACCATATTTACAACAAATCACAAATAAGCTTATCATTCTCTTGTAATAAGATTACAAAATTGTTTTAATAAAGATATTTTCTAACGTTATTTGAAAGCGAAATACAAATTGAATCGAAACAAGATTTATGATAGAATCACTAAAAAGAATTCACAATGAAAATTGAAAAAAATGCTACCGCAATCCCACCGGTTTCAAACAGTGGGTAGTTCACGTGTTAAGCTTAGGATTTTCAGGAATTATAGTAAGGAGGAGTATACAATGAGTACAGAAAAAGTATTAAAATCAATCGAAAAGATTGCAAAAGAACAAGAAGATTTTTATAAGTATTTGCACAGCCATCCGGAGCTGTCTATGGAAGAAAGTAATACAGCGAATATGGTGTGTGAAAAGTTGGTATCCTTTGGCTATGATGTTCAAAGGATTGGAGGAGGTATTGTAGGAGTATTAAAAAATGGTGAGGGCAAAACTGTTTTATACAGAGCGGATATGGATGCACTGCCAATCAAAGAAATGTCCAACCTACCATACGCATCGAGTGTAACTCAAAAAAATTTAAAAGGAGAGATGGTTCCGGTTATGCATGCTTGTGGTCATGATTTTCATGTTACGGCAGGGATAGGTGCAGCATGGGCAATGGCTAATAATAAAGATGAATGGTCAGGAACATACATTGCTCTTTTCCAACCGGGTGAAGAATTAGGATGCGGATCACAAAGTATGGTAGAGGATGGACTTATTGAAAAAATACCTCATCCGGATATTGCTTTTGCACAACACGTTTTAGTAGCACCAAAATCAGGAATGGTAGGTGTTTGTCCCGGTCCATTCTTATCAACGGCAGCTTCTATTGATATTAAAGTTTACGGCAAGGGCAGTCATGGTTCGATGCCTCATTTAAGTGTAGATACAGTTGTTTTGGCGGCAAATATCGTTACAAGGCTGCAAACAATCGTAGCAAGAGAAATCAATCCGATGGATATGGCAGTTTTAACTGTAGGTGCCTTAAATGCCGGCGACACATCAAATATCATTCCACAAGAAGCAGTGATTAAAATAAATATTAGAGCATACACGGATGAAGTAAGAGAACACCTGATAGAAGCTATAAAGAGAACCGTTAAAGCTGAATGTACAGCAAGCAGATCCCCAAAAGATCCTGAGTTTAAAATTTATAACGAATATCCGCCAACAATAAACGATAAAGAAGCAGCATTCAAATTACAAGAAGCTTTCAAAAAATATTTAGGGGAAGATAGAGTAGAAAAAGATTATCAGCCGATGTCCGCATCTGAAGATTTTTCAAATATTCCTAATGCTTTCGGGATTCCTTATGTATTCTGGGGATTCGGAGCTTACAATAAGAAAGAAGATATCTTGCCTAACCATAATCCCGCATTTGCTCCGGATTTGCATCCAACAATGGAAACAGGAACGGAAGCAGCTATTGTGGCGGCAATGAGTTATTTGGAAAAAATGACATAAAAAAAGGATTTTAGAGACTGGTTTTTCCAAATCTCTAAAATCCTCTTAAAAATTTCACATTTTATTCTTCATCAACACTATTTGACAAAGAACCTCTATTTTACTATCTCGTTATAATCTTTCCATTTTGTAATGAATCTACAATGGCCAAAGACTCTACATGCAATCCACTTTCACGAAGCATTTTTCCACCTGCTTGAAAGCCTTTTTCGATAGCAATTCCAACTCCTACCACTTCGGCTCCAGCTTGTTCACATAAGCTTTTCAAACCTAAAATAGCATTTCCTAAAGCTAAGAAATCATCAATGATTAAAATTTTATCTCCCTTTTGAATAAATTCTTTTGCTACTGTAATGTTGTACTCTTTATTCTTTGTAAAAGAAAAAACAGTTGCATTATATGAATCCGACATTGTAGATGGTTTATTTTTTTTTGCAAATACCATAGGTACTTGAAAAGCAAAAGCAGTCGTAATTCCAACAGCGATTCCCGAAGCTTCAATCGTTAAAATTTTATTGATTTCTTTTCCTTCAAAACGTTGTTTAAATTCTTTTCCTACTTCCATCATAAGATACGGATCTATTTGGTGATTTAAAAAACTATCTACCTTTAAAATGTTATCTCCAATTGCTACCCCATATTTTTGGATATAGTCTTTCATCAATTGCATTGTTTTCTCCCCTTTTTCCTACTCAAATATTTTTTCATCATGTGGTAATACAATATTTAAAATAATAGCAATCCCACCGGAAATTACAATTCCGGAACCTCCAAATAGAAGTTTTAAACTTTCCGGGAAATGTGCCAAAGCATCAGGAACAGATCCTAATCCATATCCTAATCCTAAAGATACCGCCACAATCACTGCATTTCTTCCTGTTAATTTTTCTTTCGTTAATAAATTAATTCCACTAATCGAAATCATAGCAAAAATCATAACCAAACTTCCTCCAATGACACTTGGCGGAATGACTGTCAATAAAGCTCCTACTTTAGGGAAGAAAGCTCCAATCATTAAGATTACTGCTCCTAATCCTACAACGTAACGGCTCATCACCTTTGTCATTGTAATAATTCCTGTATTTTGGCTGAAAGAAGTTGTCGGTAGAATTCCGAAAATAGATGCTAAGGAAGCTCCAATTCCATCTGCTACAATTCCTCCCGATAATTCTTTGTCTGTCAATTCTCGATCGGCTCCTCCCATAGTAACACTGGACATATCTCCCAATGTTTCCACAGCAGATACTACAAATAACAACATCATTGCTAAAATCGCATCGGATTTAAACATAAATCCATAACGGAACGGCATTGGAAGGTTCAAATATCCTGCTTGAGCCACAGTTGATAAATCTACTTTTCCCATCACTAAAGTCAAAATAAATCCAATCATCGTTCCGATAAAAATAGATCCTGTACTCCAAATTCCTTTTGCAAATTGTTTAAACAAAATAATTACAATTAACACAAAGCAACCAATTGCTAAATTTTCAAAGGAACCGAAATCAGTGGCTCCAAATCCTCCAGCTAAACTTGCTATTCCAACAGGAAGTAATGAAAGCCCAATGGATAACACAATAACTCCTGTTACAACGGAAGGAAAAAATCGACGAACCTTTTGGATAAAGAATCCTAAACAGGCTTCAAAAATTCCTCCTACCAATGCAGCCCCTAATACTGCTTCATAACCATAATTGTTTCCAATGGTAATTGCCAAAGGAACAAAAGTAAAGTTAGAACCCACTACAATCGGTAATCTTGCTCCTACCGGTCCAAAACGGTAAGTTTGAATAAAAGTATTCAATCCTGCTACTAACATAGAAGCTTGAATTAAAATAGCAATTTCTTCTGTCGGTAAATTTAAAGCTCCCCCTACAATCATAATCGGTGTGATATTTGCCACAAACATTGCTAAAATATGTTGCAATCCCAAAGGCAATGCTTCTCGAAGTGCCGGCACCCCATCAATATCATATGGCGACTTGTTTTTTGTCATACTGAAATCTCCTCCCATAAAATTTAAAATACAAAAAAAGACTAATCCTAAATATTCTAAAAAACTAGTCGCGAAAAAGAATCACTCGTAGCAGTCCATTTAAGGTAAACCGTAGAAACTTCTGCCCATATCGCAGAGATATACGAGATATTTAGTATTATATTTTTTTGAACGTAATCATTTTACAATACTTTTTCATATTTTTCCAGTTTTTTTGAAAAATTCTTTAAAATTCTTTTATTCTTTATGATTTAAAAATTTCCACTTGCAAATTTTCCGTTCTAAGAAACAAAATATAGTATATAAAATACAACCTAAAATAGCCAATATCAAAATTGCAGCATACATTGTTACATAATCTCGTCTATCCATACACTTTGTAATAAAGTATCCTAATCCGGATTGAGAAGCAAAGTTTTCTGTAATGAATAATAAGGCAAAAGAAATTCCTAAACTTGATTTTACAGAAGTAAAAATACCGGATAAGCAACTTGGAAATACTACATGCTGTATTATTTGCCAAAAAGAAGCCTGTAAAATTCGAATAGAATCATAAATTTCTTCTGAAATATTTTTGACATTATCTCGAATTAAAATAGTTTGCTGAAAAAACAAAACTGTAGCAATTAAAGCTATTTTTGACAAATCTCCTATTCCTAACAATACAAAAAAAATAGGAAGAAAGACAATCTTAGGAATCATATATAAAAAATCAAATGCTTCCCCAAAATACTTCTCTATTCTTTTAGAATAACCTAATAGTATCCCCATAGGAATCGAAAATACAGTTCCTAATAAAATCCCTAACATCACTCGGTATAAACTAACCAATATATGAATCCATATTCGAGAAGAGGTGATAAGTAATGTAAATGTTGTCTCCAATGTTATCATAGGATTTGGTAATAAGTCTTTTTTTAAAACAATACTCATACAATACCAAAAAAGAAAAATTTCAAATATTGCTATTATTTTTTTACTTAATTTCTTCATTTTGTATCCTTTTTATTCTCTTTAATATTTTTTCTTTCTTTTTCCAATCTTCTTTATCACAAGATTCTTTGTAATTTTCTAAAATATGCGGAGTTTTAGAAGTGCTTGATTCAAAAATAATAATCTTGTCTCCCCAGAAAAGAGCTTCCTCCATACTATGTGTCACCAAAATAATAGTAACTCCCCTCTTCATAAATACTTTTTTCAAATGATTTTGAATTCTCTCTTTTGTTACAAAATCTAAAGAAGAAAAAGCTTCATCCAATAATAAAAATTTACATTCCGTCATCAAGGCTCTTCCAATTGCAACTCTCTGCTTTTCTCCTCCAGAAAGCTGAGAAGGATATTTGTGTAAACATTTTTCTAAGCCCAAGTCTTTCACTAATTGTGAAAATTTTTCAGAATCTTTTTGACTTCTTCGTAAATATATTGGTAAAAGAATATTCTCTTCTGCTGTTTTCCAATCCAATAATCCATAATTTTGAAATAATAGTGATATTTCCGGAATGGGAGTATTATACTTTTTTCCACGATATGAGATACTCCCCTCTTCTATTTTTTTTAAACCAGCTATTACTTTCAATAATGTAGTTTTTCCACAACCTGAGCTTCCCATAATAGATACATTACATTTTTCCTTTATAACCAAATCAAGATTTTCTATTACTTTCTTTTTTGTATTCCCATCCAAATACGATGCAGACACATTATTTAACACTATCATTTTCTTCTCCCACTATATCAATAAATCTAGAGTCGATAGAAGAGGAATAGTCTTTCGTCTGTGTTAATAATTTTTTTTGAATCATCCAGTTCTGCATTTTATCAAATAGTTGTCTCTCTGTAACAGAGGCTATACTATAATATGGTAAACGATAGGAAGATTTTAATATTTCTGGAATATTTGCCATTTCAAAAATATAATCTTTATATTGATCAGGGGCTTCGTTAATCATCTTTGCTGCCTCAGAATATGATTTTACAAATTTTTTAACTTCTAAAAAATTTTTTTCTATATACGATTCTCGAAAAACAATGATTGACTGTGATAAATTTTCATTTAATTTTGTATCATCAAGCACAATCTTTGCTCCTTGCAATACAGCAAAATCCCCTAATGGTTCTGGTAAAATTGCCAAATCAATCTTCCCTTGTAATAGCATTTCCATTCTTAAAGAGAGAGAAGGAATATTCACTTTTTCAACATCATGAATTTCTAAATTTAATAAAGAAAAATAAGAATCCACCAAAAATTCCATCATGGTATTCTCGGAAATTCCTAATTTAGCTCCTGATAAATTTTTTAAAGAATTGTGTTCCGTAGTAGGAGAAGCTAGTATTAAAAATTTTCCATGCTCTGCAGTATCTCCAAGAGCCACTAAAACCTCCTTGAGATTATTTTCTCCTTGATTTACCAAATTTTGTACAATAGCATCTGTCATCATAGCATCTAACTCTCCAGCTTCCATAGCTCTTGACTGTTCTACTGCACTTCCAAAAGGAATTAACTCCACATCTAATCCATTTTTTAGAAATAACTGCTCTTTTTCTGCCACAAACAAAGCTCCACTATCTGCAATACTTAAAATCCCTACTTTCATTTTTTTGTCCTGTACTTTTTCAAGCCCACAAGAAACAAATAATATTGTGATCCAAAAAGCAACAAATAATTTTCTGTACATAATTTCTCCTCTTTAAATTCTTTATTTTCCTTTCATTATACCCTAATTTTAATTAAGATACAACTTGCTTCTTTATTTTCCACTTGTTATAATAGAAAGAAACGAAAGGGGGAAATACTTTGCTTCCTATTTTAATCCTTGTTTCTTTTGTTATTTTATTATCTTGTATTTTAGATAAATTTTCTCTAAAAAGTGGAGTTCCAGCTCTACTACTTTTTATTGGGTTAGGAATGATTTTTGGAGAAGAAGGCGTGATAAAAATTCCTTTCTATGATTTTTCCATGGCAAATAATATTTGCTCGACAGCCCTTATCTTTATTATGTTCTATGGCGGATTTGGAACAAAATGGAAAGAGGCTAAAAAAATTATAATAGAGGCTTCCCTACTATCTAGTTTTGGTGTCTTTTTAACAGCTCTTTTGGTAGCCCTAGGAATTCATATTTTATTACATTGGTCTTGGTTGGAAAGTTTCTTGTTTGGTTCTATTCTTAGTTCCACAGATGCTGCCTCTGTTTTTTCGATTTTAAAACGAAAAAAGTTAGGCTTAAAAGAAAATACAGCTCCGCTATTAGAGGTAGAAAGTGGTAGTAATGACCCCTGCTCCTATATGATGACCCTTATTTGCCTTTTATGCCTGACGGGAAATGTCAGTACGAATACTTTAATTTCTTATATTTTCTTACAATTGGGAGGAGGTTTTTTCTTTGGAAGTATTCTTTCTCTGATAACAAGATTTTTATTAAAAAAATTACATTTCGCAGAAGGATTGGATACTCTTTTTATTACAGGAGCCGTCATTGCAGCCTATGCTTTACCGAGCTATTTTAACGGCAATGGGTATTTGAGTGTCTATATTTTTGGAATTCTCCTAGGAAACTCTTCTTTTCCTCATAAAGAAAATTTATCTTCTTTCTATGATGGAGTCACCGGATTGTCTCAAATGTTTATTTTCTTTTTGCTAGGTTTACTGTCGACACCAAGTCGATTAGTGGACTCTTTTTTTCCTGCATTTCTTATTTTTTTAATTTTAACTTTCATAGCAAGACCCATCTCTGTTTTTTCTCTCTTACTACCTTTCCGTAGTAGTACCGAAAAGAAAATATTAGTCTCTTTTGCAGGACTTCGAGGAGCCGCTTCGATTGTATTTGCCATTATGACAATTGTTCATGATTATACACCAAAACAAGACATTTTTCATATTGTATTTTGCGTTGTTTTACTTTCTATGATATTTCAAGGTTCCTTTTTGGCTTGGATGGCAATTCGACTAAAAATGATAGATACGGAAGTAGATGTAATGGAAATTTTTACAAGCTATGCTTCTAAAACAAAACTTCAATTTTTTGAAATTGCTATCCCTCAAAATCACTATTGGATTTCGATGAAAATCAAAGATTTATTACTTCCACCCAATATCCTTATTCTGAATATTTTAAGAAAAGAAAAACAAATCGTTCCTTATGGAGATTTTATCATTCAAGAAAACGACATTATCACTTTCTCTGTACTGGGAAATCATAAAAAACTCTCTTTCAATATTGATATGTACACTCTTCCAAGTAGAAGTAAATGGATAGGAAAAAGTATTCAAGAATATGGAGAAAAAAAGAATATTTTTATTAGTCTCATCATTCGAAAAGAAAAAGCAATGATGCCAAAAGCAAATCTTCTTTTAGAGGAAGACGACCAAATCTATTTTCATAAGAAATAAAAAATTGCACCCTAGTCTTATCCATTAAGATTTTGGGTGCAATTCTTTTGCCTTAGATAATAAAGCTGTTTCTTTATTTTCAATCTTTCCTTCTAAAACTTCCTCCAAAAGATATTCCTTTATCTTTTGAATTTCTTTTCCTTGATATCCTAATTTCATCAAAGCAAAACCATCAATTGCTAACTCTTGAAGTGTAGGAATTTTTTGCTTCTCTACTATTTTATAGAATAAGTCCGCTACATTATTTTCTCGAAGCTGTTGTAAATTCTTTCCTAAATTATCTGCAATCGAAAGCTTTATCAACTTTTCTGTTCTTTCTATTCCAAAATGACTTATCAATTTTTTAATACCTTTTTCACTGCTATTTCGGTGCAATATCATATGATTTTCAATTAGAAATTCCACTTCTTTTCGAGTTTTATTAGACTCTTCCAATTCTTCTTTTAAAATACTTCTTATCCTTTCCGCTCCCTTTTTTTCATGACCATAAAAATGGTAATATCCTGTCTTTTCATCAATCGTTTTTGTAAGCGGCTTCCCAATATCATGAAAGATAGCTGCTAAACGTAAATCTAAATCCTTAGGAATGGATTTCACTACTTGCATCGTATGTTCCCATAAGTCATAAGAATGATAAAGGCTTTTTAAACTCGGAAGAATCAGTTCTAACACTCCTGTTTCTTTCATTTCTTCCAAAGTTTCTACAACAAAATCTCCTAAAATTAACTTATTCCACTCCTCCGTAATTCTAGATTTTGCAATTTTCCCTAACATTTCTCTCTCTTCCATGATTGCCTTTTTCGTATTACTTTCCAAAGAAAAACCTAATTGACTCATAAAACGAAAAGCCCTCATAATGCGTAAACCATCTTCTTGTATTCTTTCTCTAGGATTTCCAATAAAACGTATCACTTTATTCTCTAAATCCTTTTGAGCATCATAATAATCCAATAATCCCTTTTCTTGATTGTATGCCATAGCATTGATGCTGAAATCTCTCCTTGCTAAATCTTCCTCTATCCTTTTGACAAAAATGACTTCTTCAGGACGTCGTCCATCACTTCCTTTTTCAGAACGAAAGCTTGCAATCTCAAATTCTTCCCCGTCTATTCGAAGTCTTAAAACTCCGAAAGCTTTTCCTGTTTCGATACAAAAATATTTGGAAAAAATTTGTTTTAATGTTTCATAGGAAAGATTCGTACAAAAATCAAAGTCATGGACTTCTCTCCCTAATAAAATATCACGAACACTTCCCCCAACTAAATAGCCTTCTCCATATTTCTCTAATTCTTCTAGAATGTAGAGAACTTTTTCCGGAAAAACAAATTCTTCCATTCTCATGATTTTTCCTCGTTCACTAATCTTTCTAACATCGGTCTATCTGCCTCTGCAAATTTTAAAGATAGTAAATTCTCTTTTTTTATCCAAATAAAAGCATCGTGTTCTGTCAACGTAAAAGTGGTATCTTTCGATAAACATTTTACAAAATGAACTTCTATCACAGCATCCTCAACTTCTTCATAAATACTTCCCATTTCTTCCACAGCCTGTACTCGACAACAAAGTTCCTCTTGTACTTCTCTTTCAGCTGTTTGGAAATAGCTCTCTCCCTTCTCTACTTTTCCACCTGGAAATTCCCAACGATTTCCTATTTTCTTTTTCGCAGAACGAAGTACTGCTAATACTCTTCCATCTTCTCTTTCTATCATAGCTGCTACGACTTGTATTTTTTTCTTCATATTTCTTCTCCTATCATTTTTTTCATTCTAACATTCTCTTTTCAAAAAATCAAACTATGGTATAATAAAAAAAACAAAAGGAGCTTTTATCAATTATGAAAATTGGAATTTATGGGGGGAGTTTTAACCCCATTCACTTAGGACATCAAAAAATAATAGAATTTATTTTGCAAAAGACACTCTTAGATAAAATCATTGTCATTCCTGTTGGTTTTCCTTCTCATCGTGCGAATACTTTAGAAAAAGGACTTCATCGTTTCCAGATGTGTCAACTAGCCTTTGAACATCTTTCTCAAGTGGAGGTATCCGATATTGAAATTAACTTAGGAGAGACTTCTTATACCTACGATACCTTAATGAAAATTCGTAAAATATACGGGGAAGAACATGAATATTTTGAAATTATAGGAGAAGATTCTTTAGCTTCTTTTCACACTTGGAAGAAACCACAAGAAATTTTAAAATTGGCAAAACTTTTAGTATTACAACGAGAAACTTTTGAATTAAAGTCTGAAAATCCGAATATTATTCTTTTAAACAGTCCCCTTTTTCCCATTTCTTCGACAGAAATTAGGAAACAATTGCAGGAGAAAAGAAAAGAAATAGAATGGTTAAATCCAAAAGTACTACGATATATCCAAGAACAACATTTATATAAAAATGTTCTATAGGATATACTAGATAAAAAATCTCTACCAAGAACAAAAAAGGATTTCAAGCACAAAAAAGTTGCTTTGAAATCCTTTTTTTCTTCTATTTCTCTTCTTGGAAAGTGGAATGTAAAAATAATTCTTCTAATTGTTCTTCTTCTACTTTTCCCGGTGCTTCTGTCATCAAACATTGTCCTTTATTTGTTTTTGGGAACGGAATGACATCACGAATTGATTCTTCTTTTAACATAACCATTAGCCATCTATCAATTCCAAAAGCCAATCCTCCATGAGGTGGTGCTCCATATTTGAAAGCATCTAAGAAGAAACCGAATTTTTCTTTTGCTTCTTCCGGACTCAAACTCAATCGTTCAAATACTTTTGCTTGTAATTCTGTATTAGAAATACGAATCGATCCTCCCCCAATTTCAGAACCATTCAATACTAAATCATAGGTATTCGTTCGAATGTTATCGGTTTGTCCTGCCAAGAATTTTTCCATATCTTCTTCTTTAATGGAAGTGAATGGGTGGTGTTCTGCCTTATATCTTCCTTCCTCTTCATCATATTCAAACATTGGGAAGTCTACAACCCATAAGAATTTATAGGAATTCATATCAATCAATCCCAATTCTTTTCCTAGTCGAAGTCTTAAAGCTCCCAAAGCAGCGTGTACTATCTTTGCTCTATCTGCAATGACTAAAACGACATCTCCTGCTCCCGCTCCGGTTCTTTCAAGGATAACCTTCATTTCATCTTCTTGGAAGAACTTTGCAATTGGAGAAGAAATTTCCCCATTTTCTGCTATTTTAATGTAGGCCATTCCTTTTGCCCCAAAATATTGTTTTGCATAGTCTTCATATTCTCCTAATACTTTTCGTGAAAACTTTTCAAAGGCTTTTGGAGCAACAATTGCTTTTACAATTCCCCCATTTTCTACGGTAGCACTAAAAGCTTTAAAAGAAGATTTCGCTACTACATCGGATAAATCTTTTAATTTCACTTCAAAACGTAAATCCGGTTTGTCTGAACCATATTCTCCCATAGCGATTGCATAAGGCATTCTTTCAAACGTATAGTTTGCTTCTTCTCCTGTAACATGTTTGAACACGTATTTTGCCAAACCTTCAATTTCATTCATCACATCATCTTGCGTTACAAAAGACATTTCTACATCCAGTTGTGTAAATTCTGGTTGTCTATCTGCTCTTAAATCTTCATCACGGAAACATTTTGCAATTTGGAAATATTTTTCCACTCCACCTATCATCAATAATTGTTTAAAAATTTGTGGTGATTGAGGTAGGGCATAAAATGTTCCTCCATTGATTCTACTTGGTACTAGGAAATCTCTAGCTCCCTCCGGAGTTGACTTTGTCAAAATAGGAGTATCTACATCTAAAAATCCTGCTTGATCCATATAATTTCGGATTGCCATAATCATGCGATGTCGCATTTTTAAATTTTGAATCATCTTAGGTCTTCGAATATCTAAGTATCGATATTTCAATCGAATATTTTCACTTAAATTTTCTTCTGTTCCGGTAATTTGGAAAGGAAGAACATCACATTGGTTTAATACTTCCAATTCTTTTACAAAAACTTCAATCTCTCCTGTCGGAATGTTCAAGTTTTTACTTGCTCTTTCTTTTACTTCTCCTACGACTTTAATCACAGCTTCATTTCTTAATTTTTGGGCTGTTTCAATAATGTCTTTATTTGTGTAGTCAATATCAAAGACAATTTGAGTTTTTCCTTCTCGATCTCGTAAATCAATAAAAGTTAAGCCCCCTAAATCTCTTTTAGTATCTACCCATCCAGATAAAGTAACCACTTGCCCAATATTTTCTTTTCGTAATTCTCCTAAATTATGACTTCGATAGGTCATTTTTTATTTTCCCCCTTTGATTGCCATTAAAATATTTTCCACAGAAACTTCTTCTTGTTCTCTTGTTTCAAAATTCTTTAGTACTACTACATTTTTCGCTAATTCGTCTTCTCCCAAAATAACACAGTATTTTGTACTTAACTTATCTGCTTTCTTCATATGAGATTTCATCCCTTTTGAATTATAATCCACCGCTACTTTCAAATTATTTTCTCGAAGTAAGGCAGTAATTTCCATTGCTTTTTCTAAGGTATTTTCTCCTAACCAAGCAATGTAGACATCTGTGGCTTTCTTCGGATAATCTTCTAAAAGCATCATGATTCTTTCCACTCCGGAAGCAAATCCAAAAGCTGCAATATCTTTATCTCCTAGTTGTTTTAACAGATTGTCATATCTTCCACCACCTAGCACAGTCCCTTGAGAGCCTAATTTGTTTGTTACTATTTCAAAAACAGTTGAAGAGTAATAGTCCAATCCTCTTACCAAACCGGAATCTTCTACAAAAGGCACTCCAAAAATCGTCAAATATTTTTTCACTGCTTCATAGTGAGCTCTCTCTTCCTCAAATAAAGAGTCTATAATACTTGGAGCTCCATCCATTTTATCATGATCCACTTTACAATCCAAAACTCTTAAAGGATTTCTTTCCAATCGATTTTTACAATCTTCACATAAATCTTCTTTCATCGGTGTGAAATATTCCAATAATTTCTTTCGATATTCTGTTCTGGAAGCATTCGAACCAATGCAGTTAATTCGAACTTCTAAGTCAGTAATTCCTAATTTTTGGAGTAATTTATATCCCATCGCAATAATTTCTGCATCCAAAATAGGAGATTTTTCTCCCAATACTTCCACTCCAATTTGGTTAAATTCCCGTTGTCGTCCTGCTTGTGGTCTTTCATAACGGAACATAGAACCATTATAGTAAAAACGAGAAACATCCTCTTTTGCATAGATAGCATTTTCTAAATAAGAACGAACAACAGAAGCTGTATTTTCGGGACGTAAGGTAATACTTCTATCCCCTCTATCTTTAAAAGTATACATTTCTTTTTCTACAACATCTGTAGCTTCCCCAATCCCTCGTTTGAATAAATCTGTTTCTTCAAAAATCGGTGTCTTGATAAATTGACAACCATAACTTTCAAATACTTGTTTTGCAATTTCTGAAATATAATTATATTTTAAGGCATCTTCTCCTATAATATCTTTTGTTCCTCGTACTGCTTTAATCAGTTTCATACTATCCCTCCTTGTTTTCCCATAATTTTTTCAACTTCTCTTCAATGAGTTTTTCATATTTATTCTCTTGTGGAAGATAATATCGTTTTTTTTCTTCCATATATGTTTGCCTTACAAAATGATTTGGATAATCATGAGGATACAGATAACCAACATTATCATGACAAATATTTTTTGGCACTTCTTGTCGATTTCCGTTTTTTATCTCCTCCATCACTTGATTGATTGCTAAATAAGCAGAATTGCTTTTACTTGAAATCGCTAAATAAATCACTGCTTGAGCTAAAATAATCCGAATCTCAGGCATTCCTATCCTTTCACTTGCCTGCATCGCTGCACTCGCTACTAACATTGCTTCCGGATTTGCCATTCCTACATCTTCACAGGCTTGTATCATAATTCTTCTTGCCATATATCTAGGGTCTTCTCCCCCTTCCAGCAAACAACCTAACCAATAGACTGCTGCATCGGGATCACTCCCTCGCATTGATTTTATCATTGCAGAAATCATATCATATTTATCTTGAGTCTTATGAAAAGAATGTTTTCTCTCCATAAATACTTGGTAAATTTCTTCCTCAGACAAAGAATCTTTTAAATTTTGATACAATTCTAAATAATTTAAAGCAACTCTACTATCCCCCTGTGCCATCTCAGACATGACTTCTTCTAAAAATGGACTTAAAGAAATTCCAATCTTTGTTTGAGCTCTTTTTAGAATTTGCTGAATTTCTTTTTTTTCCAAACTCTTAAATTCAAATACCATAACTCTTGAAAGCAAAGCATTATTTAAACTGTAATAAGGATTTTCTGTCGTCGCTCCTATTAAAATAAAGGTTCCGTTTTCACAGTAAGACAATAGAGCATCTTGTTGTAACTTATTAAAACGGTGTATTTCATCTAAAAAAAGAATTGTTTTCTTTTGATAATACTCCACATTCCGTTTTGCTCGTAGCACAACTTCTTTAATATCCTGTAAAGAAGCAGTCGTCGCATTCAAACTTTCAAAAGCACAGTCCATAGTATGAGAAATAATCTCTCCCAAAGTAGATTTTCCACAACCGGGAGGTCCAAAGAAAATAGAATTCGTTAATCTCCCTGTTTCAATCAATTTGCGAAGTACTCCATGCTTTCCCAGTAATTTTTCCTGCCCAAAAATTTCATCTAAACTTTGAGGTCGCAGCTGAAAAGAAAGAGGCTTTATCGCTTCATAATTACTTTCAAATAAATTCATCTTTCTTCCCCTCCTTTTCTCAAAAGTTCCTTATTAATAAAAAAGAACTTATGTCAAGGTCTATCTTGAATGACAATAAGTTCCTTCTGTCCTAACTTCTTTACTTTATTAAATACAACAATAGTGCGTCAATAATAAACAAAGCGGCTACGACCTTGGTTGCTTTCGCTAATGGTCCTCCATCTTTTGATATACCAAATACTGTATTGCTTGATCCCATTCCCATGCTTGCTGACATTCCATGGCTTTGATCAGGTTGTATTAACACCAAAATAATCAAAGCTATTGCAAGTATGAAAAGAAACACGGTTAATAGAGTTTCCAATGTTATATCCTCCCATCATGTATATATTTTATTTTATCATTATAGCATATTCCCATATCTTTTAAAAGAGTTTTCTTTGACCTTGTTTTAAATAATCCAAATAGACTTTGAAAGCGGAAGGAACGGAATACTCTGTTAAAATTTCTTCTTTGGATAACCATACAAAATTCTCTTCTCTTTTCTCTTGAATTTCCCATTTTTCCACTTCTATAATGTAGGATACCATATGCCATTCCACATGAGAAAAAATATGAATTGCCGGCTCATATTCCTCTATACCGGAATAGGAAATTCCTTTTTCTTTTAAGTATTCTCTTACTTCTTGTAAAGAAAGTCTTCCTTCTAACATTGGAAATTGCCAAAGCCCTGCCAGTAGTCCTTTTTCTTTTCTTTTTTCCAAAGCAAATTTTTGTCCATCTGACAACAACAAAATCGTCTGTCTTTCTAGTTTTCTCTCTTTTTTCTTCTTTTTTTCGGGATACTTCTCTACTTCTTTTTTTAAATTTGCTTGGCATTCTAAATGCAAAGGACAGAGATGACACAAAGCAGCTCCATTTGGAATACAAATCGTTGCTCCCAAATCCATCAAAGCTTGATTAAAATCTCCCGCTCTATCCTCTGGTAATTCCTGATAAGTAAGCTCTTCTATTTTTTGCCTTCCTTTTCCTTCTAGAACATTTCCGTCTACTGCAAATAAACGACTCATCACCCGAATCACATTTCCATCTACCGCCGTTTCTTTCTTTCCATAAGCAATGGAAGAAATCGCTCCTGCGGTATAAGGACCTATTCCGGCTAAGTGTAACAATTCTTTCTTTTCTTTTGGAAGCTCTCCTCCATAGAATTCCACAATTTGACAAGCTGCTTTTTTTAGATTCCTTGCTCGACTATAATAGCCTAAGCCCTGCCATAGTTTCATCAATTTTTCTTCTTCACAGTTTGCTAAAGATTCAATATTAGGAAGTTCTTCAATAAATCTTGCAAAGTATGGCTTGACCGCCTCTACCCTTGTCTGTTGTAACATAATTTCTGAAATCCATGTATAATAAGCCGGTACCTCTCCTCTCCAAGCTAAATCTCTTTTATGTTTATCGTAATATTCTAGTATTTTTTTTGCAATCTTTCCCATTTCACACCATGTTCTTTCTATTTTTCTCAAATAATATTCACATAGGGAATTTTTTCTATCACTTTTTTTAAGTCTTCCTCTACGTCTACTTGATAGACAACCCTATCTAAAAATGACTTTTCTAAGATACTGCTACTACTAAGCAGCTTATCTATTTCTCCCACTCTCTCATATGGAAATTCAATGATAATCGTTTCTTTCTTGACATAGTCCACAATTCCTGCTTCTAGAATCGCTAACTTACAAGTCTTCGCATAATTGCGAATCAATCCTCCAGCTCCTAATTTAATTCCCCCAAAATATCGTGTTGCCACCACTACAAGGTTTTGCACTTCCATATACTGCACAATATCTCCCATTGGTTTTCCCGCTGTTCCGCTCGGTTCTCCATCATCATCTACTTTAAAAAATTCTTTTCCCTTTTCTTTAATAGAATACACCGAACAGTTGTGTGTTGCCTGTGGATGTAATCTTTTAATTTTTTCAATAAATTCTTCTGCTTCTTCTTTGGAATACACAGGTTTAATATAACCAATAAATTTCGACTTCTTTTCTTCAAAAGAAATTTCACATTCTCTTCCTATTGTCTTCAATTCTTTGTCCTCTTTTTTTATAAAATTTCCAGTTGTTTTAAAAGGAATATATATTTATCCTGAGCAGATAAACAAGTGTCCCGTAACCAACCTTTTTCTTTCGAATATTCTTTTAAACCTCAATAATAAATTATATCATTTTTCTATTTCTTTTCCTAGTTCTACTTTTTCTGTAAATATAATATTCTCACAATAAAAACAATCACGAAATACGAGAGAAAAACAAGCTCTCCTGATATTTTATTTTCTAAATAGATTGTCAAATAAGGAAGTTCTCCAATCCATTCCAAAATTTCATAAAAGATATGATAGAAAAATTCTAAAATAGGAACTGTCAAAAAACCAAGGTGAAAAATCTCTAAAAAGAAAGTAAAAAAACTAAATAAAATAAGACTAGTTCCAATCGGTAAGATAAGCAAATTTACAAAAAAAGACAAACAAGCCAGACTTCCAAAAAAATAAGCTGTTAAAGGAATTCCGATACATTGAATTGATAAAGTATAAAAAATGTAAGAAAGATAAGGTGGAACATCTTCAAAATATAGCTTCAAGAGTGGAAAAACATAAAAAATAGTAAGAATCGCAGTATAAGAAAGCAAGAAAGATGGACTTAAAACTTCCGTAGGGTGTAACATCAGTAAAATCCATGCAGAAAAGAATAACATTTTTTCTCTTGAAATTTTTTCTCCCAAAAGTTCATGAAACAGATAAAATATCCCCATAACATAAGCTCTCACAAAAGAAGGACTTAAAAAAATACCAAAACAATAAAAATGACTGATTCCTAATGTTAAGTAATTTCTAGTTTGTTTCGGAATTTTAAAAAACAAAAGTAATTTTTCTAAAAAATAAAATAATAAGCCTACATGTAGACCGGAAATAGCAAGTAAATGAGAGAGACCGACATATTGGAATAGTTTTCTCTCTTCTCTAAAAAGAGTCCAAGCTCTTCCTAAAAGAATGGCCTCTAAAAAATGTCGGAAAGAGGGATCTCTTCCCTCTCCCAATTTTTGAACACAAGCTTTTAAATATCTCTGACAAAAATTCTCTTCTTTTTTCCGCAAAGAACAAATTTCTAAATCATAATAATAGGGAGTTTTTTCTAAGATTTCAAACTCTCCTTCATATCTTCCATCTTCTAACTCAGCAAGTTTTGTATAAATCGTTTGGTATCGATTTAAACTTCGACCTCGTCCATGATAGACTTCCAATTCTAAAAAAATTTTCTCTCCTTCATAGAGTTCATAAAAATCTATTTTCTCATATAAACGTATCCCTAAACATAATAATAAGAAAAAATAGATAATATGTTTCAAATTTACTCCTCTCGATAACGATAATAACAGAAGAAAGACAGAGCAAAAAAGACAAGAGACAACATAGATGCGTTATAAATTCCGGCTTTTTGTACCAGCTTTCCTCCCATTGTTAAAACCAACGGTAACATTAAAATAGAAATTAAAAAAGCCAATTTTAAGAAAAATCCTTGAATTCCAAAACAAAGCCCTTCAATTCTACTTCCGGAACGCTCTGAAATATGATTTGCAATCTCAGATAGCATTGCCGGTGGAAAAATAAAAGCAGCCCCTGCAATGGGAATTCCTAATAAAGCAAAAAGAATAAAACCTAATTTTACAGGAATAATTTTCCCAAGAAAATATAGATTTCCTGTGAAAATGGCTAATAATAGCAAACAACTCAACATAATTTTTCGATAGCCGTACTTCTTTGATACTTTATTGGTAGGAACAAAAAAGAGAGCTGCCACTCCGAATAAAAGAGCAGAAGCGATTGTAATTTCTGCCTTACCCATCCCCATGATATCTTCCACATAATAATTCATTACAGCTCGTAAATTGTTAAAACCTACAAAGAAAAATAACAAACCGAATAAATAATAAAAGAAGTTTCGTTCTTTTAAAATAATTCTTATAGTATCTTTAAAATTCTCCTTGGAAACTTCTCCACTCGAATACTCTTTCTCCTTCACAGTAAAAACAGTAATTGCTAAACCTAAGACTACTATAATACATAAAAAAGCAACCATAGAACGAATTCCTAGTAAATTATCCCCCTTTCCAAAATATTTAATTAACACTCCTGGAATAATCATGGCAATGGCTGTATACACTAGACGAAATACAGATTGCCAAGTCGATAAATTTAATCTCTCTGTTTGATTTCTTCCAATTTCAGGAATCATAGCATTATAGGGAGCTCCTACAATGGTATAAAAAGTAAAAAATAGAGACCCCACCACTGCTAAATACACAAAAGCCATGTCCGGATTACCTTGTGGTGGAAAGAAGAAAGCAAAAGTTGTCAATGCCAAGGGGATCGTCCCAAATGCAACCAAAGGGATTCTTCTTCCAAAACGAGTATCCAATTTATCGGAAAGAAATCCTACCAAAGGATCTGTTACCATATCTACAAATCTTGAAATTGCTAATGCATAGGAAATATAGATAGCCGGCATTATCATTGGTAAGCCTGCACTTGCAGGTGGCAAGTAAAAATATAAAATCCACTGAGCAAAAATTTGATCTACAATGGCATAGCTCACTCCCAGTCCGTAAAATATCTGTGTTTTTGTTGTTAGTTGTTTCATTGTTTCTCCTCTACTACGGAAAGATAAAAGGAAGAGGCTCTCTCATTCCAAAAAAATAACTCTCTTGCTTCCTCTGACAGTTTTTTCTGAATATTTTTTTTTGTTGTAATCACAGGAATCTTTCCTTTTTTTAATACTCTTAAATACTCCTGCCCTTTCTCTGAAAATTCCAACACTCTTAGATATGGAATTTCACCTTTCCATCGCTCTGTTTTTTGTTTGCTAATGCCTAGTAAAATATGCAATAACACCCTTTGTATTCTTGCATAAGTATAACGTTTTGTCATAATTGATTCTAGAAAAGAAGAATAACATACATGTTCTTCTGCAGCTTTCCTGATACGATTTTCTAAACCTTCTTCCATATCTTGAATTTCAGAGAAAGAATTGGAATGAAATAACAAAGCATATCGTAAATAAGGATAAAATTTATCCCAGAAAGCAAAAGGTTCTTCTAAATAGTTTCCATCTACTAAGTATTTTGAATAGTCTTCTTTCTGTTCTATTTTTTGTCGAATCACAGTCGCCCCTGCCATCTGTTCTTTTTGATTTTCTTCATAATATCCTGATTGCTTTCGTAATATACTTTCTGCCCGCATAGAAGACTTCCAAAACCAAATTGCCTTAATATATTCTATTCCTAAAGTATCATTCGGTTCTATTTTTTCTCCGAATAAAGCCTTTGAAAAAGCAGTTGGATAGGAAAAGCCCTGTGATAAAAACTCTTTTAAAGCAAGATTGAATTCCTTACTTAAACTAAGACGAGCAATCTTTTCTAATCTTTCTATATTATTCGTTTCCGAGCCAAAAACAAAGGCTTCACAATGACAAAGATGTAAGATTCCAACCGAAGCTCTTGCAAAAATTTCTGCACTTTGTGTCGAGTAAATTGCAGGAAGTTCTATGACAATATCAATTCCTGCTTCTTTTGCTTGCTTCGCTCTTCTACTTTTGGAAATAATTGCAGGCTCTCCTCGTTGCACATAATCCCCACTCATCACAGCAATAATAACTGCATTTGGATATTTTTCTTTTATTGTCTCTAAATGATACAAGTGTCCTTTATGAAAAGGATTGTATTCTGCTATGATACCGATTGCCTGCATTTTTTCTCCTCTATGCTAATACTTCTCTGATTTTTTCAATGGCTTCCTTTGCTTCTTCCACTGTGTTTTTCCATCCTGTAACAAAACGGATACGACATCTTCCATCCGTCCATTTTCCTTCCGCTCCACATAAGACCACGGAGGAGATTTTTTCAAATTCTTCCGGAGTCATCAATACAAATTGTTGGTTGCTTGGAGAATCATAAGGAGATGTAAACCCTAATTCTCGAAGTCCGTCTCGTAAAACAATGGCTGCCTCATTGGCTTTTCTTCCGATTTCTTCATACAGATTTTCTTGTAACAAGGTAATAAACTGTACTCCGATCAATCTCCCTTTCGCAAACAATCCTCCTCGTTGCTTAATACTGTATTTAAAATCTTTTTTTAAATCATCATGAATAATGGCAACTGCTTCTCCAAACATTGCTCCACACTTCGTTCCTCCGATAAATAGAACATCTGTATATTTTCCTAAATCTTCCCAAGTAATATCATTTTCTTTTGCCCCAAAAGCATAGGCAAGTCTTGCTCCGTCCATAAATAAATACAAGCCATTTTTTTCACAACAAGCTTTTAAATTCATCAATTCTTTTTTTGTATATATCGTCCCAACTTCCGTAGTGTTAGAAATATATATCATCTTTGGCTCTACAAAGAAAAAATCTTCATGATAAGCTAAACAATCTTCTATCATTTTTGGAGTTAACTTCCCGTCCTCTGAAGGAAGCCCCAATACCTTATGTCCTGTCGCTTCTATGGCTCCTGTTTCATGAACATTGATATGTCCTGTAAAAGCTGTAATCACTGCCTGATGTGGCTTTAATACATGAGCAATCACTGTTAAATTTGTTAAAGTTCCTCCTGCAAAAAACCAAGTTTCCGTATTTTCTTGTTTCAATTTTTTAGAAATAATCTCTCTCGCCTTATCACAATACGGATCAAAACCATACCCAACCGTTGATTCTCCATTTGTCTTCATCAAATCTTCCATGACTTTTGGATGTCCACCTTCACTATAATCATTTAAAAATGACAACATAAGTCCCTCCTTATTTCTTTAAAAATAACTCTCGATATTCTTGTACCGATAATTTTTCGGTTCCTTTTGGTAACTTTTTTAAACAAACAGTATCTATTTGAAGTAAAGCACTTGTTTTTGTATGAATATGATTGATAGCAATCGCTAAAGCGTCTGCTGCATCATCCGGTTTTGGAATCTCCGATAAGCCTAAAAATCTTTGTACCATTTGTTGAATTTGTTTTTTTTCTGCTCTTCCATAACCGGTAATCCCCATTTTTACTTGCAAGGGCGTGTAAGAATGAATTTGTAAACCATGTAAGCGACCTGTTAATACAATCACTCCTCTCGCTTGTCCCACAGAAATTACTGTCTTATTATTTTTAAAATAAAACAACTCTTCGATTGCCATTTCTTCCGGCTGATATTTTTGGATTAAAGAAGATAACTCCTCATGAATCTTTACCAAACGATCTTCCATAGGCAAATCTTTTTCTGTATAAATACAACCATAATCTACCACATGAAATTTTCCTTTTTCATAATCAATCACACCATACCCAACAATAGCCGTTCCCGGATCGATTCCTAAAATTCTCATACTCTATTCTCCAAAATCAAAGTCAACTTGTCGTAATGCCTCATACAAAATAATAGCAGCAGAATTTGATAAATTCAAAGAACGTCCCATAGGAATCATAGGAATGGTAATACATCTTTCCGGATTTTTCTTTAAAATTTCTTCCGGAATTCCTCTTGATTCTGGCCCAAACATAATATAATCATTTGCTTTATAGCTTACATCACTATATCTTTGTTTCGTTTTTGTTGTCGCATAAAATAATCTCATATTGGGGTCACTTGCTAAAAATTCTTCAAAACTTTCCCAAACAGTTAACTGTACAGAATGCCAATAATCGAGACCAGAACGTTTAATTTGTTTCTCATCAAGTGAAAACCCTAAAGGTTTAATCAAATGCAAATGTGTATTTGTTAGTACACAACTTCTTCCTATATTTCCTGTATTATATGGAATTTCCGGCTGATACAATACGATGTTCATTTTTTTACCTCACTTTATTCTTTATCTTCTGCTAGTATTATATCATCTTTTATATATCAATTCAAAAATTAAAATAAAAGTTTAATGTTACTAAGTCACATTGATTATGAAAAGCTTTAGAGTATAATAATAAAAAGAGAAAAATTGAGGTGAAAAACTGTGCAAGTAAAAAAATTTCATTTAGGTCCTATGATGACAAACTGTTTTCTAACTTGGGGAGACAATGGAACTGCCTATTTCTTTGATTGTGGAGGAAAAAATTTAGATAAAGTGGAAGCTTTCATAAAAGACAATCAATTAAGTATGAAATATTTAATTTTAACACATGGGCATGGAGACCATATTGATGGAATTCATGAATTTATAAAACGTTTTCCGGAAGCAAAAATCTATATTGGAAAAGAAGAAAAAGAGTTTTTATCGAATCCCAACTTAAATTTGAATTCCTACATTTCAGGAAACAATTTTGAATTTGATGGAGAAATCCATACAGTGCAAGGTGGAGATATGATAGGAGAATTTTTAGTTTTAGATACTCCCGGTCATACGATAGGTTCTAAATCTTTTTATCATAAAGATTCTAACATTTTAATGGCAGGAGATACTTTATTTTATCACAGCTATGGACGTTTTGATTTACCCACAGGAAGCCAACGTCAATTAGTAGAGAGTCTTAGAAAATTATGTGAACTTCCAGAAAATGTAATTGTCTACAATGGACATACAGAAGAAACAACAATTGGAGAAGAAAAAGAATTTTTAGGATTCCATCGTAGATAAAAAATAAGCAGGAGGAAATAAAATATGGAAAAAATATATGATGTTATTATTGTCGGAGGAGGTCCTGCCGGATTAACCGCCGGAATTTATTTAGGACGTGGAAAAGCTAGGACTCTCATTTTAGAAAAAGCGAATGTAGGAGCCTTACTTTCTGCTCATAAAATTGATAATTATCCCGGATTTTTGAATAGTCCCAGCGGGAAAGAAATCTATGAGATAATGAAAAAACAAGCTCTCTCTTATGATGTAGAAATTCAAGAAGCTACCGTATTGGCTTTTGACCCTTACGAAGAAACAAAAATCGTAAAAACCGATAAAGGAAATTTTAAATGTAAATACATCATTATTGCTTCCGGTATGTTGAAAGCAAAAAAAGTACCGGGAGAAGCAAAATATATTGGAGCAGGTGTTTCTTACTGTGCAACTTGTGATGGTGCTTTTACGAGAAATCGTATTGTTTCTTTAGTTGGAAAAGGAGAAGAATTAGCAGAAGAAGCTCTTTTCTTAACAAGATTTGCAAAAGAAGTTCATGTCTATGTGACAGAAGATATCTTAGAAGCTCCACAAGAAGTACTTCATGCCTTATTGGAAAATGAAAAAGTAAAAATTCAATATTCCGTTTCCCTAGAAGAAGTAAAAGGGGATGGAGAAGCTTTGACTTCTTTTGTTCTAAAAGACAGTACCGGAAATCTGTCTGAAAAAAATACCGATTTCTTATTCCTATATCTTGGAACAAAAAGCAATACAGAACTTTTTGGCGAATTTGCAGATATGAATTCGAAAGGTTTCATTAAAACAAATGAAAAAATGCAAATCAGAACTCCAAATATGTATGCCATTGGAGATATCCGAGAAAAAGAAATCAGACAAGTAACAACAGCAACCAATGATGGAACAATTGCCGCTTCTGTTATCATAAAAGATATTTTAACAAAAAAAGCAAACAAATAAATATTCTAAATAAAATAAGGAGGAGAATGTATGAGAAAAATTTTTGTTTTAGACACCAATGTATTGATTCATGATCCTTACTGTATCTACAAATTTGAAGACAACGAAGTGGTTGTCCCTATCTTTGTCATTGAGGAAATTGATAAGTTGAAGAGAAATCCCAATACTGCCATTCAAGCTAGATTGGTTTCTCGAGTGATTGATGAAATTCGGAAAAAAGGAAGCCTATATCAAGGGGTAGAACTGGAAAAAGATATTTTTTTCCGAGTAGAGATTGATAACAATATAGAGGACTTACCAACAGTACTAAGACGAGATGTTATGGACAATATGATTATTTCTGTCACTCTTGGTATCCAGAAAAAAAATCCGGAAAAGCGTGTTGTCATTGTTTCTAAAGATATCAATATGAGAATCAAAGCAGATGCTCTCGCCCTAGAAGTGCAGGATTATAAAAATGATAAAGTGGACTATAACGAACTTTATACCGGATTTGTAGATGTTTCTGTTTCGGGAGAAATTTTAGAAGAATACTCCAATTCCGGAAAAATTTCCTTAGAAAAATTAGATATTAACTCAGAAAATTTAACTCCAAATTGTTTTATTCGTATGAATTGTGAAAATGATTTTGCGACGGGACGTTATGCAAATGGAAAAGTTCGTAAAATTATCTTAGGAGATATCGAAGCTTGGGGATTGCGAGCAAGAAATGAAGAACAACGTTTTGCCATGGAATTACTCATGGACGAAGCGGTGAAAGTAGTAACTTTAGTAGGCGGAGCAGGAACAGGAAAGACACTGCTTGCCATTGCAGCTGCCTTAGAGCAAGTTGTAGAAAGAAAAAAATATAAGAAAATATTCATTGCCAGACCTATTATCCCTATGGGAAAAGATTTAGGATATTTACCGGGTAGTGAAAAAGAAAAATTAAAACCTTGGATGCAGCCTATTTTTGATAATATTGAATTTTTATCCCATACTCGTGGGGAAAAGACAGGAGAAAAAGTTGTACAAGGTCTAGAAGCTATGGGACTTATGAAAATAGAACCTTTAACTTACATTCGAGGGCGAAGTATTCCAGCTGGATTTATTGTCATTGATGAAGCTCAAAACTTAACTCCTTTAGAAATTAAAACCATTGTAACAAGAGTTGGAGAAGATACTAAAATTGTCTTTACGGGAGATCCTGCTCAAATTGATAATCCATACTTAGATGCCAATACCAACGGATTAACGTATTTGGCAGAAAAATTAAAAAATGAAAAAATCCTAGGACATATGACCTTAGTCAAAGGAGAACGTTCTGAAGTGGCTGAAATTGCTGCGAAATTATTATAATAGGAAAAGTGGAAAATCAAAACAGTTTCCTTTGATTTTCCACTTTCTTTTTTATTTCTCATCTTCAAAATACAAATCTAATCGCCTTGTTAAGAACATAATTACATACAACACTGCTAAAATTAAAACAGTACCTGTCAATAGTGCGTATTGTTCCATGCGTAATATCGAAAATAAAATAGCATAGATTCCTACCAAAAAAGCAAACATTCCTAATCCGAACTTTTTATTTCTTGTCAAACTCATCATATACAAAGAATTCGATATTATGATTGCCAAAGAAGAAATAGCATAAGAAATTCCGAAATGAAAATGCTCCGATAAAGATAATAACAACAAATAAAACATAACCAATGAAATTCCTACCACTCCATATTGAATAAAATGAGTGAATTGTCTACTTGCCACCTCAAAAATATATACCACTATAATGCTCAGCATAATAAATAAAATCCCATACTTACAAGCCCTTGATACCTGAGTATAGTTAGTAATAGGACTAAAAAGCTCCACTCGAATTGCACTACTATCTTTTTCTTGATATTTCCATCTATCCATTTCAGAATAATCTGAATCCTCTCCATCTGAGAAAGAATCTAAATAACTATCATTTTCAACAGAAATTACTTGAGGATAATTTCGTACCAAATGAGTAGCTTCCCATTTTCCATGAAAACCGTCTTTTGAAATTTCTTTTACAGAAGGAAGAATCCCTGTAAAACCGGGGGAAGTCCAAGGAGAAGTAATTTCCACAATATTCTTTTTCCCCAAAGGCAAAATGGAAACTTCTCCACTTTCTCGAAAATCCATATCTATAATAAAAGGAATTTTTTCTTTCTCTATAATATATTCTTTTGAGAGTAAAGTGGATATTCCTTTGCTAATTAATGGTTCAGCTCTTGTTCCGGATTCTAAATCTGTAAAATCTTTACTTCCAAATTGATACTGATTTACTTTTAAAATAGCTTTGGTATCTGTCAAGCCAAACGAAAGATAAATTTTCACATTTTCATCTTTGGGAATCTTTTTTGCATCAAAAAATCCTTGAATATTTGCCTTGGCATTATATACAACAGCTCTATAAATCCCTCGTTTTCTTTCTTCCTGATTCATCGTAATTTTGGCTTCCATAACATCCGGTAAAATTACTATTTTTTTCTGTTCTTCCTCTTTATTTACAGGCTTAGGATAAACTATGGTTAAGAAAGGAGCTGCAATCCTTTGTGTTTTTCCCCATTCGCTCCCAATTTTCATAGAAGTTTCTTCGTATAAATTTCCTCTTTCCCGAATCAAATCTCCAACCATGTATAAAGGTATCTGAAGTAACAATATCATAACAAAAAGAGAAAATACTTTTGTTAAGAGTGGATTTTTTAGAAATTTTTTTCTTTTTTTTCAAACTCCTCCATATATCCTCCTATTTCCTGTTCTTATAATCTTCTTCGATCTCTTGTTTCCATTCCTTCTTTAACTGTTGTCCTGACCTCATTTGTAAAACAGCTTCTCCCAACACTTTATAATTCTTTTGTGTTCCTAAAGAATCAGCGTGGTAATTTACTGACTTTTCTTTTGAAATTCCAAATTGAGCCGCTGTCTCTTCTGCATCAATATTTGCTCCTAAGAATAAGAACTCCCACTTCTTTTCCTTTTTTTGCTTTTCAATTAAGGCCCTCACTTGCTTTGCTGTAAACTCTTGACTTGCATTTTCCATTCCATCTGTTGTAATAATAAATAACACTTGGTCTACTTTTTTATCTGCAAGTTCTTGCTCCCTGTCTACATTGACAATCGTTTTTCCGATTGCATCATAAAGAGCTGTACTTCCTCTCACAAAATACTCTTTTTCTGTCATATCAGAAAGTTCTTTGATATTCTTATGATGATATAGCATTTCATAGTAATCATCAAATAATACAGTCGTAACAAAAACATCTCCGGATTGTTCTTTTTGTTTCTGTAGCATAGAATTGTATCCACCAATCGTATCTTTTTCTAAACCAAACATAGAACCACTTCGATCTAAGATAAAAACTAATTCAATATTTTTTGCTTTTACTTCCTTTTTAGTCGTTCCATTTGCACAAGCAACCAAAGAAAATGCCAGTAAAATTCCTAATAAAATTTTTTTCATCCTAACCTCCTAAAGTATCTTTTTATTCTTTTATTTTTCTTTTGATATCAATGATACATCATAAACTTGTTTTAAAAACCCTAGCATTTACTAAGACTTAAAAATCGTGGTGTGTCCACATACTAACTATCATAACTATTTTTTCTTCTTCCAGCACTCTATAAACTAATCTATGTTGCTTGTTAAGCCTTCTTGAATACAATCCTTTTAATTCACCAATTAAATGTTCGTAAAAAGGGGGAACTTCAAAAGGATTCTTTCTTAAAAGCTCTATTAAATTTGTCACATTATTTTTTAATGCTGGATATTGTTTTATTTTTTCTTTATCTTTATCAGCTTGTTTTGTTAAGATTATTTTATATTCTTCTACCATTCAAAATCCACACAATCCTCTGGATTCGTATTTAATCCTTCCTGTAACTTCTCTTTCATTCCAGGTACAGAAAGTAAATATAAAGTTTCAAGCAATCCGTTATATTCTGTTTCGCTCATTATAATTGCATTCCCTTTTTTGGTATTCACATTGATAATATCATTATAATCGATAGCTGAATCAAGATAGGTAAATAAATTTTTTCTCAAGTTTGTAGCATTTGTATTTGTCATAATTATCGCCTCCTTTATATGTACATGATACAGTACATAACTAAAGAGGTCAAGAGAAATTTTTGCAAAAGGGTTCTTTGTCAAATGGTGTTGATGAAGAACCTACTAGATACTTTCTTAATCCTTCTGTTTTGATTTTCCCTTTATTTTTTAATAGTTTTTTTACAATTTTTAGTCGCAATCTTAATAAAAAAGGTGCCTTTATTTTGGTATTTTTTTAAAAATTGTTTTGTTTTTTTGATACTTTCTAGATAAAATTTTCTACTTGTCGCAAGCTAAAGATGCTGTAATTTCTGATGTTTAGAAGATTTCTTTTATATTTTTCTCTTTATCGCTAATTAAAAATTAATTTCTGATAATCCTTCCTAATCCTATACTCTTTCTTTTTCCAAGAGAAATATAATCAGGTAAAACAACATTAGCTTGAAAATTTCCTATAAATCCAATAATATTTGTATTTTTTACTCTAATCTTTCTTTTTTTAAAAGTTCCTTCTACCTCTATTTTTTTATCTGCAAGAACTCCACATATTTTAAAAAATTCTAAAATATTATTACTCAATTGTTTGTTCAAATCTAAAGTTCCATCTCGATATTTCCGATAGTTAGATTGATTCAAAGCAAACCAAGGAGTTTTAAAAGAATAAGAATAAAATTCTTTTGTAACTTCTATTCTGTGAAAAGTAAGAACAGCTTCCGGTTGTACTTTGTAGTCTATACCATCAATATTAACCCTCATAATATCTTCTACGATTGAGAGAAGTAAATCAGCCTCCTTTCCTATCCCCAAGATAACAAGGCAACCAGAAATAACTTTATATTGAATTCTACTAGGAATAAAATAATAAGTATCTTTTGATATATGATGATGAAATTCAATATACTTTTTAAAAGTATTACCAAAATATCCTCTTAATTTCTCTTCATCTTTATCTTGAAAACGTTTATTTTTAAGGTGTAAAAAAATTTTTAACAATTTTACCATGATTCCTCCAATCTAAATGGATGAACTAATATTGTAGTTATGCCTTTTATTTTTTTAGAAGTCAAGAGCAGCAGTTTTAGTAAAATAAAGTTACCACACCCAAAATTACAGAAAGAAGGTGAGCCCCCATTGCGGATTACAAAATTGTCAAAATAAACAAACAAGAAGTTACTTTCTTTTTTCATGACTTAGCAAATCAAAAAGAAAACTTTCTTTTCTTTTTATGTCAATGCTATGTTGGAACATTTTCAAGTAAATCCTTTTGTATGTCCCAATTGTCATATTCCTATGAAAAAAAAGAATTCCTTTTCTATTGCTATTCTATTTATAATTTCCTAAAGAATAAAAAAATTATAAAAAGAGAACCCCTATGATTTTTTCTAAGAAAATTTTAGAAAAAATGACTTGAAATTTTTACTATAAAATTGTATTATAGTATTACGGTAATACAAAAATTAAAAAGGAGGAATATTAAAATGAATAAAACAATGAGTTTAAAGTTAGAAGAAAATTTATTTTCAGAGATAAAAAAAATATCCGCAATTTTCAATATGTCCTGCTCAGAATTTATTAGAAATGCAATCAAAAAAGAATTAGATGAAAAAAAGAATGACTTTATCGTAAAATTATCAGATTTTCCATTCTGTGATGATGAAGAAGAAAAAGAATTGGTTAGTTTTTTAAATACTTTAACAGAAGAAGACCTGAAAATTTCTAAAAAGGAAATCATAAAACTATGATAAAAGTAACGGAAAATATAATTCTTGAAACAACAAATATAGCAGCTAAATTTTTTCAAAAACATAAAAATGTCTATGATAAGTTCATTGAAAACATTAAAAACTATTATTCTCTAAAAAATAAAAACATAGACATAAAAGCTATGAAAACTTATAAAAATACTTACAGGATGAGAATAAACGACTATAGAGTAATCTATGTATTGAAAAATGAGAAAATTATAATTATCAATGTTTTAGCAGTAGATTCTCGGGGGCAAATATACAATAAATTTTAAATTTTTTAGTTAAAATCATATGAAAAATCAAGAGTTTTCAAACTCTAATTTTGTTATGCCAAAAATTCTTATTTTAAATTTAAAAAAAAGTTCTTGACTTTTCATAGTTGGTCTCCTTACTTATATATACTTCTTCTATGTCCCACTTTTACTAAGTGTAATATAATATGTTCATCATCGATAATAGCTAAAATACGATAATTTTCAATTCGATATCTCCATTTATCTTTTAAATTGCCTAATAATGCCTTACCATATCTTCTAGGGTCATCCGTATTTTCTAAATTGTTGATAATCCAACTCTTAATTTGTATCTGTGCATATTTATCCAATTTCTTCATATCCTTTATAAAGGACTTCGTCATAAGTAATGTATAAGTCGCCATTTATATCCCCAATATTTCCCATACTTCATCTGGAGTATACATTGTTTTTTCTTTATTAAACTCCACAATAGCCTTATTTAGCTCTATCAAATCATATTTATCTTCAATACTTTCTAAAACACTCTCTCTTATCAATTCTGATATACTTTTATTATTCATCTTTGCAAAAGCTTCAATATATTTTTTTTCTTCTTCATTAATTCTAATCGTTATCGTTGACATAATAAACCTCCTTATCTCTGATAAGACAATTGTAACACATTTTTTTTCAGAAAACAATTCCTTATACAAAAAAGAAAGACACAGTTTCCTGTGCCTTTCTAAAAGAGTATGAGTTTAAGAGTCCTATTTATTTTCTATCAATATTATAGAATACTTTCATTCCTCGATATTGAGCCATATCTCCTAATTCTTGTTCAATTCTCAATAATTGATTGTATTTTGCCATTCTATCTGTTCTTGAAGTAGAACCGGTTTTAATTTGTCCTGCATTTGTTGCTACTGCGATATCTGCGATAGTAGCATCTTCTGTTTCTCCGGATCTATGAGAAACAACTGCTGTCATTCCGGCTCTTTTTGCCATTTCAATCGCATCTAAAGTTTCTGTCAAAGTTCCAATTTGATTTAATTTAATCAAAATAGAGTTAGCAGCTTTTAATTCGATTCCTTTTTGTAATCTTTCTGTATTTGTTACAAATAAGTCATCTCCAACCAATTGTACTTTTTCTCCAAGAGCTTCTGTTAATTTTTGCCATCCTGCCCAGTCATCTTCTGCTAAACCGTCTTCAATCGAAACGATAGGATATTTTTCTACTAAAGATTTATACCAATCTACCATTTCTTCCGTAGTTCTTACTACTCCACCTTCTCTTACAAAGTGATAAGTATATTTTCCGTCTGCTTCTTTTGCAAATTCAGAAGAGGCAGCGTCCATTGCAAAAGTAATATCTTTTCCCAATTCGTATCCGGCTGCTTTCACTGCTTCACAGATTAAATCCAAAGCTCCTTCTGTTCCTTGAATTTTTGCAGGAGCATATCCCCCTTCGTTTCCTACGTTAGTAGAGTCTCCATTTGCTTTTAATAATTTTCCTAAATGATGGAATACTTCACATCCCATTTGCATTGCTTCTGCAAATGTTTTTGCTCCTACCGGTTGAATCATAAATTCTTGTACATCTACTGCAGAATCTGCATGAGATCCTCCATTTAAGATATTCATCATAGGAAGAGGTAATTCTTTTGCATTCACTCCACCTAAATATTTGTACAAAGGTTGTCCCAATGCTTCTGCTGCTGCCTTAGCGACTGCTAAAGAAACACCTAAAATCGCATTTGCTCCTAATCTTCCTTTATTTGGAGTTCCATCTAATTCGATCATAGCTTTATCAATAGAAACTTGATCCAAAGCATTCATACCTACTAATCTTTCTTTAATTTCTGTATTTACGTTTTGAACAGCTTTCAAAACTCCTTTTCCTAAGTATCTTGCTTTATCTCCATCTCTTAATTCCACTGCTTCGTGAGAACCTGTAGATGCTCCTGATGGAACAGCAGCTCTTCCCTTTGCTCCACATTCCAATACTACATCCACTTCTACTGTCGGGTTTCCTCTAGAGTCTAAAATTTCTCTTGCTACGACATCATAAATTCTTGTCATTCGTATTCCTCCTTGATTATTTTCCTAAAATATTTATTTAATATGAATTACTTTTACTGAGTTTGTTGTTCCATTGATATATACTTGTTCTCCACAAGTTGCAATAATTACATCTCCTGAAACAGCCAATCCTAATTCTCTTACTGCTTTTTCTGCTAAAGTATAGAATTCATCTAAGGAGCTTGCAGTACCATCCACATAAGAAGTTACCCCTCTTGTTAAGACTAATTGATTTGCTGTTCTTTCATTATTCGTAATTGCTAAAATATCTGCTGATGGGAAATATCTTCTCATATCTCTAGCTGCTCTTCCTGAAGCAGTTGCCACTACGATAACTTTTGCTCCAATCATTTCTGCGACATCTGCAGTTCCTTTTGCTACCGCAGTTGTTACTGTAATCTCTCCAACTTCTAAGTGGGCATCTTCCACCGGCAAAATCAACGGATCTGTTTTTTCTGCAATTCTTTTCATCACTGTCACTGCTTCTATCGGATATTTTCCTTTTGCAGTTTCTCCGGAAAGCATTACGGCATCGGTTCCATCAATGATTGCATTTGCTACGTCATTTGCTTCCGCTCTTGTTGGTCTAGGGTTTTTAATCATAGAATCCAACATTTGTGTTGCAGTAATGACAATTTTTCCTACAGCATTACATCTTTGAATCATCATTTTTTGAGCAAAAGGAACTTCTTCTACCGGAATTTCCACTCCTAAATCTCCTCTTGCCACCATAATTCCATCAGATTCTTCTAAAATTTCTTCGAAATTATCCAATCCTTCTTGATTTTCAATTTTTGAAATAATCTGAATTCCTGCTCCACCATTTTCTTCCAATACTTTTCTTACTGCTCGTACATCATCTGCTTTTCGGATGAAAGAAGCAGCAATAAAATCGACTTTTTGTTCACATCCAAATTTCAAATCTTGGATATCTTTCTCTGCCAAAGCGGGTAAGTTTACTTTTACATTTGGCAAGTTAATTCCTTTGTTTTCTCCTAAATCTCCTGAATTTTCAGCAATACATTCTACTTCATTTCCAGAGATTTTTGTTACTGTCATAGATAATAGTCCATCATCTACTAAAACCATATCTCCAACTTTTAAATCTCTTGCAAACCCTTCATAAGTAACAGCTACTTTATTTTGATTTCCAATCACAGATTTATCTGTTGTAAAAGTGAAAGTTTGTCCGGTAATAATGCTAACATCTTTTCCACCTTCTAGTTTTATTGTTCTAATTTCAGGTCCCTTTGTATCTAATAATAAGGCAGCTCGAATCCCTGTCTCTTTCATTGCTTCTCTAAAATTAACAATTCTCGCTCCATGTTCTGCATAATCCCCATGAGAGAAATTTAATCTCATGACATTCATTCCACTTTGTAGTAAAGTTTTCAATGTCTCTTTTGATTCTGTTTTTGGTCCAATGGTACATACAATTTTCGTTTTCTTCAAAGAATTTTCCCCTCCTATAACTTCCTGCTTAGCCTATTTTTCTTAGTTTATATCTTATACCAAGACTCTTTTTTTTTCAAATAAATTATAGAGCATTTTTTTATCTTTTTTTGTTCATAAATTTGCTTTCTAACTACTTTGCTCTCACTTTAAAAATGACTTTTTCAATCGGAGTCGCTTCTTCTTCTACTTTCATTAAAGCCAAATGTACTTCTTCCGGAAAAAGCATTAAAAATTCTCCTTCTTTGATACAAAGTTTTCCTTCTGCGATTCCTTGATATAAACCATAATCATTTTCCTCTTCATAGGATTTGACTTCTTTTCCTTGTTTCATTTCAAAAAAAGCAATATTTTCTTTTCCTTTCAAAGGAATATGAATGTCAATATAGGTTCTGTGATATTCATAGTCCATACCTTCTACATTCTTTGCCATAGCTCCCTCAGGACAGTTATAATAGATATCTTCTCCGGCTACGACATTTCTTCCATATTCTGCTTTCTGATAGTTTCCTGTCATAATATATCGAATGGCTTGATCCAAATAATTGGAAATTCCTAAATATCGCCCTATATTTTCAATTTTATCGTATATCATCTTTCCTCCTAAATTTCTTCTCTCTATTATATCTTGTTTTTTACTTTTTGACCAGTTTTTCTTTTGAATAAAGAAAAAGGTTGCATGAGCAACCCTTCTTATTTCTTCATTTCATCCACAAATTTCTTGGTAATTTGTTGAGGCCTTGTAATAGCTCCTCCTACTACCACTGCAAAAGCTCCTAATTGTAAGGCATTTTTTGCTTTCTCCGGAGTATCTAAATTTCCCTCTCCAATCACAGGAATCGAAACGGCTTTTAAGACTTTTTCCAATTCTACTAAAGGCAAATTTCCTTTTGTATATTCAGTATAACCAACCAAAGTTGTTCCAACAAAGTCAAAACCTAATCTTTCTGCTTCTACTGCTTCTTCCACAGAAGAAATGTCTGCCATAAATAATTGCTTTGGATATTTTTCTTTAGCTTCTTTCATCAAAGCTTCCAAAGTATTTCCATCCGGTCTTTCTCGTTTCGTACCGTCAATGGCGATAACATCAACTCCCTCTGCTACCAAAGCTGAAATTTCTTTCATGGTCGGAGTAATATAAACAGGATTTTCTCCATATACTTCTTTAATAATTCCAATGATTGGCAAATCTACAGTTTTCTTAATTTCATGAATATCTACAACTGTATTCGCTCGAATTCCGGAGGCTCCTCCAACATAAGCAGCATAAGCCATTCTTGACATAATATAGGAACTATGTAAAGGTTCTTCCGGTAAAGCTTGACAAGAAACAATTAGTTTTCCTCGTAAGGCTTCGATTCTCTCTTTCATCTTCCTCTCCTATTTTGCTAAATATTTTTGATACAATTCTTTTGCCACTTTTGCTTGTTCTTCGGTAGTAGGTGCCATTGGTCTTCTACAAATTCCAGCATCTACTCCTTGACATTTTAAAATTTCTTTAATCGTTGGATATAATCCATTTTGTAAAATTCCTTCAATCAAATCATTTGTTACATGTTGAATTTCTAAAGCCTCTGCGATTTTTCCTTCTTTTCCTAATCTAAAAATTTCTTTTGCTCGAATTCCATTGACATTGTAAGTACTTCCAATTGCCCCATCAACACCCATAACCACAGCTGGTAATAACATTTCATCGAATCCGGATAAAATCAATTTATCAGGATATGCTTTTCTCATTCTTTCTAATAAATAGAAATCTCCTGCTGTGAATTTTACTCCAATAATTTTAGGATTTGCAAACAATTCTCCAAATTGTGCAATGTCCATATTAACTCCTGTTAAGAAAGGAATAGAATAAATTACCATGTTATTTTGAGTTTCTCTTACGATTGTTTCATAATATTCTTTGATTTCTGCAAAACTAAATTTATAGTAGAAAGGTGTTACTGCAGATAAACAAGGATATCCTAATTCTGTTGCATATTTTCCTAATTCCACAGATTCTTTTACATTGATACTTCCGACTTGTGCCATCATTTGTACTTCATTCTTCGCTTCGTCCATAGCAATTCTGAAAACTTCTTTCTTTTCTTCCGTAGAAATCATAAAGTTTTCCCCAGTACTTCCACCAACATATAATCCATCTACTTTCATGACATCAATATTGTGTCTTACTAATTCTCTAAGTCCTTTTTCGTTAATACTTCCATCCAAGTTATAAGGCACCATTAATGCCGAAAAAATTCCTTTCATTGTTTTACTTCCTCCTGTTTTATTTTATCTAATAATAGGAACGTTGCTCCCAATAGTCCAGCATGATTCCCTAAGTTTGCAAATTTAAGTTCCAAACACTCTAAATAATTTGGAGTGATTTGTTTTTGTAATTCTTCCTCTATTTTTTTTTGAAACGCCTCTCCTTGATGAGTTACTGCTCCTCCTAGAATAATGCAACTAGGATTCCAAAGATATAATAATACTTTTAAACCTTGGGCAATATCATAAATCCACTCATCTACAAGAGAAACTATCGTTTTCTCTCCTTGCCAATATACATCAAAAATTTCTTTCCCATTCCAATGTTCTCCGGTTTTGGTTTCTACCTTTTTTACTAGAGCCGACATCGAAGCATATTTTTCATACACCTCTTCTTTGTTTTGCAAATATAACTTTCCAAACTCTCCGGCGACCGCAGAAGCCCCACGATACAAGTTATGGTTTAGAATAATTCCTCCCCCAATTCCTGTCCCAATCGTTAAACATAAAAAATCTTTCTGTCCTTTTCCTGCTCCTAGCCATGCTTCCCCTAAGGCAGCACAATTCACATCATTTTCCAAAACGCATGGCAAATGATATTTCTCTTCCAAAATTTTTACTAATTCACAACCTATCCACCCGGGAATAATAGGATTCCCTCCAACTACCTTCCCTTGATAGTAATCAATCTGTCCTGTTGCCGAAATCGCAATTCCAAGTATTTCTTCTGTTAAAAACTTTTGAATAATGTTATCCAATTTTGAAAGTAACGTTTCTATTCCTTTTGATGCTTCCGTAGGAATATCTCCAGAGGAGAGAATCTCTCCTCTGAAAGATACCAAAGCATATTTAATATTGGTTCCTCCAATGTCAACTGCAATGATTTTATCCTGTTTCATATACTAAGCTCCCATAATTAAATTTGGTAAGAAAATAATAATTTGTGGGAATATGGTAATCACTACTAAAGTAACAAAAATTGGAATTAAGAAAGGTAAAACTCCTTTTGTTACTGTACTTACCGGCATTTTTCCTACTTGTGCGACTACAAATAAAGCCATTCCCATAGGAGGTGTTAAAATTCCTATCATCATATTTAAAGTTGTCATAACTCCAAAAAATACCAAATCAATTCCTACTTGTTCTGCAACAGGAATCAACATAGGTAATACTAAAAATTGTAATGCCAATGCATCAATAAACATTCCTAAGAATAATAGTAGTAAGTTAATCATTAACAGAACAGTCAATGGAGAACTTGCAAATTGAATAAACACTTCTGCAATCTTCATTGCAACTTGTTCTCTCGCAATCATATCTCCGAAGAAAGTCACGGTAATAATCATTAAAACAGTAACTCCACTAATCGCCATTGCTTCTACACAATGTTGAAATAAAGCTTTTAAAGTCAATTCTTTATAAATAAACATTCCTAAAATTACAGAATACAATGCTGCAACTACAGCTGCCTCTGTTGGAGTAAACATTCCTGAAAAAATTCCACCAATAATAATGATAGGAGTTAACAAAGCCCAAAAGGCTCTTTTAAAAGCTTCCCATCTTTCTTTTGAAGTACATTTCTTTGCTTTTTTATACCCTCGTTTCTTACATACAAAATAGTTCATAATCATTAAAGCAATCGTAGTTAAAACACCGGGAACAAATCCTGCTAGGAATAATTTTGCAATCGATTGATTGGCAATGACTCCATAGATAATCATACTGATACTTGGCGGAACCAAAGGTCCTATGATACAAGAAGCCGCTGTAATCCCTCCACAAATATCGTCATCATATCCTTCATCTCTCATCGCTTTAATTTCTAATTGTCCTAATCCTCCTGCATCAGCAATCGCAGAACCGGACATTCCTGAGAATATCAAACTAGCAGCTACATTAACGTGTCCCATTCCCCCAGTATAATGTCCTAGAGTTGCCTTTGCAAAGTAGAAAATTCTTTCAGTAATTCCGGAACCATTCATCAAAATTCCTGTTAAGATAAAGAAAGGAACACTTAATAAACTAAAACTATCTACACTATCTACAAATTTAGAAGATGCAAAGTAAGCAACCGCCCATTTTGTCATAGAGAAATATACCATTGAAGAAGCCAACAAAGACCATCCTACCGGTACTCCTGCAAAAATTAAGACTAACCATAAAAGCAAAGCGACATACACTGAATTTCCTCGTAATTTAAAATATTGTGTTAATTTGAATACTTTAAATACAGAAGGTTGAAATATCAATAAAGCCATAAAAATAATCATAAAGGCAAGAATAATTTTTGGTGAAATCAAAACTTTTTTATTTTCCCAATTTTCTTGATAAGCTTGGAAAAAACGAATCAACATCAAAATAGAAATCACAGGTAAGGCAATATACATCCACTTTGCTGAAATTCCTAAAGATACCAATTCAATATCAGCTTTCTTCTCAATGAGTAAATATCCAAAGTAACTAAAAGAACTAATACACAAGAAAATAATCATTTGGATTCCTGTAAAAATTATCTTTTGTAATTTTTCCGGTAATCTTGCATAGACGAAATCAATCATAACATGAGATTGTGTACGAATTCCCATACTAATTCCTAACATTCCCACATATACGAAAAATAATCTTGCTAATTCTTCACTCCAAATTAGAGGATCGTCTAATATTTGTCTTGAAATAATTTGCAATACCAGAATGATAAACATTCCGACAAATAAAGTTCCTCCAATCCATTCTTCTAACTTATTAAACAATTTCATAGGTATGACTCTTCCTCCTATTTAGCTGCAGCTTGAATTTCTTTTAAAGCTTGTTGTCCTAATTTTCCATTTTTCTTTGTATATTGATCATAGAAAGGTTTCATAGCTGCTCTAAATTCATCTAATTTAGGTTCTGTAATTTTTACTCCTTTTGTTTTGAAGAAATCTTTTAAAGATGCTTCTTCTTTTTCAAATAATTGAGTATGATATTTTGCTGCTTCCACCGCTGCTTCTTTTACCACTTTTTGTAAATTAGAAGGTAAATCTTCCATAGTAGCAGCACTTACTAAGTATAATTGGTCATTTAAAATATGATTTGTCATAGCAATATATTTTTGTACTTCATAGAATTTTTGAGCTTTTACTGCTGACAATGGATTTTCTTGTGCATCGACTGAATTTGTTTGAAGAGCTAAATACACTTCTGAGAAAGCCATTGGAGTAGGTGCAGCTCCTGAATATTTTGCAAAAGCTAGGTTTGCCGGTGCATTAGGAACTCTTAATTTTAATCCTTTCATATCTTTAATAGAGTTAATTACTTTGTTAGAACTTGTTTGTCTTGTTCCGTTGTATGCTTGAGATAATACAATAATATTTTTCTTTGTTTCAATTTTTTTCAACAATTGTTTTCCAAAATTTGTACCAAAAGTTGCTTTTTGCATATGTTTAAAGTTTTTCATCATATAAGGTAAAGTATATACTTCAGCTTCCGGATAAAAAGTAGAGAATCTTCCCATTTCCGCGAAAGTAAAGTCCAATACTCCTCCTTCTAATTGTCCCATCATATCCAAGTCATTTTTTCCAAGTTGTGCATCCGGATATAATTTTAATTCAATTTCTCCCTTTGATTTTTCTTTTAATTTCTTTGCGAAAAATTGTGCAGCCTTGTACTCATTTGATGAAGTTCCTGCTGTCATTCCCATTTTTAATTCATATTCTGCTGCTAGTGCTGCAGTTGCCATTGCTCCAAAAACCAATCCCATTGCTACTAATTTTTTTAAATTCATACTCGTTCTCCTCCTACTTTTTTTCTAAATTTTCTAAATATATTATTTTGGAGTTTGTTTTACTCCACATTTTTTGAACTTTTTTATTTTGATACAAAATTTGAAATAATAACTTTCCGGCAAAAGCTGCCTCTTCATATACTTCTTCCGTTACCGTAGCAATCACTTTTTTTTCTAATAACAGTTGTTGAATTCCTTCACTCATTCCATTGACTACAATATTCTTCTCTAAAAACCAAGAATCAGGAAGCTCTCTTATTATATTTTGTGCATAACGATTGCTAAAAACAGCTCTAATTTTCTTTTTAGAAGATAAGTCTTTTAATAAGTCCACACTTTCTTGAATTCCATGACATCGGTACGGTCCTAAAATATCTAATTTTTCTTCTGATATTCTTTCCAAAAAACCATTTAAATAATCCTGAGTCGATAATTTATCATCTCCGTTGTCTAATATTACTAAACTTTCCCCTTCTCTTAAGCAATAGCTTAGAATATTCGCTACAATTCTACCCTGTCTGTGATAATCGGTCCCCACATGAGGAATATCGGAATGAAGTTGCATTGTTAAAGAAATCACAGGGATTTTTGTTAAATAGGGTTTCAATAAACTATAGATTTTGTTTTTTTCAAGAGGAACTATTAAAAGTCCATCCATTTGTTCTTGTTGAGAAAGGATATTCTCTAACATTGCAACTTGTTCCTGAGGTTGATTTATATCGTGGAGATGCACTCGAATTTCTAAACGATACTTCGCATATTTTTTTTGAATTTTTTGCATTCCTCGTTGAATTTCCTTTGTATAAAATTCATTCTTTGATTTTACAACAAAGGCATGAACTATTTTTTTTCTTCCTGCTAAGGAACTCCCTAAATAGTTCTTTTCATATTGTGTTTCTCTTACCAACTGTAAAACTCTTTGCCTGGTTTCTTCTTTAATTGATGAGTTCTCTTGCAAAGCTCTAGCAACTGTCGTCCGACTAATTCCTAGCATCTCTGCTATTTTTTTTTGCGTCATCATAGACTAACGAAACTCTCCTCTAAAAATTCTTGGTGTTCTTACACCCGGTTTAATTTCTCCATTGATAGAGTACATCATTTTTCCATGCTTTAATAAAGCTGCTCCACATGGTGCATCAAATGGAACTTCCCCAATACTTCTCCAAGTATTTTCTTTTGCATTGAATACTAATACTTTACGATTCCATTCATATCGGAATGGTTCTTTTCCAAAGTATTGAGCTTTGTAATCTGCCAATTCTTTATCTTTTAAATTACTTAACTTGTCATTCGCTTCGTTCCATAGATAGTAGTTGAATCCTCCGATCACAAGCATTTCATTTTCTGATACTTTGATTGAATTCGCTCCTAATAATAAAATTCTTTCTCCATCGACTACAACATCAGCTGCTTTCTCCCAAACATTTTTTTCAAAATCATAAGCATATCCATCGATATAAGAAACAGAACTTCCTCCACTAAACACATAAAACTTTCCATTTAGGACTTGTCCTACTGTTTGTTGTCTTGCTTCTCCTGGGAAAGATGCCAATTCTTTATTCTCACCTGTTTGCAAATCTAAAACAAAGAAACGGTTACTATTTTTTAATTTTCCTTCTTCATTTTCTATCTTTCCAACTCCGTAATAAATTTTACCATTTTGATAAGTAGCCACTCCATTTTCAAAACCAAGCATTAAATCTGCTACTTTTTCCACTTTCATTTTTCCATTTTCCACACTGACTTTTAAAACATCTTTGTTATGAGCAGCTTCCGGACTTCCTCCCAAATAATAAATTTCTTTTCCGGTACTAACACTCGCTCCATATCCAATCGGAGTATCCAATTGCATTTGTTCTAATACTTCTAAACCTTTTTTATTTTCTTTTAATAAATAAATATCTTTGTGAGTTACTTTCGCTCCCCCTTCAGTTAAAGGTTTTATCGGAAAATTTGCTCCTCCTCCTACAACGACATAATCATCAATCATTCCTTGCAACAATCCAGCTGTTCCTATATTTTTTTCATAGGATTTTTGAGCAGGTAATTCTCCAACTGCTTCCCAGCTAATTCGATGTTCCGCCAAACTTAAACAACTACAAGTTAAAAATAAAATGCTGAATAATTTTTTCATTGTAATCTCCTTTCTAAAAAATGTTCTCGTGTACATATTTAATATATAACACAATTTGTAATAAAATGTCAACTAACTTTTTAAAAAATGAACATCTATATTTTTTTGAATCAAAAAAGAAGCTAGATTTATAAAAAAATAGCTTCTTCCTTCCATTTTTTATTTCTTTATTTTAGAAAATTCAATAGCACCTTCAATAAAATATCTCTGTGCCACAAAATTATTTGGATATTTTTCCTCTGCTTTTGCTAATATTTCTTGATATAAAGCTTGTGTCATTCCGTGATTATGAGATAACACTTCGATTTCTTTTTTTGCTTTTTGATTTTCCAGCTCTACTTTTTGGGTTTCTGCTTTCACTTTCTCTTCTACCCTACGAACCATATCTTTATATTGAGCTACTTCTCTATCAAACTCTCCTGATTGCTTTTGGAAGTTAGTCCCATACATTTGATGAAGACGAACAATAATGACTTCTAAATCTTCTTTTGGAATATCAGAATCGTAAGCTTTATTTTGCAGACGAATATAAGCCTCTTTAGCATCTTCGATATTTCTTCGTCGATCTTCTCCTGATCCTGAAAAACTATCAAATATTTCTCTTTCTACATCTCTTGGTATATCTTTTACAGTAAAAGGTCCTGCAAAAATACAAAGAGACAAACTAAACATAAGTGCCAAAATTCCTAATTTTTTCATATTTTCCTCCTTGCTGTTAACGTAATTCTCTCTTTACCTTATCTAAGAGATGCAATACTGCATTATCTCTATCCTTATAACTATTCCCTCCTAAGATAACGACAATAAACTCTCTCTGTCCATCTTTACTAGCCACAGTAATATTGTATTTTGCTTCTTTATGGTAACCTGTCTTAATTCCATAAATTCCTTCTTCTCCAATTAAATGATTCCGATTCCGAATACTAATACGTCCATTATGAATTTTCATCTGCTTAATCCCTGCAATTTCCATGTATTCAGGATATTTAATTGCCTCTAATGACAATTTATAAATTCCTCTTGCTGTCCCAATATCCATAGGTTCCTTTGTATATCGAGTTGGTAAACCAGCTGGACTATAATATGAGATTTCTTTTGAAACGCCTACTTCTCTTGCTTTTTTATTCATTTTTTTAATAAAATTAGGAATACTTCCTTTTCCTATATGTTTCGCAACTGCATAAGCAGCATTATTCGCAGAATAGATTGCCGTTGCACGAATCAAATCCAATAAAGTAAATGTTTCACCAGGTTTCATAGAAATTCCACTTCCACCTTTGTTGTACACATCTTTTGTAATCACTACTTTATCATCAAAATGAGCTTCTCCATTTCGAATTGCATCAAAGGTAACCAATAAAGTCATTACTTTTGTAACGGATGCCATAGGTAATTTTTTATCAATATTTTTGCTATAATAAATATTTCCTCTTGTATCAGCCACCAAACCGGCTAAATAAGTGTCTTCTTTAGAAAGAACCGTATCTCTTTCTTGTTTTTTCTCTTCTTTTACTTCCTTTATTTCTTTTATAATTTTTTCTACTTTCACCGGCTTTTCTTTTTCTTTTTTCTTTTCAGGAACTTTTACTTCTTTTACTTCTTGCACTTTTTTCGGAACAATTTTCTTTTCTTTTACAATCTCTTTCTTTTTTTCTTCTACCTTTTGCTCAACGACTTTCACTTCAGGAAGTTTTATTTCCGTATCTTTTATTTCTACTTTTTTCGTTTCTACTTTCTGTATTTCCACCACAGGAGTTGT
>UMHQ01022461.1_pt1 | contig 80210 bp, 65 predicted proteins | sample 1965531 | NCBI WGS metagenome assembly UMHQ01 (sample SAMEA4836098, study PRJEB28245) | human gut metagenome | biome: gut microbiome; material: fecal sample | place: Denmark | collected 2008 | reverse complement strand
CGTGCAGACCTTTCGTCATGGCCTCCTACCTTTCTTTCGGGCCTTACTGGCCGAATGTATCAGCGCCCCTCCGTATGGGACGCTGCTTGCTGACAGCTCTAGTTATATCCAAAAACCACCCGCAATTCCACCTCGCCCCCGAACGGTCAGCAAAGTGAGATGAACGGTATATCGCATATGATTCCCCCATGATGCACTTCAGTTCTCTAAAGCAGGTTTTCAAAGGTAAACGTCTTTTTTCTTAGGAATTAAGCCAGATTGCACAAATATTTTCATGTTTAGGAATTGCATAGCCAAAACGGTTTTCTGCATATATATGTCGTTTGTCCACGATTCGATTTGGATTCGATTATATTCAGCTTGCAATCATTCTTATTCATACATTCTCACCAGTTGAGTATGGATATAGATTGTTTTCAAAACGAGTCAGGCAGTTAGTTGCATGCTTAACAGCGTAAGAAGTAGGTAAAGATACCGTTCGCACAATACGTCCGTGCCGCAAGTCGACTAAATTGAGACAATAGTGAATAGTGTTAGGCTACCGTCCCCTGCGGGGACTGAACGGACAGATGCATATGCCGAGCAAAATCGAAAAAAAGCAAGCCGCCGCAAAGCTGCGCAAACCGCCGCGCGACTTCTCGTACACGCAGAACCGAGAGCTTAGCTGGCTGCGCTTTGACAACCGCGTGCTCGACGAGGCTTTTGATGAGTCCGTGCCGCTGTTCGAGCGCCTTAAGTTCGTCTCGATCTTCGAGTCTAACCTCGACGAGTTTCTCATGGTGCGCGTGGGCGGCCTGTCCGACCTTGCCGAGCTCAAAAAGCAGCCTGTCGACAACAAGAGCAATATGACCGCCTCCGAACAGGTCGATGCTGTCATGGCCGAAATGCCCGGGCTCCTTACCCGTTGGGAGTCCATCTTTAAGAACATCGAGGGCAAGCTCGACACCCTGGGCGTTCACCGCGCACGTGTCGATTCGCTTACGCCCGAGGAGCGCACCTTTGTAACCCGCTACTTCCAAGCCTACGTGTCGCCGGTCATCTCACCGCTGGTGATCGACCCGCGCCACCCCTTCCCAAACCTGCGCAACGGCGCACTCTATCTGGCTTGTGGCCTGGACGGCGTCACCGACGAGGAGAGCCTGCTGGGCCTGATCGAGATTCCCGCCTCGATGAACCGCGTGGTCGAGATTCCCTCGCCCACCGGCACCTACTCCTACATTCTGCTCGAGGACGTCATCCTCGCCTGCCTGGACAGCTGCTTTGGCTCCTATAAGCCGCTCGACCGCGCGCTCATCCGCGTCACCCGCAACGCCGACATCGATCCGGACGGCGAGGGCGTCGAGGAGGAAGAGGACTACCGCCAGCATATGAAGCGCATCCTCAAGAAGCGCCTGCGCCTGCAGCCGGTAGTGCTCGCCGTCTCGGGTTCACTCGAAAAGCAGACGCTCAAGACTATCCGCAAGGCACTCGAGCTCTCGCGTCGCTCGGTCTTTACCTGCGACATCCCGCTCAACCTGGGCTATGTCTTCGGCATTGAGGGCAAGATTCCCGAGCACCTGCGCAACGAGCTGCTCTTTACGCCGTTTAAGCCGCAGCCCAACCCCACCATCGATATGACCCGCTCCATCCGCGAGCAGGTACTTCAGCACGACAAGCTGCTCTTTTATCCCTATGAGGCCATGAACCCCTTCCTGGATCTGGTGCACGAGGCCGCCTACGACCCCGAGTGCATCTCACTGCGCATCACGCTCTACCGCGTGGCTAAGCAAAGCCGCCTGTGCGAGTCGCTGATCGATGCCGCCGAGAACGGCAAAGAGGTCACGGTGCTCATGGAGCTCCGCGCCCGCTTCGACGAGCAGAACAACATCGAGTGGGCCGAGCGTCTGGAAGAGGCAGGCTGCACCGTCATCTACGGCTCCGAAGGCTTTAAGTGCCACTCCAAGATCTGCCAGCTCACCTATCGCGAGGGCATGGCGCTTACACGCCTGACGCTGTTGGGCACCGGCAACTTTAACGAGAAGACGGCCAAGCTCTACAGCGACTTTATGCTCATGACCGCCCATCCCGGCATCGGCGAGGACGCCAACTTGTTCTTCCGCAACCTGTCGCTGGGCAACTTGCGCGGCGATTACCGCTTCCTGGGCGTGGCACCGGTCGGCCTGAAGCCACTCATTATGCGCGGCCTGGATCGCGAGATCCAGCGCGCCCTCGCTGGCGAGCCCGCCCGTGTGTTCTTTAAGCTCAACTCGCTCACCGACCGCGAGGTCATCGACAAGATCGCCGAGGCATCGTGCGCAGGAGTCCGCGTGGACATGATCATCCGCGGCATCTCGTGCCTCAAGCCGGGCGTTCCGGGCAAGACCGAGAACGTGCATGTCCGTTCTATCGTCGGACGCTTTTTGGAGCATGCGCGCGTTTACGCCTTTGGCGTGGACTCGGACATGATCTATCTGAGCTCGGCCGACATGATGACGCGCAACACCGAGCACCGCGTGGAGATCGCCTTCCCCGTGCTCGACCCCACCTGCCGCGCCCTGGTGCACGAATACATGGGCATGCAGCTGCGCGACAACGTGAAGGCCCGCAGCCTCACGAGCGACGGCACCTGGGTCCCCGTGAAGCGTGCAGAGGGCGAGAAACCCTTCAACTCGCAGGAAGCCCTGCTGGAGCGTGCCTATCGCAACGCCGAGGCCGCCGCGCAGCAGCGCGCACAGGAGAAGGAACGCGTGGCCGAAGAAGCTATTCAGGCCGAGGTTGAACATAGGGCAGTTGCCAAACCGGAAGCGGTTGCCGCTCCCCCGGTGAATGAGCCCGAGGCTGCCGCAGGGCCCGCCGCGGAGAAAGCGCCCGAGGTTCAGAAGGTCCAGGCGACCGTCATTGAGCCCAAGCCCGCACCTGTACCTCGGCCCGAGCCGCAGGTCACCAAGCCCGCACCCGAGCTGAACGCCCGTCGCGATAAGCCCACCGGCAAGACCAAGGCCATCGAGCGCCATCGCCCCGGTCGCGTGCGCATGGGACTGGGTCTGATCGGCCTGGGTCTTAAGACGCTCATTACCGGCAAGACGAAATAGACGTTTGTAGAAGCAGTTTGTAGAAGCGCCCCGCATTTGAGGAAAGCCTCGGATGCGGGGCGCTTTTCCCTGCTACCATGGTGCGGACAACAACGCGAATGACAGGCAGGGATATGAAGCTCACTATAGAATCGATGACCTACGGAGCCGACGGGCTGGCGCACGCCGACAACGGCAAGGCCGTCTTTGTGCAGGGCGCCGTGGCAGGCGACACCGTCGAGGCCGAGGTCGTACAGGACGGCAAGTCGTTCATGCGCGCCCGCACCACCGAGATTCTGGAGCCAAGCCCCGATCGCGTTCAGCCTCCCTGCCCCTTCGTGGGCATCTGCGGCGGCTGCTCGTGGGGCAATCTCTCACGCGCGACACAGCTCGCCGCCAAGGAGCAAAACCTGCGTTCCACGCTCGAGCGCATCGGCAAGTTCGCTCCTGAGCAGGTCGATGAGCTGGTGCAGCCCATCCGCCATACCAAGGACGACTGGGGCTACCGCAATAAAATCGAGCTCGAACCGACCGTCGTCAACGGTCGCGTGCGCCTTGGCATGCACGGCGTCGATCCCAGCAAAATCGTGACCGTCGATGCGTGCCCGCTGTTCGATAAGCGTTTTCCCAAGGCGCTCAAATCGGTCGTCGGCGCACTCAACTATCTAAGCGGCAGCCATGATTTGGGCCTCGAGCGCGTGGGCATTCGTGCCTCGCGTCGCACCAAGGCGCTCGAGGTCGCACTCTGGACGCCCACGGGTTCCTTCCCGCGCTCGCAGGTCTCCCGCGTGCTGGCGGACGCCGCTCATCCCACGAGCGTGGTGCGTGTGATGAGCAAGGGCGAAAAGAAAGCCCGCCGTGTCTCCAAAGTCGAGATGCTCGCCGGCGAGGGCTCGTGGACCGAGAATATCGCCGAAGGCCAGATGCGCTTATCTGCCCCGTCGTTTTTCCAGGTCAATACCAAGGGCGCCGAGATTCTGATTGAGCTCGTTATGGACGCCCTCGACCCGCAGGAAGACGAGCTAGCCGTGGACCTGTACTGCGGTGCCGGCACCTTTACCCTGCCGCTCGCCCGCCGCTGCGACTTTGTCGCCGCCGTCGAGGCCTACGGCCCGGCCGTGCGCGACCTGCGTCGCAACCTGGAGATCAACAAGCTCAATAACGTCGACGTCATCGGCGGCGACGCGGTGCGCGAGTTCCCCGATCAGGACGCCGACGTCTTGGTGGTCGACCCGCCGCGTGCGGGCCTCGCCCCCGAGGCAATCGACCTCATCGCGAGCACGAGTGCCCGTGATGTCGCCTACGTGAGCTGCGACCCGGCGACTCTGGCCCGCGACCTCAAGCGCTTTGTCGAGGAGGGCACCTTCTCCCCCGTCAAGATCACGCCGGTCGACCTATTCCCGCAAACCTTCCACTGCGAAACCGTCGTCCACCTCAAGCGCAACTAACCGCATGATGAGAACGGGCTCGCGTGCGTAACTGCACGCGAGCCCGCTTTATTCGGTCGATGCAACGCTGGCAAAAGTCATCGCTGCACTCACGGGCAGCCAGAACAACAACGGCAGCAGGTAGCGCATCGACTCGGTCGTGTACGACGTCGGCGAGATCCAAAGGACAAGGTTTGCCGCAACAAGCGGCGCCATCAGATAGAGTTTCTGGGGCGCACGACGCTTTATCTCCAGCAGCAGAAACGCCATACCCCAGGTCGACCAAAGTGCCTTGGCGCCGACAAGCATGCCAACCGGCGTCGACTGGAACCATGCGACGAGCGACTCGACACTGCGGCCCAAGGTCGCATCGGACCAGCTCAATCCCAGGTCCCGCGAGCGGGGAAACACATGGCTCACGTTGTGCCCATCGACGGGAGTCACATAGGGCGACAAGGCCTCGCTTCCCGCCGCCGGCATGGCATACCAGCCAACCTGCACACCCAGATACGCTTCGAGATAGCAAAGCGGATGCTGCAGGAACCCCGCCGCCCACGCACCAAGATAGGCTAGAAAATCGAGCTCGTCGGCCTTACCAAACGTGGGGTCTTTAACGGAGTCGGTTAAAAACCACGTGTAGTTGTTCTTCCCGTCCTCGCCGATGGCGTGCTCGATCTCCTGGCGCTGCCATTTCGGGACCTCTTCCCCGTGGTCACGCATCAGCAACGCGGATTGCTGAAACATGAGACCGTAGACCTCCTGCTTGCCACCAGGCTCGCACCCCAAAGCGGGAAGCACGGCCCTGGGCATAAGGACCGTCATAAACAGAGAAGCGCCGACCGCCATTGCCGCAACGACAACTCGCCCGCGCCGACCCGCTACCCTAAAGAACACGACAACCAGGACAATCAGCACGAGAATCAGGCCGGTCTTACGCGTCAGCGAAACCAGAAGCAGAAGCGCAACGTATACAGCAAGGTAACCGGGCGCCCTCAGGAGTCGCCCCCTTGAGCGCATAACCTCAATGGAGGCAACCGAGAACAGCAGGAAAAACGGCAGGAAGGTGGCATCCTTTGCCATAGCCGAAGCATAGATGGGAAGGTGCCAATACAGGCACAGAAACGCCAGCAGTGCCAGGCAAACGCCACGTCCGCCGCCCATGCGGCGTACCAAAACAAGGCAGCACGCCAAGGCACACGCCGTCAGAAACGCCTGTACCAGGCAGAAGGCGTACACCCCAGCATCAACGCTTCCCAGTGCACGGCCCAGGTCGGTAAACCATCCGTACAGATAGGTATCGAGCACTGGATGGTGGTCGGTGATGACACCATCCGACAAGGCATTGGGTAAGCCGTTGTACTGCAAAAGCTGCTGGCGAGTATCCCACCAGATCACGCCCGGGAACAGCAGGACCAGCAACGGAGACCAGCAGGCGTAGATGATTGCGCCCAGTTTTACGATACCACCGAATTCGTACGTCTGTGGGATGCCAGAGAACGCCATGTCGCACAAGTTGTCAAACCATCTAGCATGGACTTGCCGAGGAACGTCGACAGCACTTTTGCGTCCCGCCAGGAACCGATCGATCAGATAGTCGCCGAGCATAAACGCTGCGCAGAAAAAGGCGATATGCCCCAAGACATGGACCAAGTAGATAGGGTTGCAAGAGAATCCCACGGTATCGCGAAACATATCCGCGATGGTCGCGAGCATCGCCAAGATGCCCGTGACCATCAGCATGTCGCGATTCTGTTTTAATCGCTCTACCGGCATGCGCTTAGTGCTTTACCGGTGCGCCGCAATGTGGGCAGAATTGAGAATCGGGCGTAAGCGAGCTTCCGCATGAACTACAGAACCGCGGTGCATCCGAGGGCGCAGGAGCCTGCTGTGGTAGGACCTGAGCCTGCTGCCCAACGTAATTCTGCGGCATTGTCTGCTGAGGTGCCGTATATGCGGTGTTATTCGCAGCCATTGCATATGCCTTGGAGTGCTTACGCATGCGAATGATAAAGAAGCCGCCCACGCCCGCTGCGATGAGAATCGCAACAATGGCGACGATGAAAATGGGGTTGAACGAGGACGAGCTGTCTTCCTTTTGCGAATCAGACGAAAGGGATTGCTGGGAGATACCGCTCTTGTAGACATCGATTCTAAAACCGTCATCCTTATTATCTTGAACGGCATAAATCAACGAGCAGTCCTTCGAGAACCACGCAGACCCCCAGTAGTCGTCTTCACCCACGCGATCGTATTCCAGTGATCCCCTCAAATTGAGCTGAGAGTGCGCACCCGTTTTTGTATCAATCAAATACAGCAGATTATTGTCATTGTCGTCTCTGCCGTTAACCAATGCAAATCTGCCGTCATCTGAAAGGGCACCGAAATCATCCCTGTAATAAAGCGAAATTTCGTTGGGGTACTTGGCTCTCCACTGCGTTTCGCCCGTCTTGTTATCGACGACAATCATTTCAAGACTTTCAAGTTCAGAAGAGCTAGAGCCGAGCCCGTGGCAGTCTCCGTTATACAGGCCGAGGACCAGCGAACCGTCCTGATTAATCGAGCTATACTCCAGGTTACTGTAATAGGTGCAGGTTGCGTCGCCCTCTTTGGAGACATAACAGCTCGTGCCAATGGCAGCGCCGTTGTCATTAACGACAACCCTATAGCCCGATTTGTCAAACTCAGACGAGTTAACAGTCTTCTTAGAATTCAGGTCGATCGTCACCACGTCATAAGACGAATGCGAATCGTAGTCATCTCCGCAGTAGTTTTGCACTACGTAACCGTACTTGCCATCAGTTGAAATCCAAGCCGTCTCATTCAGATAATAGTCATCAGATGGTGTGTATTCGTATTTGGCCGTCGTATTACCGTTCCTGAAATCAACAACGCTAAAAACAGCGTAATAATCATTTGAAGGCGTGTCGTTTACTAGGGATGTTACAAATAGCGACTTATTGTCCTTGGATATCTGAAGCCTGACATCGCCGCCCCTGCTGTACTCAAGAATGTCAGATGGAACAGCAGCACCCAGTGGATATTCCTCCGATTCGTCCTTGGATAAATCGTACACAGCTACGGAGTCGTTCACTCTATTGAAGCAATAAAAGGTTCCCTCGTCGGCTGAAAAGCAGTATGCGTTTTTATAGTCATCACTCTCGGAATCAATATCCACTATGGTGCGAGACCAATCCTCGGTATCTAGTAAATAGAACTTTTCTTCAGATGCATCCCCGTACAGCACATACCTTCCAGAAGGCGAGCGACCAACATATATCGAATTCTCAAGCTCATACGTATCCTTGAGCTCGGGCGTCGGAACGTCGCCAGCGTAGGCACCGAGCGGCGCCACGACAAGACTGGCAGCCAGTGCAAGGCCGGCCGTAAGGAGCATCCCCCATTTCATTTTTCTTGTTCTTGGCATGGTTGCCCCTTTCAGTCGAGAGGTGAATATGACCTGAGACTACGCTAAGCCCGAAAAAGCAAAATCTGTTGCGCAACAATTCCCAACGAGCAAAAAAGTCGGTAACGCCTGATGAAAATAGGACGGGGATTAAATAACAATCGAAATTCGAATGATTTTTAATCCCCGTCCCAGAAAAATCACTGATGGTTGACAGGAGCTCCGCAGTTTTGGCAGAAGGAGGCATTTGTCTCCAGCTTTGACCCGCACTGGGCACAGAAATAAGTAGGCTCAACTGGCTGAGCATCATCGATCGCGGTCGGCGTCTGCTGTACCTGCGAAACCTGCTGCGCCGGAGGCATTTGCTGGTATGGATTGGGCTGCGGAGGCTGAGACTTGTTCGACGATTCCTTGTTCAAGATAACAGCAAAGGCGACAGCCGCGATACCACCAAACACAACTAGCAAAACGAGAAGGTCGAATACACTAATCATCGCACATCAGCTCCTCATGTTGCGAAAGATGACGGATGCCGAGATTTTATCGCCGCGCCGCAAGCCCCTCCTAGTGCGCAACACCCAGGCACGACCAGTCTTTTTGAGATTGGGGCGTGGCAAGCGGGGGCCTTCGGGGTATAAGACGGCTAATTGTATGCCGCCCTATGAAAGGAACCCTTATGCCCAGCGTTGCCGTTCTTGCCGCCGATGGCTTTGAAACGATTGAATGCCTGACCATGGTCGATGCCATGCGTCGCGGCGGCGTGCGCGCCACGCTCGTCTCGATCATGCCCACGCGCGAGGTCGTAAGCTCACTGCAGATTCCCGTAACCTGCGACGCACTCTTTGACGAGATTAACTTTGACGAGTACGACTGCGTCGTGCTGCCCGGCGGTCTGCCCGGTGCCACCAACCTGCGCGCCGACCAGCGCGTCTGTGACGTAGTTTGCGAGTTCGCCGCGACCAAGCATGTTGCCGCCATCTGTGCCGCCCCGTTTATCCTGGGCGAGCTTGACCTGCTCGAGGGACGCCGCGCCACGTGCTTCCCCGGCTTTGAGAAGAGCTTCCCCGAGGGCGCCTATACCGGCGACAAGGTCACGCACGACGGCAACATCATCACCGCTAGCGGCATGGCCCAGTCGCTCCCCTTTGCGCTCGAGCTGCTGCGTACGCTCGCCGGCGACAAGGCTGTCGAGAAGGTTGCCGAGGGCATTCAGCTATGATTTTGGCTTCGCAATCACCGCGCCGCATCGAGTTGATGCGCGAAGCGGGCTACGACATCCGCGTCATTCCCGCTGACATCGACGAGACTCCTTTTGATGACGAGGCCCCGCTTACGCTTGTCGAGCGCTTAGCTCGCGCTAAGGCTGCCGCCGTTGCCGCCGAGCACGCCGAGCCCAGTGAGCTGACCATCGCGGCCGACACCATCGTCACCTTCGATGGCAAGCTTTTGGGTAAGCCGGCAAACGAGGACGAAGCCCGCACCATGCTCCACGAGCTCTCGGGGCGCACGCATCAGGTCGCAACCGGCGTCTGCATCGTTAGAGCCGGAGACGCCACAGCCCCGCACGCCGCCGAGAGCCTGTCGTTTGTCGATGTGACCGACGTGACGTTCTACGAGCTCACCGACGAGCAGATTGAGCGCTACGTCGCCTCGGGCGAGCCCATGGACAAAGCCGGCGCCTACGGCATCCAGGGCGTTGGCGGGCGCATGCTCGTGCACGATATTTCGGGCGACTTCTACAACGTGGTGGGCCTGCCCATCGCTCGCGTCGCGCGCGCGATTCAAAAACTATCGTAATTGCATCTGGCGCTGGGTATCCCCCAGCGCCTACAATTTTGGCGTACCGTACGGATCCCGACCGGGCATAAGGCCCGGCGGAAAACCGATAGGAGTAAAACATGGATACACTGCTTGAGGCCATTGACGTTTGTGATGTCGATGGCTTTTGTTTTGGCAACTATACGGACGAGGAGGCCGGCACCGGTTGCACCGTAATCGTGGCACCCGAGGGCGCCACCGGCGGTGTTGACGTTCGCGGCGGTGCACCGGCATCACGCGAGACCGACCTGCTGCGCCCCGAGAACACCGTGGACAAGGTCCACGCCGTATGCCTTTCGGGTGGATCGGCCTTTGGTCTGGAGGCCGCAAGCGGCGTCGCCCGCGAGCTCGAGAGCCGCGGCATCGGCCTTCCCGTCGGCCCCACGCAGGTGCCCATCGTGTGCTCCAGCTGCATCTTCGACCTCGCCTTTGGCGACCCCACCGTTCGCCCCGATATTGAGGCTGGCATCTCCGCCGTGCGCGAGGCACTCGACAACACCCCCACCACGCTCGAGCAGGGCAATGTAGGTGCCGGCACCGGTGCCACCGTGGGCAAACTCATGGGCCCCGCCACCTGCATGAAGGCCGGCCTTGGCGCTGCCGCCGTGGCGCTCGGCCCTGTTAAGGTGGGTGCCGTGGTCTCGGTCAACGCCTGCGGCAATGTCGTCGACCCCTTCACCGGTGAATGGGTCGCTGGTATGCGCGCTGCAGCAGATAGCGACCAGATCGTCGACATGGAGCTCGCAGCCTTTGCCGCCGCCGGCTCTATGCAGATGCCGCTCGACCGCACCAACACCACCATCAGCTGCATCGTCACCAACGTTGAGCTCACCAAGGCCCAGGCCACCAAGGTCTCCCAGATGGCCGCAGACGCCTATGCGCACACCATCCGCCCCACGCACACCACGAACGACGGCGACACCATCTACACCCTCGCCAGCGGCAAACTAGACGCTCAGACAAGCGCCGCCGTACCCCTAGACCTACTGGGCATGCTCGCCGTAAGGGCCCTACAGACCGCCATCGTAAACGGAGCCAAAACCGCCAAAACCTCCCACGGCATCCCGGGCGCCGCGAAGTAAACCAGCCCGTCCGGTTGCCCGGTGGGGCTTGGTTATGTTTGCTGCTCTACAGTCCTGGCTCGCGCGAAGAGCACATTAAGTGCTCTTCGGCTCGTGCGGAACTCGCGACAAACATAACCAAGCCCCACCGGGCAACCTACCAACCAAATTCTTTTCAGCCCAGGCCCCCGTGTACCGCGCGTCAAAGATTTTCAAATTCCGTAGCCTGACATTAAGCTGGACATAGCAGAGGACCCCTGGTCCTTAACTTGATACGAGTTCCGCACGCAAAGGAGGCGCCAGTGGCGCCTCCGTCTTGCGCAGGACTGTTCGAAGTAGCAAGTTAAGGACCAGGGGGCCCCGTTACCCGAGCGTTTCTGTGCTAGTTGAATTTGAAGATCTTTGAGGCAAGACGGTATAGGCCGAGTGTGGTTTTGTCTCCGGCCCGTCCACGCAGGTTGGTAAAGAATCCGACCACGCCGTAGCGAGCGCGACGATACATGCGCTCGTCGTACTCTTTCAGGTCCTTCCACAGCGTCTTCAGGCGCTCATCGGCACAATCTTCCTCGGAAAGCTTGGTGAGCACCGAGCAAATCGCCATCATCATGGTGAAGTAGCCCATCATGTACGAACGCAGGCGCGAGGACTCAACGTCCTGGTACAGGTGGAACGATTCCATCATGATGCGCGTTACGCGGAACTGTTGACCCAGGCGCTTGACCATCGTGGCCTCATTGACGCTCTGGCCCTCGCGACCGATAAAGTAGCGATAGAGGTCGATGTCGGCGTAGTACATGGTCTTGCAGCGCGGCAGCGGTACGTATGCGTAGATATTATCCACGTAGAACGTGTGTGCCGGCATAGGCAGATTGGACTCGCGCAGCACATCGGTGCGATAGCACAGGCTGTGCATGAGCAGGTTCTGATCGGGACGGAAGTGTCCGATCTGGTCCCAAGAGAAAATCTTTTTGCGCGGCAGTGCAAACTTGTAGCCAATAGCGGTATGCGTGCCCTCGTAAACCTTCTCGTACACGTAGTTCGAGATAAACAGGTCGACGCGCTGGTCGCGCTCCTCAAAGCCACGCAAAATCGAAAGCATGGTCGAAAGCGCCGCACCGTCGAGCCAGTCGTCCGAGTCAACGACCTTGTAATAGGTGCCCTGTGCCTCGCGCAGGCCCGAGAGGACGGCGATACCGTGGCCGCCATTCTCCTGGTGCACCGCGCGGATGATTCCAGGATAACGGGCCTCCCACTCGTCGGCCTTGGCGGCCGTCTCGTCCTTGGAGCCGTCGTCCACCACGATAATCTCGATATCGGTGGCGTAATTGCTCCCCTCCAAGATGGAGGTGATGCAATGGTCCATGTCCTTGGCGGCGTTATACGAGGGAATACCGAATGTTATGACTTTATGCATGGCAGGCGATAATCTCATCCGAAAGATCGAGGGCGGAATTGGTCACGGCGTCCATATCGTAGTAACGATACTCGGCCAGACGGCCCACCGGGTGGAAGTTCGTCAGGTTCTGGACGCGCTCAAGATAGCGCTCGTAGAGCTCGCGGTTCTCGGGCTCCAGGATGGCGTAGTACGGCGTCTCGCCCGAGCCGGGCGTATAGGCCTTGGAGTACTCCTTCATGATGGTGGTCTTGCCGGGCAGGACCTGACCGGTCATGTTCTTGAACTCGGTGATACGCGTGAAGTCCTCGCTCGTGGTGTAGTTGACGGTGCCCACGGGCTGGAACTGGTCCATATCGAGCGTCTCGAACTTCATATCGAGCGTGCGGTACGGCAGCGCGCCCAGGTCGAGGTTGAACAGCTCGTCGAGTGGACCGGTGTAGACGATCTCGCCACCATAGACCTTGCCGTCGATCTTGACGGTAGTCTCGTCGATCTCAAAGAGGTCACGGGCGTCTACGTCACAGAATACGTCGATCAGATCGTGATCGAGCATATGCTCGAACAGCGCGGTATAGCCGTCCTGCGGCATGCCCTGGAAAGGAGCCTGCGGGAAGTAGCGATCGTCATCGCCCACAAAGACGGGGACGCGGCCGGTGATCGAGGGGTCGATCTGATCGGGCGTCTGGCCCCACTGCTTCATGGTGTAATGCAAAAAGACGTTCTCGTAGACGTAATCGGCAACCTCGGCAAGATCCGGGTCATTCTTCTTGCGCAACTCCATAATGGGCACCTTGACGTCCTTGCCAAAGGTCTCCACGAGCTTCTGATACAGCTCCTCGCCGCGCTCATCGCCAAAGGCGAGCTTGAGGCTCGCATGGTTAAAGGGCACGGGCATAAGGGTACCGTTGATGTTGGCGAGCACCTTGTGCTGGTAGTCCGTCCACTTGGTAAAGCGCGACAGGAAGTTATGCACGCGCTCGTTAAAAGTGTGGTAGATGTGCGGACCATACTCGTGAACCAGGATTCCGGCCTCGTCAGTGCAGTCGAAGGCATTGCCCGCGATATGGCTACGGCGCTCCAAAACGGCAACACGATAGCCGATGGTCTCGGCAAGACGGCGGGCGCAAACGGCACCGGCATATCCAGCACCGACGACAATCATGTCGTACGCGCCGGCGTTAAAGCCTTCAGGCAGGCCTGAGGTAATCTGCATCGATACTCCTTGTCAAAAGCCACGGGCTCGTTAGCTGGGCTTTTCTCGAACATTCTTCGAGACATATTTATCAGAGCGATTATAGCGCTAATGCGTCCTATAATGAGCTTGCCACACAAGGAAAGCTCAAGCACCGCGGCGTACATAATTGAAAGGTAAACCCGCTAGCAGCGGGTTTATTCGTGTGCAGCCGAGGGCCTGGAGCTTAGCGAAACGCTTGTAAGGAGTAACATGAGCGATTTCCTAAACCGTATGAAGTCTGCCGCCAAGGCCGACCTTAAGACCATCGTCCTGCCCGAGGGCGAGGACCCGCGCACCATCGTCGCCGCCACCAAGATCATCGAGGAGGGCCTGGCAAAGATCGTCATCCTGGGCAACCCCGACGAGATCGACGTTCCCGGCGCTACCGTCATCGACCCGCGCAATGCCGAGAAGCACGAGGAGTACGCGCAGAAGTTTGCCGAGCTCCGCGCCAAGAAGGGCGTTACCATCGAGCAGGCTCGCGCCCAGGTGATGGACGCCACCTACTTTGGCACCATGATGGTCAAGATGGGCGACGCCGACGGCCTGGTCTCCGGCGCCTGCCACTCCACCGCCGACACCCTGCGCCCCGCGCTGCAGATCCTCAAGACCGCCCCGGGCACCAAGCTGGTCTCGGCCTTCTTCGTGATGTGCACCGACACCCCGCAGTTCGGTACCGACGGCACGCTGATCTTCGCCGACTGCGGCCTCAACATTAATCCGTCTTCTGACGAGCTCTCCGAGATCGCCATCGCCTCCGCTCACTCTTGGTCCACCTTCATGGGCAACGTTGAGCCGCACGTGGCCATGCTCTCCTACTCCACCATGGGCTCCGCCGGCGGCGAGGTCGCCAAGAAGGTCCAGGAGGCCGTGAAGTTCTGCAAGGAGAAGGCTCCCGAGCTCGCCATCGATGGCGACCTGCAGCTCGATGCCGCCATCGTCCCCACCGTCGCACAGCTCAAGGCTCCCGGCTCCTCTGTCGCCGGTAAGGCCAACGTGCTCGTGTTCCCCGACCTCGAGGCAGGCAACATCGGCTACAAGCTGGTCCAGCGCTTCGCTGGCGCTGACGCCTACGGCCCCATCCTGCAGGGCATCGCCAAGCCGGTCAACGACCTGTCGCGCGGCTGCTCTGCCGACGACATCGTGGGTGTCGTGGCCATCACCGCCGTCCAGGCTCAGATGGCTGAGTAGCGGACGCACTCGCCCGAAGGCCGTACGGGCTAACCCCTGAAAACGTCCTCGACCAATGAAACGCCCCCGTTCTGCTCCTCCGGAGCTACGAACGGGGGCGTTTCTGGTCTGCGGATTGTTTTCAGGGGTTAGCCCGTACGGCCTTCTACCGCCACGTAGCATTCAGGGCATCTGGAATGGACGGCGGCTTGGCTACGAGATGGGGCTGAGAATCCTGAACGAATGGGTGTCGTTGCTGAAAGAGCAGGCGTTGCTGGTGACGATCACTTTGGGACTGGAATTTCCGCCTGCTAGTAGAAAGGCCTCCGGAGCTGTTGCTCTGGAGGCCTTTTTGTCAATTACAGACGAATATGTTAGTTGTTCTTGGTCAGACGCTCGACGTCGTGGGCGATCATGTATTCCTCGTCGGTGGGGATGACCATGACCGTGACGGAAGAGCCGGCGGCGCTGATGACCTGCGGGCCGTTACCCACGGCCTCGCGGTTCTTGTTGTTGTCGATGCGTACGCCCAGCCATTCAAAGCAGTCGCAGAAGGCCTTGCGGATCGACCAGTCGTTCTCGCCGATGCCGGCGGTAAAGGTAATGGTGTCCACGCCCGCCATGGAGGCGATCATGGAACCGGCCTGCTGCATGGCCTTGTAGGCGAACATATCGAAGGCGAGCAGGCAGCGCTCGTCACCCTCAGAGGCGCGCGTACGGATGTCACGGGCATCGTTGGAGATGCCCGAAATGGCAAGCAGACCGGACTGCTTGTTCATCATGTCGTCGACTTCCTGGTAGCTGTAGCCGCCCTCGCGCTGAAGATAGCACACGGTGGCCGGGTCAATGGAACCACAACGGGTGCCCATCATCAGGCCGTCGAGCGGCGTGAGGCCCATCGTAGTATCGCGGCACACGCCGTCCTCAATGGCAGCGAGCGAAGCACCGTTGCCCAGATGGCACGAAAGCAGACGGTGGCAGCGCGTACCCAGGATCTCCTTGGCCATCATCCACTCGTAACGGTGGCTCGTACCGTGCGCGCCGTACTTGCGCACGTGGTACTTGTCGCACACGTCCTTGGGCAGCGCGTAGGTGTAGGCGACCTCGGGCATGGTCATGTGGAACGAGGTGTCGAAGACGGCCACGTTGGGCAGCTCCGGATACTTCTCGCGGCAATATTCGATTGCCGCGGCCTCGCCGTAATTGTGCAGCGGGGCGAGCGGGGCCACCTCAAGGATCTTAGCCATGACCTCATCGTCGACGACCGCGGAATCGTCAAAGTGCCAGCCGCCCTGAACGATACGGTGTCCAATGCCATCGATCGTAATGTCGGTCTTCTCGAGCTCCTCGAGCACGCGCGCAATGGCGCTGCGATGATCAGGAAAAGGAATCTCCTCGGTCTGCTTGGCACCACCGTTCTCGGAGTGGCCAAAGATGCCCATGTCCGATCCGATACGCTCGCAGTTGCCCTTGGCGAAAACCTCGCGGGTATCGGTATCCAAAAGCTGATATTTAAGGCTCGAGCTGCCGGCGTTGACAACAAGTACGTTCATGAGACTCCTTTGCAGTGCGATATGGTCGGCGCAGACCCCTTAAGGCGACCACATGTTAATAAGAAGTTATCACACCTTGAAAAATAGCTATCAGGCATATCGCTCAACGAGCACAAAAGAGGGGCCGAACGGCGCTCGGTCGTCCAGCCCCTCCCCTCTTGCAATTACTTACCGCTGACGATGCGCTCGACATCGGAAGCGATCATGAACTCCTCGTCCGTGGGGATGACGAAGATCTTGACCTTGGAATCCTTGGCGGACAGGCACCAAGCGCCGTCACCACGCAGGGCGTTGCGGGCATGGTCCATCTTGACGCCCATAAAGGCCAGACGGTCGGCCACGCCAGCGCGGACAGCCGGAGCGTGCTCGCCGATGCCGGCGGTAAAGACCAGGGTGTCCATGCCGCACATGGAAGTGGCCATCTCGGCGGCCTTGGCGGCAATCTTGTAGACGAACATATCGAATGCGAGCTGGGCCTCGGAGTCGCCGGCAGCGGCGAGTTCCTCAACGTTGCGGCAGTCGTTGGTCTTGCCGCCGGTCACAGCCAAAAGGCCGGACTTCTTGTTCATCATCTCGTCGACCTCGTCGAAGGTGTAGCCGCCTTCGCGCTGCAGGTAGCACACGGTAGCAGGGTCGATGGAGCCGCAGCGGGTGCCCATCATGACACCGTCGAGCGGCGTCAAGCCCATGGTGGTGTCCATGCACTTGCCGTCCTCGATGGCGCACAGGGAAGCGCCGGAACCGATGTGGCACACGACGACCTTGCGGGCCTCGCCGTTGGTCATCTCGGCAACCTTCTTGGAGATGTAGCGGTAGCTGGTGCCGTGGGCGCCGTACTTACGGATGTGCAGCTTGTCGCAGACGTCCTTGGGCAGGGCGTAGGTCTTGGCGACCTCGGGCATATTGAAGTGGAAAGCAGTGTCGTAGACCGTGACGTTGGGCAGGTCGGGATACTGCTCGAGGCAATACTCGATAACGTTGGCCTCGGGGTTGTTGTGAAGCGGGGCGAGCGGAGCGACCTCGCGGATCTTGGCGAGGACGTCCTCGTCGACGAGGGAGGAATCGCCGAAGTACCAACCGCCCTGAACGATACGGTGGCCGATGCCCTCGATCTTGACGCCGTTGGCCTCGAGGTCCTTCAGGACGACCTCGATGGCGACTTTGTGGTCGGGGAACTCGATGTTCTCGGTCACTTTCTTGGAACCGTTGGCAGCGTGGGTGAAGGTACCGCCGGTAAAGCAGACGCGCTCGCAGGAGCCCTTTGCGGACACCTTGTGGGACTTGGTATCGATGACCTGATACTTGAGGGTCGAAGATCCTGCGTTGACGACCAGAACGTTCATGTGTCTCCCTACTAACAGGCGGTGCGGTGCCGCCAGGTTACATACGCTTCAATAATAAACCCAAACGCCCTCGCGCTCGGGTTTATTGCGTTGATATATAAGTTATCGGTGCCCAAATACTCACGGCCTTTGACTTGTAAGACGAAATAGCGCGGGGATATACACCAAAGAAGATATCCCGAGCGCTACAAGCAATATGACTCGAATACCCGCGATGCTGCTCAACGCAGCATTGAACAGATAGAAAAGGATGGCACCCACCGCCACCATCTGGCTTTGGACCGAAATCAGTGAACAGCGCATCGAAGAATCGACAGCATTTTGAAAAATTGAGTATTTAATTGGAGCAAATAACGAGTAAGCAACCGTCTGCAGTACATAGAACACGGGCAGCAAATAGACCGGAGTAAAGGGAATCAAAAACAGAGCAGTCAGGAAAAGGCGCACGATGCCGCAAATACGCGCAAAACGGCCCTTGTCGACATGAGCAATCACACTCGGCACAATAAGCCCCATGGAAGCCGAGGCAAGGAGCTGGACCGCAATGGTCACACCCGAAGCGACGGCATTCATTCCGCGACCCGCAAGCAGCAGTGAGAAAAAGTCTTCCAGGGCGACAAAAGCAAATGCCTGAGAGCAGTCCATGATGAACGCTGAACGAAGAATGCCGTTACGCGCAATAGCGGCACCGATCATCTTCGGGCTAATTCCACGCTTAGGTGTCGCTGCAGTGTCCCCTCTTCGCATCTCAGGAATGCAGGCAACGACAACCAACGTCAACACCATTGCGATGATATCTGCCGAAAGACCAATGAGATATGCACCGACAGACGAAATGAAACCGCCCACGCAAGCGGAGATGGCATAAGAGGCATAGAAAACAAATCGCTCAACGACATTAAGTCTTACGAGCTGGTCCCGAGAGACGCTGTCAATGTAGATCGCTTCTATGGATCCGCTCACACATGCAACTGCAAATCCTTTGAGAGCAAACGCGCCGATTAAAAGCAGAGGAGAACGGGCGAAAAGTAGGGCGGCGTAGTATCCAAGCATTCCCACGACGCCAACGAGACCGCTTGTCTTTCGTCCAAACCTGTCAGCAATATAACCAGTAGGAACCTCAAGAATGAACTTACTCACTTGGTATGCAATCATCATGCTAGAAATCGCTACCATCGAGAATCCGACGAATTCAAGGTAAACCGTCAGAAAATACAAAATGGTGCTGAAGTTCGACAGAAAAACGAACGTCATATAAAGCAAAACCGTACGGTTTTTCATGCTCCGCCCTCCAAGAGCCAATAGCCCAAACCGAAATCTTGGAAAAGCATGAGGGCAAAGCCGTCAGTCATGTGTTACAAGGCGTCAACATTCACTTGACGCCACGAGGCCAAATGGCCTCACGAAGCGAGATGACGCAATAGGTGAAGAAATACCGTCTGGTGTCGATCGGTCCAGGCATTTTGTCGATAGCAAAAATAGATGGGCAAGGCCACGTCATGCGAGCCTTCAATGGAGCACTCGCTCGCTTCCAGTCCATCTGTTGCGAGAGAAGAGCCAGAAAAACTCAATATCAATCCCCCGGCTTGAAGAAACTCAGTCTGCGCCCTGTTTTCGTATTCGACGTCGCGGAAGCGGAAATTAACCAGCTGAGCCTCGGGACATTGGTTGATTGCATTGAGACAGGGTGACAAATTAATGGGAACAGCCAGCCTGCCGCCCAGCAACTCACGAACGGTCATAGCACCCACAGATTGATGACCCGCTGGACACGAAAGAACCTTGAGCTCCTTTTCACCCAAGTATTTCGAAGAAAGGACACTATCCCTTGGTTCCTCAAATGAGATGGCCGCGTCCGAAATGCCAAGCACAAGTGATTCAAAGCATGTGGCCGTTGGCTGATGCCAAACATCAAGGTGAATCTGGGGGTGCAAGCTTTCAAACGAGTCGTACCAGTTTTCGGAAAAAAGACGCCCCCGCCCGTGAAGACAGGGGGCGTAAAGACGGAAGTGGCCGTCGGGCGAAACGCCGCCGTTCCCCGATTGAGCGTACTTTTTGAGATCGTCGACTTGTGCCAGGATCACGCGTGCACGACGCGCAAATTCTCTGCCCGCCGGAGACAAAACAGCCTCCCCCGCCGATCGGTCGAGCAAAACAATCTGATACTCAGATTCCAACTTTTTGATTGCCGACGAAACGGCCTGTGGGCTCACGTGAACGGCGCGAGCCGCTTTGCGCACGCCGCCGTAGTTCGCTACCGCTTGAAGGTATTCGAGTTGAGAAAGCTGCATAGGTTACTCCAAAGGCAGCCAAGGCGACGGGCTACGCGCCCTCAGATGAGGTTCTCGCCCAGGTTCTTGCCGCCGAGGACGTGCATGTGGAAGTGCATGACGGTCTGACCGGCGTTGACGCCCTTGTTGGAGATGACGCGGAAACCGTCCTCCAGGCCCTTGGCCTTAGCGACCTCCTGGATGGCGTGGGCCATGGCGCCCATGGTCTCGGCAGGCACGTTGTCGGCGATGTCGCTGTAGTGCTTCTTGGGGATCACGAGGGTGTGGACCGGCGCCTGGGGGTTGAGGTCGTCGAAGGCGATGACCTGGTCGTCCTCATAGACAACGGTCGAGGGGATCTCGTGGTTGGCAATTTTGCAAAAGATGCAATCACACATAGCTGGTTCCTTTCAAACGGATCAGGGGTAGTCTTTTTGGGACGGGGCTTTTTTGACTACTTTTTCGCAAGCGCAGGCACCTGGCGAGCCGTCGCGCAAGGGTAGTCAAAAAAGCCCCGTCCCAAAAAGACTACCCCAAAGTAGGCTGCGGGATGGTTAGAACGAGAGGTTGTCGTCGGTGTTGGCGGCTTCGCCGTCGGCGAGCACGTCGTTGCCGTCGACGTCCTTAAGAAGCACCGAGACCTTCTGCTCGGCATCGGACAGGCGGGTGCGCAGGCTCTTGAGGAGCTCGACGCCGCGGGTATAGCTCTCGAGCGACTCCTCGAGCTCCATATCGCCCGACTCCAAGCTGCGGATGATGAGCTCCAACTCCTGCGAAGCCTGCTTGTACGTAAGCTGCTCGACCGGGGTCTTCTCTGCCATATCTGTTTCCTTTCCTAAAGGTTTATCGCTATGAAACGCGGCCTACTCGACCGTATCGACCGTTGCCGCCACGTTGCCGTCTGCCATGCGCACGCGGATGGCGTCGCCGGGCTTAAAGGTCTTGGCGCTCGTGGCCACCCCATCATCGCTGTACGCGATGGAATAACCACGGGCAAGCACCTTGAGCGGCGACAGGGCATCGAGCGAGGCTGCCGCACGGCCCAGGTCGGACGCTGGCTTGTTGAGCATCGTGCTCCCCTGATGCTCCAGGCGAGAGCTCGCGAGCGTGAGCGCATGGCGTTTGCCATCGAGCCCCGAGGTGCTTGCAACCAGGCGCTCGGGCAGGCGCTCAAAGTTGGAGCGGAATGTCCCGACCGAGCGTACTATGGCGCCCGACAGGCGATCGGCAGTCAGCGCAAGCTCCGATTCGCGACGCTCGACCATAAACGTTGGTTCGTTGAGGCACGGGCGGCATGCGGCGGCATCGAGGGCATCGCCCAAGCGAGCCGTATAGGCATCCCAGGCACGGCGACCGCGCTGATCGAGCATCTCCAAATCAACCTGATTCGACCCAATCATCGATCCCATCGCGGCGCCCAGACGCTGATGGCGCGTCTCGAGCACGTCGGCCAACTCCGTCATAGCCGGTGCCACCGATTCCGCCGCTGCCGTTGGCGTGGAGGCGCGACGGTCGCTCACCATGTCGCAAATCGAGGTATCGGGCTCATGCCCAATGCCCGTCACCACAGGCACGGGACAGGCCGCCACCGCACGGGCAAGCTCCTCGTCGTTAAAGGTCATGAGGTCCTCGAAGGAACCGCCGCCACGCACAAGCAAAATGCAATCGGGCGCCGGCGTAATGGCAGCGGCGCGGCGCAAGCCTTCAATAAGCTCTGCCGGCGCACCCTCGCCCTGGACCTTTGCGCCCACGCAGACAAGCTCGACGAGCGGGTTGCGACGGCGCAGCGTACGCTTGACGTCGTCGATCACGGCGCCCGAAAGCGAGGTGACGACCGCCACGCGCGAGCAAAACACCGGGATGCGACGTTTGCGCGCCTCGTCCATCAGGCCCTCGCGGCGTAGCTTTTCGGCCAACTGAGCCACCTGCTGACGCAGCAAGCCCTCCCCCGCCAGCGAGAACGAGCGGGCGACGAAGCTCATGCGACCCGTAGGCTTGTAGAGATTGAAGCTGCCCTTAAAGCTCACCTGCATGCCGTCGCGCAGATCGAAGGTGCGCTTAAGGTAGGCGCCCTTCCAGATGATGCAGTCGACGGCCACCGAGTCGTCCTTGATTTGGAAGTAGCAGTGGCCGCTTCGGGCATTGGGACCACGAAAACCCGTGACCTCGCCCAGAACGCTCAGCTGCGGAATGGCATCGAGCGCGCCGGCGGCGATCTCCACCGCTTGGCTCACGCTGAGCTCTTTGCGCTCTTGCTCGTCCGATCCGTCGAACTCGGCGGAAACGGTATTGCCGGTCAGATTCCAGCCTGCCACGCAGCCTCCTTTCGTCATCGTGCACATGGGCTCCGGCCCTGCGCAAATTCAAGTCCAACACATAGTACAGCGCCGCGAGGACACGAATCCCCGCGGCGCCTGCCTGTCCTATTTGTTATCGGTTGGAATTTCTGTTGTAGCGAGCCATCATCCTATTTGTTATCGGTTGGAATTTCTGTTGTAGCGAGCCATCAGGTAGAGCAGTTGAATGATCGAAGTGAGCGCTGCGGCCACATAGGTAAGCGCGGCTGCCGTCAGCACCTTCTTGGCGCCGTTGACCTGCTTGGAACTCATGCCCGACTGTTCGATATACGCCACGGCGCGGCGACTGGCATCGATCTCGACCGGCAGCGTAACCAGCTGGAACAGCACGCTAAACGAGAAGAAGACCAGCGCGAGGGTCGTGAGCCCCGCGATGTTCATGAACAGGCCCATGAGCAGCACGATCGTCCAGGTGTTCTGGGTAAAGTTGACGACGGGGACCAAAGCGGTACGTACCTTCATCATGGCGTAACCGCTTTGGCGCTGGGCGGCATGGCCCGCCTCGTGGCAGGCGACGGCAACACTTGCGACCGACCCGCCCGAACGGTTGGCATCCGACAGATACAGGTTGTTGTCCTGCGGGTTGTAATGATCGGTGAGCTCGCCGGCAACGCCCTTGATGCCCACGGCGCTACAACCGTTGGCGTCGAGCATGCGGCGAGCGACCGTGGCACCCGTATCGCCGTCCGAGCGAACCTTAGACCACGTCTTGTACGTCGAGTTGATATAGCTCTGCGCGGCAAGGCCAAGCACCGTGCAGACAAGAACAACCAGCAGGTACAGCGGGTCAATGCCAAAGCCATATCCATAGTAATAAGGCATGCGAATTCCTCCGAATCGAGTTACACGTTGGAGGCATTCTACCCACTCAGCCGACTAGGCTTCCCTATAACAACTCAATCTTTCCGTCCTTCACGGTGAGTCCCATGTTGCCCGAGAGCAAATCGTCCAGGCGCGAGCCCACAAGCTCAAAGCGCCAGCCTTCGCGCAGGGGGCTCTGCTCGGGATGCTCGATGTAATCGGCCAGGTCATCGCGCGAGGCAATGACCGAGGTCGCCACGCCCGAGCGCTCGGCGACCAGGCGAATGAGCGCATACATCAGGTCCGTCACGCTTTCCAGCTCCGGCGAAATCTGACGGTGCCCGCGCACCATGAGCGGCAGGCGATCGTGCGGACAGCTCGCACCGCGCTTAATGGCCATGAGCGCGCCGTCCACGTCGCGCTCCCCCAGCTGATCGGTGCCGCGGATGCTGCGGAACTCCTCAACGCGCACAGGATTGCGCTTGACGAGCGCCAGCAGCGTATCGTCGGACATGACCCACTTGCGTGGGATGTTGCGGCGCTCGGCGCGGTCCTCGCGCCAAGCGGCAAGCTCGCGCGCGATGCCCAGCTGATGGCGGCTACACGAGTTGATGCGCTTGACCTTGCGGAATGCCTCATGGCGGTCGGCGCGGTAGTGCGACTCGTCGGCCAGCGGACGCAACTCGTCGAGCACCCAGTCCACGCGGCCCAGCTCGCGCAGGCGGCTCATCATCTCGGTATAGGCGACAATCAGGTACTTGACGTCATCGATCGCGTACTCGATCTGTTTGTCGGTCAGCGGGCGGCGCGACCAGTCGGTCAGCGACTCGGTCTTAGGCAACGAAACGCCGCAAAACGTCTGCACGAGCGCGCCGTAGGAAATCTGCTGACGCTCGCCCAAAAAGGCGGCGGCCACCTGCGTGTCAAAAATGGGACGCGGCAGCACGCCCACGGTATGGAGCATAACCTCCATATCCTGCGAGCAGGCGTGAAACACCTTGGTCACGCTCTCGTCGCCCATAAGCTCGGCGAGCGGTGACAGGTCGTCGATCACCAGGGGATCGACCGCGACGCTCTCGGCAGGGGTGGCGATCTGGACCAAGCACAGGCGCGGGTGGAACGTGCGCTCGCGCAAAAACTCGGTATCGACGGCAATCGCGTCGAACTCGCGGGCGCGTTGGCAAAAGTCGAGCAGAGCCTGATGTGTGGAAATGTACATATCAACCCATCGAATAAGGTTAGGCCCGAAAAACACGGGTAGGATATCGGCATTGCCCTACAACTATACTCGGTTAGTCACAGAACGGGAACGTAAGTATGCGCTGCCTTATCATCCACAACCCGGCATCGGGCCCCAGCTCAGATGAAATCTACGCGTTCACGCACGCCCTCGCGCAGGGCGGCGACGAGGTCGTGATGCGTTTTATCGGCGATGGCATGGAACCCGAGGACGCCGTGGCAGACGTGCGCGAGTTTGATCGCGTGGTCGTTTCGGGCGGCGACGGCACCGTCTCCAACGTGCTCGACCAAATGCGCGGGTGCGGTGTCCCCACGCTCGTCTTCCCCTCCGGCACAGCCTGCCTGTTCTTTAACAACATCGGTAATGCCCCCGAGGCAGCGGCGCTTGCCAAGGCTTGCCGCGCCGGTCGCACGGTCAAAGTGGACATGGGCGAGCTCTTTTGGCTCGACGAGAACGGCAACGAGAAGCGCCACGGCTTTATCATCATCGCCGGCTCGGGCTTCGACGCCGAGATCATGATGAAGGCCGCCCCCGCCAAAAACGACATCGGTGAGATCGCCTATTTCCTGTCGGCGCTCGCCACGCCCAACCCCACGGTGGCGCACTTTACGATTGAGCATGACGGCATTGTCGAGGAGCTCGATGGCATCTGCTGCATGGCCGGCAACACCTCGGTCATTCAAAACGACATCAACCTGTTCCCCGATTGCCGCATGAACGACGGCATGGTCGACATCGCGGTCATCGAGCCCGTAAAAACCGTCCAGCTCCTGCCCACTGTGATCACCGCCGCGCTCGACCCCGCCGGCAAGGTGCTCGGCCGTCCGCAGTTCAAGATCATCCAGACCAAGGAAGCCAAAATCACCTGCACGCCGTCACTGGGCATGCAGTTCGATGGCGAGATCATCTCCAGCAACTCGGGCGTCTTTGGAGCCCGCGCGCTTCCGCAATGCCTCGACCTCATCGTCGACGAATTCTCCCCGCTCGGAAAATAGGAGGACCCCATGAACGACAACCCCCTGATTGGCTTTATCGTCATCGTCTTGGCCATGCTCGTCGGCTATGCGATTAACGTGATCCACCGCCGGAAGAAGTAATTCCACATTGGTATGATATTCATCCAATTATCGTCTCCCCCGTTGTTTATGCATTTGCCAGACAGCGGGGATTTTTCTTTGTGCCCCGTGCAAGGCGCTTTATTCAGGTACAGTAATTGCAGGGCGTCTTTATTTAACTAAAGCTAGATAATGAGTATTCTTGTCCGCTCATCGCATATTTTAGGACGCTCATCGAGTATTTCATCGAAATAGCTGAATACTATTTAGACTTCCGATAGGCTAATAGATGTATTTATTAGCTGAAATCCTGCACGGTTCCGCGGGGTTTCAACGGTTGGGAGGGATCATGAGGTTTACTCATCCTGTCAACACGCTCAAAAAGCTCGGCTGCGGCCTTGCGTTTGGAGCAGCGGCCATCATGGCCATGCCGACTTCGGCGCTCGCCTGCACTCAGATCTACATGGGCAGCAAGCTTACGGCAGACGGCAACACGTACTACGGCCGTTCCGAGGACTTCGGTCCGCGCTATGTCAAGCACTTTGGCATTGAGCCCGCACACAAGGACGGCAACGAGTACACCTCGGTCGAGTCCGGTTTTGAATACAAGTCCAAGGGCGCAACCTACCGCTACACCTTCGTTCGCGACAACCCCTCTCAGTGGGAAGATCGCTACGACGCATATTCCGAGGCTGGCATCAACGAGAAGGGCGTTTCCTGCTCTGCCACGCTGAGCACCTCCTATAACGAGAAGGCCGAAGAGGCCGACCCCATCACCGAGGAGACTGGCATCGGCGAGTACAGCTATGCCAGCGTCATCCTGGGCGAGAGCGCCACGGCCCGCGAGGGCGTCGAGCTCATCGGCAGCCTGATCGACGAGCAGGGCGTCTGCTCCAACGACCAGATCATCATCGCCGACAGCACCGAGACCTGGCTGTTCGCCGCGCTTTCCGGCCATCAGTGGATTGCCATGAAGCTCGCCGATGACATCGCCTCGCTCAACCCCAACATCGGCAACCTCACCTATAACGTCGACCTCGATGACACCGAGAACTGTCTCCATTCCGAGGGCATCGAGTCCATGCCTAAGGAGAAGGGCTTTGCCGAGTACACCGACGGCAAGTTCGACGTCGCCAAGACCTACGGCGAGGAGATCGGCGAGGCCGGTATGCACCAGTGGTCGCGCTATATCCAGGGTCGCGATTACTTCATGGCCCCGCTGGCTGAAGGCACTGACTACGAGATCGTGAAAGACGAGCGCGAAGATGCTCGCGCCACGACCGGCGCCCTGGTCCACGAGATGCAGCCGCTGTTCTTCCAGCCCGGCAAGTCCGACTGGAACACCTTTGAAATGATCCGCTCCTTCGCCGCTCGCGGCGAAAATGTCGCCGGCCTCAACGCCAACACCGACGGCGCCTATGCCATCGGCTCCAACCGCAACACCGAGATCCACACCTTCCAGATCCGTCACGGCATGGATCCCGAGATCGCGACCATCCAGTGGGAGATGCTCTCCAACGCCGAGTTCTCCGTCGCCATCCCCCTCTACTCTGCACTGCTCACCGAGGTCAGCCCCTACTTTAGCGATCAGGATGTCTCCTTCGACCACTGCGAAGAGGAAGACGTCGTGAACAACGAGGAGCCCAAGAACTCCATCAACTACGTCCTCATGGACATCAACACGCTCGCCTATGAGAACCGCGACCACTGCGCTACCGGCGTCCGCGCCTACCTCGACGCCCTGCAGAAGGAGCTCATCGAGCAGAACCTGACCGTCGACAAGGCCATGCAGGCCGCCGAGGGCACCGAGGCCCGCACCGCCCTGGCCAACAAGGCCGGCAAGGCTGCCACCAAAAACACCTACCTCAAATGCAAGGCCATGCTCGAGGAGATGCGTGACTACCTCAAGGAGGGCGACTTCTCCGAGGAGTTCGTCCCGAGTGACTACGATGCCGACAACGACTGCCTGGTCGAGTCCATCACCTACGCCGACGAGGCGCTCTCCGATGAGGACGTAGCCGAGCCCGAGGTCGAGAAGAAAGAGGCCACCGAGGAGAAGTCCGAGGGCAACAACATGGCCGCCATGGCCGTTGGTGCCGTCGTCATCATCGGTGTCTGCGGCTTCGTGCTCTATCGTCGCAAGAAGGCCTAAGGCCCTCACGCTCTAAGGGAGGGCAAGACAGTGCGAGCGGTCTTGCCCTCCTCGCCTGTCATCCGACCGGCGGGAAACATCGCCGAAATCTTTTCAAAAAAGATTCCCTGCACACACTTCGCTGTGCTATAGTGCAGCGCAACAGCAACTAGGTGCGACCGCGCCACGGTATCACGAAAGGAGCCACCAACATGAAGAACACGATGACGTCTCTCAACAACTGGTGGTGGCGTGATGCGAATGCGATCGGTCGACAGTGAGTCCCTCACGCCTGTTTTTGCGCTCTAGGTGATTGGAAGGCCTCCGGTTTCGACCGGGGGCCTTTTTCTATCTCGAGCCCAATCGCATTCGCATCACGCGCCTCCGCTTTCTTCTCTTGCACTTCCCTTCCGAAAGGATTTTCACCATGTCTCAGAACACCACCACCGCACAGCCGCGCACCGTCCAGACCGCCGACCGCGGCAAACTCGACGTCCGCGCTCTCGTCTTGCTCGCCATCCTGCTTGCCGCCGGTTTCATCCTCAACTTCACCGTCGGCAAGGCCATCTCCGGCATCTCGGGCGGCATGATCAGCCCCGAGTTCATTATCTCGGCCTTCTGCCTCACTATCCTGGTCGTGCGCCCCAACATCGGTCAGGCGCTCGTTATCGGCCTGATCTCGGCCGCAGTGATCCAGATCACCACCACCTCGCCGTTCGTCGATTTTGCCGCCGAGGGCATCGCCGCCATGCTCATGGCCGTCATTGTCAACGCTGCTGCCAAGGACGGCCAGGTTAAGCCTGCCGTCGCCATCGTCGCAACCTTCGTGACCACCTTTGTCTCGGGCGTCATCTTCATGGTCATCAAGATGGCCATGCTCGGCGTGGTGAGCGAGCTCGCCGCCGCTATGCTGCCCGTCGTCGCCATGACCGCCGTCTTTAACGCCATCCTGGTCGGCGCTCTCTACCTGCCCATCCAGAAGGCCCTTAAGCTCAATTAAGCCGCTCGGCTTTACGAGCCACCCCATCTTGGCGTTCATTCGTCGCTCGCGTACCCAAGTACGCTTCGTTCCTCTTTCGCGCCAACCTGGGGCACCTCGTAAAGCCGTCTCCGTGCTTCACCACCAAAGACTGTCCCAAACAACGGGTTCATGGACGTTCTTATACGGTTCGTCATTCAAGAAACTCCGATGACTATGAAAGGTATCCATGGAAACGATCATCAACGTCGACGATGTCTCGTTCTCCTACGGCACGCAGACCGAGCAGGCGCTTAAGCATATCTCGCTCGGCGTGAACAGGGGAGATTTTATCGGCATTATCGGGCCTTCGGGCGCCGGCAAGTCCACACTTGCCGCCTGCCTGTCGGGAGCCGTACCCCACCATTACACCGGCACGTTCTTTGGCTCCGTCACTGTCGACGGCAACGACACCTGTGAAGTTTCGCTCACCGATGTGTCGCAGATCGTCGGCAGCGTGTTGCAGGACATCGACACGCAAATGGTCGCCTCGGTCGTCGAGGACGAGATGCTATTTGGCCTGGAGAACTTTGGCGTTCCCCACGACCAAATCGAGCAACGTGTGAGCGAAACGCTCGAAACCGTCGGCATCAGCGACCTGCGCGACCGCGAGATCGCCACGCTTTCGGGCGGCCAAAAGCAAAAGGTTGCCATCGCCGCCATCCTCGCCATGCGTCCGCGCGTGCTCGTGCTCGACGAACCCACCGCGGCGCTCGACCCCGCCAGCTCCACGCTGGTCTTCGAGACCCTGCGTGAGGCCAACCGTGCACTCGGCATCACCATCGTCGTCGTTGAGCAAAAAGTCGCCCTGCTTTCGGAGTATTGCAATCGCGTGCTCGTGCTCAACCATGGCGAAATCGCGCTGCAGGGCGAGCCGCACGAGGTCTTTGCGCATACCGATGAGCTCCGCGCCATCGGCGTCGATTGCCCCCGTGTCACGCGCATCTTTAACAGCCTTGAGGCCGATGGCCTGGCAAGCGGCACCCCCTGTTTGGATGTTGATGAGGCCGAGCGCCTGATTACGGGCATCGTCGACCCCGCACACGCAAGCAGCGACATTCAGGCACCCGCCGGTTCGCCGCACGCACCGTCGTTGCGCCCGCACGCCAAGGACGCCGAGCCCGTGCTCACCTTCGATCACGTTGAGTTTGCCTATCCCAATGGCGGCGCCGCCGTCCACGACCTCAACCTGACCCTCTATCCCGGCGAGCTCGTGGGTATCGTCGGCCATAACGGCGCCGGCAAGACCACGCTCACCAAGCTGCTTACAGGCCTGCTTAAGCCCGCCTTGGGCAGCGTGCGCGTCACGGGACTGGATACCGCAGCCGTTCCCACGAGCCGCATCGCCCGAGAAGTCGCAACCCTCTTCCAAAACCCCGACCGCCAGATCTGCAAGGACACCGTGCTCGACGAGGTCGCCTTTGGCCTGGAGCTTGCCGGCATCGACCGTGCCGAGGCACTGCGTCGCGCCCAGCTCGTCATCGACCGCTTTGGCTTGCCGGCCGACGAGGCACCCTTCTCGCTCTCGCGCGGTCAGCGCCAGATGGTGGCACTCGCCTCCGTCGTGGTCGTAGAGCCCAAAATCGTGGTGCTCGACGAGCCCACGAGCGGCCTTGACTACCGCGAGTGCATGACCGTCATGGAAACCGTGCGCACCATGGCCGAGCGCGGCTGCGCTGTAATCATGGTCTGCCACGACATGGAAGTCGTCTCCGACTTTGCCGAGCGCATCGTAGTCATGGCCGACGGCCGCATCCTCGAGCGCGGCCGCACGCACGAGCTGTTCTCGAACATCGAGCTCATGCAGCGAGCCTACGTTGAGCCACCCCAGGTCATAGAGCTTTCTCGTCGCTTGGCATCCTCTGTCTCTCCCGCCTTTTCACAGGTGAGCGAGGTCACCGATATCGTTCGCATTACCGAGGAGATGGTCAACCGTGGTTAACGTCATCGACTACATGCCGGGCGACACACTGCTGCACCGCTTGAACCCGGTCGTCAAACTGGGCCTCGCCGCCGCCATCATCATCGGCATATTCCTGTCCGACACCTACGTGGCACTGTTGGGCTTTTTGGCGCTCACCCTTGCACTGGGCGCCTATGCCGGCGTCATCGACCGTCTGCTCTCGCTGCTCAAGCTGTTGATTCCGCTCGCGCTTATCATGCTGGTGCTTCAGCTGGCCTTTATGCGCGACGGCAACGTGGTGTGGGGCTTTATCACCGACGCGGGCCTCATTACCGGATCGAAGGCCTGCCTACGCCTGTTGGGTGTGGCGCTGCCACTCATCCTCATGCTTATGGTGACCAAGCTCAACGACCTCGCCAACGCCTGCGTCGAGGTGCTGCACGTGCCATATCGCTATGCCTTCACCTTTACCACGGCGCTGCGCTTTGTGCCGGTATTTGGCCAGGAAATGAACGCCATCATGGAGGCACAGACTGCACGCGGCGTCGAATACGACACTAAGAATCCTGTCAAGAAACTCAAGCTCATGCTGCCGCTGTGCGTGCCACTGCTTATCTCGAGCGTGGGCAAGACCGATGCCACCGCGCTTGCCGCCGAGCAGCGCGGCTTCTACCTGCGCACGCGCGCGAGCTCGTATAAGCGCTACCCCATCAAGGGCCTGGATATCGCCGTACTTATCGTCAGCATCGCCCTTATCGCCATCGGTTTCCTGTTCTAGCAATCGCTGGCAGCAAACGACAAACGAAAAAAGGCCTCGGCTCGCACCAAACGAGCCGAGGCCTTTACTGTTTTCCCAGATAATACCTGTCAATACCTGTCAAAATAAACCTGTCCCTTTTTGGCAGGTCGGAAGCTAGAGGCGGTAGGGGGCGCCGCTGCGGATGATGGATTCGCGCACCAGGACATCCATCGCATCGAGGGTGATCTCGGGCATCTCGCGATACTTCTGCAACACCGAAAGCTCCGTGCAGGCCAGGATGACGCGGTCGCAGCCGCTACGGGCGAACTCCCACATCACGCGGTCGAACTTGTCCATATCGGGCTCGCGCCCGGCCTTCACATCGTCGTAAATGAGCGACATCACGTCGGCCTGACGCTTTTCGCTGGGATAGACGACCTCAACGCCCGCGGTCTCACATTCGCGCCCATAGACGTCTGCGCCCACGGTACCGTCGGTGCCCATGATGCCGATCTTGCGCACCGGCTCGGCCGGCATGCTCAGGTTGGGATCGAACTCGCACTCCCCCATCACCGCGCCGGCCAGAGCATAGCGCACCGACTCGCGCGGCATGTGGATAATCGGCACCTTGGTAAACGACTGAATCTGATCGTAGAAGTAGTGCGACGTGTTGCAGGGAATCGCTATGTGCGCGCAGCCCAGCGTCTCGAGCGCCTGAGCGCACTCCTTCATGGTCGCCAGCAGCTCGGCATGCTCGCCAGTCTTGATGGCCAGCGTACGGTCGGGCATGGTCGACTTGGAAAGTACCACCATGTCGATATGCTCCTGATCACAGGTAGCAGCCGTATGACGTACCACCTGGTCGTAGTAATACGACGTGGCCTCGGCGCCCATGCCGCCGATAACTCCCAGCTTTTCCATCGCCGCCTCCTTGGTGACGCCCACGCAATTGCGCGTATCATACCCGCGCCCGTCCGATGCAAACCGGGCGGGCGCCGCGCTCATCTACTTGTAATACGTCTTGAACAGCTTAAAGTGACGCAGCTTGGTGTGCCACATGCGCAACCAACGGTTAAAGACAAAATCACCCTTCATAAAAGAAGGATCGGCGGCCTTGCCCTCTTTGGCCAGACGATGTGCCTTCGCACGCAGCTCGGGGTCCTTGACATACTTGTCAACGACGCCCATAGGAACGACCATCCACAGCGCCTCGTCCTGCGCCGTCACAAACTCCGGCTCAAACGGACGGTTATAGACGTACTCATCTACCACGTATTTAGCAACGTTAAAGCCACTATTGGTGACATAGTAATTACTGCGGCCCTGACGCGTGTTGAAGTCGAAGAACTTAAACGAACCATCGCGCTGGTCGTACTTAACGTCGAAGTTGGAGAAGCCCGTAAACTTAAGGTCCTCAAGCAGCTTGCGCACGCCACCCATGAGCTCGTCGTTGGGCTCAGTGATGATGCAGGCGTGGTTGCCGACACCATGGGGCTGATGCTCCTCGAGCAGCACGTGGCCCAGGCACATCATGCGGACCTTGCCGTTGCGGTCGGAATAACTGGTGAGCACGCGCATGTACTCGTCGTTGCCGGGCACGCGATCCTGCAAAATCAGGTCATCGGTGTAGCCACTGGCGTATACATCGCGAATGACCTGCTCCAGCTCGGCGCGATCGGCAATCTCGTAGGCCTTCTTCTGACCCTCGAACTCGTGCTCCCACCACATGATGCCGTCAGAGGGCTTCAGAATCATCGGGAAGGGGAAGTCGATCTGGGCGAGCACCTCGGCGGGAGCCTCACCCTGAGCGTTGAGCATCGCCATGGTAAAGGTAAACGTATGCGGATACGGCACACCGTGCTTCTCGCACAGCTCGTAGAAGATCTCCTTCTTCTGGCACTGCTCGAGCATGCTGTAGGGTGCATAGGGCGCGATGACGTTCGAGGCAAGCGCGCCGGCGTCCTGAGCCTGCGCGGCAAGCGCGACATAGTTGTCGCCGCAGCCCATGAGAATAATCTTCTTATCAGGATTGGCCTGTGCGACGCCGTTAACGGTTTCGATCATGACCGGCATGGTATCGATATCCACGTTGGGCGTGTAATCGATAATTTGGCTGCGATACGCGGGGCCGGTCTGGTACTTGCCAAAGACTAGGCTCTTAACCTGATACTCCTCGTAGAAAGCGCGCGCCACCGAATACGCGTTGATGTCGCCGCCGAGCAGCACGGGGATAAACTCGCGCTCTGTAAACTGCAATGCCATGGAAACTTCCTATCTAGAACTGCCCACACGATGGGCGGTCTTTGTGCAACTGATTTATTCTAGCGTGCCGAGCCGCCGGCACCCAAAGCTCCACCGTATCTATGGCAATCGGCGTAATTATCCAGCACGAAGGCGGCGATCACCGGCGTACGACAACGGGCAATGAACCCACCGTTGTTGTAGGATTCAACATGTTGCCCGCCCCGTCGAAAGGTACACTGTGCCCCAGGTTCATCCGATCAACAACCCCATCATTGACGCCGCAAAGCGCGAACTTACGGATCGGGCCCGGACGGCAGCTCCCCTACACACCGCAAAAGATGCCTACAACGGGCCTGCCCGCATCGTCTCAATCAACACGTCGGAGCACAAAGGCACGCGTAAGTCACCCGTCGCCGACGGGCACGACACCGTCATCGAGCAGTTTGGCCTCGCCTCCGATGCGCACGCCGGGCATTGGCACCGCCAGGTTTCCTTTTTAGCTGCAGAGTCTATCCAGACGGCGCAGGCGCGCGGGCTCGATGTGCACGAGGGCGACTTTGGCGAGAACTTCACCACCCAGGGAATCAACCTGCTCTCGCTCCCCCTAGGAACGCAGCTCAAGCTCGGCAGCGAAGTGCTCGTCGAAATCAGCCAGATCGGCAAAGTCTGTCACACACGCTGTGCCATCTACCATCTCGCCGGCGACTGTATCTTCCCCCACGAGGGCATTTTTGGCGTCGTGCTGCAGGGCGGAGAAGTCCATATCGGTGACGACGTCCAGGTAGTCAGGCTCGGCGACGGTACCTGTTCGTTTACGCCGGCCGAGGCGCTCCAAGAGGTGGAGCAGGCTCGTCGCGAAGGAACCCTGTAGTTGCAAAACCCCATGTTAAGGTAGCTTTTACAGTTAAGAATCCCGTTGCAACAGGGTGCCGTAACGTTAAAGTTGAACTCTATGGTTTCTCAACAATTCACCATTCCCGCAGGTCAAGGCCAAAGCCTCAAGTTCAACTTGACCCTTTAGAACCTTTAAGGTTCAAGTTGAGGTCGAAAGCAGTAGTAGAATACACCTCGACCAATAACCTACGATTGATTGCAGAGGGACTGGATGCAGCATTCGAACCATCGCACCGCAGCGCTCGTCGCGTCGAAGCCGGCTCGTATCATCACGAGCGCCGCGCTCGCCGTCGCGCTGACGGCCACGCCGATGCTCTCCCCCGTCGCGGCCTATGCCGCCTCGCAGGCAACGCAGGATCAGCTTTCCGCCGCCCAGAAAAAAATCGAGGACGCTACGAGCGCCTACAACGACGCCCGAACCAAGCTCGAGGATCTGCAAAAGCAGATCGACTCCAATGAGGCGAACATCGATAAGATTGAGGCCGAGCTACCCGAGCAGCAGGCCAAGGCAAGCTCCGCCATGCGCGATCTGTATAAGTACCAGAAGGGCACCAGCCCCATCGTGAGCTTCCTGGTGAACACGCAGAGCTTGGGCGACTTTATCACCACCTGCAAATACACCAACCAGATTACGAGCTCGAGCGTCGACGAGATCGAAGAGCTTAACAAGATGCAGACCGAGCTCGAGCAGAACAAAACCGAGCTCGATCAGGCCAAGTCTCAGCTCGAGGGCGAGCAAAAGAATGCCGAGGACGCACTGGCGCAGGCTCAGCAGCTCCGCAGCGAGGCGCAGGCAAAGGCTGAGCAGGAAAATGCCGCCGAACTGGCTAAGCTCGAGGCCGACAAGGCCGCTGCCGCCGAGAAGATCTCGGGTACCGGCGTGAGCGGCAATAACTCCAACAGTCAGGCCACCAACTCCAACACCACCATCGACACCACGCCGAACAGCCCCAACAGCGGCAATTCCGATTACGACTCGTTCATTAACGAGTGGACGAGCCGCATCGACAACTACCTTGCCGGCTCCCCTATGGCAGGCCAGGGCTACAACTTTGCCGTTGCCGCCTGGAATACCGGCGTCGATCCCCGTTGGTCCCCCGCCATCGCCTGTATCGAGAGCAGCAAGGGCCTCTATTGCGCCGGCTCCTATAACGCCTGGGGCTGGAGCGCCCGCGGCGGCGGTTGGCGTAGCTTTGGCAGCTGGAGCGAGGGCGTCTCCGCCCACGTTGCCTACCTGGGCGCCAACTATGGCTCCACGCTTACCCCGGCAGCCGCCAAGAAGTACTGCCCGCCCACGTGGCAGGACTGGTACAACAAGGTTGCCAATCAAATGAACCGTATTTAAGTGCAACTGCAAAAGGGCCCCAAACGGGGCCCTTTTCGATTATCTAAGAGACGACACCGGTCGCGTTGCCGATAACAACGACGACGCACATGACGGCAAACATAAACCCGAGTGCCTTGAACCATAGTTCGACAAAAGCACTCCCCCGATACCGATCGAGAACGGGAAAACGACGTCGAAGCCTACGCCGGTCGAGCATTCCGAATGTAATGAGCAGCACCAGGCCATCGACCATAAAGAAATACTCAAGTGCCAAAAACCACGTTGGATAGTTTCGGTTTTCGCCCGTCGGCGTAAATACCGCAAAATGGCTGCCCATCAGCAGCAACAATGTTGTCGCATAGACGCATCCATTCCATATACGCCCCACGGGCTCGGGGATACGCGAGAGCAGACGCGCACATTTGGACGGCACGGGAGAGACGATCGAACGCCGGTTTGCAGAATACGGAAGCGTGAGGGCAACCGGCTGCTGTACCCGCTGCACCTGTGACACCGCGACCCGGGGCACACTGGCAGTAGAAAAGGTCACGGGCGACGACGCAGGGAGACATAGCTCATACGCCGCGCGCGCAGCATTGCCCAATGCCTTTGCACTCACAAAGCGCTTAGCCGGATCGAGCGCCATCGCCATGCAAATCACATCCGACAGCGGGACGGGAATGCCATGCGCCTCGCATTGCTCACGTATGTCCCGCCCCGGTTTGGGGTCAGTTCCCGTCAGGCAAAAGAACAGCAGTGCGCCAAGCGCGTAAATATCGCTGCGGACGCTCGTCTGCCCAAACCCAAACTGCTCGGGCGGCGCATAGGAACGCGTGCCAAACTTGACGGTGTCGGCGTCGGCGCCATCGCGCCAAACGCGCGCGATTCCCAGGTCAATAATCACCAGCGACGAGAAGATCATGCCGGCATCGGTCGCGTATCTCACGCCCGATACGATGATGTTCGAGGGTTTAAGGTCGCGGTGGATTACCGGTACCCCTGGCTCCCCCGCAGCTGCAAAACCAGCATGCAGCTCGCCCACCGCTTCACACAGAACGGGATACAGCTCGCGGGCATAATCGGGCGTCGCGCCCAGGCGCCCCACGAGCGCCTCGAGCGTCTCGCCTTCGACATACTCCATCACCACGTCAAGCTCGTCGCCCACACGGCGGCAATCGACGATTCGGGGCAAGTGCTCAAAACGACGACCGGCGCGCTGGGCCGCAAACAGGCGCTCATATGCTCCGCCAATCTGCACCGAAGCATCGATGCGCTTGCGGACAAAGGGACCGAGAGACCCGCCGCCAGAGCCCTCAAAATAGACGAGTTCGGTCGTCTCGACATCCGAAAGTTTGAGCACGCGCTCCACACGATAGCTGTCATCGCGGTCGAGCGACGCCAAATGCTCGACAAGTGAAGCAGTCAGCTCGTCATCGGAATATGTTGGGCTCTGAGTATCCATAGCGTCCATCATAACGCAGGGTGCGGACGCCCCATGGTGTCCGCACCCCGTTCGTTCGCATGGTTGTTCTGGTAACACCGCCGGCCCAGCCATCGGCCACTAACTCACCGTTTCCTCGCCAAAGCGGTACAGCTCTTCATTGACCTTTTGGAGGCTACAGCCACGGTCGATGCAAAAGATAATGATTGCATCGCGACGGTCCTTGCAGTTGAGGACGCTCACCCCGGCAGCCGTCAGGGCGCGGTTGGTCTCCTTGAGCGTCAACGCCATTGCAAAGGCAATCTGCAGCACCTTGTTTCGGCTCGGATGCCGCGCACCGGTAAAAATCTGATAACCAAAAGTCTCATTGAGGTCGGCCATGCGCACCACGCGCGAGCGCTCTAGGCCCTTTTCCTGCAGCAGCTGCATAAGATAGTCCGAAAGCGACGGGGCGGCAAAGTCGTGTTCTTTGATATAGCCATCGATGTTTGGCGCGTCGAGGAGTTCATTGAGTAACTCGTCCGTCAGCTTTTTATCGGGCATACGACCTCACCTCCCATACGGCGCAACGGTAGCGACATGTTAGGCCAGCACCCAGCTTGCAGCGGCAGACTTATCAAACACGTTGGCAAAATAGAGAGCCTTCTTGATGTCACCATCAAAGTAGATATTGCCCGCCACGGAACCGCCGGCGGCAAGGGTACCAGACTGCAGTTCATCGGAGCCCTCGCTGTAATAACCCTGATTCTGCTGAGCACCGTTGGCGTCCTCGCCCTTCCAGTCGTAGATATTGTAATCTGCGCCCTCATCGCCGTTGTTGACGTACGTGACGTGAATGCCCGTCATGGTAGAACCGTCAAAATTTGTGAGGCCGGGCTGGACGGAATCGACAACGACGGAAAGACCGGCAGCCGTGGTCACCGTCGTGCCAACAGCCAGGTCAGTCGTAGGCTGCTCTTCCTTCTTCGTCTCTTCCTTCTTGTCACCATCGTCGGCGTCCTCGGTGACGGTCGCTTTATCGCTACCACAACCGGCAAGAAGACTGGCAGTCCCCAAGGCGACGGTGGCGAATGCGCCAAGTGCAGCGCGACGGCTCAGCAGCACTTCGTTTTCGAGCTTATTCATCATGCATCCTTCCTACGATCCGGCTACCGCGCCGGCACACAGCACATCGTAGGAAGGATTAAACATGAATTCATTAGCTGAGAGCTAAGGTTGCGGTAAACGGCCAATGCAGTTATCCAAACGCCGAGCAAGCGCACTTTGCTCGACCGTCTGCTGGCAGCGCATCAACCCACCGTGACAGATTCCCCGGTAAAGGTACTGATCATCAGCAGGACAAAGAACGCCAGGTAGCCGACACTCAGTGGGTACGCAATGACCAGGAAGACGGCCCAGCCGACATTGGTTTTACCGTCGGCACGACGTTGCTCGCGATTGCGGCAGAGCCAAATCGTCACGTCAATATCCACAATCAGCAACACGAGTGCCGCTGCGGCAAGCCCGACAAGCACAAACATCAAGCCAACGCTCACGACGATAACCGGAATCAGCAGCAAGCCACACCCGCATCCACCCGGACTATACACAGCAGTCTGTCGGCGCTTCATCGTCACTCCAAGTTAAGCAACCGTTTGTAGACATCGAGGCCTTTGAGCAGAATTTCCTCGTCAAAGAGCATGGTATCAGTGTGCAGGGCACTCGTGGCATAGGCGGGGCAGCCCTCGGCGTCGCTCGGATTATCCCGACTGACAGGAACGCCCGTGCCCAGCAGGAAGAACACGCCCGGCAGATGACGCTGATAGAAGGCGAAGTCCTCGGCAATCAGCAGCGGCTCGTCCACGAGCTGTAACTCGGGCAGAGCAGGCGCGATTCGGGCAAACAACTCGGGGTCGTTGTCGACCGGCGGATAGCCCTCGGCAAAATCGAGATCGTACGTGCAGCCCGTTGCAGCGCACGCCTCGTCGAGTACACCGTGCACGCCCTCGCGCGCACGGTCGAACATGTCGTCCGTAAACACACGCAGGCTGCCGGCAACATGGGCCTCCCCCGCCACCGCGTTGCAGACGGTCCCGGCCTGCAGCAGGCCGAACTGACCAATGCAGGGTTCATCGGCGCCCAACTCGTCCATCAATTCACGCTCGGCAACCAAGAACTTGGCAGCCGCCAGCGCAGCATCGTGCGATTCGTTTACGGGAACGCCGTAGGTCTTGGCGATATGGATGCTTGTCCCGTGAATGTGCACGTGCGTCTCACTCGAGCGCGCCAGCAATGGACCGGAGCAGCTCGCCAACGTATTCGCAGGCAGATCGGGCCACACGTGAAAGCCAAAAATGCGGTCGACCCCGCAGCGCTCAAACACACCGCTCTCGCATACCGTCTTGGCACCACCGGTCGTCTCCTCGGCAGGCTGGAACACAAAGAGCACGTTGCGCTTGATGGCACCCGGCTGCTCACGAATCGCTCGGTCGACAAAAGTCGCCGCCGCGAGCGCCATGGCCATGTGACCGTCGTGCCCGCACGCGTGCATTTTGCCGGGATGGGTCGAGGCAAAATCCGCTCCCGTCGCTTCCACAATTGGTAGGGCGTCCATGTCGGCGCGAATCGCCGTAGCATGCGCGGCGCCCGTGCCGGCATCGAAGAAAGCGCAGACGCAGCTGGGACACGGATGGGTCACCTCGCAGGCGAGCGGCGCCAACACGCCCTCGATATAGGCTATGGTTTGAGGAAGATCGAAATCGAGCTCCGGAATGCGATGCAGGTCGCGACGATAGCGACGAAGTTCTTGGAGCTCGGTCATAAAGGATCCTTTCATGGGGCATATCCATTCGCACAATATTGTGATGCAGAATTGTGACGCCCTTGTTTCTAGCATATCCCTGCATTTTTTAAACGTTATATACGAATACTCTTGTTTGGTAAAGTGCAACGTGGTAGGGTCGTTACCACTTGATAGAGGCGCGGGCACGAAGAACCGCGGGCGAGCCGGCAGGCTTTGACCCCGTGGGGAGGCGAAACCCGCCGAACTGGGCTTTTCGGGCACGAACAACCTGGTGGGCCTGCGGGAAACACCCACAGGACTGTCTGCAGCAATGCGGGAGCGCTATCCGGACATGGGGTCCACGCTATGCGGATTCGATGCGCAGATGGCGCCGTCTGGATAGCGAGGTTTACGGGACATGGCATTGACCCCCAACGAGGCGTATGCGGCCAAGCAGCCGTTTGTGGACAAGGAGACGCTCGAGCATATCGTCGAGCAGTTCCCCACGCCGTTTCATCTATACGACGAGGCGGGCATCCGCCGCAACATGCAAGAGGTGCGTGACGCCTTCGCATGGAACCCGGGCTTTAAGGAATACTTTGCCGTCAAGGCCAATCCCAACCCGGCGCTCATCTCCATTCTCAACGAATACGGCTGCGGCTGCGATTGTTCGAGCTATACCGAGCTCATGATCGCCCGCTCGCTGGGCATCACGGGACACGACATCATGTTCTCGTCCAACGACACGCCGGCGGCGGATTTTGCCCTTGCAGATAAACTGGGCGCCATCGTCAACTTCGACGACATCAGCCATATCGAGTTCTTTGAGCGCGTCGCGGGCCCCATCCCCAAGACGGTCAGCTGCCGCTTTAATCCGGGCGGCCTGTTCCAGCTCTCTAACGGCATTATGGACAACCCCGGCGACTCCAAGTACGGCATGACCACCGAGCAGCTCTTTGAGGCTTTCCGCACACTCAAGGCCAAGGGCGCCGAGCATTTTGGCATCCATGCCTTCCTTGCCAGTAACACCGTCACTAACGACTACTACCCCAAGCTTGCGCGCATCCTCTTTGAGCTTGCCGTGCGCCTGGAGCGCGAGACCGGCGCACATGTCACCTTTATCAATCTGTCCGGCGGTGTGGGTATCCCCTACCTGCCCGAGCAGCAGGCTAACGACATCCGCGCCATCGGCGAGGGCGTACACGCGGCATACGACGAGATCCTGGTTCCTGCCGGCATGGGCGATGTGGCCATCTGCACCGAGATGGGCCGCTTTATGATGGGCCCCTACGGCTGCCTGGTCACCAAGGCCATCCACGAGAAGCAGATTTACAAGGACTATATCGGCGTGGACGCAAGCGCCGTCGATCTGATCCGCCCTGCCATGTATGGTGCCTACCACCACATTACGGTGATGGGACAGCCGGGTGGCCCTGACAAAACCACAGCGCCCGTCACGGACACCTACGACATCACGGGCAACTTGTGCGAGAACAACGACAAGTTCGCTATCGACCGCGAGCTGCCGCAAATCGACATGGGTGATGTACTCGTGATCCACGATACCGGCGCACATGGCTACTCCATGGGCTACAACTACAACGGACGCTTGCGCTCCGCCGAGGTCCTGCTGCGCCCCGACGGCTCGGCAGATCTCATTCGCCGTGCCGAGCGCCCGGGCGACTACTTTGCCACGCTCGACGTGCTGCCGAGCGGCCGCGAGCTGCTGGCAAAGTCGCGTGCCGAAAGTGCTCGTCATCGCGCCCAAGATGAGTGCCTGGCAGTCGCCGCCCAATGGAACAAACGCATCCAGATCGCGGACGCGAAGGAGAAGAACATGGACATCCGCAATCTCGAGGGCTCAATCGTCGCCCTCGTCACGCCATTTAAAAAGGACGGCAGCGTCGACTTCGACGCGCTCGAGCGCCTTATCGATTTCCACCTGCAAAATGGCACCGACGCCATCCTCACCCTGGGCACCACCGGCGAGAGCGCCACGATGACCGACGACGAGGACAACTCCGTTGTCGCCGCCGTGGTCAAGCAGGTTGCAGGACGCGTTCCCGTCATCGCCGGCTCGGGCTCCAACTCCACCCAAACCATGCTCACCAAGTCGCTCACCTACCAGGGCTTGGGCGCCGACGGCCTGCTGCTCATCACCCCCTACTACAACAAGTCCAATGAAGAGGGTATCTATCAGCACTTTAAGACCGTCGCCGATGCTGTGGACATCCCCTGCATCCTGTACAACATCCCCGGCCGCTGCGGCTGCGGCATCAGCGAGCGCAACGTAGAGCGCTTGGCCGCGCACCCCAACATCATGGGTATTAAGGAAGCCTCGGGCAACGTCGCCTACGCGGCCAAGATTGCCCACCTGCTGTCCGACGACTTCCGCATGTACTCGGGCGAGGACGCGCTCACCGTGCCGCTCATGAGCCTGGGCGCCTCGGGCACCATCAGCGTGTGGGCCGACGTTCAGCCGCAGCTCGTGCATGACATGTGCCGCGCCTATCTGGACGGTGACGTGGCACGTGCCCGCGATATCCAGATTGCCGGTCAGCCGCTCATCAACGCCCTCTTTAGTGAGGTCAACCCCATCCCCGTTAAGGAAGCGCTCGCTCAGATGGGTATGATCGAGGCAAACTACCGCATGCCGCTATGCCCCATGGCCAACGACACGCGCGCTGCACTTACCGATGCTCTGAAGGGAGCTGGTCTGCTTGATTAAGACCGTCATTATGGGAACGGGCCGCATGGGCTCGCTCATCCGAACCACCGCCGAGGGCGTTGTCGACGCCGCCGGTCAGCCCGTTTTTGACATCGTCGCCCAGATCGGTTTTGATCTGTCCGAGCTCGAGAGCGCCCCGGCAGCCGACGTCATCATCGACTTCTCGAACGTCGTGACCTTCGATGCCATCGTCACCTATGTCGAGCGCACGGGTGCCGCGTTGGTCTCGGGCACCACAGGCTACACACCCGATCAGATGGATCGCCTGCGCGAGCTGGGTCAGAGCACCCGCGTCATGCACTCCGGCAATTACTCCATCGGTATCGCAGCCCTGCGTCATCTGGTAGCACAGGCCACGCGCGAGCTGCCCGGCTTTGACTGCGAGATTGTCGAGACGCACCACAACCAAAAGGTCGACGCTCCCAGCGGCACCGCCAAGTTGTTGCTCGACGCCGTCGCCGAAGCCGAGCCCGAGGCAGGCTACCACCCCGTCTATGGCCGCGAGGGCATGTGCGGCGCGCGTGACCCCAAGGAAATCGGCATGCACTCGCTGCGCGGTGGCACTGTCGCCGGCGTGCACGAAGTGAGTTTCTTTGGCCAGGACGAGGAAGTCACGCTCACGCATCGCGCCACGAGCCGTCAGATCTTCGTCAACGGCGCCCTGGCAGCCGCGCAGAAGCTCGTCACCCGTGAGCACGGCTTCTATACGTTTGACCAGGTCATGTTTGCCTAACCAGGTATCAACCGAATCCACCCAAAGGAGAGATAGCAAATGAGCAGCGCAGCCGAGATGGATGCACAGGAGATTATCAACTACATCGCCACCGCGCCCAAAAAGACGCCCGTCAAGCTGTACGTGCGTGAAAAGCCCGGCATGAAGGTCCAGTGGGGCAATGCGCACGTCTACGGCGGTCGTCGTGGCAAGACCGTCTTTGGCGACTGGGATGAGCTCAAAGCCATCCTCGATGCCAATGCCGACTCCATCGACTACTACGACGTCGAGAATGACTGCCGCAATTCCGCCGTCCCCATGCTAGACCTTAAGGGCATCAACGCCCGCATTGAGCCGGGTGCGATCATTCGCGACCGCGTCGAGATCGGCGACCGCGCCGTCATTATGATGGGCGCTATCATAAACATCGGCTCCGTTATCGGCGAGGGCTCTATGATTGATATGGGCGCCGTCCTGGGCGGCCGCGCCACCGTGGGCAGGAACTGCCACATCGGCGCCGGCACCGTACTGGCAGGCGTCGTTGAGCCCGCGAGTGCCACGCCCGTCATCATCGAGGATGATGTCATGATTGGCGCCAACGCCGTGGTCCTGGAGGGCGTGCGCGTGGGCAAGGGCGCCGTCGTGGCTGCCGGTGCCGTGTGCGTCGAGGACGTCCCCGCCGGTGCCGTCGTGGCCGGTGTCCCCGCCCGCGTCATCAAGATGCGTGACGAGAAGACCGACAGCAAGACCGGTCTCGAGGAAGGCCTGCGCCAGCTGTAGGGTTACGCGGTTTTACCAAACCGCGTAACTAGTCGACGCTACAAACGACCCAGAGCGGCAATCTGACGTTCAATCGTCGGTCGCGTACCGAAGTACGCTTCCCTCCTCTTTCACGTCACCTTGCTCGCTTAGGGGCGTTTTCGCTGACGTATGCTCAACCTACGGCGCAATTCAGCTCCAAGCAAAAAGGCCGAAGCCCTCATCCGAGGCTTCGGCCTTTGTTTTTTTGCAGTGTCCAAGCACAGTTTATCGATTCTCGATGCTGCCGATATTCTTGAGCTCGATGGAGATGAGGCCGTTGGGTTCGTTGACAAACTCGATGTACTCGGAGTTCGAGCCCATCTCGGCCGGGAAGCTGATCTCGATACCCGTGTCGGTACGGATCTTATGATTGCGCACCGCCGCGCGTTCGACCTGCTTGCGCTCCACGGGCACACGCTCAGGCACTTTCTCCTCGGTCAGTGCCGCGCGCACACTCTCCTTGATAACCGGTTCGTCCTCAAAGACCTCGTCGACGATATCCCAAGGCGGCAGCTCCTCGTCATCCTCGACCTTCTCGGCAACGGCAGCCTTAACCTTAGCGAGCGCTATAGCCGTGTTGGCACCGTGCTCCTCGGCGACTTCCTCGACCACACGCGTCACGGTGTCGATGACCTCCTTGCCCGATACGCCCGTGTCGCACTGCAGCAGGCCATCGGGGATAAGCATACAGTCCTCGCCGGCAATCTTGCGCTTCTTGTCCACGTAGCCGATCTCCATGGTACTCGCGCGCACGATGGCATAGCTCGGCACCTTTTGCGAGGGGTTTGGCAGAATGGCGTAGTGGCGCGCGATGTCGTTGCGCACCTCCCCCTCCTCGCGGCCCACTTCGTGCATAAAAGCCTGCTTGGAGCCCAGCAGCATCACGGCAAACCAGCGGGCATCCTCATCGTCGTCAAAATCGGCCACGAGCACGTCGGTGGACTCGGCTTTCTCGGCTTTGGTGAGCTCGGAGGAAATAAACTCCGCAATCTGCTGCGACAGGTCCACGAACTCGCGCTCGCCAAAGAAATAGCCCTTGAGCTCGCCACCAAACGCAGAGCTCTCGGCAAACGTGGCGCGTTTATTGTCGGCCGAGGTGCGTGCGCGGCGCAGATGCGTGGTCACGAAGTTGCGCACGGTACGACTCTCGATATCGAGCTCGCGCTGGCTCATGACGTTGACGGCAGAGTCAAAGTCCAGGATATGCAGAATCGCGTGATTGATTTTCATATACGGCATTCCGTTCTAGATCGATTTCGGCACGAACCAGTATAGCGGTCGAGCCCGCCCCAGGCGCATCGAAGATTGGTGCATCGGGGACGGGTTGCTTTGCACCAATGGCTAGCGCAGGAGCTCGGACTGCCAAGCCTCGAGCTGTTCTGCCAAACTCTTGCCGGCAGCGGGCATGTCGATCTGGGGTCGTTTGGGCAGCAGTGCGCATTTAAGGATTGCCGCGATGGTCTGCGAGACAAAGCGTCGCGTATCCTTGTCAAAGCCTTGCGTAGCCTGGAGCATCACGGGCAGGCTCTCGCGCAGATTCCCAGCGATATCCGCAAACCGCTCAGCACCCGTAGCCTCAAACACGGAGAACAACGCATCTACAAAACGCTCGCGCTCGCTAGGCGACACTGCAAGCAGCATCTCGCGAATAGAGCCATCAACGTATCGAGCACCGGCGGACAGGCGCTCGCAGTACACGAAGTCGCGACCATCAACCACCCAGCTAAAGGGATTGTGTTGCAGCAGGCTGAACTCGGTGCTCTCAACGATGGCATAGTCCTCCTGTGTCTCGAACATCATGCCAAAGATCGACGACCGAGGTAGCGTCTTGTCGATTCGACCGGAAAGATCGGCAAAGGCGTCGCCGTTCAGGAACTCCTCGACGAAACCCGGACCATCATGGGAATATGCCCGTTCGATTCGCTCACGGGCGACATCGGAGCACATTGCCGCACCGTACACCGCAAGGTTTCCACCCTTGGAATGACCTCCGCACAAAAGCGGCCCGTCAATCGCATCCGCCGCCTCGTCCACATAACGTGCCGCGGATTCCTGGGCCGGCACAGGACACCGGAACGCCATGTTAAAGTCCTCTTTCCAACCCACAATCGTGCTGTCGGTCCCCCGGAAGGAAAGGTAACTAAACCCCGCCGGAAACCGGAACGCCATGGCTGCAAACTGCTCCGTCGCCACCACATCGCTCACAGCACGATAGCCGCAAACGTGCACGCCACGGTAGCGAGGACTTGCTGCCACGGCCTCCAACAAGGCCCTGCTCCCCTCCGGGTCCCACAAGTCGTCAATCATGTCCCGATAGCACTCGGCACGCAGCAGCTCGCGTACGTCCAGGCCCTGCCAGTTCGTCAGCTCCGCCATATCACCCGGCAAACGCAAATAGGACAACCACGCAAAGACCAGGCTATCCACCGCGCAGAACGGCCGCTCCTCAAACGGATCAAACGCCGTCTGGGCATAGGTCAAAAAATTAGGCGAATCCGACATGGCCCTCCCATCGACTATAGTGCATTGGGGTCAGGTTACTTTGCACCAAAAAAGCGCCCGGGCCGCGTGGACTCGGACGCCTTCATTGTAGCTTTTCGCTCTAGCGAGCTTGATTTAGCAGGAGAAGTCGACGCTGTCGATGATGTCCTTGAGGGCCTTGGCGGAGGCGGTAAGCTCATGCTGCTCGTCATCGTTCAGCGGCACGGGGACGCGGCAGACAACGCCGTCGCGGCCAACGACGGTCGGCATGGAGATGGCAAGATCGGACAGGCCGTACTCGCCCACCATGAGCGAGGAAACGGGCAGAACGGTCTGCTCATCGCGCATGACGGCAGTGCAGATGCGCTTGACGGCCATGGCGACGCCGTAGTAGGTGGCGTGCTTCTTCTCGATGATGGTGTAGGCGGAGTTCTTGACGTCCTCGGCGATGCGCTTCTCGGCAGCCTCATGCTCCAGATGACCGTGAAGCTCGCAGAAGGTGTTCAGCGGAACGCCGGCAACCTGAGCGCTGGACCAAGCGACAAACTCGGAGTCGCCATGCTCGCCCATGACATAGGCCTGGACATCGCGCGGGTCAACCTCGACGTGGGCACCAAGCATCTGCTGCAGACGGCCGGTGTCGAGCACGGTACCGGAGCCGATGACATGGCCCTCGGGCAGGCCGGACATCTTGATGGCAGCATAGGTCAGAACATCAACCGGGTTGGAGACGATGAGCAGAATGCCGTCGAAGCCGGACTTCTTAATCTCGGGGATAATAGACTTAAAGATGTTTACGTTCTTGTTGACCAGGTCCAGGCGGGTCTCACCGGGCTTCTGGGCAGCGCCAGCGGTGACGACGATCATGGCGGCGTCGGCGACATCGGAATAATCGCCGGCGTAGATCTTCATCGGCTCGGCAAACGTCATGCCGTGCGCGATATCCAGGGCCTCACCCTCGGCACGGTTTTTGTCCACGTCGATGAGGACCATCTCGGAGAACAGACCGCTCTGCATCAGAGCGAACGCCGAAGACGAACCGACGAAACCGCAGCCGACAATAGCGACCTTCTTCTCGTTAACCATTAGAAACTCCCATCTCTCTCCACAAGCAAGCCGCCCGGGAACGACCCGAGCGGCTTGCCGTAATCCCAATACATCCAATCGGGACTTTGATTATGCTCCTATTCGCAGCCAAAAATCGACCGTTTACCGAAATTGTTTGCAGAATTCGTAAAATAACTGCACGAAATCGGTTTCGAGCTATTGACGAGTCGAAATAGGTTTCTAATACAGGCCCGCCTCGCGAATGGCCTCGACAGCCAAAGCGATCTGATCGAGCGGCAGGACCAGTGCCATACGCACGTGCCCCTCGCCCGAAGGGCCAAAGCTCGCGCCCGGCGTCACCACAACGCCGGCCTTCTCCATGAGCTCCTCGCAAAACGCCATGGAATCGGTGCGACCACCGGGAAGCTTGGCCCACACAAACATAGAACCATGCGCGTTGGGACGCTCCCAGCCCAGGCCCTCAAGACCGTCGCACAGGGCATCGCGGCGTTCCTGGTACTTCAGACGCTGTGCCTCGACCTCATCGCGCGGACCGTTCAGGCACGCGATGGCGGCCTTCTGAATCGGGAAGAACATACCGAAGTCGATCTGGCCGCGCAGCTTGGCAAAGGCAGAGATCACGTCCTCGCGGCCGACCAAAAAGCCGATGCGCGCGCCGGTGACGTTAAACGACTTAGAGAGCGAGAAGAACTCCACGCCCACCTCGAGCGCGCCGGGATACTGCAAGAAGCTGCCGCCCGGCTCGCCGTCGAACACGATGTCGGAGTACGCGTTGTCATGAACGATCAACAGATCATGCTCGCGGGCAAAGGCGATAATCTCCTCGTAGACCTCGGGCGTGCCCACCGAGCCGACCGGGTTCGCGGGCAGCGACACGATCATATACTTGGCACGATCGGCCACCTCGGGATCGATACCCGCCACATAGGGCAGGTAATTATGCTCGGCAACCAGCGGATAGTGTTCGAGCTTGGCATCGGCGATCTTGGCACCCGCCTCAAAGACCGGGTAGCACGGATCGGGAACCAGAATGGTGTCACCCGGATCGAGCAGGGCCAGGCCCAAATGGCCCACGCCCTCCTGCGTGCCGTTGCACGACTGCACCATAGACGGCGTAATGCCCGAAACGCCAAAGCGACGCTCATAGTAATCGCACACGGCTTGCTTGAGTTCGGGCAGGTCGCGCAGGGCATACTTCCACATCTCGGGATCTTGGGCTGCCTGCGTGAGCGCCTCGACCACATGGTCGTACGGCTTAAAGTCGGGCGTGCCCACGCTCATGTTGTAAATGGTCTTGCCCTGAGCCTTCAGCGCGAGAAGCTTGTTGTTGAGCGAGGCGAAGACCTCCGCGCCAAAGCGGTCGAGACGCTGCGATGCCTGCATGGTGCCACCTTTCGATATAAAAAACGCGGCGCTCCGACAAGAGCACCGCGCGATACGGGCCATCAGATTGCAAAAGTGTAACGCTTGCAACCCCCGTATAGGTTCAATTTAGCCAACCTTAGTCAACTGGATTGAGCGCGTCGATCTGCGCAAGCCACAGACGCGAGCTGGCGTCACTCGGCATACGCCAATCGCCGCGCGGGCTGAGCGTCACCGAGCCCACCTTGGGACCATCAGGCAGGCAGCTGCGCTTAAACTGCTGGGCAAAGAAGCGACGGTAGAACGTACGCAGCCACGTGTGGACGGTCTTGGCGTCGTAGACGCCCTCGAAGCTCTTGAGCGCCATGCGGTAGATCTTGCCCGGCTCAAAGCCAAAACGCAACATGTAGTAGAGGAAGTAATCGTGCAGCTCGTACGGGCCCACCAAATCCTCGGTCTTCTGCGCAATCTCGCCGTCGCCCGTGGGCGGCAGAAGCTCGGGGGACACCGGCGTATCGAGGATATCGAGCAAGACCTCGGCAATACGCCCGCCAAAGACATCAGCCGCATAGCGCACCAGATGGCGCACAAGCGTCTTGGGCACGCTCGCGTTGACGGCATACATGCTCATGTGGTCGCCGTTATAGGTAGCCCAGCCGAGCGCCAGCTCCGACAGGTCGCCCGTGCCGATGACAAAACCGCCAGCCTGGTTGGCCAGATCCATCAGAATCTGCGTGCGCTCGCGGGCCTGACCGTTCTCGTAAGTCACGTCCTGCACGGCCGGATCGTGCTCGATGTCCTTAAAATGCTGCTCCACGGCTGCATGGATCGAAACTTCGCGGAAGCTCACGCCTAGGTCGCGAGCGAGCGACTCGGCATTCGACTTAGTGCGATGCGTCGTGCCAAAACCTGGCATGGAGACCGCCGTGATACCCGTGCGCGGCAGCCCCAGCGCATCGAAGGCACGCACGGTCACAAGCAGTGCCAGCGTGGAGTCCAGGCCGCCTGAAAGACCGATGACAGCCGCCTTGGTACCCGTATGGGCAAGACGGGTCTTGAGGCCCGCGGTCTGCAGGTCGAGGATGGTCTCGCAGCGCTCAGCCAGGTCACCATGGTCGGCAGGCACGAAGGGTGCGCGGGGGAAGACACGGTCGATGTCGAGCGCATCGCGCAGGACAGGTTCGTCTGCCAGCACGTCCTCAAACGAAAATTCAACAATCGTGGCCTCCGGCGCATCGTCCGCGCGCGTCCACGTCGTCGAGCGACGGCGCTCGGCAACCAGGCGGTCAAGATCAACGTCGGCAACGGCCATATCGCAGGTAAGCAGTTTAGTCGCGGCGAGCTTGGAGCCGTTTTCGTAGACGAGGTTCTCCCCCGCAAAGACCATGTCGGTCGTGGACTCGCCCTCACTCGCGTCCGCGTAGGCATAAGCGCAGTACAGGCGCGCGCTTTGGTTAGAGATAAGGCTGCGGCGGTAATCTGCCTTACCGATGATTTCGTCAGAGGCCGACGGGTTGAGAATCACCGTCGCACCGGCAAGCGCCATCTCGGTCGAAGGGGGCGCCGGCACCCACAGGTCCTCACAGACCTCAACGCCCAGCACCAGGTCCTCGGCGCCCTCATCACAGCAACGGTAGACAAGCCCCGAACCCAGCGGAACCGGACCCTGACCGGCAAATTCAACCCACACGGGATCCGCGGGCGCCGGAGCGAACCAACGGCGCTCATAGAACTCGCCATAGTTGGGCAAATACTTCTTGGCCGTGAGGCCCAAAAGCTCGCCCGCGCAGCACACGGCGGCGCAGTTGTAGATATTCTCGGCAACCGCAACGGGAAGACCAATGGTAAAGACAATCGGCAGCTCACGAGTCTCGTCGAGGATATGCACCAGAGCAGCCTCGCAGGCATGCAGCAGTGTGCGGTTATGGAACAGATCGGCCGCGGTATAGCCGGTCAGATTAAGCTCGGGCAACACCAACGCACGAACGCCACGCTCGGCAGCATCGCGAACAGCCGCCAGCGCAACCTCGGCATTGCCCTCGACATCGGCAACGCGAATCTGCGGCGACGCCGCCGCCACACGCAAAAAGCCATCGTTCTTATTAGCCGAAACGCAGCATTGCCTTGTTGATCTGGACACTGGAGGCCCCTTCTACCCTGAGATTCAGTCTAACGGACGTTCACATATCTCTAACTAGCCAAAGCAACCTCCCAGTTTACTGAGACGCCAGCCTGTGCTAAGAGCATGTATTTCAAAAATATCTTTAATTAAAAAAGGAGAAATCGATAATCGACTTCTCCTTTAAGCGAGGCAAGTAAATTCCGAAACTAATGGCAGAATTTATCCATGTAGTCCTCAAAGTCGAACACTTCTACCACGACGCCCTCTTCCTGAGACTCTTTCAGTTGCTCCAAGAGATCTTTATTAATAACGTCCATGCAGAAACCTCCTCTATCTAATTAATTGTAGTATATCTGCTTTCATGCAATTATCAACCAACTTGTTTAATTGCTCCTCGTTTGTCGATAGTCCCTCTTTTTTCAAAATGTCGCGCACCTCGTTCTTAGTAATCGGCTTTTCAAACAACGAAAGCAAAGCGAACGAAAAATCATTAACCGCACACATTCTATGGGTGGCACAACTCAGCAGTACTCTTAACCCCTCTTTTGAGCGTCCGACTTCTTTAACAAACGAACTTTTAACCAATTGAAAACCATTATCGTGCATTACATAATCGGCATCGATATTTGTATTCAGCAATCCATAATGCAACAGTTCTTCTATCGCCCTTGTCAGCTCGAGGTCGCCCTGATCAAGAATAAGAGAAATGCTACAATCGGCCTCCAATAAACGGGCCAACTTAAGGTATACCAACTGGGAAACAGCATAGACATGATGGTATTCAGAATTATAGAAGTAGGCAAATGGCTCAACGAGCACGACAGAGGTCTTGGAATCCAGCCAGATTCGATCAGCTGGATTTAGACTAGTTAGCCGTCGCTTTACTTTGGTCAAATGTCCCTTATACCTGACAGCGTGAATAGAATCTAGGATCCAGGTCACCTCTGAAATATGAAGCCGCTGGGGCAAGTCAATTGTGTCGCTACCGTTTATGACCTCTTGCATATAAAAATCAATATGATGCTCATCAGATAAGGATTTTGCTTCATTTAAAGTTAAACCAGTGCCTGAAACATAATCCACTTCGAGGCGCAAATCCTCATATTGGGACTTCGGCATTACAGAGACACCATACTTATCGGGATGATTCCAAACATCCGACCCCATAACGAGACCAAAATTCGTAAATCCTCTCGTGGAATATGGAACACCACATACCTGTTTTGAATAATTCAAAACATTCTCTGTATAAGCTAAGGTGTTCAGAGCCTCTTCTTTAGTTTCGGTCGGAAAGCCAATCATAAAGAATAGATGAACAGGAATACCCGCATTGAGACAATCATGGATATTGCGATCAATCCAATCAACTCTCGTGTTCTTCTTCATTAGATCAAGAACTCTTTGGTTGTATGACTCGAGGCCAAACTGAATCTGCCTACATCCACTTTGGTATATCTTGTTGAAAACGTCTGTACTTAGGGTTGGAGAGAACCTCGTTTCTCCATGCCAGAAAAACGTTTTTCCCGATGCGTTTATTTCATCCGCGAGTTGCTCCATTCTTTTGCCTTCGAATGTTTCATCCACAAAAGAGAAAACTCTCGTGCCGTATTTTTCATTTAACCGACACATTATTTCAAATACTCTCGATATAGGCATCTTTCGGTAACAACCACCGGTAGCACCGGGAATGGTGCAGAAGGCGCAATGATTAAAACACTGCCTAGAGGAATAAACCGGCAATATTAACTCAGGCATGAAGTATTTAGAAAGGGCGAAGCCATCGAAATCGGGAACTGTATCGTTGATAAATGTTTGCTCAATCCGATGGTTTTTATATATCTTTCCACCTTTAGCATGGCAAAGGTTTGGAACACAGTCGAGATTGTCATCACCAGAGTCAAGAGCCTCAAGAAGACGTGCAAGCGGCTCTTCGCCGTCATACATCATTATCGAATCAATGTATTCAAAAAAGGGATGCCATTCTTTCATGCAGTCATCTGCTAAACGAGTAATGTAATTGCCGCCCAATGAGACGTGTTTAACAGATGGACATTCTTCTTTAATCAGTTTCGCTAACGTAACTGCAGAAATCAATTGGAAACAGCCGCTCACCGAAATCCCAATAAACTCGATTTTTCCCTCTGAATACGCTTAAGAAAGGCAGTTTCATAGAAGGAAATAAACGGATTATGCAGGGTATCCGCAAGCGATTTCATTATTTCTGGTGTCGAATAATAATCATAGGGCAGATCTATGGAGTTGAACGTGTATTTAACTCCATATGAGACGTGATTTATGATATAGAGTGCATTTCTAAAAATGTTTTCAGCATATTGTCTTTCTTTCAGATCGAAGTATCTCTTCGATCTGAAAATATCTTTTGCCTCGTCAACATTAAGTGCTGACTTTTGTATCAACTCGATTGTTAATTGAACATTCGAACTAAACGAATCCTTTGATTCCCGATACCTTTTACAGCACTCTTCGACATGTCTAAAAGATAGGAGGTCATCGTAAAATTCCACGTTTAAGTCAACAATGTCAACTTTGTATTGTTCAACCTCTTGAAGATATGACTTCAAAACAGGCAAGGCAAGATAAGGCCCCACTGGACTCCATCCTGGGGGAAATACTAAAAGCGTTTTAGGCATATCAACGTCACATCTTTCGCAAATAATTCAATTGAAACACAACTACCATCATAATTGAAAATACACCAAGTCCTGTAACGAGAATTGAGAACATCGCGATGCTCGTGAACAGCGAAACAAGGAGTGTTGAAATAACAACAGCAACCGATTGCAAAGACTCCCTAATTGAAAACAGGCCTATCGATTCAGATCCGTCTCTCGCCAAATCCTGCAGCGATGTTATGAGAAGCACATCTTGAATGGCGTTTCCGGCACCGACGATAAAAAGGAAAATAAACGATATCCCAGACGCATAGCGATAGCCAAACGCCAGATACGCACCGAGCGCAAGATACGTCACAAAACAATATGATTTAACGCAATCGGAACCACTGATTAAACGACCATATATTGTATTTCCGAACAACAGTCCGATTGTAAGACTGCTCTGAAGGAATCCGTATTGTATCGATGACGAGTCAAATTGCAATTGCGCTATAGCTGGCAAAAGAGAATTCAGAGAGCCGAATGCCACGCCACTAGAAATATCGATTAATAGGAAACCAATTGCCAAGTGCTTCGCGCTAAGATCACTAAATGCAGTCCTGTATTTTTCATTTTTGCTTATCCCCTCTTTATCATTAACCTCGATAACCGACGGAACATCTCGCAGCAACCAGAACGACGCGGCAAAAGATAGCGCGTCTAATGCAAGAACAGCCTCCGCCCCAAATTGAGCGACAACAAAACCGCCGGCAACTGGCCCCAGAACCATCATCAAATTCTGCAGAAACCCAAACGAATTATTAATTACGTCGCGATTGATACTATTCGTATTGGCTCTTAACAACGAGTAAAAGCAGGGCATTTCAACCGTTCGGCAAAGCGATACCGCGCACGTAATAGCAAACATACTCCATTTACTATCAACAAAAATATAGCAAACGAATAATCCCGCGCGAATTAAGTCTGCCAATCTCATGGCCTGCAGTGTCCCGATACCCATCTTCTGAGGCAGCTGCGCGAGCGCAACTGAAAACAGAGAGGGGGCAAATCTGCAGCAGACCATCAAAGCAGTTGCAGAAACATCGTGAGTTACCTCGTAAATCAGCATTGGCAAAGCAATATTCGCACACCAATTGCCTATTTCGCTTATCCCTCTAGCAATATATAGGACCCGAACCGGACGGCTAGCTCTCAATACCGTGAACATCACGATTAACCTCGTATTTCAGGCCTCGTTCATCCCTTAATAGGAATCCATAATCAACCAAATACCGCCTCAACACGGCATAATCAGGATAGAGCTGTGAAAGCACACGATTAACCTGAAGCTCCGTATAACTTGTATTTAATTCAAAGAAAGAGACGGCCCATAGCAGCATGATTCTTTTATAGCTTTCCTTTTTTGGAATTGAAACCAGCTCGCCATTCTTGAGAAATCGTTTTTTAAAGTCTATTAGCTCATCCATTCACATCATCCATTTCATACGCATCTAATACTAAAAATGCATACGCTTTAGGTCATCGCATTCAGCTTCTTTATTCGAACTAATCTAAATAATTTGCTCAAACACTCTTCGAAAGCTCGTTTTTCACTCTGAGTAAAATGCCCTTCCCAGTCAGTCCACGAACAGGAAGGCAACTCACAACGAGCGGAGTCGAAGCCCTCTGCCGTCGGTCGTTCAAAATGCACGATAACCTTTTCGACATCGACATCTGTAATCAGGTCAGAATGAATGACCTCGGTACCGTCTTCGAATGTCATATACGGGTACATCACGTAAACCACCTCGCAATCGTAAGTCCAGTTTAGCATCAAGCTATTTCGCCAAAGACAGCAAGCCCCCCTTGATGAGTTGATGGTATCTGTTAAACGTCACGCACGATTCACATCTGGTGGGTACCCTGAGGGCTACACGAAACGAAGCAGATTTACACCGGGAGGACCCCGTATGACAACCAAGTACACCGACGCGCCGCGCACGCGCGTCATGACACCGGCATCGCTCAACAACGGCGTTCACGAAAACCATTCCATCGGACAGACCATGGCCATCGCGCCCAAAAAGGGCCTGTTCGATGACATTTCCATTCCTCAGATCATTGCCGGCGCCGCAGCCGCCGCCACGAGCGTCGCGCTTGCCTCCAAGATTGGTATCGCTGGTTCAGTAATTGGTGCTGCCGTGAGCTCGGTCATCACCGTTGTGTCCTCGCAGGTCTACCGCCACTTTATCTCTGCCAGCGCCGAAGCCCTCAAAGGTACGCACGCCGCCGTCGACTACCCCGCCGGCGCCTATAAGCCCGTTGAGTTTAATGCCGAGGAGCACCTGGGCGGCGCCGCGACTACGCAGGAGATGCGCCAGATTGCGGGGCGCGCAACCACGGCGCGCGTCGCTCCCGACAGCCTGCGCGCCAAGGCGGCGGCAGAGCGCAGCCAGACGCAAAAGAAGGTCATCGTCTTCTCGATCGCCATCGCCATCGTCGCGGTCATCGCCTGCGCCGGCGCCATCCTTATCACCACCGCCGGCGAGGGTCTGGGCGAGCGCCCCGAGCCGATCCTTTCGTCGCGCACGACCAAGAGCGACGCGGATAGCTCCGGCCAATCGCAAAGCCAGCAGGCACAGACGGACGGCACGCAAGACAGTTCTACCTCTGCCGACTCGTCATCGAACACCCAAAACCAATCGCAGGGCACCGATTCCTCTACGTCCAACAGTGGCACGCCGTCCGGCACAACCGACTCAAGCCAAACGACCGACGGTTCGCAGCCGAACACGGGCGGCCAAACTAGCGACACCACGTCGGGAACGAGCACAGCAGACAGCAACAGCAGCAATTCGAGTGGCACCACATCGGGCACGACATCTGACAGTTCAAGCCAAGGCACGACATCGGGCAACTAGGCGCTGCATCCCCAGATAGGCAACCTGTACAACGGGCGCGAATCGATAGCGGTTCGCGCCCGTTTGCCTTGGGTGCCGTCATGGCGAACGCTATGCGATGGTAAGATGCTTTACGTGTGTAAAGAGGAGATTTGCCATGAGCAAGACAATAGTTAGGCCCACGCTATCGCTGGGCAACCACATCTATCTGTATCGCCTGCTGCGCAATGCGATTGGATGCGGCAAGCAAACGTTTATGACGCAGGTCGAGGAGGCGCTCGCCGCTGGCGACGTGACTGCTTATGACCTGGGCTTCGAGTCCACGCGCGAGTTGCTCGAGGAACTCGACGACTGCATTAAGCTGACCGTCTTTAAGGGCGGCCGCCTGTATGCCACCGTCATCGCCAACGATACCTGGGATGCCGCCCTTGCCAAGGGCGAGGACAAGCCCAAGGTAGCCAAGGGCGCCAAGCAGTCCTACAAAAAGAAGAAGCGCGGCGAGAAGGACCTGAAGGCCGTGCGCCCCAAGCACGTTAAGCGTCCCGAGCCCGTAGTTGAAGCTGTGCCCGAGCCCGAGCCCGAGATCGAAGTCGCTATTGAGGTAACGGCACAAGCCGAAACCGAAATCGCCACCACGGCCGATCCCAAAGTCATATCCGAGCAGGAAGCCACTGCGGAGCTCAACGAAGCTCCCAAGTCGACAACCGAAGAAGCCGCCGACCAGCCCGAGACGTCTGCGTTCCAAAACAGCGATGTCTTTGGCGACGAGGCCGAGGACGATCAGCCTTGCGAGCCCGCAGAACAGGACGCTACCGAGGTGGCATCGGAGCCCGAGGCACCGCAGCCTGCCATCTCGCTTACGGTCGTCTATGACCCCGAGAACGCCAACGCCGGCATCACCACCATGGCCTCCACGCCCATCGAGGCAAAGTCGAGCGTCGAGAATCAGAGCGCTCCGCAAGTCGAGTTCGACACCGCGACCGCAGACGCACCCGCCATCGTCGAGCCCGCAGATTCCGCGGCGATGCCGAAAGCGGACACCGAATCAGTACTCGGCGCCGAACCCGCGCCCGTCATCGAGGTGACGCCCGTCAATGAGCAGGCCTTCGCACCGACGATGGTACCGGCCCCCGCACCCGTAGCGCCCGCCATCCCCGAGGACTTCCCCGTCGATTTCGCAACCGAGGTCTTCTGCCCCGGCCCGCTTCTGCACCAGTTGTCGACCTATCTCCCCTACGGCGCCGACACGCTCGGCATCGTCGGCGAGTACTACTGGATCGCCCGCGAGCGCGGAACCATCGAGGCCGCGCGAAACCGCGCAAGCTTCCCCCTGCGTTACACGCAGGCAGGCGAGCGCCACGAAGTCACCGTGCGCATCCGCCGCAACACCACCGGCGGCCTCGGAGCCGCCTGGACCATCGACAAGGTCAACGCCCCGGTCGAGTAAAAAACGGCCTCGGATAGCCAATTGACCATCCGAGGCCGTTTGAATTCAGGCCTTTTAGTTGCCATCGGCGCATATAGACACCAGAGAAGCAAGCTCCTCCTCAAGTTGCGGAGCAAAATACCTAAAAGAAACTTGTGCTCCAATCGGTATCGACTCAATCATATTCGCAGCATTATCTGAAACACGGTACGATGCAGTTTCACCTGTCTTTAATTCCTCTATTGAGCAGACAGCGTCTTCAGCATCAATCGACCTAAGCATGCCTTTACCTTGCAACATCACATCGGCATGCCCACCAGCTATTTCCAATGAATCTGAGTTTGTCACAGACATTTCTCCGGAATCTCCGCGCGGCATCTCTTCTTTTGTTGAACAGCTCACCAATAAAGCCATCAACACCAAAGACAGGACTAAACGAATCGTCCTACTTCGAAAAAGTCGTTCCATAAGTCCACGCATAATAACTCTGATCATACTTCAGGAAGGATAAGGATGAATTCCAGCCGTCCGCTATGCCAATCATCTGCCTTGTCTCTCCAGTTTTCTTACCAGTAAGTGTGGCGTAAGCCTCCGCTGTTACAGAATGGGCTGATCCGTTGTACAAACTCGCATGTAAAACATTCGGTCTATTAGAGTTAATCTCATTTTGAATGTTCACGATAGCCGGGGAGGAGACAGTGCGAGCGATAAGACTACTCCCTCTGCTTGCGCAGTAATTTGTAAACCCCGTTGCACAGGTTGAAATCGGCGTTCCGCCCAAAACAACACCGGGAACAGTCTGTTCTTCATCGGAAAGAGCATGGGTATTGGTGTAATTCCATATCTGCATATATTGCGAAGGGTCGCTATATAAATTGGCAATGCCATACAGTTCCGCAACGTTCGAAAAAGCCGTCACCATACAAGCATAGTGGGCGGTAAGCCTCTTAATCTCGCTTTCATCATATGACATAAACTGAGAAATGGAACGAAATCCAGATACTGTGTAATCCTGCATTTGAGTTGCGTAAATTACAACATCGTTCCAGCTTGAAGGTTTATTCGATAAAACGACAGGCCGTCCTTCTATGGAAACAGCCGGGATTGTTCTTCCGCAATTTGTTGTTATTGAACCGTCCAAAGATTGCACGCCGAATTCGAATGGATTGATCATTACGACTGGGTTATTGAAAGAATAAGGCTCGACACCAAGATCTCCTCCCCGATCCATAGGGCTGACTAAGCCGTCTCCAAAACGATATCCCGTAAGTATTTCATCATCTGAAGCATCTAAAACCAAATAGCCCGCGGCTCTATTGGATGTCACAACCGGAACAATGTAACCAAGCGGGGACCCATCAACGTCTACAAAAGGAATAGGGTCAGAAGGCGTATACGAAGAGCCGAGGAGTCCCTTTATATATTTATCGGCAAGCTCTTGCGCAATTTCAGAAGTAAATTGTATCTGCTCACCATCAATATTGCCCGTCGAAGCAAAAACCTCTTTCGGACGTGCGGCTAAGGCGACAATTGAAGACGCGACAAGTTGCAGAAAACGACGACGCGAAAGCATATGTTCTTCTTTCTAGAGGAGCGACTTATAAGATACTCCTATTCTATAACCTTTTTTGTAACGTTACAGCACTGGTTATATTTCAATTCGATTCGCTTATGTCCTTGTAACCCAATACATCTTTACGTTTTAAACGGAATTAGAAAATCACTCATAGCAAAAACGGGCTTTAATCCCAAAGAGATGACTTTGATTATGAATCAAACCAGCAGCCAGGGCATAGCTGCAGTGCAATTGCTACAAGAAAGGCCGCCCTTGCTGGCGGCCTTTCTACTTGCTACTAGTCGCGCGTCAGCTTACGGTGGATACGATGCGGCTGGGCTGCGTCCTCACCCAGGCGCTCGATACGGTTGGCCTGATAGGCCTCAAAGTTGCCCTCGAACCAATACCAGTTGCCCGGATTCTCGTCGGTGCCCTCCCACGCCAGGATGTGCGTGGCGACGCGGTCCAGGAACATACGATCGTGGCTAATGACCACCGAGCAGCCCGGGAACTCGAGCAGCGCCGCCTCGAGCGAGGACAGTGTCTCGACGTCGAGGTCGTTCGTGGGCTCGTCGAGGAGCAGCAGGTTGCCGCCTTGCTTGAGCGTGAGCGCCAGGTTCAGACGGTTGCGCTCGCCACCGGAGAGTACGCCAGCGCGCTTCTGCTGGTCCTGGCCCTTAAAGCCAAAGCTCGCCACGTACGCGCGGCTGGGGACCTCGGTCTCGCCGACCATCATGTGGTCCAGGCCATCCGAGACGACCTCCCATAGGTTCTTATCGGGGTCGATACCGGAACGGTTCTGGTCGACGTAAGAAATCTTGACGGTCTCGCCCACCTCGAGCTCGCCCGAAGTCAGCGGCTCCAGACCCACAATCGTCTTGAACAGCGTGGTCTTACCGACGCCGTTGGGGCCGATGACGCCCACGATGCCGTTACGCGGCAGGGTGAACGAAAGGTCGTCGATGAGCACGCGGCCATCGAACTCCTTGTGCAGATGATGGGCCTCGAGAACCTTGTTGCCCAGACGCGGCCCGACGGGAATGCGGATATCGGTCCAGTCGAGCTTCTGGCTTGCGCGCGCCTCGGCCTCCATCTCCTCATAGCGAGCCAGACGGGCCTTGTTCTTGGCCTGGCGAGCCTTGGGCGAGCTGCGCACCCACTCGAGCTCGGCCTCCATGCGCTTGGCGAGCTTGGCGTCACGGTTGCCCTGGGCCTCGATGCGGGCGGCCTTGGTCTCCAGATACGTGGAGTAGTTGCCCTTGTAGGGATAAAGGTGACCGCGGTCGACCTCGCAGATCCACTCGGCAACGTTATCCAGGAAGTAGCGATCGTGCGTGACGGCAAGCACCGCGCCCTGGTAGTTGTGAAGGAAGTGCTCGAGCCACAGGATCGACTCGGCATCCAGGTGGTTCGTGGGCTCGTCGAGCAGCAGCAGATCGGGAGCCTCGAGCAGCAGCTTGCACAGGGCCACGCGGCGACGCTCGCCGCCAGAGAGCACGTTAACCGGCATGTCGGAATCGGGCAGCTGCAGGGCGTCCATGGCCTGGCCGAGCTTGGAATCGATATCCCAGCCGTCGGCGGCATCGATCTCGTCCTGGAGCTTGCCCATCTCGGCCATGAGGGCGTCCATGTCGCAATCCGGGTCGCACATCTCCTCGCCGATCTTGTTGAAGCGATCGACCTTGGCGATCATGTCGCCAAACGCCATGCGCACGTTCTCGATGACGGTCTTGTCGTCATCGAGCGGCGGCTCCTGCTGCAGGATGCCCACGGTGTAGCCGGGGGTAAGCCTGGCATCGCCGTTGGAGACTTCCTCGATACCGGCCATGATCTTGAGCAGGGTCGACTTACCCATGCCGTTGGGGCCCACGACGCCGATCTTGGCACCGGGGTAGAAGCTCAGGGTCACGTCGTCAAGAATCACCTTGTCGCCATGGGCCTTACGAGCCTGATACATCTGGTAGATAAACTCCGCCATTTGCCTGTTTTATCCTTTCTACCTGCTGTTTCCCTATTCTTGATTCGCTTTAGTGGAAACGAAATGAGGAAACCAGCTCTGAAACTAAACGAAAAAGGGGCATGGTTGCCCACACCCCCTAATACTACCTGGGAAAAGTCCCCCGGAACATACCATGAACTGCGTACGCTAGTTTTCCGCAACCTTAACGAACAGCCCGCTGAGATTTGCGCCACAGCAGATACGAGTAGACGTAGACGGCTCCGACCGAACCAAACGCCAGGACCGCAATCACCGCGGCGACGACTTCATTCGAAAGCACGCTACCCGCCACGCCCATCGCAATCAGGCCAACACCCAGCACCATAAAGCAGGCACCGCCAAAGCGCTGCGTACGGCGCCAGTTCTCGGGATCGGCAAGCGCCCAAGGCGTCTTGATACCGAGCGTATAGTTCTGCTTCACACGCGGCAAGTAGTTGCCTACGCCGATGAACAGCAAACCGATAGCACCGGAAATCAGCACGTTGACCGAACCGACCGCCGGCACCACGCCCCAGACCGTAAGCTCTCCCAGCCAGCTTACGGCACACATGAACAAGGTAAAGGCGATTACGAAGCCCTGGTAGAACTTGCCCGAGGTTCGATATGCCTCACCTTTGGGATCGATGCGCGGCACCACGCAGAACATTGCGAGAAGTGCCAGAGGCAGCACGCCGAGCGCCGAGGCCATCCAGCTAGGGCCCCAACCGTCGACGGCGCCGTTCGCTCCCCAGTGCGTGGGAATCTGCGCAGGCAAGCTCGGCATCACCATGAGGTGCGCTACGACATTGGCGACGCACAGAGCGACCAGCGCAATCCACACGCGCGACGATACCCCCGTGGGGTGAATGCCCTTGTTTTCGTTATTCATCCTTATCACCTTCATTGTTTGTAAAACCCATAAACCAGCCAATTAAATCCTGCATGACGGTGGTGTTTAAGCTGTATACGATGTTTTGGCCATGGCGCTCGTCGGTCACCAACCCGGCGTTTTTGAGCGTCGCCAAGTGATGGCTCAGCGACGGCTTACTGATATCGAAATGCTCGGCAAGCTCCCCCGCCGTGCAATTGCCCTCGCGCAGCAACTCCAAAATGCGCCGTCGCGTTGGATCGGCAAGCGCTTTAAAACCCTCTCCCGGCATAGGACCCCCTTTCATCATCTCTCATGACGCGCACACTATACTCGATATTTAGATGTTTGTCTAACTATCTAATCGCAATGCTTCAAACCACATCAAAGTAAACGCCATCGCAACCTATGGCGATTACCTATAATGACGATAGCCAAAACACGATTCGCTTCCCCATCGGAGGATGTCTATGACCGAAACCGCTGCCGCTCTCGTCGAGACGCGCGACACCAAGCTCGAGATCATCATGGGCCGCGAGGCACTCGACAAACTCGCCGCCGCCACGGTGCTGGTGCTCGGCTGCGGAGGTGTGGGCTCCAATTGCTGCGAGGCACTTGCCCGCGGCGGCATCGGTCATTTCGTCATTCTGGATAAGGACATCATCGCGCCCAGCAATATCAATCGCCAGGCCATCGCCTTTCAAAGCACCATCGGCAAGCGCAAGGTCGATGTTATGGAAGCCATGATCCACGACATCAATCCAGCCGCTACCGTCATCAAGCGCACCGAATACCTGTTGAGCGACAATATCGACGAATTTTTCGCGCGCGTTTTGGAGCAGACAGACGGCAAGCTCGACTACGTCGTCGACGCCATCGACACCATCTCGGCCAAGCTCACCATTGCCAAATATGCTCAGGACCACGACATTCGTCTGGTTAGCTCCATGGGCGGGGCCAACAAGCTCCATCCCGAGTGCCTCCGCTTTGCCGACATTTTCGATACGGTACGTGACCCCATGAGCCGCATCATGCGCAAAGAATGTAAGAAGCGCGGAATCAAGAGCCTACATGTACTGTTTAGCTGCGAGGAATCGGTTAAGACACAGCCCCGCGACCCTTCCAATATCCACGAGCGCACCGAGCTCGGAACCGCCAGCTTTATGCCGCCCATCATGGGCCAGATGATTGCCGGCGAGGTTATCCGCCAGATCAGTGGCCGCGGCACCGAGCGCGTGCGCACCGATGGCCAGCGCTTGGACTAGCGGAGCGCGCCGAGATGGAGCCCCGGTTATTTGATGCACACTGCCATCTTGATTTAATGGCTCACCCGGACGCCGTTGCCGATGAGGCAACGGCGCTGGGCTTGGGTCTATTTGATTGCGGCGTCGATCCACGCGACTTTTCGGCCGCAAACGAGCGCGCTCGTCGCCACCCGGGCATCATCGCCGGCGTTGGGCTTCACCCCTGGTGGCTCGCCGATGGCCACTGCGGTTTTGCCGAAGTCAATCTGCTTTGCGAAGTTGCTGCCCAAGAACGCTACATCGGCGAAGTCGGACTCGACTTTTCCGCGCGCTTTGCTGGAAGTGAGCCGCTACAAATACAGGCACTTAACCGGCTCTGCGATGCGCTCGTGCAGTATCCTCTTACCGGGCGCGTGATATCAATTCACGCCGTTCGTTCGGCAGGAGCCGTACTGGACGTCCTCGAATCGCATGGACTACTCATCCCAAACCCCGACTCCCCCGCTATCATCTTCCACTGGTTTAGCGGCACTTCGGACGAACTCACCCGCGCGCGTAATGCGGGCTGCTATTTTTCCGTCAACGAACGCATGCTCGCGACCAAGCGCGGTCGCGAATACGCACGACAGATTCCACTCGACCGCCTACTGCTCGAGACCGATGCGCCGGCCGAGCCAAACACAGAAACAAGCGCGCAGTCGCTCATCAGGTCGCTCACAAGGACCTCAGAACGCATCACCTCGCTCAAAAACTGCGACGCAAAGCGCATCGAGTCGATAGTTTTAACAAATGCGCGCTCTGTTTTTGACCTTCGCTAACCCCTGGTGTGCAAAAAATGCCAAATATGAGTACTGCTACCGGAATGGATACATTTCTTTTAACTTTCCAACCGCCAGAATAATCCTCGATTGTCCGCTAATTAAAGCTTTTACAGTCATTCATCCTGCGTTTTCGCAAATCTTAAACCCCTCCAGACGCTCAAATCACGTCTGAAGGGGTTGATTTTGCTGCGACTAAATTAGTCACAGTACTCATATTTGGCATTTTTTGCACACGAGGTCCCGGGGAGGATCCTGCACCTCCCCGGGACCGCTCGGCTATTCGACGATTGGTGCTCCGTGGCCCCAAGAACCTTCCATGCCGCACACGGTCGAGGCAAACCCGGCAGCAAAGTCGAGCGCGCGCTCGATGGCCTCGGCGCCATCCTCGCCACGCTTGGCGGAATCGAGATAGCACATCAAAAACGAGGTGAGGAACGAGTCGCCCGCCCCCATGGTGTCCTTCATGTCCGTTACCGGTTTAGCCAGCTGGCGGTAATAACGCTCGCCGTCGTAAGCAATGCAGCCCTCGGCGCCCGCCGTAGCCGACACAAAACGCGGACCCAGGCCCTTCACCCATGCCAGACGCTCGCGAATCTCGTCCTCGCTCGCGGCATCCGCCGCACTAAAGAAAGCAAAATCGACGTAGGGCGCAATCTGCTCGTAGTACTCGTCGGTGGAGTCGTCCGAAAAGTCAAAAGAGACCGTGACGCCCGCAGCCTTCAGCTTGGGCAGCTCGCGCTCGGTAAAGCAATAGTTGCCCGAATGAACCACATCGAACTGCTTCATATACGAAAGGTCAAAGCGATCGAGGACATAGCGCGCATCGCCACGGATACCGCCCTCGTTGGAGCCAAGGAAGACACGGTCACCGTCAACGACGGTCACGCGAGCCGCTCCGTTCTCGCCAATCATCTGCTCGCACTTATCAAGCTCGATACCCTCATCCTCGAGGCTTGCAATGACATGCTCGGCAGCGGCGTCATTGCCAAAAATGCCCATGTATGCGGAGCGTGCGGCACCGCATTTCTTGGCATAAACGGCGAAGTTCACCGCGTTGCCGCCAGGATACATGGTGTGGATATGCTCGTAGCGATCGACGACGTTGTCGCCAAATCCGAGCGCGTTAACGTTAAATGCCATGGTATTTACCCTTCTAGTACTCGACGACGCCCATGTAGCGACGGAAATCGGGATCATGGTCAAACACCTTGCCGCGTACAGCACGCAGCTCGCAGTTCATGGCGTAGAACAGCACCGGGTCCAGATAGGCACGGACGCTCGCCGGCACGGCTTCCATACCGTACTCCTTGGCATCGAGCACCATCAGCGTATCGGTATGCGTCTTAAGGAACGCCAGGGCGCGCTCGTCCATAGCACGGCACTCGCTGGAGCCCATCTGCAGGAAGTAAAAAACGCCATCCTGAGTAGCCTCGAAGGGGCCATGGAAGTACTCGGCAGAGTGGATGTAGCTGCAGTGCTGCCACTGCATCTCCATAAGAGAGCAGATAGCGAAACCATAGGTCTGGCTAAAGTTGGGACCGCTGCCCAGAATGTAGAAGAACTCGTGCTCCTGGCAAAGCTTGGCAAAACGATCGCCCAGCTCGGCATTTACCTTCTCACGTGCCGGGGGAAGAATCTTATCCATCTCGGCGATACCGGCATACATATCGGCAAGATCGGCGTAGCCCTCCTGCTGATCGAGCAGCTCGGCCGCAAGCGACAGCGAAATGCCAGCGGGGACCTCGGCCTGCGGCACGCCCTCGCCCCACGGATAGACCCACGTGGTCCACTTGCCGGAGTCAATCTTGGATCCAGCGTTGTCGGTCTGGGCGATCACCGTAGCGCCGGCAGCAAGGGCAATCTCACAGCCCTCGACGACCTCGGGGGTGTTGCCACTGTGGCTGCAAGCAATGACCAGGGATTTCTCACCCAAGCGGCGCGGACGCATGATATCGAACTCGCGAGCCGTATAGATATACGAAGTGAAGGTGGTTGCCTCGCGCTGCAGAAGCTCATGAGCCGGGATCAAATCGATCATGGAGCCACCGCAAGCAATCCAGTAGACGCTGTCGAACTTGCCCTTCTCGGCAATTGCCTCTTTGATTAGATCGTGTGCGTTCATATCCAGTTCCTTTCTTGTTTGGCCAGCAATCAATGACGTTGGTTGCGTGGCCGATGGTTGTTTTAGTCAATCAGATATTTCTCGAATGCGGCCATGTTCTTGGCATCTGCCGCCGCCGGGTCATCGTAGTAACGGCCGTCCGTGATTTCCTGGCCCAGCATGCCGTCGAAACCATGGGCGTTGAGTGTGGCGACGAAGGCGTCCATATCGTGCTTGCCATCGCCCCACACCAGATGGCCATACGGGTCGCTGTCGATAAAGTGCATCTCGTGAATTGCCCCATCACCAAAAGCGGCAAACCAGTCCTCAAGCGTCTCGCCTGCAACGCCCATCGCGGTTGTATCAACCATGGGCTGTAAGTACGGGCTCGCGACCTCGTCAATCATGCGCTTCGCATCGGAAACCGTCGTCACAAGGTTGCTCTCCTCGGGACGCAGGCTTTCCATCGTAAGCACCAGACCGTGCTCGCCGGCATACTCCGCCAGAATGGACAAGTGCTCGCGGCTGCGCTTCCAGGCTTCCTCGCGGTCCTCGTCCCAGTCGCCCCAGCCCGAGTTGACGGACATACGGTCGCACCCAAGTACCTCGGCAAGCTCAATGCCGTGTTTAAAGTACGCCAGGCTGCGCTGTTCATGCAGCGGTTTGCGTGCGCAGTACTGCCAAGGATAGACAACATTCTCGGGGCACAGAGTACGATACCTAAGCCCACGGTCTGCAGCCTTTTTCGCCAGGACCTCAGCCTCAAAGTAGCCCGTGTGGTCGAGCGTCACATGTGGCTCCGCACACCACAGCTCAATGGACTCAAAGCCCAAACGCTGCTGCACATCAAGGAAGTAATCGAGCGACCACATGATGTAGTGGATATTCATGCCCGCAATCTGTTCGCGGCGCAGCGTCGGTTTGGATTCAGACATCTTATGCCTCCTTATTTCGATCGAACACGATTTGTCCGTCCGACATCGTCATATCAACCGAAAGATCGCGTGCGTCGCGATAATCGAGGTCGAACACATCCCGATCGAGCACGCAGATATCGGCAAGCTTGCCAGCCTCAAGCGTACCCAGCTCGTCTTCGCGCATCAGATCGTACGCGCCCCCGGCAGTCCAAGCGCGCAAGAGCTCGACAAGCGTCAGCACGTTGGCCTCATTCACGGGCAGCCCGTCGGCGAAGAATCCGCCGCACGCGCTGAAGATTGACTCGCCCAGGCTCGGAACCAGCAGCGGCAAATCCGTACCACAGCACACCGTGCATCCGGAATCTTCCATGCCGCGGCGATTCCAGCTGTGCAAAAGTCGCGTCTCGCCAATTTGTCGACGCATCATCGACAGGCAATCCTCGCGCCGGTCCAGCGTCAGAATCTGCGGATAGACCTCGCAAATTCCACCTAACTTGCCAAACTCGACAAGATCGGTCGGGTCAGAGTTCTCGAGATCGGTAATCGCATGGCGGCGAAGCAACCGCCCATGCTCGTCTCGAGGCAGCGAGGCATAGAGCGCCACGGTGCGACGAACGGCGCCATCGCCCTGGCAATGCAAGGAATATCGGAAACCGTCAGCATCAATTGCACGCAGCTCGTTCTCAATCAGATCCCACTCTGGCTCCTCGACGACCGTCTTGCCGGCGGCGCCCGCATCGGCCGAGTCCTCATAGGGGTCTATCATCTCTGCAAGCCCCACCCATACGCCGCGATCGGTCATACGGTTGAAGCCAGAAAAACGAACGAACGGTCCCCGGAAGCGCTCTCGCGCCTCGCGGGCATATGCCAGATTTGCACCGGCACCCACCGGCTGCGACATCATAGAGACGCGAACCGTCAGCTCGCCAGATTCCTCACGGCGAGCCATTTCGTCGGCAAAGCCGTAGTAGTCATCAAACGCCATTTCCTTGATGGCGGTAACGCCACGCTCGTTAAGCATGTTCATGTAGTCCGAATACCCGGCACGCACCTCGGGCAGCGCGAGGAAATCGCTCATCATGCGCCAGATCTTCTCGGCATAGCACGCCTGGGGCGTAAAGCCGTATCGCGCACTGGCGGCAGCATTTAGAACGCAGGTCTCCGCACCCGGTGTAAAGCAGACGACGGGGATATCGCCAAAACAATCGTCAAACACAGCTGCCGTATTTGCGTTCTCGGCATCCGATGCCAACGTTTCGGATAGGTTGTGGCCAAAAGCCGCCGCGCAATCCGGATGATCTTCTTTCCATGCACGCAAGAGCGACACGGCCTCTTTGGCATCATCGATGCCGGACAGATCAGACCCCAACGTCCGCAGCGCCCAGCCTGTATAGAAGGTATGTACATCGATCAGACCAGGCATGACGGTGCGGTCGCCCAGATCAACTACCTCGTCCGCCTGGGTCAAATACGAAGCCACCTCACACTTGGTGCCAACCGCCTCAATTCGATTGCCACGGACCGCTACGAAACCTTCAAACGGCAGGTCCCCCGTACCGGTAAAGACGCTCTTAGACGTCAGGACCGTTAAACGATCAGACATCACAACCACCTACACCGGAAGCATGCCAGAGATTGCCGTTACGATCAGGCCAAAGACGACCATAAAAATGAAGAACTTCCAAATGGTCTTCCACCATTGACCAAACGAGATCTTTGCCACGGCAAGACCGGCAACCGTCATGCCCGCCACGGGACTGATGGTGTTGATGGTCTGATTAGCAAACTGGAGCGCGGTAACGGCGGCTTCGGGATTGAGGCCCATAAGCTCGGTCAGCGGACCCATGACGGGCATGGTGAGCGCCGCAAGTCCAGAGCTCGAGGGAACCAGCAAAGAGAGCAGGCCAAGGACGATATACATAAACGTGGTGTAGACGGCGGCAGGTGCACCGGCCAGTGCAGTAGCGAGCGCCTGGAGGATGGTGTCGATGATCATGCCACCCTCTGCGATGACCAAGATACCGCGAGCGATGCCGATGACGATAGCGGCATACGCAAAGTCGGCAATGCCTTTAACGAACTCCTCGGCGATCGTCTGCTGGTCAAGGCCGCCCAGGATACCGGCAAGCAAGCCCATACCAAGGAACACGGCGGAAATCTCATTCATGTACCAGCCCTGGGTAACAAGACCCCAGACGATAATGCCCATGCCGCAGGCAAAATCGATAAGCACGAGCTTCTGACGGGTAGTGAACTCTTCCTCGATGGAGGCATCGGTCACGGAAAACTCAACACGCTTGAGCTTATCGTCCTCGTACGTAATGGACGACTCGGGATTTTTCTTGACACGCATGGCGTAGCGCATGGCCCATGCGATACCAACGGCAGTGAAGATGACCCAAGAAACGGCGCGCAGCCACAGCTGAGGATTGCCCTCGATACCAATGATGCCTTGGGCGATCAAAACATTAAACGGGTCGATGGTCGAAGCACAATATCCCAGGTTAGGACCAAGGAAGCAGATGATAAACGCCGTCATCGAGTCATACCCGATACCCATCATGATGGGAATGAAGATGGCATAGAACGGCAGGGCTTCCTCAGACATACCAAACGTAGTGCCGCAAATGGACAGCAACGTCATCGTGATGGGAATGATGAGGATGTCCTTGTTCTTGAGCTTTTTAATCACACGGCTCATGCCGGCATTCAAAGCGTTGGTCTTGGTGATGACTGCGAACGATCCGCCAATCAATAAGACGAACGCAACGACGTCGGCAGCCTCCTGGATGCCCTTAGTAGGCGCTTGCAGGACCGCGAAGATATCCTGGCCCAGATTGATGGTCTCGCCGGTCTCGGAATCGGTGTAGTTCTTATCGACCTGTTCATAGGTTCCAGCAACGGCGACTTCACGCTCGCCCGCCGCTGTCGAAATCGTCTTGCGCTGATACTGACCAGAGGGAACGATCCAAGTCAGGACCGCAAATACAACGATCAGCAAGAACATGATCGTATAGACATGCGGTAATTTGAACTTAAAACGTCTGTTTGTCTTCTTCGCCTTCGTATCTGACATAGATACCTCCAAAGAACTCGAGACTGCATCACATCTCGCTTCAACGCCTGCGCAAGGCAAACGTTCTATGACGTTCCATAGATTACCAGCAGCTTTTCCCATCATCAAGATAATTTCAAACTGATTGCCGCGACGCGGTTGAACGGTTGCGTTCGCGCCGTGAACGGTATGGAGACGCCCGGTGAGATGATCAACCGGGCGTCTCCATTCGCAATGTCCTAGATGTCAAAAACGTAGCGAGACCCAACGATCCGCTGACGACCGATGATAAACGGCCGCCGCTGCTCATCGAAAAAGAAGGCTTCCATATAAAACAAGGGTTCGCCAACGGGAACTGCCAACAGCCGAGCGACCTCGGGCGACGCGCACGCGATCTCGAGCGTGCACGGGTCGGTAAACGCGGGCGTACGGCCCGTCCGGTTGCGCACAAACTCAAAAATGGATTGGTTAGATAGAGGTGCCGTTGATAGATAAGCGTTGTCCTCGTAAACGTATATGTTGTTCTCGAGCATGACGGGAACGTCATCGGCAGTACGCACACGCTCAACGCAAATCAAATCAGTTCCAACGGGAACACTAAAGAACTGCGCTTCGGTGGAATCCGCCGGCAGTATCTTTCTCGAAATGACGCGCGCCCCCGCCTCCATTCCGTTAACGCGGCATGCGTCCGAAAAACTCTGGACGTCATCCTTCTGGCGAATCTTGCGCTTGAGCTTGGGGGCATTGACAAACGTGCCTTTCCCCTGCCGCTTCGTTAGATAGCCCTGCTGGACGAGCTCCTCAATAGCGCGTCGCACGGTAACGCGGCCAACTTTATAGTTCTCAGCCAATTCGAATTCGTTGGGTATCCGCGCGCCCGCCTTGTAGGCACCGGAGCTGATTTCGTTTTTAATGATATCGATAACCTGTTGGTACAGCGGTATCGCTGCTTTACCGTCAGTTAGCCCTTCAGTCGGTGGCATATACCCTCTCCCAGCACAATTACGTCTAAAACGGGCTTAAGGGCATTCAACAAGCCCTTAAGCCCGCATTAGCATTAAGTATGCTTGCTGCCGCACCAAAATGTCGGGTATTTACTCATCTGACCCGAAAAACGCGCAACTACCGCGCTCCTAAGAAAGCGTGAGCAGCTCCGGCAGCTGGTCGATAATCTTGTCCGCGGCATCCTGGCTAAAGCCAAAGCGTTCCTCGCGCTTGGCAATGACTGTCAGACCGGCTCGCTTGCCGGCAGTGATGCCAGGCACCGAGTCCTCAACGCAGCAGCAGCGACTCGCGGGCAGCCCCAGCAGATCCAGCGCATGCAGGTAGATGTCGGGCTCGGGCTTGCTCTCCTTAAACTGCTCGCCGCTCACCACATACTCAAAGGCATCCGACAGCCCGCATGCGTTGAGTACTTCCTCGATGCTAACCATGGGAGACGAGCTGGCAAGCGCCACGCGAACGCCACGGCGCGGCAGCTCTCGAATCGTATCCACGGCGCCTGGGTTAATCAAAGCCTGATAGTCGCGCGGACGTTTATGCGCCCACTCGTCCCAACGGGCCAACGCTTCCTCGCCAGTGAAATGCCCCTTACCGGCGCGCTCAAACCAATCGACCAGCATGCGGAGAAAGAACTGATGCGAGGTACCGACCTGTCCATTCAACTCCTCTTGAGTCAGATTAAGCCCAAGCTCCTTGGCAAACGCGGCAGTCTCGCCCAGGTAATAATACTCGGTATCGACAATGACGCCGTCCATGTCAAAGATAACGGCGTCGAACGGAAATGCGGACACGGCACCCTCCCTAACAAAAGGACGCCTGCAAGCAGGCGCCCGAACCATGCATTAATCGGCGATTCTAACCCAGCAGCTTATCGAGTGCCACCGCGATACCATCTTCGTTGTTATTGGCGGTCACCATCTGAGCAACTGCCTTAACCTCATCGACGGCGTTGCCCATGGCAACACCGGTGCCGGCCCACTCGATCATAGACTTATCATTCTGGCCGTCGCCAAACGAGACGACCTCGCTGGCATCGATGCCGAGCTTGGGCAGGGCACCCTCGAGCGCACGGGCCTTGTCGATACCGGGCGCCGTGTACTCAAAGTACCAGTCGGCCGTAAACATGCCCGAAAGCGTCTGCTTAAAGGGCGCATACATCTCCTCGTAATGCGCCTGCAGGTATGCCGGGTCGCCTGCCGTCAGCAGTTTGTCTACGGGATAAGTGTCCACGACCTCATGCAGGCTCTCCACCTCGCGAATCTTAAGATCGCACGCGTCGCGCTCATACTTGACGATATTCTTCTGCGAGCCGTCAGGCAGCGTGATCATGCAGTGGTACGAATCCTCGACATGCAAATCGCGACCAAGCGAGATCATGGGGATCACATCATAGTTTTGCAGATGATCAATCAGGCGATGCAATTCGTCGGCAGGCATAGCCTGATCGAACAGCACCTCGTCGGTCTGGGCATCGACGACGTGAGCGCCGTTAAAGGCCACCAGCAAACCGTCATGGTTTTGGAGGTCGAGCTCCTGCGCCAAGGCGTGCAGCCCCCATGCGGGACGGCCCGAAGCCAAAATGAGCTTAATGCCCGACTCCTGCGCCGCGAGCAGCTTCTCGCGCGTACGCGGGCTGATGACCTTTTGGTCGTTGGTGAGCGTACCGTCGATATCCATTGCGATGGCTTTGATTGCCATATAAGCCTCCTTGCATCGTTTTTATCGCGCACTATCTTATCCGAGCCGGGGCACGTTCACACAGCGCGCGCATGACGGTTGCAAAACCACCCCATTTGAAACAAAGGCAAAAAAGTACTTGCAAAGACGCGTTCCGACATATAAGTTGATAAAAGACCGCCGTTGCGGTTTTAAGTAGATCGAGCATATGAAGTTTGAGTTTTAGCGTGTAAGAGAAGGAAGATCGGCAAAGTACAACCCCAAACGCAATGACAACTTAATGAGGTAACTGCCACATGTGAGGCACCGAGGGCATTGCTGTCTCGATTTTGAGCACGATGCCTTCCGCCTTGCATGGGCCGTTCCATCCCGCCCCTGCAGCAACTGCCTCATGGGCTCATTGAAAACCGCATAGCACCCAAACGTCAGCACATCACCCACGGCAAGCACATCACTCACGACAACCAACACATCAACAAACAGCACGAACATCAACCGATTGGAGAAGCTATGACAAACCACCACGCTGAAGACGGCGATAAGAAAAGCATTCTGGATGCCCGAATTGAGCGAGCATATGCAAACGAATATGACGCCGCCTTTGCCGCCGCGACCATCAAGAACTACGCGTCGCTACCGCTCGCGACGATCTTGGCCGACCACCCTCAACTGCTGAAGCGCTGCACAAAGATCATGGGCGACCCCGACATTCGCAAGCTGACAGACCCCTATGCCCCAAAACGCGACAACGATTCGTGCGTTCTTACCGTAGGCTGCCTAGCCCATATGCTTACGGCGCTCGACACGAAACTCAAGCTCGAATGGGAACCCGACGAGCGTCATGAACTCGAAAGCAAGCGGAACACCCTGCGCACCGCACTGTTCCTTCCGTTGGACGGCCTCAAGCGCTGCAACGTCGAGCTCAATACACAGGCGCGGCAAAAGCCTGGGACCACGGGGCAGAAAACTCCAAGACCCCATGCGGCCATCGTCGACCGCAACCGATATAACCGCATGACCGCGCACTTTTCCGCAGAGGGAGCAGCCATAAGGACGCTGATCGACCTGCTGTGCCTCCTGAGCATCAACGAGCTATTTGAGGGCTATCTCGCCCTTGTTCCCGCGACGGCACCCAAGTCGGTAGCAAAGATCATCGAGACCTGCAGACGCCAGTTTGAGCGCCATCGCAATGGCAGCGAGATGAACGCCAGCATCGCGCAGTACTACGCGGCTCATTACAAAAATGACGGATGTGCCCCTGTCGAGCATCAGCTGCGGCTCGCCTACACCACGCCCGTCGCAACGCTCCATCGCTTTGGAGCCCTTGGCGCTTGCGAGCCGCACGAACAGGCAGCCTGCCCCACAACCGAGCTCGATCTCAGGCTCGGACGAACCCTGTAGCCCGCCAGCCCCTCCGCGGGCAACAATCCTATTCCACAACACAACCAACAGAAAGGAGTCCTCATGGACACCAATCATTCCCCCATCATCAGCCCCCTCACCATGCGTGAATCCGCCCGAGGTATCACGCTCACCAGCATTTACGATGAGATGCTCGCCCGTCGCGAGCTCTCCGTCATGGGAAACATCGAAACCCCGATGGCTCACGACCTATGCCAGCAGATTCGCCTGCTCGATGCCACCGACCCCAGCCGCCCCATCACCATATTTGTCGCCAGCGCCGGCGGAAGCGTGCGATCGGGTCTTGCGATCTATGACGCCATGCGCCTCGCATCGTGCCCCATCCGCACCGTCTGCCTGGAATTCGCCGCGTCCATGGGCGCCGTGATCTTTATGGGCGGCGACGATCGCCGTATGGCGCCCCATGCAGAGCTCATGATTCACGACCCGCTGATCCCCCAGGGGGCAGGCGGCTCGGCACTTGCGCTGCAGGAAACCAGCCGGCGTCTCATGCAGACCCGCAAGACCCTCACGCAAATCCTCTCGGACCGCAGCGGCCTCACGCCCAAGCGCATCCAGTCCCTCACTGCAAAAGACACCTACCTTTCGGCCGAGCGCGCCGTCGAGCTCGGCTTTGCCCACGAAATCCTCTCGACCACCAAGGAGGTCGCCCATGTCTAACCTCGCCAGCCGCCTCGCCGCATCTGAGTCCGCATCGTCCACCATCCTCGCCAAGGATCGAACGCTTTCCTGCGACACCCGCCAAACGGGACTCAACAACAACGCACTTGTGATCGGCCCCTCGGGAGCCGGCAAGACCCGAAACGTCCTCAAGCCCAACCTGCTGCAAATGAACGCAAGCTACATCGTGCTCGACACCAAAGGCACGCTCTGTCGCGAAGTGGGACCCGTGCTGGCAGCCCACGGCTACCGCGTGCAATGTCTCAACTTCGCCGACCTCAACACCGTCCCGGCCCTTGCGCCCGGCATCGAGCGCTGCGGCTACAACCCCCTGAGGCACATTCGCCGCAAGGCGGACGGCAGACCCAACCAGCAGGACATCCTCTCGGTGGCAAAGGCCATCTGCCCCATCGAGGACAACAACCAGCCTTTTTGGGATCATGCAGCGGCAAACCTGCTGTCGTGTCTTATCGCCTACGTCACCGAACAGCTACCTGCCGACGAGCAGACGATCAGCTCGGTCATCAAGCTGATCGAGCACCTGCAGGACGGTGCCACGGGTCGATTGTTTGACGACCTGATCACGACCGACCCCCAAAGCTATGCCCTCTCGCTATGGCGGCGCTACGCCATTACGCAAAATGCCGAGCGCATGCACGCGAGCATCGTCGGCATCCTTGCCGAAAAGGTCATGTGTCTGGGATTCGACGGTGCGGCACAGCTCTATCGTGAGTGCCATCAGGTGGACTTCGCTTCCATGGGACACACCCCCTGCGCCCTGTTTGTAACCGTGAGCGATATTGACCGCAATCTCGATCCGCTGACCGGCCTCTTTATTTCGCAGGCGTTTATGGGCCTCATTCGTGAGGCCGATAGGCAGCCCGACGGCAGCCTGCCCGTGCCCGTGCGCTTTATGCTCGATGACTTCGCAAATCTGCAGATCCCCCAGATCGACAACGTGCTCTCGATTATCCGAAGCCGCAACATCTGGGCAACGCTGCTGCTGCAGTCGACCAACCAGCTCGATGCGCTCTATGGCGAGGCACGCGCACGCTCCATCATGGGCAACTGCGACACGCATCTGGTGCTGGCGTTCCAGGATCCCGAGAGTGCCCGGGTGTTTTCCGACCGCGCCGACGCGCTGCCCAGCACGCTCATGGCGACGCCGATCGATCGCTCGTGGCTCTTTGTACGCGGTCGCACTCCCGAACAGGTCGAGCGCTTTAGGCTCGAAGACCATCCGCTCTACGGGGAGCTGCCCGAGGCGCAGCGAGGCCATGCGGAGGCCGAGATCTAGGCGCAGGGTTCTCGCAGCGCGCGGCGCCCCGGCAATGTTCCACAAAGGCCGTGCGCCCCGGGACCACGGCAAAGCAAAGGGGCCCGCATCCGATAGGATACGGGCCCCTGACTATAAGGCGCGATGCGTTAACAGCAGCGACTACTTGCGATGCGCGCGGTAGAACTCGATGAGCGCCTGGGTCGAAGCGTCCTGCTCGGCCTTGGCGGCGTCGTCGTGGAAGGCCGGGGTAATCTGCTTGGCAAGCTGCTTGCCCAGCTCGACGCCCCACTGGTCGTAGGAGTCGATGCCCCAGACCGTGCCCTCGACAAACGTGATGTGCTCGTACAGGGCGATGAGCTCGCCGAGCGCAAACGGGGTCAGCGTGTCGCCAAAGATCGAGGTCGTCGGGCGGTTGCCCTCAAAGCAACGGGCCGGGACGATCTGCTCGGGCGTGCCCTCGGCACGAACCTCGTCGGCCGTCTTGCCAAAGGCGAGCGCCTTGGTCTGGGCCAGGAAGTTGCCCAGGAACAGCTCATGCACGTCCTGGCCGCTATCGGTCGCAGGGTTGGCAGTATTGGCGAAGGCGATGAAATCGGCCGGAACCACCACGGTGCCCTGGTGCAGCAGCTGGTAGAAGGCATGCTGGCCGTTGGTGCCGGGCTCGCCCCAGAAGATCTCACCGGTGTCGGAGGTCACGGCGCTGCCGTCCCAGCGAACATGCTTGCCGTTGGACTCCATGGTGAGCTGCTGCAGGTAGGCCGGGAAGCGGTGCAGGTACTGGCAGTACGGCAGCACGGCATGGCTCTTGGAACCGAAGAAGTTGACGTACCAGACGTTGAGCAGACCCATCAGCGCGACGGCATTGTTCTCGAGCGGCGTGTTGCAGAAGTACTCGTCGATGGCGTGGAAGCCCTCAAGGAACTGCTGGAAACGCTCGGGGCCGAGCACGACGATCAGCGACAGGCCCACGGCGGAGTCGACGGAGTAGCGGCCGCCGACCCAATTCCAGAAACCAAAGGCGTTGGCGGGGTCGATACCGAAGGCCTCGACCTTCTCGAGTGCGGTGGAAACGGCGACGAAGTGCTTTGCCACGGCCTCGGCGTTCTGCTCATCGGAGCCATCGATGGCGCCCTGAGCCTTGAGCTGCTCGAGCATCCAGGTCTTGACCTCGCGGGCGTTGGTGAGGGTCTCGAGCGTGGTGAAGGTCTTGGAGACGATAATCACGAGCGTGGTCTCGGGATCCAAACCCTTGAGCTTCTCGGCCTGGTCGTTGGGGTCGATGTTGGAGATATAGCGGCAGTCGATACCGGCGTCGGCATAGGGACGCAGGGCCTCGTAAGCCATGACCGGGCCCAGGTCGGAGCCGCCGATGCCGATGGACACCAGGTGCTCGATCTTTTTGCCGGTAACACCCTTCCACTCACCGGAGCGCACGCGCTCGGCGAAGGCATACATGCGGTCGAGAACCTCGTGCACGTCGGCGACGACGTCCTGGCCGTCGACGATGAGCTGGCCCTTCTCGCTTGCCGGGCGGCGCAGCGCGGTGTGCAGGACGGCGCGGTCCTCGGTGGTGTTGATGTGCTCGCCGGAGAACATGGCGTCGCGGCGCTCCTCGAGCTTCACCTCGCGGGCAAGATCGCACAGCAGCTTGACGGTCTCATCGGTCACCAGGTTCTTCGACAGATCGAAGTGCAGGTCACCAGCGTCAAAGCTCAGCTTGTTCACGCGCTCGGCATCGGCGGCGAACCAGGCCTTGAGGTCGATACCCTCGGCCTCGAGCTTCTCCTGATGAGCCTCGAGCGCCTTCCAAGCGGCAGTCGACGTAGCATCGATAGGTGCGGCAACAGTTGCCATAGAGTCCTCCTCAGCATACGGGCACACGCCTCCATGCGCCCGGACATTCAGATGCCCCTATTCTAGCGCAGGTCAAGACTATAATCAGCGAGCGTTGCCAATCGGCCCCCAAACGGCAACCGACCAAAAAGGGACAGGTTTATTTTGGCAGGTCAAACGCTTTACCAACCAAAAATAACCCATCCCTTTATGCCAAATACTAGGCCGCGGCGCACACGCTGCCGAGCAGCTCACGCAGAGGAGACCCAATGCCCTCCAGCAGTTCGGGCGCGATGATGGCAAAAACGGGAACCTCGCCGACGCCCACGACAGCAGGAACCTTGCCCTCCGAGACAATGCATCCATAAGGGACAAAACCGTCTTCGCCGGCATCGAGCGCCGCCATGCGACGCGCGAGTTCGCGCGCAAAGCCGGCAGTATCGGCATCGCCAATCGCTAGGACAAAGTCCACGCCTTCGTCGGTCGCCAGGGCCACGGCTTCGTCGATCAGCTCGTCTCCCCCGTCGCCCTCAACCGAGCCGCAGCAGAAAAGCACGCGCTCGAGCAGAGCTCGATCAAGCGAGCCGAGTGCCGCCGAGACAAGCTCATCACGCGTGTGCTTGTCGCCTCCCAGCACGACCAGTGCCTTAGTGCCGCCATAGTGGGCAACCAATCGCCCGCACCAGCGAGCCACATCCCCATCCGCAACCAAGCGTGTCGGCATACCAAACCCATAATTGACCATCTTTCCCACAACCTTCCGTGCGTATAGGCGGTATCGATCGTTAGGCTCATGCTACGAAGCAAGGTTTTCCGAGCTGTTTCACGCTCTTTAGAGCTGCGTTAAAACCCGATCCAACCGCACGACCATACCCACCAAAAAGGGACAGGTTTTGACGATATCCGGACGAGCGGGTATTATCGAACAAGTATTCGATAAGAACATGTGTTTGATGGGAGGACGCGTGGGGCACGAGCGTCACACCTATATCTGCATCGACCTTAAGACGTTCTATGCCAGCGTCGAGTGTGTCGACCGCGGACTCGATCCCCTCACTACGTGCCTGGTCGTTGCCGACGAATCGCGCGGACGAACGACCATCTGCCTCGCCATCACGCAGGCTATGAAGGACCTTGGAATACACAACCGCTGCCGTCTATTCGAGATTCCCGACGGCATCGACTACATCAAGGCCGTACCGCGCATGCAGCACTATATGGAGGTGTCGGCGCAAATCTACGGCATCTACCTGGAATACGTGAGTCCGCAAGACATTCACGTCTATTCAATCGATGAATGCTTTATCGACGTGGCACCCTATCTGGACCTCTATCACACCGATAAGGAAGGCTTCGCCTGCATGTTGCGTGACGAGGTCTTGGCGCGTACCGGCATCACGGCGACGGTCGGCATCGGCCCTAACCTATTCCAGGCCAAGGTTGCACTCGATATCACCGCCAAGCACGTGCCCAGTCGCATCGGCAAACTCGACGACGAGACCTTTCGCAAGGAGATCTGGCCCCATCGTCCCATCACCGACATCTGGGGCATCGGCCCCGGCGTGGCGGCCCGTCTCGAGAAATACGGCGTCTACGATCTGATGGGCGTCGCGGCGCTCGACGAAAACCTGCTTTACGACGAGCTCGGCGTCAATGCCGAGTATCTCATCGACCACGCCTTCGGGCGCGAGCCGACAACCATCGCCGATATTCAGGCCTATCGCCCACAGGCAACCTCAACAACCACGGGGCAAGTGCTATCGAAAGGCTATGCCTATGAGCAGGCCTACACCGTCTTGCGCGAGATGGTCGACAACGCCGTGTTGGACTTAGTCGATAAGCACGTGGTCTGCGACAGCATCTCGCTCTTTGTGGGCTACGCGAGCGAGCGCGCCGACATACGCCGGCTCAACGCCAGCGGCACGGCGCAGTATATAGACGGCTGCG